>Ga0209692_10000345_pt1 | contig 125698 bp, 92 predicted proteins | sample tdDd472_FD_187129 | JGI IMG/M metagenome (GOLD analysis project Ga0209692, IMG submission 187129) | Marine sediment microbial communities from the Atlantic coast under amendment with organic carbon and nitrate - tdDd47.2 (SPAdes)... | ecosystem: Environmental > Aquatic > Marine > Coastal >... | reverse complement strand
TGTACAATTCTAGAGCTCAAAAAGGAATATGTTGAGGAAGCATTAAAAAGAGCAAGGAAATTTTCAAGATATAATTCATCCGTATTTTTAAAGCAGGTATCATCTAAGACATATGCAAATCTTCAAGAAAAACTTTATAAATACCCCGGATTTTATGTTCAAGCACGAACATTAAGAAATTACAGCTCTGACATTGGAGCGCATTTACTTGGATATGTAGGTGAAGTAAATGAAAAAATTGTTGAAAATAATGATTATTACAAATCGGGAGATTACATCGGAATTAGTGGAATTGAACAATCTTATGAGGAATATATAAGAGGTAAAAAAGGTGTAAATGTATATTTGGTTGATGTTCACAACCGAATTAAAGGCACATATGCAAATGGAAGACTTGATAAAGAAGCTGTAGTTGGATCAAATATTATTTCGACAATTGATGCGGAATTGCAGGCGTACGGTGAAAAGTTGATGGCAAATAAAATTGGGAGTATTGTTGCAATAGAACCATCTACAGGGGAAATACTTTCAATCGTATCTACACCAACTTATAAACCTGAACTTTTAGTTGGTCGTAAAAGAACAGAAAATTATGTGCAATTAATGTCGGACACGCTAAAGCCTTTATTTAACAGGGCGTTAATGGCGCAATATCCTCCTGGGTCTACATTTAAGATTATAAATGCATTAATCGGAATGCAGGAAAGAATCTTGTATCCTTATACAAAATATGAATGTAATGCAGGGTACAATTCAGGACGTTTCCATTTGGGTTGTCATTACCACGAATCACCACTGAATTTGGTCGAATCTATTCAAATGTCATGTAATGCATATTATTGCAATGTATTTAGACATATTCTTGACAATAAAAAATATCCTTCAATTCGGGAATCATTTGATCAATGGAGAGAGTATATATTATCTTTTGGTTTTGGAGAATATCTGAACAGCGATTTTGGAAATGAACTAAAAGGTCTTGTTCCCACAAAAGAAAGATATGATAGAATATATGGTGAGAATAGGTGGAAGTCATTAACTCTTGTTTCAATGGCAATTGGTCAGGGTGAGTTAGGAACAACTCCATTGCAAATGGCAAATATGACGGCTGCAATTGCTAACCGTGGATATTATTACACACCTCATATTGTAAAAGAAATTGAAGGTGATTTTGAATTAGATGAAAGATTTTATCAGAAGAATTTCACTAAAATAGATTCAATATATTTTGAAATAGCAATTGAAGGAATGGATTTAGCTGTAAACGGAGAAGCCGGAAGTGGTAGTACTGCAAGGAGTGCACAAATTCCGGATATCACAGTCTGTGGAAAAACTGGTACAGCTGAGAATCCTCATGGTGAAGATCATTCCATTTTTATTGCTTTTGCTCCAAAAGAAGATCCTAAAATAGCTATTGCTGTTTATATTGAGAATGGTGGATTTGGAAGCACATGGGCAGCACCTGCAGCAAAATTGATGATGGAGAAATATTTGAATGATTCTATTTCTGTTCCTTGGTGGGAGGAGCGTGTCTTAAATGCAGATATTAATTATAACAATGCAGAGAAGAATTAATATATGGAGTAGCATCGACTGGCTTACAGTAGGTATGTATCTAATCTTAGTATTTTTAGGATGGATAAATATTTATGCAGCAGTCTACAATGAAGAACATCAAGGGATTTTTGATGTTACTCAACGTTATGGGAAACAATTAATTTGGATTTCTGCTGCACTTGTTATTGCCTTTATTGTATTTATTATCGACATTAACTTTTATTCATACTTTGCTTACATTCTGTATGGTGTTATGATGTTTCTTTTAGTCAGTGTACTTATTTTCGGTAAAGAAGTTCATGGAGCAACATCTTGGTTTGAGATTGGAAACATTCGTTTACAGCCTTCGGAGTTTGCTAAAATCGCAACAGCTTTAGCGTTGGCAAGGTATGTAAGTTCCTACAATGTTCAGTTAAATAATATAAAATCGTATATACGAATTGCTGCAATAATTTTATTTCCTGCGTTTTTAATATTATTACAAAACGATACTGGATCTGCTTTGGTTTATTCTGCTTTTATTATTGTTTTATACCGTGAAGGAATATCCGAAAATGTTTTATTATTGGCATTGTTTGTTACAGTCTTATTTATCCTGGCTCTTGTTTTAGAAAAATTGATTATTATTCTATTGTTGTTAGGAATAATACTGGTAATATTTTGGTTTATTAACAGAAAGCTCAAACTTACTGCCATTGCTTTAGTTATTCTGATGTTTTTTTCGGGAGCATTTTATGCAGTTAATGAAATATTTGAACTGGGAATAACATATTATTACATAATTCTTATTGCACTTGGAATATCAGCAATTGTATATGTAATTCTTTCGATTAAATATAAAATAAGACGTGTTGTTCTTCTTGTAATATTCCTTTTAGGATCAATTGTTTTTACTTACTCCGTTGATTACGTTTTTAATAACTTTCTTGAACCACATCAGCAAAAAAGAATAAACGTTGTTTTAGGGCTGGAATCAGATCCATATGGTGTAGAATATAATGTAAATCAGTCGAAAATTGCTATTGGATCAGGTGGATTAACCGGAAAAGGATTTCTTCATGGTACTCAAACAAAGTTTGATTTTGTACCAGAACAAAGTACTGACTTTATTTTCTGTACTATTGGTGAAGAATGGGGTTTTTTAGGAACCCTTACTATTGTATCCTTGTTTATTTTCTTTTTATACCGGCTAATTGGAATTGCAGAACGACAACGATCGCAGTTTAGTAGAGTTTATGGTTATGCCGTTGTTTCGGTCTTCTTTTTCCATATTGTAATTAATATAGGTATGACTATAGGACTTGTTCCTGTTATTGGAATTCCTCTTCCGTTTTTTAGTTACGGAGGTTCTTCTTTGTGGGCATTTACAATTCTACTATTTATATTCTTAAGGTTAGATGCCAGCCGATTAGAATTGCTTCATTAATTAGTTTAACGATATTTATAACTGCAAGTTTGAAAAGCTATCAGTAGTTTCAAAATTATATTTAGGATATTCAAATACTGGAAATCTGCTTTCTGTTTCACCAATTGAGTATCCCCAAAGTGTAGCATAATCCTCTTTGTTTTCATTCATTTTCTCCAATTGACGAAGATATTCACCAATTGGTTTTGACTCAACAATTATAACGTCTTTCATATTATGAATAATAGGGCTATGATTTCTCGTAGAATCATGATCAAACTTAAGTATTCTTCTTCCTCGCCTTGTAATTCCAATCGTCCGGAATGTCAAACTCTTACCAACTCCAGGTAAATTAATTACATTTCTGTCAGTAGCTAAAAATGGAAGATTCTCACGATCTCTTAAATACGCGATATTCTCAATCATATGCTTTGCATTGAGAGGATACATTCTTATAAGTTCCTTATATTTTTTCGGAATTCTTCCAATTCTTTTTTCCTCTAATTGCTCCTGTACTGCACGGGCATTTGTAGCAAAATTATTGTAATTCTCCATATATCCTTTTACTGAAAAAGTATAATATGTAATTACACCAATGTCGTTCAGCACTTTTCGAAGTTTATTAGCATGACCTCTTCGTGAAGATGCTGCAGTAAAAACATGTTGGTTAGTTATCGTCCAACCTGCATTTACAATTTTCTCCATTCCTGCTTTAACTTCAGGTGTAATTTCCATTGCAGATTCAAAATGAGTTTGAATTACAAATTGTTTTATACCAACTTTTTCTGCTTTTTCTTTAAATTCAGAAAGGATTTTTATTAAATCATGAGTAATACGTTGAGGTAAATAAACTGGTAATCGAGTTCCAAGTCTTACACGAAGCATTTCCGCATGCTTTTCACCATTTTCGCGGGTTTCATTTTTCTCTCTTTTCCTCTTAGCCATTTCATAAACAGCATTAAGAATATTTCTGAGTTCATTATCAGAACTCATAAAAGCATCACCACCAGTAATAAGGATATCTCTTAGTTGGGAATCATTCTCATAATAATTAAGCAAACGTTCAAGTTTAGCAGGCCACTTTTCAGTTGGTTCCAACTTATTCAGATCGAAATTTAAGTTTCCTCTTTGGAAATCATACATCCTTTGACAAGATGCACATAATCCGCCACAAGCACGTCCCATTGAGTCAGGAATTAATATTGCAACTTCAGGATATCTTCTATGCAAGCTATGTGCTGTTGGTAAGATCCAACCTGCTTCATTGGGTTTGCCAGGCTCAACAACATCTTCTTTTTCCCAGGCAACAATATGTCCATATTCGTGAATTAACTCTTTACTATAAATTATATAATCGCGAATAGCAGCATCATTATATGTCTTTTTCTTTTTATTTACTTCTAATAAAGAAAGGTAATAAGGATTAATAAAGAACGGAATTCCTTCTTTCTCAGCTTCTTTTAGAATGTGCATTGTTTCGTTATCCAAAGAATAATCCAGCATTTTATTTAGTAAATCAGGATTTCGTACAGCAAATTTTAAATGAAAAAACTTATTATCCCACCACGAATTTACTTTCGCATATTTTTCTTCATAAGTTGAAAGATCACTTAAGGAGTATCTGTTTGTTCTTATTTCACCAGTGTCAATTCGTTCAATAATGATTTTTATAATACGATCTTTATTCTTCTTTCTTGATTCAATAATATTTTCATCTAATCCTGATGGATGTTTGTCCATCCATGTTTGAATTTGTTTTCGATCAGGTTGTTTATGTTTTATTATTCCAGTAAACTGACGGAATAATTGGAGCATATCAACAAAAAAGAAGTATTTGCCACCACCTGTTCCATTTTTAACAGCTAACCATAGTATTTTGAATGGGGTATTTGTTCTTTTTTGTCCACGAACATTTAGATCTTCGTATACCTGATTAGTATGATCAATATAATCCAGAATTCGTATTGCACCTACTTCACGCCACTTAATTTTCTCAAAAGCTTTTCTGCCTGTTACCTCGTTATTGTAGTATTGATATGCTTCTGGATTTTTCTTAAGCTCTGATTCAACCCAGATTTTGATTTTTAAATTAACTTCTATTTCAGTTTCAGAATCAACAAGAATCTCTTTTAATTTAGGATTCTCATCCAGAATTACATTAACAATGTTTTGTGATTTATGACTAATTTGAATTTTTTCTTCTGCTGTATAATGAACCATCTCTCAATTCCTCTCAGTTATTCAATGTAAATATGACTGCAATAATTGATATCGAATATGCAGTAAATTAAATCCTTTAATGACTAAACGCCTTAGAAAAGGATTTGTTTTTATGGGGATGCAAAAGTACCTAAAAATGTACAAAAATCAAAGAAGGGCGGTCAAATCAAGATTCTATCTTTTCAATATCAATATTGTGAACTGTTTTAATATAATATATGATATCTGAAAAAAATAGGCTAAAATTGTGTCTCAGGAATTCATAATTTTCTTTCAATATATCGATTGCAAAATCAGCATGATCAGGCAAAGATGTATATTTCGGCATTGTGCTTAAAACAGATCTTATTCCTTCAATATCTTTATATGAGTATATCCGGTTATTTCGAATAAGCCTTGGAACAAATTCTTGTACTTCTGCAGGAAGCATGTCATTACGTTCTACAAGTAAATCATGAAATTCATTAATGAAATCTTTCAGATCAACATAAGAATACTTTAACCAATTTGCAGCTAGAAAATGATCGTAAATTATATCAATAACAATTCCAGCATATTTTCTGTATTTAGGAGCAAATAAATTTTTAGCATCAAGTGTGTGTGTATTCTTATCAGTAAAACTATCAATAAATCTGTGAAGTAATATTCCCTCTTTTATTTTCTCAGGATAAATATGAAATGCCCTTCCTTTTATATAATCACCTATAAAATTCCCAAGTCTAACGTCATCGTTATCACCAGAAAGATATATGTGCGCAAGGAAGTTCATGTTTATATGTCAATTATATTGAATATTATACGAATTTACAGGATGTTTTTGGCATATACTTCAAACGTCTAAGTTAATAATTAAATTCTAAACATGTTTCTTAACATGTTTTTGAAAATTGTTTTGGATTTGCGTAATTGTCACGTAATTAGGCAATTGTTAAAAAATGTTAACACTGCAGTATTTTAAACTTTATAGCTATAAATTATGAATTCTTGCGCTAAAAATTAACTTTGTTGTACATTATTAAATATTAATTAATTAAAAATAAAAAGGAGGAATTATGGCTAAGAAAAACGTTCTTATTATAGGAGCCGCTGGAAGAGATTTCCACAATTTTAATACTTATTACAGAGATAATGCAGATTATAATGTAGTAGCTTTTACTGCTGCTCAAATTCCTGATATCGATGGAAGAAAATATCCAGCTGAATTAGCAGGAGAATTGTACCCAGAAGGAATTCCAATTTATGCTCAAGAAGAATTAGAAAGACTAATAGTAGATTTAAAAGTTGAAGATTGTGTATTCTCATATAGTGATGTTCCTTATAATTTTGTTATGAGCTTGGGTGCTGTTGTTAACACAGTTGGAGCTAATTTCGTATTATTAGGACCTGAAAAAACGATGATTAAAAGTACTAAGCCTCTTATTGCTGTTGGTGCTGTTCGTACAGGTTGTGGTAAATCACAAACTTCACGTAGAATTATTGAATTATTAATGGAACAAGGACTTAAAGTTGTTGCTATTCGTCACCCAATGCCTTATGGTGATTTAGTTGCTCAAAAAGTTCAGCGTTTTGCTACAGTTGAAGATTTAGCTAAGCACAAATGTACTATTGAAGAAATGGAAGAATACGAACCACATGTAACACGTGGAAACGTAATTTATGCAGGTGTTGATTATGAAGCAATTGTTCGTGCTGCTGAAAATGATCCTGATGGTTGTGATGTTATTCTTTGGGATGGTGGAAATAATGATTTCCCATTTTACAAACCTGATTTAATGGTTACTGTTGTTGATCCACACAGACCAGGTCATGAGTTAGCATATTATCCAGGTGAGGTTACTTTGCGCATGGCTGATTATGTTGTAATTAACAAAATGGATTCTGCTGATGCTGATGCTATTCAAATAGTTCGCGAAAATATTGCTAAGGTAAGTCCAAATGCTGTTGTTGTTGATGGAGCTTCTCCACTTACAATTGACAAACCAGAATTAGTTAGAGGTAAAAAAGTTCTTGTTGTTGAAGACGGACCAACATTAACTCATGGTGAAATGAAAATTGGTGCTGGTACTGTTGCTGCAAAGAAATGTGGTGCTGGTGAATTAGTTGATCCAAGAGAATATGCTGTTGGAAAATTAGCAGAAACTTTCAAAATTTATCCTAACATTGGAACATTACTTCCTGCAATGGGATATGGCGATCAGCAAATTAAAGACTTGGAAGCTACAATTGACAAAACACCTTGTGATGTTGTTGTTATTGCTACTCCAATTGATCTAAAGAGAATCGTTAAAATAAACAAGCCTTCTGTTAAAGTAGGATATGATTTACAAGAAATCGGAACTCCAGACTTAGGTCAAGCAGTTAACGATTTTATTCAAAAGAATAATTTGAAATAAAATAAATTTATTAGATCAAAAAGCTGCCTTCATTGAGGCAGCTTTTTTTATTTTGGTATAATTTTAGAATTAACTTTCCCGAAACTTGAATTCTTTTATTTATCTGTTATTTTTGTAAAAAATTATTGACTATGAAAAAGATACTTTTAGTATTTCTGACATTATTCTTAACAATTAACTATGTTGATGCTCAGGTAATATATCCGGAAGAAACAGATACTACTAATAAGCAAGTAGATGAAACAAATAATACTTCAGATAAAGAGGAGCAAACTGATATTATTTATCAGCACGATGGAACTGAAATGGAAGTAAACTTTAAGAAAATTTATCTGAATGATCTTTACTACTCATTACCTGGTGAAACTAAGGTTAATAAAATGGACCAACGACTGGTACATAAAATAAAATATAAAACAGGTAAAGTTGAAATATTAAATGAGACAGCCCCTGCAGTAAGAGAAGTTGGAGATTACAGAAAAGTTAAAGTAACCTATAATGAAGAAGAAGTTGAAGGCTTAATTGAAGTTGCCAAACTGGAAGCCAAAGCTGAGGGAAGTGATAGAAGATACTCTACTCCAAAAGCATTAGAAAGAACAGCAGTTATTGTACTTAGAAGAAAATCGGCGTTAGTTAATGGGGAAATTGTTTTAATAACTGGTAAAAAAACAAATGTAGCATTTGGAGAAATTCCTTCAGTTATATTATACGGGACAGCTTATTCTTACAGATAAATAAGGGTTAGAAAATGAAAGGCAATCATCCCGATAGTTCGGGAGATCGCCTTTTTTTATTTTATGATTGAATCCATCTTACTGCAGATATAATCATAGTTGTTTTTTAAATCTTGCAAATCTTTATTTTTAAACCATGATTTAAAAGTAAATCTAATGCGTGCAAATAGTTTTTTAACTTCAATGTAATAGTTAAAAGCAAAAAGGCCAGCAAATGGTAATAAAACAAACACAGATAGTTTTAACCACCATGTTTTATCTATAAATGATCCAGCAATTATTAGAATAATGTAGTACAAAGGAAAAATAATTATTGCTATTACATTTCTTATCGAACTTACAAATTGTGGATCTTTAATCTTTTTAGTTAACCAAACAGGTATTTTATATGGTAAATAATTTATTATTCCTCCAATTAAATATAAAGGTAGAAATAATATTGCTAATAAGCTTCTTAGTATTATGCCAAAAATTGAGAAAGGTGCTTTTTGTATAATCCAGTGTCTGAAATTGAGCTTCTTTAATAATTCAGAATATTTTGATGTTTTATCAGCTAATTCTTTTGTTTCTTCAGGATTACTTTCAATAAACTCATTTAAATTCTTAATTATATTTTTTTGAGCATAAAACTGATGAGGTTGCTTATTTTCTACTCCCATTTTTTCAGTCATTTGAGGAAGAAATAAATATCTGATATTGTCAAACATATCATAATATTCTTCATTCTCAATATGAATCATATATTTTTTAAGCTCAGAGGCAACGCGTTCTCTAAGAAGGTTCATTCCTCGAGCAGGATGTTTTTTATACTCTTCATAATATTCTGAAACACTTATTGGTTCTCCGAAGTTAATAAAAAGCTTACTTCTAAAATTCGAATAGTGACTCCAATCTAAACCTACAGGAACAATTTTAATATCAAGTTTAAAATCATTTGATTCTTCTGCTTCAAAAACAATTCGTGAAACCCCTTTTTTTAGAGTTCTTAACCTTCTAATTCCAGCGTGATTCCCTTCTGGAAGAATTACTAAACCATTTTTATTCTTTAATACATCAACCGTTTTTCGAAAAATTGCCTCGTTATTTCCTAAGCTTTCTTTTCCATCTCGAATACGATAAATTGGTAATATCCTTAAAAAAGTAAGGATCTTTGCAATTGCTGGCTTTTTAAAAATATCAGCACGAGCAAGGAATACAGGTTCAGAATCAACCCTAGCTAGAAGAGCCAGAGCATCCATTAGTGCATTCTGATGATTTGGAGTATATATTATGATTTCATCCTTGGGAATGTTTTTTTTGTTATGAATGCTTGTTCTAAAATATGTTGTTGTAACAAAATCAACATAGGGTTTTAAAAGTGAATAGAAGAAGGAGGGTTTCTCAATGTCTTCTCTGTTTACTGCCATAAAAATTAAGTGTTATTAGATTCTTTTAAAGGTTTTCTGGACCAAAATGCCGCTATTCCTAATCCGGAAATTATATGCCATACTCCCCAAAGCGCAGCGATGAATGCCATGCCACCAAGGCCATTAAATAATTTTGGATTAAAAATTAGAACAAGTGCTAGTCCTGAGTTTTGGATACCTGTTTCAATGGTAATGGTTCGTATATTATTTTGACTTAGTTTGAAAATTTTTGCAAATGAAAAGCCTGTTGTTATTGCAAGAGCGTTATGAATTAGTACAATTAGAAAAATTACATGAACATATTTTAAGAAATGTTCCCAGTTTAGTGAGAGGGCTGCAACAACATAACCAGCAAATATAACTATTGAAGCAATTTTAATTGGTTTAACAATCTTGGCTGTGATCTTAGGAAATTTATATGAAAATAACATTCCTAATGCTAATGGAATACCCAGTAAAATAATCATTGTTTTAAACATTTCGAAAGGATCAATTTCAATTGGGATTAATAAATTAGAACCTTTCGAGTAAAAACCAGCGTAAATACTTCCCCAAAAAGCAAAATTAAAAGGAGTCATAACTAATGCAGAAAAATCTGCTACAGCAGTTAAGCTAACAGAAAGTTCTGTATTGCCTTTTGCTAATGATGTCATGAAATTTGAGATGTTCCCACCAGGACAAGCTGCAACTAAAATCATTCCAAATGCAATACTGGGTGATGGATTAATTAATAAAACTAATAATAAAGTTAGAAGGGGTAAAAGAAAAAATTGTGCTAGCACTCCAATAATTGCAGCCTTTGGTTTTGCAAATACTCGTTTAAAACGCTCTTTTTTAAGCTCTAGAGCAACACCAAACATAACAAATGCCAATGTTATATTTAAAAGGAATAAACTTCCTTCATTAAAATTTAAACGAATATTATCCAGATAATCCAATGAATCTGCGAACATAAATTTTCATATAAGTGTGGTTAAAAATAATCAAATGAATTTAAAAAAAGAAAATTATCCACTATATACGAGTAATTTGAATATTGAAAGAGCTTTTATCTTAAAAGAATAAGAGTTAATACTTTATTTTTTTTATTTAGTCAAAAACTGATTTTTAATCTCGATTTTCTTAGTAAAGATTTATATATTTACTTTAACCTAATCAGGCATAATGCCTACCATTTTACTATTTAAAAATAATAAAGAATCATTAAATAGTGGAAAATAAACAAATATTAAAAGTAATTGAGGATGTAACTGAAGTTCTTTCGATAATGATTGAATTAAAGAAGAATGGACGGTTCAGAGAAGCACTTGAGACAATTGATGATACTTTGCTTAAGTATTTTGATTGTGATGTGGAATTTTTATATTCTGTTTCAGAAGATTTTTTAATTGATGTGCTTAAAGAGAAGAAAGGCCTTGGGCCAAAGCAACTTGCCTCACTGGCTGAATTGCTTAGCGAAAAAGGGGATATTCTTTTGGAACAAAATAATTTAAAAGAAAGTCGAAAAGTTCTAAATAATACTTTAAAGATTTATTATTTTTTAAATGAAGACCAGGATTTCTTTTCTTTTAAGAACATGAATAAAATGGTTTTGATAAATGATAAATTAGCCAAGATCAGTTTAAAGATTCAATCTTAAGAATTCTCAAATCCAGGTTTTTTCAACAAAGCAAACATGTTCTTTTTGTATTTTTCTACACCTGGTTGGTCAAAAGGATTTATTCCATGCAAGTATCCGCTCAGGGCACATGATTTTTCAAAGAAATAAATTAACTGTCCCAAATAATATTCATTTAATTCAGGGATAGTAATTTTTATAATTGGCACATTACCATCAAAGTGGGCTGCAATAGTTCCAGATTCAGCCATCTTACTTACATAATCAATGTTTTTATCCGAAAGATAATTTAGATTGTCAAAGTTTTCTTTATCTGATGGAATCTTTAGATCAAATTTTGTTTTTTCTACCGAGATTAATGTTTCGAAAATATCTCTTAAACCTTCCTGGATATATTGACCCATAGAGTGAAGATCAGTACTATATATTGCTGTTGCAGGGAAAATACCTTTATTGTCCTTTCCTTCGCTTTCGCCAAATAACTGTTTCCACCATTCTGAAAAAGAACATAGCTTAGGGCTAAAGCTTGCAAGAATTTCAGTTGTTTTATTTTTAAGGTACAGTGCATGTCTTATTGATGCATATTGATATATGGGATTCTGATTAATTGTTTTGTTTTGAGCCTTAACCATCATCAGTTTTGCACCTGATAAAAGATTTTCAATATTAAAGCCTGCACAGGCAATAGGTAATAATCCAACAGGAGACAAAACAGAATATCTTCCTCCAATATTATCATCAATAATAAACGTCTTGTAGCCTTCTTTATTAGCAAGTTCTTTTAAAGCTCCTTTTGATTTGTCGGTTATAGCAACAATCCTTTTTTGAGCTTCATTTTTTCCGTATTTGCTTTCCAGATCTTTTCGAAGAATTCTGAAAGCAATTGCAGGCTCCGTTGTAGTTCCCGATTTAGATATTACTACAATTGAATATTGCTTGTCTTTTAAAAATTCTATAAGCTCTGAATGATAATCTTCTGAAAGATTATGTCCGGCAAAAATTATTTTCGGATTATTAATTAATAAATGATCAAAACTTCCTGATAATGCCTGAATAATTGCTTTTGAGCCAAGGTAAGAGCCTCCTATGCCAATTACTACGATTAAGTCAGAGATTTTTCTCAATTCATTGGCAGTATTATTTATGTCGGAAATTAGATTATTAGAAATTGTTTCAGGTAAATTTATCCAACCCAGAAATTCAGATCCTTTTCCAGTTTTTGAAATTAACTTCTTGTCTTGCGCACTAACAAATTTGTCGTAATTTTTAAATTCTTCCTGATTAATAAATGGAAGGGCATTCTTTAAATCAATCTGAAGATTTTTCATGACAAACAAAGTTAAACAAAAGTTATCTTAAATTTTCGGTTAATAATTTAATTTCAATAGCAGGAGAAATAGTCTCATATAGAATATTATACACGGCTTCTGTAATAGGCATATTTACCTTATAGATTTTGTTAATTTCCATGATTGATTTGGTAGCATAATAACCTTCAGCAATCATGTTCATTTCTAGTTGAGCTGATTTTACGGAGTAACCTTTTCCAATCATATTTCCAAAAGTACGATTCCTGCTAAATTGTGAATATGCAGTAACCATTAAATCACCTAGATAAGCAGAACTTTTAATATCTCTATCTATTGGATGAACAACATCTACAAAACGCTTAATTTCTTGTATAGCATTCGATATTAATACAGCATTAAAGTTGTCGCCATACCCTAAACCATGACAAATTCCAGCAGCAATAGCAAAAACATTCTTTAAAACAGCGGAATATTCTGTTCCATATATATCATCAGAAATACTTGTTTTTATATAGTTTGTACTAAGAATATTAGCAACAATGCGGGCATTTTTTAATTCAGGCGAAGCAATTGTTAAATAAGATAATCGTTCAAGAGCTACTTCTTCTGCATGACAAGGTCCAGAAATAACTGCAATAGACTCTAAAGGAACATTGAAAAATTGATTAAAGTATTCTGCAATTATAAGATTTTCATCTGGGACAATACCTTTAATAGCGGAAACAATTATTTTATTACTGATATCGACATTAAAATCTTTGAGAGCATCTTTTAAGAATGCAGAAGGTATTGCAAAAATTATAATATCAGCATTTTCAACAGCTTGGCTAATATCACTATAAAGCTCAATTTTATTTGTATCAAGAGTGACTGCGCTTAAGTAGAAATTATTGCGTTTATGTTCTTTAATAAACTTAATCTTTTCTTTACTTCTCATGAACCAGTTGATTTCATCAACATTTTCAAGAAGCATTTTTATGATTGCTGTTGCCCAGCTACCACCGCCTAATATTGCAACTTTTGGTTTCTGACTCATTCAGATTATTTAATGTTACCAATCCAGCTTTTTACATCGTCCTGACTAGGATTTTGTAAGCCTAATTTATTCTTTTTATTTGTACCGCACAATTTTTGATGTAAAGCTCCCGGATTAACATCTTTCAAGCTATCTACGGTTAAATATCCTGATTTTTGAACCACAGGAACCCATTCTTCAGGAATTCCTATTTCTGTATAAATTTCAGGGCTGTCTGTTTTTGCTTTTTTCTCAGGTCGCATTTGTGGGAAGAAAAGTACATCCTGAATAGAATCCTGACCGGTCATAAACATTGTTAATCGATCAATTCCAATTCCCATTCCCGATGTTGGTGGCATTCCATATTCCAATGCACGAACAAAGTCCATGTCAATAAACATTGCTTCATCGTCACCTTTTTCGGAAAGTTTTAATTGATCCTGGAATCTTTCTAACTGATCAATAGGATCGTTCAATTCTGTGTATGCATTACAAAGTTCTTTCCCGTTAACCATTAATTCAAAACGCTCGGTTAACTCAGGATTATCACGATGTTTTTTACATAATGGTGACATCTCAACAGGATAATCTGTTATGAAGGTAGGCTGAATCATATGACCTTCACATTTTTCTCCAAATATCTCATCAATGATTTTTCCTTTACCGAATGTTTCGTCAATTTCTATGTTCTGATCTTTACAAACCTGACGTAATTGATCTTCGTTCATGCCAGTAATGTCAACACCTGTATATTCTTCTATGGCATCAGTCATTGATAATCGACGATACGGAGCCTTAAAATCAACTTCGTTTTCGCCAATTTTAACTTTTGTTTTTCCATGTAGATCTAATGCAACCTTCTCAAGCATTTCTTCGGTGAATTCCATCATCCAATTATAATCCTTGTAAGCTACATAAATTTCCATTACGGTAAACTCTGGATTATGCGTTCTGTCCATTCCTTCATTACGGAAATCCTTTGAGAACTCATAAACACCATCGAAGCCACCAACGATTAATCTCTTTAAATAAAGCTCATTGGCAATACGTAAATACAATGGCATATCTAATGCATTGTGATGTGTAATGAACGGACGAGCAGCTGCACCTCCAGGAATTGGCTGTAATATTGGAGTTTCAACTTCTAAGTAACCATGTTCATTAAACATATTACGCATAGTATTCATAATTTTTGTACGTTGTACAAAAACATCTTTTACCTGAGGATTTACGATTAAATCAACATATCGTTGACGATAACGTTGCTCAGGATCAGTATAAGCATCGTAAGTTTTACCATCTTTTTCCTTAACAATTGGTAAAGGCTTAATTGATTTGCTTAAAATGGTAAGTTCAGTAACATTAACAGAGGTTTCACCAACTTTTGTAATAAAAACATTTCCTTTAACTCCAATAATATCACCAATATCTAAAAGTCTTTTAAATACAGTATTGTATAATGTTTTATCCTCGTCAGGACAAATATTGTCGCGTTTAAAGTAAACTTGTATCTTTCCCTTGTCATCCTGAAGTTCTACAAATGAGGCACTTCCCATAATTCTTCGGCTCATAATTCGACCCGCGATACAAACCTCTTGGAAGTTATTTTTTTCTGGATCGAATTTAGAAAGAATTTCTTCTGTTGAAGTATTTACTTCATATTTCGCTGCAGGATATGGATTTATCCCTAATTTTCTTAATTCTTCTAACGATTGTCTGCGAATAACTTCTTGTTCGCTTAATTCTAAACTCATAGTACAAATTACTTTAACTTTTTAAAAACCGTACAAAGATAAAACTAAATACTTAAAAATTTGACAAGATATTCAAATGACTGATTTTTAATTGTAAACTGTTGCAGTTCTTGGAATTGAATGAAAGGATGAAAAAATGATAATGATATTTTATTATTCTTGTGAAAAATTTTGAAGCTTTTATGTATATTCGTTCTTTTCAATTTTGATGACTCTAATTAAACACCTTTTTTTATTAATAGTATTTATTTTATGCTTTGGTTACACTAAGGCTCAAACATATTATTATAAAAACTACACAGTAGATAATGGACTGCCTAGTTCGGAAGTTTTTCATGTTATTCAAGACATGAAAGGATTTATTTGGATTGCAACCAATCAAGGAGTAAGCAGGTACGACGGATATGGTTTTACAAATTTTGACACTCAATCGAGTTTGCCAAGGAATACAATTTTAGAGTTGTTCGAAGATAATAAGGGGCGAATATGGTTTGTTTCATTGTCTGGCGAACTTTCATGGTTTGAGAATGATTCTATTCATATTTATCCATATAATGATGTAATACTCGAATTTAATAAAGGGAATCTTGGGCGACCCTTGAAAAAGAGTTTTTATGCAGATTCTTTAAATGAGGTTTATATTGGATTTAATTCGAATCCTTTAATAAAGATTTCAAGTGATGGAAATCTAACAAAAATTAAACCTGAAAAAAATACTCACAGACAGGTTTTAAAAGTTTTATCTGATAGAAATCTTGTTTTCTCATCGTATCGTGCAGTGGAAGGTATTGAAGTTCAAATTGAGGATGAACCTGATTTGATTATTCCAGGCAAATACCCATACGTAAGAAGATTTATAGCTTGTTGTGTTGATGAAGGTTATATTTTTGTTACTCTTTATGATTTGTATGTTATAAATAAAGAAGGCACAGTAACAAAGCATACTTTTAATAAGAAAATAATATGGGTATCTCAAGATTCTGAAGGTGTTATTTGGTTAGGATTTTTATGGGGAGGTTCAGTAGGATTTGACGGTATAAATTTTTCAGAAAAAAAGTATTCATTATTAGAAGATAAATCCGTAAGCTCGGTTACAAGAGATAAAGAGGGTGGATATTGGTTTAGTACAACAGAAAATGGACTTTATTATTTTCCTTCTCTTCAGATTAAAACATTTAATGAAATAAACGGAAGAAAGATCAAATCTGTAAATCAAACAGAAAGACTTGGTGATGAAATTTGGTTTGTAGGTAACACAAATGAAAAATACAAAATATCGAATGGTAATCTGGTGTCGAAAGAGTCTGTTTATAAGAGCAATGGTCTGGGACAATTTACTTTATTGAAAAGCATAGGTGATAGTATGGTTTGTAGCTTCTATGGTGATTCTGAAGACAATATTAATATTGTATTTAATAATGAGATAGTTTGGTCCATGGATGAGGAAACTCGTGATGCGGCAGTTATTGGACTGGATAGTTTGTTAATTACTTATAATCACATAAAAGTTGTCAGCTTGAATGATGAAACAATATATAATAAGTCTAATTCAGATAAGTTTACTGATATTTATGCTGTTCTTAGAGCTTCGAAAACTAAAGTTTGGCTTGGAACAGAAAATGGATTGTTTGAATATTCGATCAAATCAAATGAAATTAAAGAACTTAATTTTTCCCCTTTACTTCGAACTAGAATAAATTGTTTTTTTAAAGAAAAGGAAGGTGAAATTTGGGTAGGAACAAAAGGAGCAGGATTATTGTATATTAACGGAGATTCAATAAAACAACTAACTACTAAAGATGGACTACCTGGGAATTCAGTAAATAGAATTGATAAAAAGAACAATATTTTATGGTTGGCAACAAATCATGGTATAGGAAAAGTTTTTTTAAATCAAATAAGAGAAAATTCATTAAATGATTCTGATTGGAATACGCTAAAAATTGAAGGATTTACAAGATCGAATGGGTTATTAAATAATGAAATATTTGATTTAGCTTTAGATAAGGAAAAGGTTTACGCAGGAACAAATAGTGGTTTAAGTTATTTTAATCAGAATTTATCAGGAGATAATAATGTAGTTCCACCAATTTATTTTAAGGGGATTAAAGTAATGGGGAAAGACACTATTTTGAAAGATTATTATGAATTGAATTATGATCAAAATTATATTGAGTTTAGCTTTGTTGGGCTAAGCTATCAAAGAGAGTTGGGACTAAAGTATGCATACAAATTAGAAGGTATTAATAGCGATTGGGTATTTACAGAAAATCAGTCGGTTCAGTATCCGATGCTTCCCCCTGGTAATTATAAATTTAAAGTTAAAGCATATAACAGATCAGGCTTGGAAAGTGAAAAAACAAAAGAAATATCATTAGTTATTAAAAAAGTATATTATCAAACTACATTATTTAAAATAGTAGTTATTCTTTTAATATTATTAATAGTTACAGTAATATTTATTTTTATTTATACTGTTAAAATAAAAGAGGTAAAGAAAAGAAATACAGTAGTTGCTGAGCTTAATACATTTCGCCAAAAAGCATTAAGTGCACAGATGAATCCACATTTTATTTACAATTCATTAAATTCTGTTCAAAGTTATATTCTTAAGAATGAAAGAGAATTATCAAGTACATACTTGTCAAAATTTGGAAGTCTTATGCGAAGGATTTTGGAAAATTCTCAAAGTCCATTAATAAGTTTACACGAAGAAATTGAAGCATTAAAATTATACATTGAAATGGAACTTCTTCGATTTCGAGATAGTTTTTCGTTCCATTTAAGCATTGATAAAAACTTAGATTCTGAAAAGATAAAAGTGCCACCACTTATTATACAGCCTTATGTAGAGAATGCAATACATCATGGTTTGCGTATGAAAAAAGAAGATAAAAATTTGTGGATTAATATTTCACGTAATGAAGACGCTATTAGCATTGTTATTGAAGATGATGGTATTGGGAGAAAAGAAGCTTTGCGAATAAGGAATGAATCAAATGAACGGTTAAAGTCTTTTGGTACAGAAATTACAGATAAAAGACTAAGCTTATTTAAGGAGTTATACAAGAATGATTTAGATATTAAAATCGTAGATATTGGTAATAATAATGATAAAAATAAAACAGGAACTCGGGTAGAAATATGTATATTTAAATTCAATAATAACAGATAAACTTTTTAAGCCAATGAATTTGAAAGTTATTTTAATTGATGATGAACCAGATGCAATTGATGTAATTGAAAGTATTATTGTAGATAAAAAGGAGGATTACAAGATTGTTGCTAAAACAACGAATCCTATTGAAGGGATCGGACTAATATTGAAACATAAGCCGGATGTAGTATTTCTTGATATAGAAATGCCAGAGATGAATGGATTTCAATTGCTCGAAAGTATTCCTAATATTGATTTTGAGGTTATTTTTGCAACAGCTTATGAGAATTATGCAATAAAAGCGATTAAGGAAAACGCCTTAGATTATATTTTAAAACCTGCAACTATTCCAGAAGTTTTATCTGCTTTGGAAAAAGCAAAGAGTAAAAGACAACAGGAAAAGGTGGATTTATCAAAGTATACGGAGTTCTTAGATGACATAAAAACGAATCGCTTTCAAAGAATAAAAATTCCAACTTCAAATGGTTTTGAATTAATTGAATCTGATGATTTAATTTTTATTGATGCTGATGGTGCTTATACCACAGCTCATTTTAAAGATAATGAAGAGCTTATAATTTCAAAACCTATAAAACAAATAGAATCGCTACTTAATTCTGAGAATTTTTTTCGAATTCATCGATCTTATATTGTAAATAAAAATCACATTAAACGCTTTGCAAGAGATAAATACGCGTTAATAATGATTGACGATTCGGTTATCCCAATTTCAAGAAGAAGGTATGATGCCTTTATGGATTTTATTGATAAGTAAATCTGTAATTCTAATAATATAAAAAGAGCTCCGAAATTTCGAAGCTCTTTTTTTAACTAATAATTTTTCTCATTTGTATGTTATATTTATATTAGATCTATTTAGATGAATCTTTTACACAACGAATAGGAAGACCAGATTTATGCATCATACCGTAGTAATGCAAACTGGTAAATTGATCCCACCATAAAGTAGGAGCATTTCCAGTGTCTACACCACCGCCATTGCTTGTCCACCATGATGTTATATATCCTTTGTCTCTAAAGTATATATGTACTGGATAACCTGGCTGTTGACCAACAGTTCGTGTGCCTCCAGGTTGTGCAGTGAAGCCAGATCTGTTTTTATACTCAGGGTAATTAGAATCACTAATAGTTCCATTTTGACCAACAGGATACCAATCTACTCCATAAGCCATTGCCTTTGCTATTTTATTATCTGTAGTTGTTCCATCGAAATTAAATCCATTTGCTATTAGGTAATCTCTTAATTCGTCCCATTCACTTTCTGATGGAACATGCCATCCTGTGGGGCAAGCATCGCCTTCGTAGGTTGTAAACCAATTATATAAAGCTCCATATTTGCTATTTGCAGTTTCATCATTGTCATACCAACAATAGGCTGAAGACATGGTGTTCATCCATTCAGTGTCATCAGTAATTAATGTCATTTCTGTTCCATCATTGTAATGCGTGGTTTTAAGATTTTCAACCATCCATTCTTGATTACCATAGGTTAAAGTTTTGTAAACATTGCCTTCAACATCTGTAACAGTATTACATGCATTAGCATAAACTGTAACTGGAGAACCCTCAATATGAGTTGTCCCGTCTGCTTTATATGCCGAAATTGTTAATGTTTGTAAACCTTCTGTTGATCCTAAGGTCCATATCTGGTTTATCAATCCATTAGCATTTGTCACAGCTTCTGGATAAAGAACAGAACCTTCTGTAACAGAGAAATGTACTGTAGTTCCTTCAAAAAGATCTTCGTTCTGGTCATAAACAAGCACCATGTAAGTATAAGGTATTGTTTCTCCAATAAGTCCTAAATGTGCTCCTGCAGTACGCTCAACAATCAATTTTGATGCTTGCAAAGGAATTATGCATGAGCAACTTATTGTTAATGGAGATCCTGAAAGTTCAGTTGTACCGTCTTCCTTAAAGGCAGTTGCCGTTAATGTTTGTGCTCCTTCTGTTGCACCTGTTGTCCAAGTTATAGAAGCTTTGCCATTCGAATCGGTTGTGGCACTTGTTGATGATACAGATCCTTCAGTAACAGAAAAATTAATATCAATACCCGCATAACCATTTCCATATTGGTCTTTAGCAATTACAATAATTGGCGAGCCCAGTTGAGCTTCAATATCACCAGTTTGGTCAGCTCCAGAGAATACTTCAATGCTTTTAATCTCAGGTAAAGCAGTTGCTGTGGCTGTAATAGTAAAAGGAGATCCTGTAACATCAGTTCCATCAGCGTTTAAAACATTTACGGTTAATGTTTGTGTTCCTTCGGTTGTTCCAAGAGTCCAAGAAACACTTACCATTCCTTTTTCGTCAGATTTAGTATTTGTTACAGACACTGAACCTTCTTCAACGTAAAAAGTAACTTCTGCTCCAGCAAATGCATCTCCGTTTTGGTCTTTAATTAAAATCTCTATTGGAGTTTCAATTGTTGATCCAATAACTCCAGAAATTGATCCGTTTGAAAGTATTTCTATTGCTGATGCAATATTTACTTCTGGATCATCTGATTCGCAAGACGAGAATAAGAGTGCTATTGATATTAAAATCAATAGCACAGGGGTTAATAAACTTACTATTCTTCTCATTGTTTTTTTAAATTTGTTATTTTTTAATTACTTTACTTGTAAATATTTCTTTACCAGTATCAATTTGAACAAAGTAAATTCCAGAATTATATCCAGACATATCAATTCGTTCATTTTTAGAAATACTTGTTATATCAATTATAGTTTTACCTGTAATATCCAAAACACTTATGCGTTCAATGTTTTCATTTTCACAAGTAATGTTTAGTAAACCATTTACAGGGTTAGGATACATTTTAATTCCAAGGTTTGATAAGTCATTTATTCCTGTAGTTTGAGTAACAACTACATCATAACTACATTCAACATTATTACCAGCAACATCTAATATGGTCCATGTTACAGTTGTAGAACCAACAGGGAATTCAGCTCCTTCTAATGTTTCTGAATTGTTAAAATCATTCTCAACAGACGCAATTTCGCAGTTATCAGTTGTTTCAGTAGGGTCAAATTCAAGACCTGAAACAATATAAACAGATTCTGATGCAGCTATTTCTTTATTTTGATTTCCAACACAAGCTATATTAGGATTTGTATCATCTTCAACTATAACAATTTGATTCTGAGTAGTAGTATTTCCTTCTATATCTATAAATGTCCAGGTTATAGCATAAGTACCTTGTTCTGTGTACGATAATGGATCAGATGTTGTTCCTGTTATACTTCCTGAACAGTTGTCTGTAGCTGTAGGCGTTTCAATAGTTGTTACAAAGCATTGACCCACAACATCATCTAAATTTGTTGCATCTGGAATAGGTGCCGTATTATCATCTACAGTTACAGTCTGTACTTGAGTAGCAACATTTCCTTCTACATCGGTATATGTCCATGTTATTGAATAAGTACCTTGTTCTGTATATGATAAAGGATCAGATGTTATTCCTGTTATACTTCCTGAACAATTATCTGTGGCAGTAGGAATGCTTGAAATAGTTACAGAACACTGTCCTAAAACATTTATATTAGCAATATCAGGTACTGGTGCTGTATTGTCATCAACAATAACAGTTTGTTGCTGAGTAGTGATATTCCCATTTCCATCATCGTATGTCCATGTAATAGTATATGTTCCTTGCTCAGTATATATTAATGGATCGGAAGTTGTACCTGTTATATTTCCTGCGCAGTTATCTGTAGCAGTTGGAGTACTCGATACAGTGACAGAACATTGTCCAACAAGATCAGATAAGTTTGTAATGTCTACAACAGGGATTGAGGTATCCGTTCCATCAACAATTATAACAACTCCTGTATTTTCATAAATTTTAATATCTGAACATATACTATAAGCATAAATTTTAAAATAATAAGTATATGTTCCACTACATAATTCTAAGCCATCAATGGTTTCATTTGGATTATTAGAAGATCCAAAATAAATACATTGTTGGCCTGAGTTCTGCCAAGTTGTGTTTGCTGTTGGTTCTTCATCATCCACAGGATCTGTCCAAACATCTTCTGTGTTCATAAAAATAGCATAACCTTCAGCTCCATATCCTGCATCAGTGAAACTTTCTAATGTTATACTTTCTGATAAAGAATTAGTTAACATAATATTGCTTGCAGGCGAAAGTGGAGCTTCACAAAAATTATCACTTGCATATCCTTGCCATTTTAAGAAAGGATATCCATTGTTATCTGTGCTATTGATTCCCCAAATATCATTTGTTCCATTATAAGTTTCGTTCATAAAGTCCCATTCTGCTTCTAAGTAATTTTTGATATCCTGCATTTGAACAGTTGTTAAACCTGTCCCTCCATCACTTGATGTTGTTCCTGATGTTTGAGTATCCCAGAAACAATGTGTTATTGTTGCCGAGCTACTTTTATCGCCTATAAGACCACCTCTGTATCCTAAGGTTGCAGATGCTGTTCCAGTACTATAACACTTTGTTATAGAAGTACCACTTGAGGCTAGTCCTACTAATCCTGCAGCATAATGTTCGCTAGCGCTTACATTTCCTTTACTGTACGAATTATTAACTGAAGAGCTCTCATAAAGATAACCAATAAGTCCTCCAACCATAGAATTTCCAGAAACATTACCTAAACTATAGGAATTAGATATTTTACCATTAGTATATCGACTAAATCCAACAAGTCCACCTACACCATATCCGTTACTTGCCGTCACATTTGCAGTACTATAGCAGTTATTAATTTTATTTTTATTGAACCCTGCAAGTCCACCACAGTATACATAGTTATGATAAAGAGTACCTTTTACTGTACCAGTAGTGTAACAGTTTTCAATTATACCATAGTTGTAACCGGTCAATCCTCCAATACATTGACTACCAGTTATATTTACATTGGTTGTGCCTAAGCTGTCAACACGAGAACCTGAATCAAGTAATCCAAATAAGCCAATGAATTTTGTAGAAGTTCTGTTAATATAAAGATTATCTATGGTATATCCTTTTCCATTGTAACTGCCTGTGAAGCTTGTCGTTTCATTCCCTATTGGATTAAACCCAGAACCAGAATCCCATGCAGTGGTTTCAGTAGCATCAATATTTGCAGTTTGTATAAAGTGTTTGTCCCAAGCAGTATCGCTGTACATAACCCAAGCTAGATTTTCTAAATTAGCTATAATATATGGATTTTCTGTTGTTCCGTCTCCAGTAGGAACTGTAAAAGTGGCTTTAGTAAGTACATGTATACCATATCCAGTTTGTTCATAAGTTTCCGTTCCGCTGCAATCATTATAAGCATATGCTTTTATATAATAATTTGTATTTGGATCTAAATTTGTGATTGTAGTTTCAGCAATATTTGATATTCCAAGAAATATACACTGTTGTCCGGAATTTTGCCATGTTGTATTTACAGCCGGTTCTTCTCCATCTGTAGGAACTGTCCATGTATTAGTAGTATTTACATATACAACATTGCCCTCGCCGGAATTTTGTATACTATCAATTATTATAGTATTTGATAAAACTTCTGAAAATATATTTTTAGGAGAGGAAAGAGGAGTTTGACATGCTAATTCTTCTGTATTTGTAAATCCCTGTATACTTAAAAATGGGTACCCATCGTTTTCTGAACTGTTTAATCCCCAGATTTCCTCATTGCCATTATATGGTTCGTCCATGAAATCCCAGCCAAACATTAAGTAGTTTACTAGATTTTTCATCTCGGTAGTAGTTAAACCTGTACCTCCAACACTTGAAGAAAATCCTGAAGCTTCTGTATCCCAATAAGATTTAGTAATACTGCCTGTGTTATAACCGTTAAAGCCTCCAGTATGACTTCCAGTCGCTACTACTGCACCTGAACTATAACAATACGTTATTATAGCATCCGTTTCATTAACTCCTGAAAAGCCTCCTACTGCACTTGCAGCTGTAACATCCCCACTATTATAACAATTTAATATTTGGGCGTTTGATCCTGCATTTCGTCCAATAAATCCTCCTACATGACCTGCACTACCTCCAGACACATTAGCGTTATTATAACAGTTACTTATTATACCTGAATTGTGTCCGATAAGCCCTCCTGTGTAGGTTGTGTAATTGACATAAGCTGTATGTACAGTTCCATTAGTATAACAATTTTTAACGGTGCCTTGATCTATTGAGCCTGCAAGACCCCCAACATATTGTCTTCCGGTAATATTTAGGTTTGTTAAACCTAAACTGTCTATTTGACTTGTAGAATTATTTAATCCGAAAAAACCAATGTAGTCTTCAGTGGGTCTATTTATAAATAAATTACTTATAACGTGACCTTTTCCATTGTATGTTCCTGAGAATTTAGTTGTATTGTTACCTATTGGAGTATACCCTGCACCAGATTCCCATGAACTGGATGTTGTGGCATCAATATTGGCTGTTTGTACGTAATACTTTCCCCATTCAGTATCAGTTTGGGAAAGCCAATATAAATTATCTAAAGTGGCAATTTCATATGGATTGCCTTCAGTGCCGTCTCCAGTTGAAGGAGCAGTTGCTGTTTGTGAAAAAGATGTAAAAGATGCTATAATAAATAAGCTAAGTATTAAAGCATTTTTAAAATTGTGTAAAAAGTTTTTCATTCGTTAAAAATTTAATTAATATTTGGTTAATAGAAAGATTGTCAGAGAGTTGATTTAAAATTAATAATATATCAAATATAACTCTATAAAAGTCTCTAAATGTGAGTTATATCAGTTGTGTATTAATTAATATATGAGTGGTATGAAATTTAAAGTGAACGGTAGCTATGAATATATAAATGGTTTTGTATGCTCTGAATATTATAAGTAAAAAAAGCCCGACTATTAAAATAAGTCGGGCTTTAGAGTAAGAAATAGAATCTATTTTTTTACAACTTTGCTGGTATATATTTTTTTACCAGTATCAATTTGAACAAAGTAAATACCAGAATTAAATCCTGACATATCTATTTGTTCATTCTTAGAGATGTTTGTTTTATTAACCATAGTTTTACCTGTAATATCTAAAACACTTATGCGTACAATATTTTCATTTTCACAAGAAATGTTTAGTAAACCATTTACAGGGTTAGGATATATTTTAATTCCTAAGTTTGATAAATCATTCATTCCTGTTGAAGGTTGACTTACAACAACATCATAGCTGCATTCCGAAGAATTTCCTTCATTGTCAATAATTGTCCATGTAACTGTTGTTGTTCCAAGAGCGAATTCAGCTCCTTCTAATGATTCTAAATTATTAAAATCATTTTCCACAGAAGCAATTCCACAATTATCGATTGTTTCAGTAGGATCAAATTCAGTTCCAGAAACAACATAAACAGTTTCAGTCGCTGATATTTCTTTATTTTGATTACCAACACAAGTAATATTTGGATCTGTGTTGTCATCTTGTATTACAATTATTTGTTCTTGGGTTGTTATATTTCCACCTTCATCTTCATACTTCCAGTTTATATGGAATGTGCCAATTTCATCATAGAATAATGGATCTTCTGTTGTTCCAGTAATTTCTCCAACACAATTATCTGTGGCAGTTGGGATATCTGTTATAGATATTTCACATTGACTAACGATTGTACTAAGGTTTTCTGTGTTTAAAACGGGAGCTGTATTATCATTAACAATTACAGTTTGTTCTTGTGTAGATGTATTTCCGTTACCTTCATCGTAAGTCCAGGTAATTATATAAGTGCCTTGTTCTGTATATGATAAAGGATCGCTTGTAGTTCCAGTTACTGATTCGCCACAGATATTAGTTGCTTTGGGATATTCAAATATTGAAGCTGAACATTCTCCTGTAACAACTGAAAGAGATTCTTGACTAGGGTGTGGAGCTTGCCATGCAAGAAATGGATATTCATTTCCAGAGTTATTTATTGCCCATGTGTTGTTTTGGTTGTCACAATTAAAGAACCATCCCATAGAAGTATAAGTCGTTTTGCTTTGCATTTCTAAAGTGGTTTTATCATATCCTCCATAACTAGTTCCTAACCCTGATGTTAAAGTATCCCATACGCTAATATTTATGCTCCCTTCATAATTAACTCCTGAAAATCCTCCCAAATTGATGTACGAAGCATTAACATTTGATGTAACTTTCCCTGTACTAAAACAACGAGTGATTGAGCTTTTATTGTTGTAGCCCACGAATCCACCAATCATATGAGTGCCGTTAACTTCGGCAGTACTATAACAGTCTCTAGTGGTCCCATATGATTGTCCGCTAGAAGTTACATACCAACTCCCATTTGTTCCAATAAAACCACCTCCCTTTGAATTATAGCTACTACTGTTTACAACGCCAGTACTAAAGGAGCGATAAATACTACCGTTATTAACTCCAGCCATTCCGCCCACATATTCTTGTCCAGTTATATCTACATTTGAAACACCTAAACTACCAATTGTTCCTGAAATTGCACCAAATAAGCCTATACATTCAGTTGAAGGTCGATTAATATATAAGCTGTCAATAACATGACCTGTTCCATTGTATGAGCCTGTAAAAACTACTGTTTCATTCCCTATTGGCTTAAAACCCTTGCCGCTATCCCAACCTGCTGTTGTTGTTGCATCAATATCTGCCGTTTGAATATAATGTTTATCCCATTCTGCACTGTTTTGTGATAACCAATAAAGGTTATCTAAAGTGGCAATTTCATATGGATTGCCTTCAGTGCCGTCTCCAGTTGAAGGAGCAGTTGCTGTTTGTGAAAAAGATGTAAAAGATGCTATAATAAATAAGCTAAGTATTAAAGCATTTTTAAAATTGTGTAAAAAGTTTTTCATTCGTTAAAAATTTAATTAATATTTGGTTAATAGAAAGATTGTCAGAGAGTTGATTTAAAATTAATGATATATCAAATATAACTCTATAAAAGTCTCTAAATGTGAGTTATATCAGTTGTGTATTAACTAATATATGAGTGGTATGAAATTTAAAGTGAACGGTAGCTATGAATATATAAACGGTAAAAATTAAAGAGTCTCAGATTTCGGTTAGATTTTTGTAAATTGTATTAAGTCATATCAAGCTAATAATCAAACAAGATGATTCGATTCTTATTTTATTATAGATAATTGTAATTGTTTTAAATTAGAATAATTTAATTTTGCAGACAATCAATTGATTTTTAAGGAGGGGAAATGGAAACAAGTAAGAATAATAAAAAACGGTTGCCTCGCTGGATGAAAATGCAGATGCCAAAAGGAGAATCGTACTCAAATGTTAAAAATACAGTAAAAGAACATAATTTAAATACTATTTGTACAAGTGGCAATTGCCCAAATATTGGAGAATGTTGGAATAATGGTACTGCAACATTTATGATTTTGGGTGAAATTTGCACCAGATCGTGTAAGTTTTGTGGAGTTAAAACGGGCAAACCATTACCTATAGATTGGAACGAACCGGAAAGACTAGCTGAGTCTGTAAAATTGATGCAGGTAAAACATTGTGTAATTACTTCTGTGGATCGTGATGATTTAGAGGATGGAGGAGCAGCATTTTGGTTAGAAACTATAAGGAAAATAAAAGAGGTTAATCCAGGCACAACAATAGAAACTTTAATTCCGGATTTTGATAATGTTAAAGAAAATATTGACAAAATAATTATAGCTAAACCTGAGGTGATTTCTCATAATTTAGAAACTGTTGAAAGACTTACTCCTCAAATTAGGAGTCGCGCAAAATATAGAAGAAGCTTGCAAGTAATTAAACAAATTGCGGATTCAGGATTAGTTGCAAAATCTGGCATTATGCTTGGTTTAGGTGAAAAGAGAGAAGAAGTTTTACAAGTTATGGATGATTTACTCGAAGTAGGTTGTAAGGTTATGACCATTGGTCAGTATTTGGCTCCATCGATAGATCATATGCCTGTTGAAGAATACATTACTCCAGAACAGTTTGAAGAGTATAAGAAAATTGGACTTGAAAAAGGATTTGATTTTGTTGAAAGTAGTCCGCTGGTGAGGTCATCTTACAGGGCTGAAAAACATGTTTGTTCACACTAATATCAGATTGAAAGAAGGGATTTAAGATATGAAGAATGTAAAATTTGAGGATTTAGGTTCAATTGAATATAAAAATGCATGGGATTATCAAGAAAAAACCTTTGCTGAATATTTAAAAATAAAAGCAGAAAACCGTGATTTGACCGACAACAAACAAATTGAAATTGAAGGTAAATTACTTTTTTGCGAACATCCTCATGTTTATACACTTGGTAAAAGTGGTGAGCAAAACAATTTATTAATTAATGATGAGTTTTTAAATAAGATACAAGCAACATATTTCAAGACAAATAGAGGAGGAGATATTACATATCACGGGCCTGGTCAAATTGTTGGTTATCCAATTATTGATCTTGAACGTTTTAATTTGCAGGTGAAACAATATATTGCTAATTTAGAAGAATCAATTATTCTTACTTTAAAAGAGTATGGCATTGAGTCGGAAAGGTTGCCGGGAGCAACTGGAGTTTGGCTTGATGTAGGTACAAGTAAAGCAAGAAAAATTTGTGCAATTGGTGTTAAAGCAAGTCGATTTATTACAATGCATGGGTTTGCTTTTAATGTTAACACCAATCTCGAATATTTTAATCATATTAACCCTTGTGGATTTGTTGACAAGGGAGTAACATCGATGGAAAAGGAGCTGGGAGAGAAACAAGATTTTGAAAAAGTAAAAGATGTTTTAAAAGGTAATATTGAAGAAGTATTCGGGATGCACCTAAAAAAGTAAAAAATATGAAGGTTATATATGGAAAAAAGGTGGGTGCTAAAACAGCAGGGAGGAAAGGAAGAAAATGAAAAACTGGCTAATGAATTAAATATAGAACCCGTACTGGCAAACCTCTTAGTACAAAGAGGAGTTAGGACATTCGATGAAGCCAAAGCTTTTTTTCGTCCGCAAATCGATGATTTACATGATCCTTTCTTAATGAAAGACATGAATCTGGCCATTGAACGAATTGAGAAAGCAATTCAGAATAACGAAAATATTCTTATTTACGGCGATTACGATGTAGATGGTACTACATCAGTAGCTCTCGTATATTCCTTTTTAAAAGAGTTTTACAATAAGGTAGGTTTTTATGTGCCCGATAGATATAGCGAAGGGTATGGGATTTCATTGCAAGGTGTTCAATATGCTCAGGACAATGAATTTTCTTTGGTAATTGCTCTTGATTGTGGAATAAAGGCCAATGAAAAAATCGATTATGCTCGAAGCAATGGTATCGATTTCATTATTTGTGATCATCACTTTCCTGGAGATGAATTACCAAATGCAGTAGCGGTTTTAGATCCAAAAAGAAATGATTGTACATATCCTTTTGAAGATCTTTCTGGATGTGGAGTAGGGTTTAAGTTAATTCAAGCTTATGCTCAGGTAAATAATATACCCTTGGAAAAAATCATGCCGTATCTTGATTTAGTTGTTGTAAGTATTGCTTCGGATATTGTTCCTATTATTGATGAAAACAGAACATTAGCGCATTTCGGGCTAATTCAGTTAAATGAGAATCCTTGTCAGGGATTAAAATCTATAATTAATCTTGCAGGAATAGCTGATAAAAGCATTGCTGTAGAAGATATTGTTTTTAAAATTGGCCCTCGAATAAATGCAGCTGGAAGAATGGAGTCGGCCGACAAGGCAGTTGAGTTACTTTTATCTGATAATGCCAGACAAGCTAAAGTTGCAGCTAATAGTGTTAATTATTTTAACGATGCACGCAAGAATATCGACCGCAGTATAACTCAGGATGCATTACGAATGCTTGCTGGAGAACAGGAGCTTGGAGAAAAAAAAGCAACAGTATTATATAATTCGAAGTGGCATAAAGGTGTAGTTGGAATTGTTGCTTCTCGATTAATAGAAACATATTACCGTCCAACAATTATATTAACATCATCGAATGGATTGGCAACGGGATCGGCGAGATCTGTTGTTGGATTTGATATTTATCAAGCTATTGAACATTGTAGTGATTTGTTAGAAAATTTTGGTGGACATATGTATGCCGCCGGTTTAACATTGCAAATTGATAATGTACCGGAATTTACCAAACGTTTTGAGAAATACGTGAGTGAAAATATAAGCGATGAACTTTTAATTCCACAAGTTGAAATTGATGGAGAACTGGAATTGGATAGAATTGACTCAAAATTTTACCGAATTATGAAACAATTTCAACCATTCGGACCAGGGAATATGGCTCCGGTTTTTGTTACACAAAATGTTGCTGATAATGGTGAAGGAAGAATTGTTGGTTTAAGCAAAGAGCACCTTAAATTATCTCTTATTCAAGAAAATGACCCATTTAAAAAATTTCCTGCAATAGCTTTTCAACAAGCAAACTTGTTTGAATATATTCAGTCAGGTGATTTCTTTGATATATGTTATGCTATTGATGAAAACTGTTATCGTGGAGTTTCAACACTACAGTTAAATATTAAGGATATTAAAGTAAACAGTAAAATAGAAGTTGATTAATTTAAAGTCGAATTCTTAACTGTACCTTAACTTCTGATTTAGTATTACCATTAATCTGATTTAATCCTGAAGAAATTACTTCAGTATCTGAAAAGTAGGTTTGGGAATATCGCAACCAAATATCCATATTATTCCCGACTGAATATTTCAGATTAAAATAGAATCTGGTTCCTTTTGAGTAATATGCTGGAATAGAAAATGCGTATAAAATATCACTTTCATAAGCATAAATTCTTGCATTGTATGAATCTGTTTCGAAGATTGCAAAGCGCATATTCAATGATAATGGCATCTTTTTAAAATCATAAAAAATATCCTGATAAATCATATATCCGTAATCTGTACCTTCAGTTTCTTCCTTAAAGGCAGCTGTTTCAACTCTGTTTTTCATCGAGAGCTGTTCGTTAATCCGATAAGAAATATGATAGCGTAATTTGAGAAGATTCTGGTAGCTTAAATCATCAACTCCTGAATCCGTTATTTTATTCCCTAATTTTTCTTCGTTTTTAACTCTTATGTACATGCTTAAATTGCGAGTTGGAGTATAATCCGCTTGTGCAAACCATTCGTATCCTGTCGAAGGAGCATTAACACCCGTTTTTATCCATGGAAATTCATAAGTATCAAAATAAGCTGTAAGCGCTACGTGTTTTATGGGGTGAAGCTCAAGGCCAAAGTAAAGTCCAGATTCATTTGCTGTTCCTGAAGCTTCCGCAAAACCATTTGCATAATTAGCCTGATAGTTTTTATCATAATGTCTGTGCATTGCAGAAAAAGAAATTTGTGGAGCAAGATTCACAAGAAAACCATTTAAAAAAGCTTTTCCTCCATTTGCGCTTATTGCTTCTTCTCCAAAAAAGCTAAAATCACCTAAGCCGAATTGGTAGTCTAATCCTATATTGGAGTTTTCACTTCCTTGAAATTTAAATTGATTTTCTGGTGTTGTATCTTTTAATAAATCAGTACTGTATTTGTAATTTACTCCGGTTATTCCAACTTTAAATTTGGAATGATTAAAGGAAATGTTTCCTCCCATAATTTGTTCGCCAATAGCATCTTTATCAACAATTTCCGAAGGAACAGAATGATAACCTGAATTCTGAAATGAGGAAACGCTGGCAATTTCATTATCAATACTATCCTGAATATTAGCATCTATCTTTTTGTTTGAATAGAAAATAGTAAAATCAATATTTTTAATAGAAATGGTTGTTCCTGCTCCACGCATAAATACATTTTCGTTAGTAGAGGAGTATTTTTTTATTCCTTGTGCTTTTTTTCGGATATTTAGAACATAGGGCGTTTTTGAAAAGCCCATATCAGACCATAGAACTAGGCCTTGACCAAATTTTGCTTCGAAGTCTCCAAGTGTGAGCGTTTTTACAAAACCAAAATCATTTAATTGTAAATGAGCAGAATAGTAATCAAATCCATTTTTATTATTCCCACTAAAAAATTCTTCACCGGGATCTTTTTCGGCAGTAATTCCCCAGTAAATTTTGTTTTTGTAATTGTATTTATATTTGGTATAAATCTTATATGAGCTTCCAAGATATCGTGAATTAGGATTTTCCAGAAGATCAGAATCAGATATTGAGGTATATCCAACTTGTTCTTCTATTACTTCCTGTCCTCTCAAAAACAATTGATGATTGCCATATTTCAGCGCATTTTTAATTCTAAAACCATCGTCTGCTTTTTGTTCAGAAACACTTATAAATGGTAATAGTTTATTAATATCTGAAATGGTAAAGCCATAAACCAATTGAAGTTCGTAAATAGACAACATTTGACCATTTTTCTTCACGTAATCCAGCAAACTTTTTATCTGAAAATCATTTAAAATCTGAAGTTTTTCGAAATCTTCCTGATTAGCAGTATTTATATTTATCGGATTATTTAAAAAGTAATTTAAATCCTCATACAAGCTAGTGTAGTCTAATTCTGAATCAGTGCTACTTGCAATTTCTTCAATTAAATCTTCAATAGTGGGAACTTTTTGAGCCATCGAATTTAAACTCAAAAAGAGCATAAATAAAATGAGTATCCCATATTTTATTCTGAAGATTTTAGAATCCATAACTTAAAGTAAATGATGGTGTAAAACCTAAAGTTTGATGTTTAACAAATCCGGCATGAGCATTAATCTTCTGCCAATGAAAACCAACTCCGAATGAATATTTCGCAGGATTAGTAGAAATTCCTGCCTGAAGTGAAACATATTCAATTAATCTATAATCTAGTCCGGCTTTAAATTTGGCTTCTTGGTTTATATCTTTTTCAGTTCCAACAGCTAATAAAACTTTATCAGAGAATAAATAACTCACTCCTAAATTAAAAATAGTTGGTATTTCTTCATCACCCATTTTACTTCTTGATGGATTGTAAACATGTGCTCCAATAAATAAATTATCGATGGGCTGTGAAAGAATCCCAATTTCAAAATTTACAGCATTAGCTGAACCATAATTGCCAGCAATTTGAGTATGCAAGTAATTTAATTGCAAGCCTACAGAAAAGTATTTCGAGAAACTTCTTCCGAAGGATAATCCGGCTTGCATTTCATTGTATTGAGAATATCCGTAATAAGAATAAGATGCACCAATAGTCCCTGTTTTTGTTGGTAAAGCAAAAGCTAGGCCTTGTAGGTTTTGTTCTTTTATATATCCCGATTGATGAAAAACTCCAACTGATATATCTTCCAAATATCCCAGACCAGCTTGATTGTGGTAAATAGACCAAATATCAGTAAGTGTAACCGAAGTGTTAGCCATTGCAGCGGCTCTTCCTTCTTCAATGGTTTGATTTTGAATTGAAAATGCCTGGCTATAACTTAAAATACAAATAATAAAAATGAATAAAAACCTTTTGTGTAAGGAGCTAATTTTCATATTAAATCGGTTTAAAAAACAGGCAATGAAGATACAATAAAAACGTAAGTAATAAATGGAATGAAATGCTGAATGTTAGATTAAATTTAGAATAAAATCTAATATTTGAATATCAAAAAAGAGTGTGAATTTCACGCTCTTTTTTGATATATTACACTTTTCTAGAAGAATTTATATCTTTTTTGAGTTTGAAAAAAGAAAAAATGTTGCGCCTAGATTTAGACCAAGTTGTTTATAACTAACATCCATTAAATAATAATTTTCGTTTGGAACTGAGGATGAATATTTTTTCTTAGTTAATCTACAATCAAGTGATGAATAATAACCACTAAGTTCAATTATAATTCTATCACAACTATTATATTTTATTCCAACTCTATAAATAGGACCTCTAAAAGCATAAGGAAATATACTGTTAATATCTTGATTATTACTTTCAACCGTTTTAACTTTACTTGACAATACCCCATAGGAAATATACGGTTGAATCTTATTATATGTAAAAGCATAACTGATTTCAAAATCATGTATTAATTCTTTTATAGATAGAGTATGTAAATAGTCTGGTGTAATTGAATACTCAGATATTTGAAGTGGAAAATGTTCTCTTATTTGTGTATTATTGAATGAGCTAAACTGCGTTCCAAAGCTATATTCAACCTTAAAACGTTTATCAGGACTAAAAATATTAAAACCTAAACCATACGAATATGCATAATTAGATTTGTATTCATATGATTTTTTTGTATTGTAATATTGATCATCAGATAATGTTGTTATGTCATTATACGTATGATTATTTATTTTTTGATAAATCGATAAAGTTGTCTTATTGTAATTAATTAAAGGTTTTACACCAAAATATATTTTCTTTCTTTTTCGTTTATATATTTCACAAGATTCGTCGTTGCACACATAATTGTGATATTCTTCGGAAATTTTTATAATTGAAGCTGAAGAAAAACTTAGCTTTTCAACATCCTTAATTACTTCAGGAGCATCACTATATAAAAATTGTAATGCACCAATATATTTTTTATCATACTTTCTGTAACTAACCCCATCTCTATAAATAAAACTTATATTGTTTTCTAGTTTAGCAAGTATGTTATCTTTTAAAACATAAAAGATTTCTGTTCGTGTTACTGGGGTATAATAAACATACAGCTCAATTGTTCCTTTTAATAGGAAATTTAGAAATACTGGTGTTAGTACAGAATCAATTTCTATTTCTCTAGAAACATAATATTTACCATCCTGATATCTATATTCATTAATTTCTTTAGGTAAGAAAGTTTTTATTTGATCTGAAGAATTCTTTAAAATACATTGTATACAGGCATTTGCATCATTTTGATTTAATAATTCTCCATGAATTGTATCGCCATCATTAGTTAAAATATAACCGGGTAAGTACTTTTGTGAAAAGCTCGCTAAAACGAACGTGCTAAAAATAAAGCTAAGTAGTAATTTTCTCATAATTGTTATTTTAATTTTTAAGATTAACGAAGTTAAACAATATTCTTATTTTGCAATTTTAAAAAACGAAGTTTAATAACACTAATTTGACTATTATATAGAAATATTATTTAAACAAAAAACGCAAAACAAATTTACTGTTTTGCGTTTTTAAAGTTATTGAACTTGTACTTGGTTGTTTTTAAAAAAGAATAAAGTTTATTCCTAAATTCAAACCGTAATACTTTTCTTTCAAATTAATTTCGTCACTATTTTCAGTTGTTTTTCTACCTATTGATGCGTAGTATCCGTTTACTTCAAAATAAACTTTATTTTTTATATTATACCTAACGCCAATCTCTCCAAGATACCCAGTGGCATACGTAGGAAAATTATATAGAAAATCCTCTTTATTTATTTCTCCTAATTTCTTGAATTGTTCAAAAATCCCTCCAACTGATACAAAAGGTTGGATTTTGTAATTAGTAAACGAATAGCTTAAAAGAAGTTGGTGGTTTAATTTGTTAACTTCAAGATTATTTTCACTGTCAATTCCAAAAAATGTAAAATCACCTGATTCGTCGTTGACATTGTAGGTTGTTAGTTGCTTGCTAATAGAATACTCAAGTTTAGCCTTTCTATCAGTGCTTATAATACTTAAGCCAAGACCATATGCATAACTACTACTGGATTTTAGTTCAGAAGAGTTGCTTCTATGGAGACTAAGGAGTGGAGTCTTAACAATATAGGACCTGTCAATATTCATTTTCGATGATTCATACCTGTAAAATGGTTTTATTCCGAAATGCATCCTTTTTCCTTTTCTCTTGAATGTTTCACAAGTTTCGTCGGTACATACAAAGTTGTGATAATCTTCAGAAATTTCAATAAGCGATTTTGAAGAAAAGCTTAACTTGTCAATATCTTTTATAACATCTGGAGCATCAGCATATAAATACTTTAAAACTCCAATGTACTTTTTATCATATCTCTTATATTTTGTTCGATCTTTATAAATAATGCTTTCATTATTCTCTAGCTTTATTAGTTTTCCATCTTTTAATACAAAAAATATTTCAGTTTGAGTTATTGGGGTGTAATAAACAAAAAGTTCAATAGTTCCTTTTAACAAAAATCTCAAAAACACATTTGTGGGTACTGAATCAACATCAATTTCTTTGGAAATATAATAGTTACCATCTTTATATCTGTACTCAATAATTTCATTAGGTAGAAATGTTTTATCTTCTCCAGTTTCATTTCTTAAAATGCAATTTTTGTGTGTTTCAACTTCATTCTGATTTAATAATTCTCCGTGAATGGTATCGCCATTGTTGGTTAAAATATAACCGGATAAGTACTTTTGTGAAAAGCCCGCAAAAACAAGCAAGCTTAAAGTAAAGCTAAGTAGTAATTTTCTCATAATATTTTATTATTTAATAGTTTGAACGAAATTACAATTAACATTTTCCATTAAATAATAGAAAGACTATGTTGCTAAGCATAAATATGAAAATTCAAATAAGTTATGCATAAACAAAAAAACGCAAAAAACAGATATCTGTTTTGCGTTTTAATATTCTGTAGGACTTTATCTTAATTCGTTTTGTATTGAAACTTTATTTTAGCTAATTCTTCGTTTGCTTTTACGATTTTAGACTTTAAGTTTTCTTTGTAATCAATTAAAAGTTGTTTTAAAGATTCGTCTCCAGCTGCCATCATTTGAACTGCTAAAATACCTGCATTTTGTGCTCCATTTATACCAACTGTTGCAACCGGAATTCCCGGAGGCATTTGCACTATTGCTAATAATGAATCCATACCGTCTAAACTCGCATTTATAGGTACTCCTATAACGGGTAAGCTCGTCATAGCTGCAATTACACCTGGCAAATGCGCAGCCATTCCTGCTCCGGCAATTATTACTTCTATGCCATTATCTTTAGCCGATTTTGCAAATTTCTCAACTTCTTCAGGAGTACGATGAGCCGATAAAGCATTTATTTCAAAGGGAATTTTAAATTCATCCAATATTTTTGCTGCTTTTTCCATTACTGGCAGGTCAGATGTGCTGCCCATGATGATACTAACTTTTGCTTTCATTTTGTTGTTAAGTTTTTTTAAGTAATAAAATCATATTTAGAGCATTAATTCGTATTTTCGCCAAATATTAAATTTTATTGGTTTAAATAAGATTTTGTGCAAAGGTAATATTATAATTTCAGATTGCCCAAACCATTAAAATTCAGTTTTCAGGAAAATAATAAATAAAAATATAATGAAGCAGGTAAAACTTAAAGATAAAGAATTTGAAGTATCAATACCTTCAGAAAAGATACAAGAAGCTATTGTTAAAGTGGCCGAGAAAATAAATATGGATTATGCAGGACATGATGTACCTTTATTTATTAGCATATTAAACGGATCTTTTATGTTTACTGCCGATTTATTTAAACATATTGACTTTACCTGCGAAGTAACTTTTCTTAAATTAACATCATACAAAGGAACAGCTTCAACCGGAGCAGTTCGACAGTTAATTGGTGTAAATGAATCGATTGAAGGACGTGACGTTATTGTTCTTGAAGATATTGTTGATACGGGAATTACTTTGGAACAAATTATGGGTCAGCTAAAAAGTTTTGAACCTAAGAGTGTAAAAGTTGCCACATTATTATTTAAACCAAAAGCTTATCAAAAGGATTTAGAAGTTGATTATATTGGGATGGAAATTCCAAATGATTTCATTGTAGGTTATGGATTAGATTATGATGGTTTAGGAAGAAACTTACCTGATATTTACACGCTTAAAAGTTAGCCTTAAAACCTTAGATTTAATGTTGAATATTGTTTTATTCGGACCTCCGGGCGCAGGGAAAGGTACGCAATCACAGAAAATAATTGATAAATATAACTTAATACATATCTCTACTGGAGATATTCTTCGTCGTGAAATTAAAGCAAAAACTTCATTGGGAATTGAAGCTCAAAAATTAATTGACGATGGTAATTATGTTACCGATGAAATGGCTTTTAGGTTAATTCAAACAGAATTGGAGATTAATAAAAACTCAAAAGGATTTATATTTGATGGATTCCCAAGAACAACCTTACAAGCCGAAAAGTTTCCTGAATTTTTATCGGATTACGATGGGAATGTTGATATAATGATTTCGCTTGATGTAGACGAAAATAAACTAATAGACCGATTGGTAAAACGTTCAGAACAATGTGGAAGACCCGATGATAGAGAAGAGGAAATTATCAAAAAACGAATAGGAATATATAACCAGAGAACTGCTTGTGTAAAAGATTATTATAAATCTTTAGGAAAATTCGAAGCTGTTGATGGAAATGGAGAAATTGATGTTATCTTTGATAAAATTTGTACCATAATAGAAAAATACAAATAAATGGCGGGATCGAATTTTGTAGATTATGTAAAAGTATTTTTAAGATCGGGTAAAGGAGGAGCAGGTTCTCCACATTTACATCGTGAAAAATTTATTGACAAAGGAGGCCCCGATGGAGGCGATGGTGGTCGAGGAGGACATATTATACTTAAGAGTAATCCTCAGTTATGGACATTACTACATTTAAAATTTAAAAGACATATTTTTGCTACAAGTGGAATGGCTGGTGGGAAATCTGAACGAACTGGAGCAGATGGGGAAGATGTAATTGTAGAAGTTCCTGTAGGTACTGTTGTCAGAGATTCGGAAACAAATGAAGTAGTATTTGAAATTACCGAAGAAAATCAAACTGAAATTCTGCTAAATGGCGGAAAAGGTGGCTTGGGTAATACTCATTTTAAAACATCTACAAGACAGACTCCACGGTATGCTCAGCCTGGAGAAGAAGGGAAAGAAGGATGGTTTATTCTTGAGTTAAAACTTCTTGCCGATGTTGGTTTAGTAGGTTTCCCTAATGCTGGTAAATCTACACTTTTATCAGTTATATCGGCTGCGAAACCCAAAATAGCCGATTATGCATTTACAACTCTTGTTCCTAATTTAGGAATTGTTCCTTATCGCGATATGCAGTCGTTTATTATGGCCGATATTCCTGGAATAATTGAAGGAGCGCATGAAGGCAAGGGTCTTGGATTAAGGTTCTTAAGGCATATAGAAAGAAACTCTATTTTACTGTTTATGGTTCCGTGCGATAGCGATAATATTAAAGCAGAGTATTTAACATTGCTAAATGAACTGGAGAAATATAATCCTGAATTATTAGACAAAAACAGAATTCTTGCAATTACAAAATCAGATATGCTCGACGATGAGTTAATACAGGAAATTAAGAAAGATTTACCTGATATTCCAAATCTCTTTATTTCATCTGTAGCACAAATGGGTTTGCAAGAATTAAAAGATCTAATCTGGAAACAGTTAAGTTAAAACTAAAAAGATGCTAGAGTTTTTAAATAATATTGATACAAACATATTTATTTTTCTTAACGGAATTAATTCTCCGTTTTGGGATAAAATTATGTGGTGGATTTCAGGCTCAAAATCATGGATTCCTATGTATGCAGTTATTGTAGCAATTATTGTATATAAGCAACGATGGAAATCTATTATCACAATAATATTTATTGCTCTTGTTGTTACATTAGCCGACCAACTTTCGGTTCATGCATTTAAAGAAGTTTTCCAACGATTAAGACCTTGCCATAATCCTGCTTTACAGGACATTGTACATATCGTAAGAAATAAATGTGGTGGACAATATGGTTTTGTATCATCACATGCAGCTAACACATTTGCCGTTGCATTCTTCTTATGGAGATTATTTAAAAATAGATATTTCTCTTGGTTCATTTTTATTTGGGCTACTGTAGTTTCATACAGTCGAATTTATCTTGGTGTTCATTATCCTTTTGATGTTGTAGGTGGTGCAACATTGGGTGCTGTTATTGGAATTTCAACTTATATTTTATATAGCTATACAAGTAAAAAAACCTTTGAGAAATTTGGAGCAAAATAAAATTTTGATTCCAAAGACATGATGCTATGCTTTGTATCCCTAATCAAAATACAGACCCTTATTTTAATCTTGCTACTGAAGAATATATTTTAAAGAATTTGAAAGAGAATTGCTTTGTTCTATGGAGAAGCAAACCGTCGATTATTATTGGAAAACATCAAAATGCCTTAGCTGAGATTAATTTGAACTTTGTGCAGGAACAAAAGATTCCTGTTATAAGAAGACTTTCTGGTGGAGGAACTGTTTTTCATGATTTAGGAAATCTTAATTTCTCGTTTATACAGAACATCAAAGTAAACGAGAACCTGGTTGATTTTAAAAGATATACCAAGCCGATAATAGAAGTATTGCATAATTTAGGTGTTGATGCTAAATTTGAGGGTAGAAATGACATTATGATCAATGGTAAAAAGATCTCAGGAAATGCAGAACATGTTTTTAAAAAACGTGTTTTGCATCATGGTACATTATTATTCTCATCTGAAATATCCAATCTTTCACAAGCCTTAAAAGTAAATCCATTAAAATACCAAGATAAAGGAGTAAAATCTGTTCGAAGTCGCGTTACAAATATTATTGATCATTTAGAAGGAAAAATTACCGTGATGGAATTTTATAATAAAATTCTTAATCATATTACCTCAAGTGATACTGATGCAGAAATTTATGAACTTACAAATAAAGATATAAATCAGATTAATCAGCTTGTAATCGAAAAGTATAAATCGTGGGAATGGAATTTTGGATATTCGCCTAAGTACAATTTCGAAAAATCTCAGCCTTTTTCAGAAGGGAATATTAATGTTCAGCTATTGGTCGAAAAAGGCTTTATTAAGGATGCTAAATTAACTTGCAATTTTCTTAATGAGAATGTCGTAACTGAAATTGAACGTATACTCAAGGGTGTTAGGCATGAACCTGCATCAGTTCGTAAAGAGTTACAACGCTTTGATTTAAATTATTACAAAATAGAACAGATTTCTACTACATTCTTTTAAATCGTTAAAACATTCATTTGCAGCTATCTTCCTGTAAATTCGATACTTTATAACATATATTAATTGACATAAGCTCATTTTTTTCGTAATTTTAATTGATAATCGCTATTTCTCTTATATACGAATAATTTCAATTTAACCTGTAAATTACTGATTATGAAAAAAGTAATAATTATCAGCGCTATTTTATTCTCTTTTTTATTTATTCAGTGTACACAAACAAATAAAAAAGACGATTCAATGCCTAAGTCAAAAATAGAGAAGCTTTTGGCTAATTACGCTGAAGTAAAATTAGAATCTGATTTATCCACCTTAAGTGAAAATCAGAAGAAAATGCTCCCTCTTCTTTTCGAAGCTTCTCAATTAATCGATGAACTATATTGGGCACAGACATGTTCCCAAAAAGAAGAGATAAAAGAATCCATTAAAGATGAGAAAGTATTAAAATATTTTAATATTAATTATGGTCCATGGGATCGTTTAGCTGGATTAGAACCATTTGTTGAGGATGTGGGGAAACGATATGAAGGTGCTAATTTTTATCCAATTGACATGTCTTATCAGGAGTTTGATGAATTTAATGATTTGGATAAATATAGTTTATTTACTTTAGTTCGAAGAAATGAGCTTGGAGGTTTAGTTACTGTTCCTTATCATGAAGCTTATCGTGATATATTAATTGAAATTGCAGAGCTTATGAATAAGGCTGCAACTTTTTCAGATGATAAAGACCTGAGAAAATATTTAGAACTTCGTGCAAGTGCCTTATTAACAGATAAATATTATGAGAGTGATATTGCTTGGATGGAAATGAAAGACAATCTGATTGATTTTATTGTGGGTCCAGTTGAAGATACTGAAGATCGTTTGTATTATACAAAAACATCATACCAATCAATGGTTTTGATAAAAGATAAGCAGTCTAGTAAAGATCTTGAAAAATATTCATTATTGCTGGATTATTTGCAGCAAAATCTTCCGGTTGATGAAAAATACAAATCGGAAATGCCGGGTGAGTTATCTGATATAATGGTGTACGATGTAATAAATTGTTCGGGATATTGGAATACAGGTGGTAAAAAAATTGCAATTACATTACCTGTTGATGGGCAGGTGCAATTAAAAGTTGGAAGTAGAAAGTTGCAATTTAAGAATGTTCTGGAAGCTAAATTTAATAAGATTTTAAAACCAATAAGTGAATTATTAATAGATGAAGATCAGTTAAAACACGTAAAATCAAAAGCATTTTTTGAAAATACTATGTTTTACGAAGTAGGAAGTGCACTTGGCATAAAAAATACAATTAATAATAAAGGTTCAGTAAGAGATGCACTTCGGGAGCACTATAACGTAATAGAAGAGAGCAAGAACGATATTCTAAGTTTATATTTTGTAACTAAGCTTTATGAAATGGGCGAAATGAATGGCGATGATCTAATGGATAATTATGTTACTTATATGGCCGATGTTTTTAGATCAGTTCGTTTCGGAATATCAAACGATCAAGGTGTGGCAAATATGATTCGGTTTTATTATTTCGAAGAGGAGGGAGCTTTTTCTCGCAATAAGAAAACTGGAAAGTATAAAATTGATTTTGAAAAGATGAAAAATGCCATGTTAAATTTATCGAAAGAAATATTGGTAATTCAAGGGGATGGTGATTATGAGGCAGCAAAAGCTCTTATCAATGAAAAAGGATTTATCAGAGATGAATTGTTGAATGATTTATATAAGATTCAGAAAGAAAGAATTTCTAAAGATGTTGTATTTATTCAAGGATTAGAAGAAACAGGTTTAAAAACTAAATAAAGAAAAGGGAGCAAATGCTCCCTTTTTTTAATTTTCGGTTTCTTCTTTCTTTTTAGGTGGCTCATATCCATAAGCTATTCCTGAAACTTCGTATGTAGGTGGATCCCCAAATCCTCCCACTGATTCTTCCCTTGTAATTAGAACAATCATTCCTCCAAGATTCGCAGCTTTTTTCTGAAGTCTAATTCTTGCGCTTTTTTGGGCTGATTTGGCACTTCTACTACCAGCAGATGACTTTGCTTCGACTTTACCTAATTCATACAAACCTTCAACATCATTTTTTCTATCAGTAATTATTACTGTTTTCCAGTCTCCAGCCTCAACCATCATCATAACAGGTTTGTTGAAAACCTCTTTTCGTCCGTTACTGAAAATTATTTTTTGTATTTGTTTCCTTTGAACTGTTACTGTTTCATCTGATCCTGGTTCTGAATATCTTACTGTTGATGAAGAAATATTTTTTACTTCAACAATAAGTTTTCTCCTACCCAACATATATATTGTATCTAACTCTGCATGCTCTTCTTGCGCAAATAATGGTAAACTCGTTAGCAACGCAAGACTCCCGATAATTAAACATTTTATTTTCATAATCCAGTTCTTTAAGTTAAAACTTTTAGTTTTAATGTAGCCGTGAAATTAATAAGTAAAATATTAATATTCAAAAAATATACCAATTTTGAAAATAATTTATAGTGAAAACAAATTATTAAATTAAAACAATATTTTTGTAGCAGAGATATCATAAAAATAATTCCCAAATGTTAAGAATTCTATTTTCCACATATGTCTGGTTGTTAATAATACTTACAACTCTTTTTCATGCACCGCTTTTTCTTATAATATGGTTGTTAACTGTAGCTTTTGATAAGAATTTAGTATTGCTTCATTATTTTTCAAATATATGGGGAAGTTCTTTTACAGTTTTAGTTCCAAGTTGGAAAGTAGAAATTATAGGAAAAGAAAAAATAGACAAGAAAAATGTAAAAATAGTTGTTGCTAATCATCAGTCGCAAGAAGATATTCTTTTAATTTATAGATTAGGTATACTATTTAGATGGGTTTCAAAAGCAGAAGTATTTAAAATTCCTATTTATGGCTGGTTAATGCATCTTAAAGGAGATATAAAACTTCATAGATCAAGTAAGGCAAGTATTAAAAATATGCTCATTGATTCCGAAAAGGTTATTGGCAAGGGAGGTTCTATAGCGATTTTTCCTGAAGGTACAAGATCAAGAACAGGGAATCTAGGAAATTTTAAAGATGGTGCTTTTGCTCTTGCTCAGAAAACACAATCTCCTATTCTTCCGGTAGTTATTTATGGAACAGGGTGTGAATTTATAACTTCAAATTTTTTCTTTAAAGGAAAGCACAAAGTTATTTTAAAAGTTCTGAATGAAATACCTTACAGTAAATTTGAAAATATGAATATTCGAGAGATATCGAATATGGTGCGAGAAAAGATTGAGAAGGAGCTTGAAAAACTAAAAACTACATAGTATGAATGTAATTGAAATTGAAAACATTTACAACAAAAGAATACAAGCTTTTAAAAATAAAGAACTTAAGGTTCAAAAAAGACTGATTGTCTTAAGCTTTTTAAGGTTCTTTTCATTTATAATTGCAATAGCTTTGTTTGTTTTGCTTTTTAAAAGAGTAAGTCCAATAATACTTTTTGGAGGTGTTGTCTCTATGACATTATTTATAATATTTGTCATTCAATATTTAAAGCAAACAGATTTATTAAATCACTACAAGAATCTTATTAAAATAAACCGTGAAGAAAAAGAGGTTCTGAATAATAATTATTCCTTTTTTAACGATGGTACTGATTATATTAGTCGCGATCATCCGTACTCTTATGATCTTGATATTTTTGGAAATGGATCTTTGTTTCAGTATTTAAACAGAACTTTCACAATTGTTGGCAGAGATTTATTAGCAAATCGCTTACTTAACCTAGATTTTAATAAGCAGGAAATTGAAAAAAGGCATGAAGCTATAAAAGAATTATCACCTGAAATTGATTGGAGGCAGAATGTAATGGCAACAGGATATTCAACCCCAATTTCTGTAGACGATAATAAAAAGATTCAATACTGGATTGACAAACCAATTTATTTTATTAACAAAATATTTTATAAAGCTTTAGTGATTCTTTTGCCTGCAGCTACCATCGCTTTTTTGTTATTATTAATACTAGGGGTTTCACATTATTCGTGGTTTATGATTTTAGGATTAATACAACTATTTATAGCAAGTTTTTTAATGAGAAAAACAAACAATGAACAGCGAGTTGTTTCTGAAGGATTGCGAATTTTAAAAAGCTATTCAAAGATTCTTAAATTTATTGAAGAAAAAAACTTTGATTCAAAACTTTTAAACAATCTAAAGTCTGAAATTAAAACAGAAAATGAAAGTGCAGGACATGCGTTCAAAAAATTGATAAAGATTATTGATGCTTTTGATACCAGATTGAATATCTTCTTAGGTGTAATTTTAAATGCTACGTTGATGTGGGATCTGCTGTCAATGATTCGTTTAGAGATATGGAAAAGAAAATACGGAAGCAATTTGAATAAGTGGATTAAAATAATTGCAGAGTTTGATTTATATTGCTGCGTTGCTAACTTTAAGTTTAATAATCCTGATTTTATTTATCCAGAAATTGCTGATAAAATAATTTTCAGAAGTTTAGATCTGGGGCATCCGTTAATTCCATACAAGAAAAGAATTAATAATGATTTTTGCTTGAATAAATCAGGAGAAATGGTTATTGTTACTGGTGCAAATATGGCAGGTAAAAGCACTTTTCTTCGTACTGTTGGAGTTAACCTAATTCTTGCTATGAACGGAATGCCTGTTTGTGCTTCCGATTTCAAATTCAGACTTACCGATATATTTTCAGGAATGCGAACTGCTGATTCGCTCAATGAAAATGAGTCGTATTTTTATGCTGAGTTAAAAAGATTAAAACACATAATCGAAAAGCTTAAACAGAAGAAACAATCGTTCATTTTATTAGATGAGATTCTGAAAGGAACAAACTCAGTTGATAAAGCAAAAGGATCGTGGAAATTTGTTGAGCATTTAACAGAATTAAAAGCAACAGGAGTTATCGCAACGCATGATTTAACATTGTGTGATCTTGAAACTAAATATCCCCAAAATATTATTAATAAATGCTTCGAAGTTCAGATTGATAAAAACAAGATAAAATTTGATTATAAACTTCATTCTGGCATAACTCAGAATATGAATGCCTCGTTATTAATGCAACAAATGGGAATTTTTTCTAATTAATGTTTTTTCAACAATTGCTTATATCATAAATTGTTGGTTTTTACTTAATTTGCAAAATTTATAAAATTATTAACAGCTATGCCTGTTGATAAAGAAATTAAGCAGTAATTTTTCTTTTAATTATATTTACGAAAAATATAGTGAAATGACGGCAATATATACAGAAGACAGTATACGTACACTGGATTGGAAAGAGCACATTAGGAAGCGTCCGGGAATGTACATTGGGAAATTAGGTGATGGTTCTTCGCGTGATGATGGAATTTACGTATTGTTAAAGGAAGTTATGGACAACTCCATCGATGAGTTTATGATGGGAAATGGGAAAACTATTGATATCGAAATGACCGATAATTTTGTGAAAGTTCGAGATTATGGTCGTGGTATACCTTTAGGAAAACTCATGGATGTTGCTTCAAAAATGAATACAGGAGCTAAATATGACTCCAAAGCCTTTAAAAAATCGGTTGGTTTAAATGGTGTAGGTATTAAAGCAGTGAATGCATTATCAATGAGTTTTAAAATTGAAGCTTTTCGCGAAGGCGAAAGAAAATGCATTGAGTTTACTAATGGAGAAGTAGTAAATGATGAAGCTATAAATAAAACTTCAGAAAAGAACGGGACTTTAACAACCTTTGTTCCTGATAAAGAAATATTTGGAGAGTATCATTACATTGAAGAATATGTTGTAGCTTTAATTAAAAACTATGTATTTTTAAATTCGGGGCTTACAATTAAACTTAATGGTGAAAAGTATTTTTCTGAAAACGGACTTCGCGACCTTTTAGATCAGAACTTAAGTTCAGAAGGCTTATACCCAATTATACATTTAAAAGGTGAAGATATTGAAGTTGCTATTACACATGGTTCTCAGTATGGTGAAGAATATTATAGTTTTGTAAATGGGCAACACACAACTCAAGGAGGATCTCATTTAATTGCATTCCGCGAAGCATATGTTAAAACTATCCGCGAATTCTACAAAAAGGATTTTGAACCTGCTGATATTAGAGCCTCTATTGTTGCTGCGGTAAGTATTAAAGTTGAAGAACCTGTTTTTGAATCTCAAACAAAAACGAAATTGGGATCAAAAAATATAGCTCCAAACGGACCTTCAGTTAGAAATTTTATTGGTGATTTCTTAAAAAACGAACTCGACAATTATTTGCACAGAAATGCTGAAATTGCAGATGCTTTGCATAAGAAAATTATTGAATCAGAAAAGGAGCGAAAAGCAATTTCCGGGATTAAGAAATTAGCAAAACAAAGGGCTAAAAAAGCGAGTCTTCATAATAAAAAATTACGTGATTGTAGAGTTCATTATAATTCGAATGCAGAACGTAAAGAAGAAACAATGATTTTCATTACCGAGGGTGATTCTGCCAGCGGATCAATAACAAAATCAAGAGATGTAAATACTCAAGCTGTTTTTAGCTTAAAAGGAAAACCTTTAAATACTTTCGGGTTAACAAAAAAGATAGTTTACGAAAACGAAGAATTCAATTTATTGCAGGCTGCTTTAAATATTGAAGAAGGAATAGAAAGTTTGAGGTATAACAATGTTATTATTGCAACTGACGCCGATGTTGATGGAATGCACATTCGATTACTTTTAATAACATTTTTTCTGCAGTTTTTCCCTGATCTTGTTAAGAACGGGCATCTTTATATTTTGCAAACTCCCTTATTCAGAGTTCGAAATAAAAAGGAAACCAAATATTGCTATAGCGATGAGGAAAAAGAAAAGGCAATAAAAAAACTAAAAAATAATCCGGAAATAACAAGATTTAAAGGTCTTGGAGAAATATCACCAAATGAATTTAAACATTTTATTGGTAAGGATATTCGATTAGATCCTGTGCGCTTAAGAAAAGAAGATGCAGTAAAAGATTTACTTGCATTTTATATGGGCAAAAATACACCAGAGAGACAGGATTTTATTGTTGAAAATTTAAAAATTGATGCAGTTGATTAAAGCTTTTTAATCGATGAAAGGAATAATAAGGAAACGAGGATGAGTAAAGAGAATTTGGATGATTTTGATAATCAAAAGAAAGAAGAAATAGAAGAACAAACCGAAATGACAGATAAAGAAAAACAAAGCGAAGAACTTCATAAAATTGTGCATTTGTCGGGAATGTATAAAGATTGGTTCCTCGATTATGCTTCATATGTTATTCTTGAAAGGGCTGTTCCACATTTATATGATGGTTTGAAACCTGTTCAGCGAAGAATTCTTCATGCAATGAAGCGTTTGGATGATGGAAGATACAATAAAGTTGCCAATATTATTGGTTACACTATGCAGTATCATCCTCATGGTGATGCTTCAATAGGAGATGCACTTGTTCAGCTTGGCCAGAAAGATTTATTAATTGATCAGCAGGGAAACTGGGGAAATGTTTTAACTGGTGACGGTGCTGCTGCTGCCAGATATATTGAAGCAAGATTGTCGAAATTTGCTTTGGATGTTGTTTTTAATCCTAAAACTACCGAATGGAAGAAGTCTTACGATGGACGAAATGATGAGCCGGTATCTCTGCCAGTTAAGTTCCCATTGCTTTTAGCACAAGGTGTTGAAGGTATTGCTGTAGGTCTTGCATCAAAAATATTACCACATAATTTTATCGAATTAATTGATGCTGCAATAGCTTATTTAAAAGGGAAAGACTTTGAAATATATCCTGATTTCTTAACAGGAGGTATTGCCGATTTTAGTAAATATAATGACGGTATTCGTGGAGGCTCAATAAAAGTTCGTGCGAAAATTGAAAAAGAAGATAAGAAGACTTTAAGAATAACAGAACTTCCTTTTGGTAAAACCACACAAAGTCTTATTGATTCTGTTCTAAAGGCTAATGAAAAAGGAAAAATAAAGATTCGAAAGATTGATGATAATACTGCTGAATTTGTAGAAATATTAATTCATCTTCCATCAGGAACATCGCCTGATCAAACAATTGATGCTCTGTATGCTTTTACTGATTGCGAAATTTCAATATCGCCAAACTCATGTACAATTGAAAATTCGAAACCGGTATTTGTTGGAGTTAAGCAAATGCTTAAGCATTCAGCAGACAATACTGTTGAGCTACTTAAAAAGGAGCTGCAGATTAAAAAAGCAGAGTTACAAGAAGCTTGGCATCTTTCGTCATTAGAAAAAATCTTTATTGAAAACAGAATTTACCACGAAATTGAGGAATGTGAAACCTGGGAATCGGTAATTACAACAATTGATAAGGAGCTAGAACCTTTTAAAAAGATGTTGTTACGTGAAGTAACCGAAGAAGATATAGTTAAGCTTACGGAGATAAAAATTAAGCGAATTACAAAGTTTGATGTTAAAAAGGCTGATGAATATATCCGTGGTGTTGAAGAGGGAATAGAAGAAGTTCAAAATCATCTTGATAACATTATCGATTATGCGATTAACTATTATAAGCAGATTCGCAAAAAGCATGGTAGTGGTCGAGAACGTAGAACCGAAATCAGAAATCTTGATTCAATTGCTGCAACACAAGTTGTTGTTGCTAATGAAAAGTTATACGTAAATAGAGAAGAAGGTTTTATTGGAACAAGCCTTAAGAAAGACGAATATATTAGTGAATGTTCTGATATTGATGAGGTTATTGTGTTCTTACGTAGCGGAAAATATGTAATTACTAAAGCAGACGATAAGGTATTTGTTGGAACAGATATTATTCATGTGGCTGTATTCAAACGTAACGATAATCGTACAATTTACAATGTGATTTATCGTGACGGACTTAATGGTGCAATTATGATAAAACGTTGTGCAATTAAAGGAATTACCCGCGATAAAGATTACGATATTACCAAAGGAACCAAAGGTTCGAAGATTCTATATATGACTGCAAATCCAAATGGAGAAGCGGAAGTGGTTAAAGTATATCTTCGTCCGCGTCCAAGATTAAAAAAGCCAATATTTGAATTTGAATTTAGCGAACTTGCAATTAAAGGTCGCCAATCAATGGGGAATATCTTAACAAAATATGCGGTTCATAAAATTGTTTTAAAGGATGAAGGCGTTTCGACTCTTGGAGGTAGAAAAATTTGGTTTGAAGAAGAAGTTTTACGTTTGAATGCCGATGGAAGAGGAAATTTCTTAGGAGAATTTCATGGTGATGATAAAATTCTTGTTGTAACTAAATCAGGGAAATACAGATTGTGCTCATTTGATTTGATGAATCATTTCGAAGATGACATAATGATTGTTGAGCGATATCGACCTGAAAAAATATACTCAGCCGTTTATTACGATGCAGATTTGGAATACTATTATCTGAAAAGATTCTCACTTGAACCAGTTGATAAACCAACAAGTTTTATTGGAGAAAATGAAGAATCCCGATTAATTCAATTAACAGAAGTAGAGTATCCAAGATTGGAAGTATCGTTTGGTGGGCAACACAAAGCTCGAGAAAATGAAATTATTGAAGTTGCAGATTTTATTGGTGTTAAAAGCTATAAAGCAAGAGGTAAACGATTATCAAATTATGAAGTGAAAGTTGTAAAAGAATTGGAACCTATTATAATTAACGAGCCGGAAATTGAGAATCCTGAGCAAGCTGAAGATGTAAAGGATGAAGATAATGACACATCTCAAATGAGTTTGTTTAATGGTGGACAAGAGTAATAGTTTTTAATTCTGATTTAATTTTTTGTATATTTAGTATTCTAAATTTAGACATATGAGAGTTTTTCTGATTGGCTTTATGGCAAGCGGTAAATCAACCGTAGGGAAAAAACTAGCAAAAAAGCTGGAGTTACCATTTGTAGACCTGGATGATTACATTGAAGAAAAATATAGCTCAACAATTCGTTTGCTTATTTATGATAAGGGAATGGACAGATTCAGAGAGATAGAAAAGGAGGCTTTAGAAGCACTTATTAGAAAATACGAAAATATAGTTATTTCTACAGGAGGTGGTACTCCTTGCTATTTTGATAATATGAATCTTATGAATAATTCAGGTACTACTGTATATCTTGAGGTAGATATAAATGTACTTGTTGATCGCTTAATGCATGCAAAACAAGACAGACCTTTAATATGGGGAAAATCTCGTGAAGATTTAACCGTTTATGCAAAAGATTTATTGAGTAAAAGAAATGATGATTATTCGAAAGCTGCGCTTGCAGTAAATGGTAAAAATCTTAAAATAGATTCTTTAGTTAACTTGTTTTAATTTTAGAGTTTAAGAAGAATTTAAATTTTAATACCCATTGATAAAATATCATCAACCTGAGGCTGCTTACCTTTCCAGTTAATAAATGTTTCATGAAGAATCCTCTTTTGTTCAGGCATTTCTTTTTCATGAATTTCAAGAAGAAGTTCACGTAAGTTACCAACTCTAAATTTCTTTTTACTTGGACCACCAAATTGATCAGCAAATCCATCGGTAAACATATAAAAATTGTCGCCAGTCTTTATGTTCAGAGTATGATTTGTAAAAGGGGCAATTGCTTTCTCAGAAATACCAACAGGCATTCTATCTGCTTTTATCACTTCAAGCATATGATCTCGAATAAAATAAAGATTGTTATATGCTCCTGCATATTCAAGAACCATTTTGTCGTAATCCACAACAATTACTGAAATATCCATTCCATCTTTTGATTCATCTATACGATCGGCATTAACCATTGTTTTTATAATCTTTCTTCTTAAATATGATAAAATTTCAGAAGGTTGCAAGATCAATTCATCAAAAATAATTTCATTAAGAAAGTTAATGCCAATTATACTCATAAAAGCTCCTGGTACTCCATGTCCAGTACAATCAGCAGCAGCAATAATTGATTTCTTGCCTATCTGTGCAACCCAGTAAAAGTCTCCACTAACAATATCTTTTGGTTTAAATAAACAATAACCGTTCTTTAAAACTCTCTGCAAATTTATCTTTTCGGGGAAAAGAGCAATTTGAATATGTTTAGCATACTCAATACTATCGGTAATGTCTTTATTTTGTTTTATTATTTTATTGGTTTGCATTTCAGAAAGCTCAATCTGTCTTTTAATTTCATCACGTTGAGCTTCAATTTCATCGCGTTGAGCTTCAATTTCTTCTTTTTGCTGCAGGGCTTCGGCATTGCGTAAACGAAGGTTTTGATTATTGGCTCTCCTTAACCTATTAGTTTTTACTAGAAATAAAATAAGAAAACTAAAAATAGCTAATCCCCCAAAAACTATATAGATTAATATTCCCCTTTGGTTTTTTTGTTTATGCAGTAATTCAATTTCCTGTTGCTTTTTATCAGATTGATATTTTATTTCTAATTCAGAAATATGTGCATTGTTTTCTTCATTGATTCTCTTATCGCGATATTCATAAAACTTTTCTAGAAACAATAATGAATTTGATTTATCATTTTTTTCTTTATATATCTTATAGAGAATTTCATAATTTATCTCGATGGTATGGTCGTATCCAAAAGAATCAGAAATAGCAATACTTTTATAGCAAAAATCGATTGCTGTATTATAATTTCTTAATTTTAAATTAACACCTCCCAAATTAAGGTATGAAATTGATATACTTTCCTGATCTTTTATTTCAAGTCCTATTTTTAAAGACTTTTCATAATATTCTTTGGCTTGAGAAAACAAGTTAAGATGTTCGTGTAAAACTCCAAGATTATTATATGCGCTGCTAATGCCGCCTATATTATTAAATTTCTTATATGTTTCAAGAGCTTTTTCGTAGCATGCAATTGCCTGAGGGAAATCATCAAGTGCTCTATATGCAATTCCAAGATTATTATATGCATGCCCTAGTTCTTGTTCATTTTTTGTTACTATCTGAAAGCTGAGAAATTTCTTAAAGTATTCAAGTGAAAGATCGTATTTTTCTTGAAAAAAATATGCTTCACCTAAAATTTGGTAACAATGTTCAATAACAGCTGTACTGTCATATTTCTCGCCAAGAATAAGAAATTCGTTTGCCAGTCTAACAGCTTTATCAGTAGCATTGAAAACATAATAATCGGTGAGAATGTAGTAGTAATTTATTTTATTAACTCCCTCAGATTTGTTTAGCAAAAACTCAATAGAGTCAATTTCACTGTTTTGTGAGTATATATTGCAGTTTCCTATTAAAGTTGAAAATATTAAAAGAGATACTATAAAAACGTGCAAACGGACTTTCATAAAAAACTAAAGAGTTAAAAAATTGAGCATTAAACATAAAGGTACGAAAAAAATGAAAAAAGGATTCGTTTATCGATCTTTTTTAAAATAAAAAAGGAGAACCATATTGGTTCTCCTCATATCTTTTATGCAAATATTTGCAGATCATGCAGTTTTTTATAGGTTCCTTGTTTTTTAATCAGGTCGTTGTGTTTGCCTCGTTCAACAATTTCTCCTTCGTTCATAACACAAATTTCATTAGCATCTCGTACAGTTGATAATCTATGTGCAATTACAATTGAAGTTCTGTTTTTCATTAATTTAAACAGAGCATCCTGAACGAGTTTTTCTGATTCTGTGTCTAAGGCTGAAGTTGCTTCATCTAATATTAAAATTGGAGGATTTTTTAATACCGCGCGAGCAATACTTATTCTTTGTCTTTGACCTCCTGAAAGTTTACTTCCGCGATCACCAATATTGGTTTGATAACCATGCTCAGTTTGTAAAATAAATTCGTGAGCATTAGCTACTTTGGCTGCTTCTATAATTTGTTCTTCACTAGCAGATTCCATACCAAAAGCTATATTGTTGTAAATAGTATCGTTAAATAGAATTGATTCCTGACTTACTATTCCCATTAAATCTCGGAGTTCTATTATTTTAAGATCCTGAACATTATTTCCGTCAATAAGTATTTCTCCTTCAATAATATCGTAGAAACGCGGAAGTAGGTCAACTAGTGTAGATTTTCCAGAGCCAGACTGTCCAACTAATGCAACAGTATTTCCTTTTTCTATTTTTAGATTAATATTTTTTAGAACATAATCTTCTATATATTTAAAACTTAGGTTCTTGTATTCTATACTACCATTGAATTCTTTAATGCTTTTTGCATTTGGTTTTTCTTTTATTGAAATTTCAGCATCAAGAACATGATCAATTCGATCCATTGAAGCCATACCTTTCTGAACTGCGTAACTCACAGTCGAAAGGTCTTTTGCCGGAACAATAATTTGCGAGAAAATAATAAGATATACTATAAAATCTGAAGGATTAAGTACGCTTGAATCTCCTAACACCATATTACCACCATACCACAGAAGTATTACAATAACTGTTGTAGATAGAAATTCACTTAAGGGACCTGCGAGATCTTTTTTTCTCCAAATCCGATTCATTAAATGTGTATAAGAGTTGTTTTCTTCATGAAAGCGTTGGTCTATTTTTTCTTCAGAGTTAAAGGCTTTTATGATGCGTAATCCAAACAATGATTCTTCAATATAAGATAAAAGTAAACCTAATTTCTGTTGACTTTTAGCAGATTTTCTTCTTAAAGATTTACCAATTTTACCAATAATAAAACCGGTTACGGGTAAAAGTACTAAAACAATTAATGTAAGTTTAAAACTTATAGCGAATAATGATATTAAATAAATTAACATCATAATTGGAGCCTTAATGGCTCCAAAAAGCGAGCTCACTACCGTATTTTCAACTTCTTGAACATCACTAGTCATTCTTGAAATTATATCGCCTTTTCTTTCTTCAGTAAAATATGATATCTGAAGATTAAGAATTTTTGTGTTAAGTGAATTTCTAAGATCTCTAACAACTCCTGTTCTTATAGGGATCATTGCTAATCTACTTGAATATAAAAAGAAGGTTTTTAATAATACCATAAAAACAAGTATAATGCTTACAGCAAGTAATGCTTGTTTTTCGCCGCTTGAAAGCATCAATTGACTTAAAAAATAATTAAAGTTATGTTTGATTGTGTCAAGTTCAGTAAGGTCAAGTTTAACAGTATCATTTACAACAGGTTGAATCTTAAAAAGTATTTGTAAGAAAGGGGTAATCATTATAAATGATCCCAATGAAAATATGGTCCCTAATGTCGCAAATAAAACACTAAAGAAAATTCTAAGTGAATAGGGTTTTACCAACTTAAAAATTCGTGAAATTATTTTCATGTGTAATTTGATTTAATATGAAATGCAAATGTATTTAAAAAATACCATTATTTCGTTTATTAACTCTCACTGAGCAATAAAACCTCCTCTTTTTTTAATTATTTTTAACATACCGTGAAAACGATGGCCAAAGAATAATATAAATTGAAAGCTGTATTAAAACTGAAAATAAATAAACGGCTGTATCTCAGATGATTTTACCTGATAAAGGATGAAAACAATAAAAACCACAATTAATATTTTTACAATGATATGTGATTTTATAAACCAACCTCGATAGCTTTCCTTAAATGATGATGGCAACCAATGGATTACGAGTCCTGCAGTAATTAGCAACAATATTTTATAGTAAGAAGAAATCATTATAGGAATCAAAGCTGGTTGAAAATTCATAAATATTTGTTGAATCATACCGTTTGCGGTTTCCATTGATTCTGCTCTGAAAAATATCCATGCTATTGTTACAAGATGAAAAGTTGTAAATACAGAAACAAATCGAAGAAAAATATTTTTATTTGATTGCGAAGTGTAATATTTACTTAGCGATAAATTTAACTTTACCCACAGCTTATGAATTACTAATCCTAAACCATGTATTCCTCCCCATATAACAAACCTCAAACTGGCTCCATGCCATAATCCGCCTAGTAGCATTGTTATCATTAGGTTAATATACATTCGTGTTTTCCCTTTTTTATTACCTCCAAGCGGAATGTATAAATAATCTCTTAGCCACGATGAAAGTGAAATGTGCCATCTACGCCAAAAATCGGTTATATTTATTGCTTTATATGGTGAATTGAAATTAATAGGAAGTCTGAAGCCTAATAATAGAGCAACTCCAATTGCAATGTCAGTATATCCTGAGAAATCGCAATATATTTGAATTGAATAACCATAAACAGCCATCAAGTTTTCAAAGCCTGTGAATGCTGTTGGAGTATCAAAAATACGATCAACAAAATTAATTGAGATATAATCAGAAATGAACATCTTTTTAATTAAGCCATTAAGGATAAGAAATAAAGCATGCCCAAATTCTTGTTTTGTTAATTTAAACTTTTGATATAATTGAGGTATAAACTCAGCAGCTCGAACAATTGGCCCTGCAACTAGTTGAGGGAAAAACGAAACATAAAATCCAAAATCGATAATATTTTTTACTGGTTTAAGCTTATTGCGATAGACATCAACAGTATAACTTATAGTTTGAAATGTGTAAAAAGAAATTCCTACTGGCAATACAATTCGCGAAATATTTAACGAAGAACCGGTTAAATTGTTAGTCCAGTTTGCCAGGTGATTAATTACTTCAAAATTTGTATTTAGTACTGAATTAAAAATGTCTGTAAAAAAATAAGTGTACTTAAAATAACCAAGTAAACTAAGGTTTATAATTACACTACACGCAACAAAAAGCTTTTTTCTTAAATCTGTTTTTGCCGAATATATTAATTGACCAAAAGAAAAATCGGCAATGGTTGAGAATATTAATAATGTAAAAAAGTATCCACCCGATTTGTAATAAAAAAACAAACTCATAAAAAATAACCATGCATTTCGCATATGGTTCTTTTTATAAATAATGGAGTAAACGGTTAAAACAAAAGCAAAAAATCCCCAGAAGAATAGCCCGGTGAAAAGCATCGGTTTTTCTTCAGAATAGATTAATATGTCTTTTAAAAAATCCATTTATTATTGATGATCTTCTATCATTTTATTTAGCGCATTAGAAAATAGCTCTCCTTGAATTTCGTAACCAGCTCTTTTAAAATGGAGTTTATCTTCACTGCTTAATCCTCTTTCATACCATTCTATAATTGATTGTTCTCCACCCATAATGGTATAAAAATCCCAGTAACTCAATTTCAATTCTTTACAAATTTTAAATATGTTAGCATTTACATCCTGAATGTTTGGATTTAAATATTTTCTATTTTTAAGATGATCATTGGCAGTAACTAAGATAAATGCTGCATTTGGCGAAACATCACGTATCTGATAAATCAAATCTTTTAGAATATATTCATGTTCTATTTTTCGAAAATCAGCATCATAAGCTTCATTCGTTCCAAGAGAAATAATTATCAAATCGGGATTTATGAGCTTTAGATGTGAAGAAAAATGATCGCATTGCAAATAGGATTGGGCTGTTGAACCATTAACTCCAATTGTATGATAGTTTATTTGCGACATTGTGTTTTCTAGAATAATACCATATAACTCAAATTGACAGTTTTTTGGTTGCATAATTTCAATAAAAACGGAATCTTCTAATGTGGGTAGTTCAATTAAAGAATATCCATCGAATATTTCAGTCATTTTATTATTTATGGTAATATTTACTTCTTCTTTTAAATTGTGCAGGATTTTTATCTTATTAAAATAATATTTTGCGGGATAATTATATTTAGAATTCTGCATTTTTATGCACATCGATGTAACAGTATCTTTTGTTTGTACAGTTATACCAGACAGTCCAAGCTTGCAGATCTTTTCTTTATCAACATTTTTGCACCACTCCCAGTTACCCGAATAATCGACTTTAAAAAAGAAAGGATTATTTGTTTGTGCTATTGTATATGGAAAAATAAATCCAGGAGCAGCAAATGAATCATTTGAAAACTGCAAAAACAATTGTTGCTTTATTTTCTCTGTCACAAATCCGGCTTGTAAGTGAGAATCTCCTATATGAACTATTTGTAAAGAATTATTTTTATCTGATTTTAATGACTTGAATTTTTCAATTAAGAGATTTAAATCAGAATAATTTTCAGAATGAACAATCTTATTTTCATTACAATTAATAAACGAAAGAGTATCGCACTGGCTTTGGCTCTTAACTGAAATTGAAGCAAAGCTTATTACACAAATAATTACATAGAGTTTAACGTTGTTCATTTAATCTTTAGGATTCTTTAAATATTCATTATAGTCATTCATCAAAGCTTCGTAAAACATTTTTGAAATAACAACAGATCCTTTCCAGGTAAAGTGAGTGAAATCAGTTCTAGCAAGAGCAGGATTCGTTTTTACCCATGCAGGCATTGAGTTTTCACCACCCATTGCTTCATACATATCCCAAAATGCACAATCGGCTTTAAATGCTGCGTTTTTTTGGGCTTCTCTTATCTTTATTATGTTAGGATATGAAACATACTTACCATCTTTTTTTCGAGACATATCCGAAACGCCAATAACAATAATGCAAATGTCAGGTCTAAGACTTTTAAGTGTTTTTAATTGCTTATAAAATTGTTTTTCGTAATATGAATAATCATCGGTAATATAAGGAACCAGATTTACGCCAAATTGAAGAATTATCAGTTTTGTATTTATATGCTGATACATTGATCTTAAAAAAGCTAGATCAGTTTTTGTAAAATCTACACCACTGCTTCCTCTCAAAGGAATATTGTCAACAGCAATACCCGAATGATCATCCAGAGCTATGCCATAAATATCGGGACTGTCTTCTCCTTTAAAACTCACTGTAATTTCATCTAAAGTTCCATCTATATCCCATGAAATTGTGTTTAGTTGTCTTGAAACTGGAATCATTTCCGCATCCAGAGTTTGATCTTTGTATTTTAATTCTGCAATAAAAGGACCTTCGTTGAATCCATAAAAAACTCTACATTGTTTAAATTTCCTTGTTCTTCGATAAGTTATGTTTGATTTTCTAAGATTTATTTCTCCATAATACATTGTATTGTCAACTGAATTCAGTGGAGCAAATCTCCCAAAACTCATTAATGCTCCTAATCTTTTATGTGAGATGGTTTCCTTTTTTATGCTTTGAATAGTATAACGTTCCCAACTCCCACTTAATTTAAGATTCATCGACAGGTTTGTCCCTTTAATTATTACTGGAGTAAACATTCCAATTCCTGTACCTCCGAATTGTTTTTGTAATTCATTTCTAATGTACGAGCTTATTCGGTCTCCTTCAATTTGGGAATCACCGTAATGCAATATCCTTATTAATTCATTCGACGTTTTTAAATTATTAAGATGATTGAAAAATGGATATAGAATTGCCTTGTTGTTTTCTGGGTATTCAAGATATTGTCTGATTGTGCCGGGTTGCTGTTTTGGAGTAATACTTTCTATTAAAGAATCATTTAAGATTAAACTGTCAGGCCTTATATCAGCTTTTAAAGAATCGGGTAAAACATGAATGCTGTCTGTCAACTCTTTAATTGTGTCTTCAATTATATCTTTAGTATTTTCTGCTATTTCAGTTTGGTGTTGAGCGAGAATTTCAGATATATCGGCATATTTTGATTCTTCAGGAGCAATTAAACTTTTAATGTCAGGAAATTTTAAAATAAGACTGCTACCAATTTGAATACCTTCTTTTGGAAAAACAAACGAAAACAATGAAAGTACAAGAAAAACAACAATTAAAAAGAGTAGAGTTTTATATGGTTTCATTCAATTTGCACTTTCAATTTGATTTCTAAATATATCAATATTTCTTTAAAAAATTAGTTGTTAACCAACATTCCGTATAATATTATGTTTATTAAAACAAAAAGTAAGGCATGAAAAAGAAAAAAGTAACTGGAATCGGAGGGATATTCTTTAAATGTAATGATCCTGAAATGATGAAAAAATGGTATAGTGAAAATTTAGGCTTGGTAAAAGATGAATATGGATCTGTTTTCGAATTTAGAAGCTCAGATGATCCAGAGAGAAAAGGATATTCAGTTTGGAGTCTGTTCCCAAAAGATACAGAATATTTCAAACCATCAGAGAAAGAGTTTATGGTAAACTACCGGGTCGAGAACATTGAAGAACTTGTTAATGAACTAAAAGAAAGCAGAGTTAAGGTTGTTGACAAAATTGAAACCTACGAATATGGTAAGTTTGTTCATATTTTAGATCCTGAAGGAAATAAAATTGAACTATGGGAACCTATTGATGAAGTTTTCACTAAAATGTATGAAGGAAAAACTACTAAATAATATATTTTATTAGCTATGTTTGTCTTTTAATTCTTAAACATGCATAATGAATCAACATAAAGAATTTAGACAAACTTATTTGGGAGCTGCACCTCATTCAATTGCAGTAGGATCAATCTGGATAATTAGTGGATTATTATCCCATTTTTTATCAACAGATATGGTTATACTTATATTCTTTTTTGCAACTGCAGTTAATTTTCCAATTGGAGAATTCATTCGTAAGTTAATGAAAGCTCCTAATCGTATGAGCAAAGAAAACAATTTAGCAAAGCTATTCCCATTATTAAGTTTTACAATTCCTTTAAGCATCCCGTTGATTTTTATGGCTTGCCAGTATAATTTGAATTGGTTTTTCCCTGCATTTGCAATACTTGTAGGAGCACACTATCTGCCGTTTGTATGGGCATATCAAATGCCCACTTTTGCAGTTTTAGGATTGTTAATTGTCTTTTCTGGAAGCGCAATAGGATATTTTTATTCAACATCATTTGACCTTGCTGCATATTCAACCGGTGGATTAATTATTTTATTCGGAATAATTCATCTTCTAATGCTTAGAAAAGAAATTGCTATAGAATCCAATTAAGCATGTAAACTGAAATAGGAATAATTTTAAAAGATTATACATTCCTTATAAGCATGCTTATTTAAATTTGATAGCACAATTAGTCATCAAATTTACACATTAAAGCATCTTGTTATTAGGCATATAAACAAGCGAGTGTGATTCAAATCCGAATCCGTTTTTTGCAAATATATTGCCAAATTTTAAACTTTATAAAAAGAGCGCCTTAAGATTGATAATACAGAAATTATTTCAAGTCTTCCTAAAATCATGTTAAAAGACAAATAGTATTTTCCAAAATCACTTATTCCCGAGAAATTATTTAAAGGGCCCACTTCTCCAAATCCAGGACCAATTCCTCCAAGAGTTGTAATTACGCTGCTAAATGCCGATTTTGGATCTAGTCCTGTTATCATCATTATAAATGAACCAACAACAAAGGTTAAAAAGTATATCATAATAAAAGATGAGATACTCGTTATAACTTTTTCATTAACCAACTTTTTATTATACCGGATTGGTACTATTGCATTGGGATGAATAGATTTTACGAATTGTATTCTCAAACTTTTTATCAGAATAATATGACGTGCAATTTTGATTCCTCCTCCTGTTGATCCAACGCATGCACCAATAAACATTGAAAAGAATAATAGTTGTTTTGCAACTGGAATCCATTGTTCGTAATCAGAAGATATAAATCCAGTTGCTGTAATAATTGACACTAGTTGAAACAAAGAATTTCTAAAAGATTTTTCAAGCGATTTGTATATTGGAAAATTAGTATAAGTTAGAATTAAGGTAATAATGATTACAATAAGAAAATAAGTTCTTAGCTCTTCATTTTTAAATGCTTTCTTAAATCGGCAATGAAGAAATAAGTAGTGTAAAATAAAATTCATACCTGATAAAAACATGAACAGAATAATGATATATTGTATTGTTGCTGAATAATTTGCTATGCTTGTATTTTTTGTTGAAAACCCTCCAGTTGCTATTGTAGCAAAAGAATGACAAATAGCATCAAACCAGTTCATGTCAGCCAAAATTAATAATACAATTTCTGCTACCGTAAGTATAATGTATATTGCCCAGAGTCGCTTTACAACATCAACAAGGCGAGGCCGTATTTTTTCAACATTAAAAAAAGACCCTTCAGCTGAAAAGAGCTGATTGCCAGAAACTTTTAAAGAAGGCAGAATAAAAATGACCAATGCAATAATACCCATTCCTCCAATCCAGTGGGTTTCTGATCGCCAAAATAATATTCCTTTTGGAAGAGATTCAATGTCGGTAATAACAGAAGATCCTGTTGTTGTGAATCCCGAAACTGTTTCAAAAAATGCATCTGAAAAATTGCCAATAGAACTACTTAGTATGTAAGGTAAAGTACCAAATACTGAGATTAACAACCATGACAGTGTAACTATTAAGAAACTTTCCTTAATAGAAGGTTTCTTATACGAGTTGGATTTTGATAGTAGGAATAAAATAATTCCAGACAAAAAGGTAATGGCTGATGACTCTAACAAAGGAATAAAAGTGCCATCATGAAATATAATAGAAATTGGGATATCAATGAATATAAATAAACTTTCAATGATAAGACATACGCCTATTATATGTATAATAATAGAAATATGAATGTTTTTCATATTAATTAAGATTTAAAAATTTGAAATAAATGAAATTGAAAAGTAAGCTTAAAATAAATCGGGAGGCGGTAGATCAATATTTGAGTGTAATAAAGTTGTTTTATTTATTACAATATTATACAGAAAAGTACAATTTCTCTCATGCTTTGTTCTAATAAGAATATAATCAGAATTAATACGCATAAGGAGTTTTGAAAACTCATCTTTTTCTGTTTCGTCTGCGAATTCATCATCTAAAAAAAACGATCCGGTATTAATATAATTTAACTCTTCAAAGGAATCATCAACAAGAGTATCTGAAACCAAAGAATTGTTTGTGTTAAGAAGATTACAAACAATAAAAAATAATATGAAGAATAAATGTTTTAGCAATTGAATGTTAATTTATTTTGCCCGACAAAATTAGTAAATTATCATACATCTAATTAAATAAAAAGGAAATTATTTATTAGAATTAAACTTTATATTTTTGTGTTGTCTAATCAATTAGGATTTTATATTCTTATTAATACTATTATCATGAAGAGATTTGTAGTTTTATTGTTTATTGCTATTTGTTTTAATTTGGTAGCACAAGAACAGAAATCAAATAAATTTATAAAATATGTGAATCCTTTTGTAGGAACAAAGAATATGGGGCATACTTATCCGGGTGCAACTGTCCCATTTGGAATGGTTCAGTTAAGCCCCGAAACCGATACAGTTCAGTTTGAGCATAATGGAAAATATAATCCTGATGTATATAAATATTGCTCAGGTTATCAGTATGAAGACAAGAGTATTGTAGGTTTTAGTCACACTCATTTTAGCGGAACAGGTCATTCTGATTTAGGAGATTTTTTATTAATGCCTACTACAGGAAAATTAAAACTTAATCCTGGTACTGCAGAAAAACCTGAAAATGGATATCGCTCTCGGTTTTCACACAGCAATGAATTTGCCGAACCGGCATATTACAAAGTTCTTTTAGACGATTATAATATTCAGGCAGAGCATACTGCAACTAACAGAGTTGGTTTTCATCGGTATACATATCCCGAGTCGGATGAATCTCATATAATCTTAGATTTAATTTCCGGAATATATAACTACAAAGAGAAAAATGTATGGACTTTTGTAAGAGTTGAGAATGATACATTAGTTACCGGATATCGTCAGACAAATGGTTGGGCAAGAACTAAGACTGTATATTTTGCAATGGTGTTTTCAAAGGCTTTTTATCAATATGGACATAAAAAATACGATGAAAATATTTATAAAGGATTTTGGCGAAAGTTTGATGAAACAAAAAATTTCCCTGAAATGGCAGGGAAAAGGATTCGTGCATATTTTGATTTTAAAACTGAAGAAGGAGAAAAAATCAAGATTAAGTTCGCATTATCTTCAGTAAGTACTGAAGGTGCATTGAAAAACTTAAAAGCAGAAATTCCTCATTGGAATTTTGAAAGAGTAAAATCAGAAAGTCAAAATCAATGGAATAAAGAACTAAGTAAAATTGAGGTTGAAACATTAACTCAAAAAGACAAAGAAACTTTTTATACAGCACTTTATCATACTTTTCTTGGGCCGATTACATATATGGATGTAGACGGAGCATATAAAGGATTAGATCAGAATATACATTACGCAGAAAACTTTACGAATTATACAATATTTTCACTTTGGGATACATACAGGGCATTACATCCTTTATTTAATATTATTCAACCAAAACGAAATGCCGATATGGTAACCTCAATGTTGGCACATTATGATCAGAGTGTGCATAAAATGCTACCCGTTTGGTCGCATTATGCAAATGAAAATTGGTGTATGATTGGTTACCATAGTGTTCCAGTAATAGCAGATGCTTTAGTAAAAGGAAATTTAAGTGATGATTTTGATTACGGTGCTATACTTGATGCTTGTGTGAATACAGCAAAGAATAAACCTTACGATGGTTTAGAATATTATATGAAATTGGGTTATGTACCAGAAGATAAAAACTCTTCATCAGTTTCAAAAACACTTGAGTACGCCTATGATGATTGGTGTATCGCTCAGATTGCGAAACAGCTTGATGATAAGAACGTTTATAAAGAGTTTATGGAGCGATCAGAGTTTTATAATAATGTTTACGATCAAAATATTGGATTTATGCGACCAAAGCTATCTGATGGAACCTGGAAACAAGATTTTAATACATTAAGCACACACGGCCAGGGTTTCATTGAAGGTAATGCGTGGAATTATAGTTTATATGTACCACATCAACCGGAAAAAATGATTGAATTAATGGGAGGTAAAGAGAAATTCTCTGTTCATTTAGATTCATTATTTACGATGCATATCGACGATAAGCATTTTGCTGGGACCGAAGATATTACTCGTGATGGAATTATTGGAAACTATGTGCATGGCAACGAACCGGGGCATCATATTCCATATTTATATAATTGGACAGATGAACCTTGGAAAACACAAGAACGTGTTCGTATGATAATGGAAACAATGTACTCAAATACAGTTGATGGTCTTTGTGGCAATGATGATGCTGGGCAAATGTCAGCATGGTATGTATTCAGTGCATTAGGTTTTTATCCGGTATGTCCAGGAAGCGATCAATACGCTATTGGAAGCCCTTTAGTTAAATCTGCAAAGATCAATCTTGAGAATGGGAAACAACTTATAATTGAAGTTGAAAATCAAAGTGAAGAAAATGTTTATATAGAAAAAGTAGTTATAAATGGGAGAGAAATTAGGACTAATCATATTTTACATAGTGATTTAGAGAATGGAGGTAGGATAATTTTTCGTATGACATCAAACCCAATGAATTAAAAGGGTTTCTTCGTACCTTTGTAATTCATGTAATTAGAAATTAAAGCATTAAAATAAAAAAAGATGAAAAAGTGTTTAGCAGTTATTTTTAGCTTATTGCCATTTTTATTATTTGGTCAAACAAGCATTTACGATATTCAATACACCACTGATCCAAGTGGTGATAGTCCTTATGTTGGACAAGATGTTACAACGGGAGGAATTGTTACTGTAGCTAATTTTAATGGAGGAAGATATTTTATTTCATCCTCAAAAGGTGGTGCTTGGAACGGAATATTTATTTATGATGATACATACTCTCCATCGGTTGGTGATAGTATTATTATTACTGGTGAAGTAGTTGAATATAATGGTATGACTGAAATGTCAAATTTAACTGCATATAGCACAGTAAGTTCATCAAATCCACTACCGGCTGCTACAATTATTACCTCTTCTCAGGTTACAGATGAGGCATATGAGGGAGTACTTGTAGAGATAAATAATTGTTCTGCAAGCGAAGGTTTTGATGCATTTGGAAATTGGAAAGCGAATGATGGAAGTGGAGAATGCATAATTAGATCTGGAATATATAATTTAGATAATGATGGTTTTCCATTGATTACAGGATATCCATTTGCGTCTGTTAAAGGTATTATTACATATTATTATGGAATTTGTTTATTGCCAAGATATAAAGAAGATATTCAGTCAGATCCTGATGCATTTGTTTTAAGTTCAGAAGATAAATATGTAGTTGGAGAAGGTAGTTTTGTACTACCCATTAAAGTTGCTTTATTAAATCAATCTACAGGTATAACAAATTATTTATTAAATCTAACTTACGATGCTTCGATATTTACATATAATGGATTTGATAAAACAGAATCCTTATCTGAGTCAGGAACAATAACCGATAACTCAACAGAAGGAAATATTAGTTTAAGTTTTACAGGAAGTGTTACATGCGATGATATTTTAACTCTTGTAAAATTAAAGTTTATTCCTATTGCAGAAGGAGATGGTAATTTACAGTTTGCATCTCCAACAATTAACGGAAGTGAGATTACATTTTTATCGATAGGTGAATTATCCTCTGGATTAACTTTATGTGCTGATCCAAAAGCCGATACTATTACAGTTGTTCAAAGACCCTTATTAAATATACCTTCCATAGTTACTCCCGGAGAAATCCTTTATATTGAGTGTTTTGCCTCAGATGCCACAACAGATTGGGATGCAGAGTTAATATTCGATGATATTTCCGTTGATCTTAGTATTTCTCAATCCGATTACGATTCTGATCTGGAAAAATGGACACTACAAGCAATAATCCCAAGTGTTGAAAATTATGAATTATATGATTTAAAAGTAACAGCTTCTGGAGGTATTTTAGATAATGTTGCAAATTCAGTTAAAGTTATTGATCAGTATAAAGATGATTATTATTTTATACAAATTACAGACACGCATCTAATTGGGCATTCTTTTTTCGGAGATTCGGGATATGAAACAGACGAATCAGAATTAGATGATTTATATGAAGTAATAAAGGATATAAATATACTAAATCCAGAATTTGTATTGCTAACAGGTGATCTACTTAATGAAGGAGAAATGGAAGATTTTGAATGTTTAAGGCATCATTCTAAAACGGTTGAATTATTAGAAAAGTTTGAGGTTCCGGTTTATATTGTTCCGGGGAATCATGATCTGGGAGGCTGGGATGGCACTCCACCACCACAAGGTACTGCAAGACAAGAATGGTGGCGATTTTTTGGTTGGAGACAAAGTGTTCTTCCTGTAGTTGAAGAAGAATATTATGTTCACGATTATAGTTTCGATTATGGGGATGTCCATTATGTAGGTTTAGAATCATCTGATAATTATGATAGATATATGAATGATGTATATGGAGATAGAGGATTTATTCCTTCACAATTAACATGGCTTGCTAATGACCTTGCTAGCGCAGGTTCTAAAACAAAAGTGCTTTTTTATCATTTTGATTTTAACAATGACTTAGACCTTGAAACTTTAGGTGCAGACATGGCTTTATGGGGGCATACGCATAGTAATACCGACGATTTTATACATCCATATAATATAGGTACCGATAATGTTTGTGACGGAACAGGAGCTTATCGTGTAATACGAGTTAGTAATGGAAACTTAACACCTGAAAGTACAATATATACAACTTCTGTTGGGCAGAATTTGGAAATATCTTTTAGTAATGATAATAATGGAACTTATGAATATTTAGAAGCTACTATTACAAATAACCATAGTTTAGCGTTCAATGATGGCATAATAAAATTTATAATGCCAAAAAGTGATGATGGATATAATGTGACAAACGGAACCTTAATGCAAGTAATAGAAAATAGTTCTAATGCAACATGTTATGTGCAAGTAGCAATTCCTGCTAGTGGTCAGATAATAACAACTATTACCAAAATAATATCAAATACTACAACTTCCATATATGATATTCAATATACAACGGAAGCTGGTGATGGATCATATCCTTCTGTACTAAAGGGACAGTTAGTTAATACTGGTGGAATTGTAACTGCACTAAACTATTATGGCGGAAGATATTTTATTTCTTCCTCTGATGGGGGAGCATGGAATGGTGTTTTAGTTTATGATGAAACTTACTCTCCTTCATTAGGTGATAGCGTATTAATAACTGCAACTGTAACAGAATATAATGGTTATACTGAATTAACAAACTTATCATCATTTGAAGTTAAAACTGTATCAAACACATTACCTGAAACAACAAAAATCTCTACTGCAGATGTTTTAACTGAAGCTTATGAAGGTGTATTGGTTGAACTAGATAATTGTAATGTGTCTGGTGTTTTCAACGAATATGGAACCTGGATGATTAACGATGGAAGTGGAGATTGCGAAGTGCGAAATGGAATTTATAGTTTAATGTATGATGAATTTCCTTTAATAAATAATTATCCTTTTAACTATATAAGAGGTGTTGTAGGAAGTAATTCCAGCCACAATACAATTCATCCAAGAGGATTATATGATATTCAATCTGAAGATGACGGTTTTATAATAAAAACGGTTGATAAAAGTGTATCAGATAATTCTCTAGTTAGTCTTCCAGTGCAGATATCGATAGTTCGACCATATGAAGAAATAAGTAATTATGCATTAAATGTTCAGTATGATTCTGAGGTGTTTCAATATAGCGGATTTGACAAAACAAATACAATTTCTGAATCAGGATCAATAACAGATAATTCTTCAGAGGGCAATATTGAGTTAATTTATTCTGGAACAACAATATGTGAGAAAGTAGACACATTGATTTATCTAAATTTTACTCCAATTTCATCTGGAACTGCAAATATTCAATTCGCTGGCACAAGTATTAATAGTTATGATCTGGAATATTCGATAATTGGGGATTTAGAATCGACATATGAAAATACTACTCAGGTTGACATTTTAGATGCAAATTCATTCTTTAAGTGTTATCCAAATCCTTTCAGTGAAGAAATATCTATGGAATTTGAAATTTTACAAGAATCTAATGTTAATATCTCAATATACAATTTGAAGGGTCAGTTAATAAAAGTTCTTGTAAATCAAAATAAAAAGCCAGGAACATATAGTGCTAAATGGAATACTAAAAATTCTGGTGAAAATAAGGCTGAAAGTGGAACTTATATTTACAAGTATTATTTAAATGGGAAACAAATTTCCTCTGGCCAAATAGTATATGTAAAATAGATAATAAATATTATTGAAGCTTAAAAAAGGGAGTTATTACTCCCTTTTTTACCCTTTTGATTTAATTTTTATCATTTGACCAGCTTTAAGAGATCGACCGCTACTAATATTGTTTAGATTCATGATGTCTGTTTCAGTAACGCCCTCGTATTTTTTTGCTATCTCCCAAAGTGTATCTCCTGATTTTACTTTGTAGTAAATATAATTAGCATTTACTGATTCTATTTTTGGCTTAGAGCTAGTCTTAGAAACCGTTTTGCCTATTCTTCTTTGCTTTTCCTCAAAAGAAAGTTTATTTATATCAGCATATTTTGATGCTTTTCCTTTAGGAACATAAATATTTAATTTCTGACCAACTCGAATCATGTTTCCTCGGACATTATTCCAGTATCGAATGTCAGAAGTTCTCACATGATACCATTCCGAGATAAACCCTAAATTATCACCTGATTTTACCGTATATATAAGTTTATCTCTGTTAGTTGGTGCTTGTGGCACATAATATGATCTTTTAGGATTCCTGATACTATTATCTGCATTAAAATAAATAGAATCTTTATAATTAAATATTGAATCTTGTAAATCAATAAAACTTCCAATGTATTCCATTGGCATTGTTATTGGAAAACTAGTTCCTTTTGCTGGAATAATATTCTCTTTGTATTGGGGATTCAAATCTCTTAACGCCTTTAATGGGATGTTAAGAACTTCAGAAACTTGCTTTAAATGCAAATTCTCTGATATTTGTATAGTGTCTGTAGCAATTGGTATTTCCGGATAAATAGGAGATAGGTTATGTTCTTTATAATAATTGAATGTGTAAGTGGCTGCAATATAAGCAGGAACATAACCACGAGTTTCTCTTGGTAAATGATAATATATTTGCCAGAAATCTCTTTTTCCGCCAGTTCTTCGAATAGCTTTATTAACATTTCCTGGCCCACAATTATATGCTGCAATAACCAATGTCCAGTCGTTAAACATAGCATATAAATCCTTCATGAAAAGAGCTGCAGCATGAGCTGATTTTATGGGATCACGACGTTCATCAACATATGAATTTATTGTTAAATCATACATTCGCGCTGTACCATACATAAATTGCCACATTCCTGTTGCTCCAACTCTTGAAACAGCCCTTGGATTTAATGCCGATTCAATTACAGCCATATATTTCAGTTCTGTTGGGATACCATAACCCTCAAAAATCTCTTCAATTTTTGGAAAGTAATAATCCGATAAACCAACCATTCTTCCTACACCTTCTCTTCTCTTTTTTGTGTAAACATGAATATAGTTACGAACTATTTTGTTATACGATAATTCAACTACAGAAGGTATTCTTTGTAATCGTTCAATATAGACAGAATCACTAAATTCAGGAATAGTCTGGTTAGCGTTAGAGTCAATTAATGAATAATCTGTTTTAATGGAATTCTTAACATACCATTGATTTAATAGGCTGTCGAGGTTTGTATTAAAATCAGCTGAGTAGTTTTTTATATATAAAAGACTGTCTTTACCAAGATTTTTACCAAAGCTGTTTATAACTGATAATTGCGAGATTATTATAAATGAGATAAATATTTTTCGGATCATGATTTTTTTATTTCAATATTGATGATAGTTCAAAATAAGCACAACTCAAGTAAGTATTAGAACATATTAAGTTATAAAATGTTAAATTAAAAGGAAAACGTTAAAGAAAAACCGTAAGTATTTTGATAATCAACAGTTTTTATTAATGAGGGCTGGACATTCATAGATACATCTTTGGTTATTTTATAATCATATAAATGAGCATCAACAGTAGCATCAACAACTTGTAACAAATAAACTCCTGCAAGCACTATAACATTTAAATCACGATTTCGCTGATAACTTTCCTTTAATCTCAAAAGTATATCCTCATCGGTATATCCCTCAAATTCCGTTATATCACCAGCACTCATTTGTGCATGTGCATTTTTATATTTATTATAACGATCGTTATTAAAATCGAAAGCATAAATAAATGCACCTGTCAGTCCATATATAACAGGAAGTTTCCAGTATTTTTTATTGTAAACCTGTCCAAGACCAGGAATCAATGCAGAATAAATAGTTGCTTTATGAGGAGAGTGAGTTGCTGCGTAGCTATCACTAACCGTTGAAGTGTCTTTCACGCTTATTAGGTTTTGAGCATCCACAATTTTGAACGAACAAACCAATATTATGATGATAATATACTTTGAGATAATTGTAAACTTCCAGTTTCCCGGCATGTTGTATTTTTTTGTTACCGGGTGTAAAATTATTTCATTTTGTCAATAATTCCCATTATTCTCTCTAAATCTTCATCAGATTTAAACGGAATAACGATTTTACCACTTCCTTTATTGTTACGTTTAAAGTCAATGTTGGAATTAAAGTGCTCGCTTAAGTGTTTTTGAAGCTGATCATATTCTTCCGGAAGTCTTACTTTTTTCTTTGGATTTTTCGATTTAGGAGTATTTAAATCACGAATAATATCTTCTGTTTTTCGAACAGATAATCCTTCATCAATAATTTTATAATAAAACTTAAGCTGTGTTTTTTCATTCTCAATATTTACAAGAGCACGTGCATGCCCCATTGTAATTTGTTTATCGCGAATACCAAGCTGAATTTCAGCCGGTAATTTTAATAAGCGTAAATAGTTGGAAACAGTTGATCTTTTCTTACCAACTCTTTCGCTCATGCTTTCTTGAGTAAGCTTGCACTCTTCAATTAAACGCTGATAACTAATAGCCACTTCAATAGCATCAAGATCTTCTCGTTGAATATTTTCAACAAGGGCCATTTCAAGCATTCCTTGATCATCAGCGAAACGAATAAATGCAGGAATTTTTTTCAATCCAGCAAGTTGAGCTGCTCTCAATCTTCTTTCACCCGAAATAAGTTGAAATTTTCTGCCATCAATTTTTCTTACAGTAATTGGCTGAATAATTCCTAATTCTTTTATTGATTTTGCTAATTCTTCTAGCGCTTCTTCTTTAAAAATTGTACGCGGCTGAAAAGGGTTAGCTTCAATTTTATCTATATCAATTTCGTTAACGGCATCAGCGGTTACAATATGTTCTTGTCCTGCATCATCTATTAATGCTCCTAATCCTCTGCCTAATGCGTTTCGTTTTGCCATCTTTACTTATCTTATTACAATGTTTTATTCTATTACTTTTTCTGAGTTTGAAATTTTGGTTTGGTCGTTTCTTTGTAAAACTTCACGAGCAAGGTTTAAATAATTAACAGATCCTTTTGATGCTGCATCATATAAAACAACTGGTTTTCCGTAACTCGGAGATTCACTTAATTTAATGTTTCTCTGAATTATTGTTTCGAAAACCATATCCTGGAAATGTTTTTTAACTTCATCAACCACTTGATTCGATAATCTTAATCTTGGGTCGTACATGGTTAAAAGAAATCCTTCAATTTCAAGTTCTTTATTTAATCTTGATTGTATAATTTTAATGGTATTCAATAATTTCCCTAATCCTTCGAGAGCAAAATATTCACACTGAACTGGAATCATAACAGAGTCGGCAGCTGTAAGAGCGTTTACAGTAATTAAGCCTAAAGAAGGTGAACAGTCAATTAAAATATAATCGTAATCGTCTCTAATTTTTTCAATCACGTTTTTTAGCACAAACTCTCTGTTTTGCTTATTTAGCATTTCAATTTCAGCACCAACTAAGTCAATGTGCGAAGGAATTAGATCTAGTCCTTCAATATCACTATTTAGGATAATATTTTTTGGATCTTGATCATCAACTAAACATTCATAAATACTTGTTTTTACCGCTCTTATATCAAAACCGGTTCCGGAAGTTGCATTTGCCTGCGGATCGGCATCTACTATTAATACTTTCTTTTCAAGAACAGCTAAACTAGCTGCTAAGTTAATTGCTGTCGTGGTTTTACCTACTCCACCTTTTTGATTTGCTAATGCAATTATTTTTGCCATAGAGATAATTTTTAGGATTAACCAGTTTAAGGAAATGAATCAAAAACAGGAATTCAAAAATACAATTTTATCGCGTTTTTCTATTTCACTGAGATAAGAATTGTAAACAAATTTTTCAGAGTTATGAACAAATTGTTAACAATCACAATTGAATTACATACCAATATTTTGAAACAGAATATTATATTGAGTGCGGAAAAATATTATTTTAAATTACAGATACTTTTCAATTGTTTCCAGTAATAGTTGTTCTTTGTCTATTGGAACAACACCCACTTTTTCGCAAACCAGACCACCCGCTAAATTAGAAATCCCAGCTATTAAATCAGGTTCCATGTCAGCAGCAAGACATAAACTTGCTGTTCCAATTAACGTATCACCAGCTCCTGAAACATCGGCAATGTCTCTTATTTCGGCAGGAATAGTTTTGTACGACCCATTGTAGCTTATAAACACACCTAATTCAGATAGTGTTATTAGAAAATATTTTGCTGATAATTCAGAGCGTAACTTTTGCGATGCTGCGAAAATACCGTCAAAATCACCTTCTTTAATTTCCAACTTAGAACCTTCAACAAGTTCCTTAAAATTAGGCTTAAAAAGAGTAACATTTTTGTATTCCATGAAGTTACGTTTCTTAGGATCAACAAGAGTTGGAATGTTATTTTTGTTTGCAAACTCAACTATACTTTCTATTACTTTTGGAGTAATACATCCTTTATCGTAATCTTCAAAAATTATCGCATCTATTTTTTTATCAGCAAGAATTGTAAGAATATTATTTATGTAAGCATTTTCTATTTCTGACGATAATTCTGTGTCAATTTCTTCATCAACTCTTAATAAATGTTGATTATCTGAGATGATTCTTGTTTTAACAGTAGTTACTCGATTTTCATCTTCTAAAATTCCTTCGCTAGTTAACTTTCTTTTTTTTAATAAACTATGAAAAACTTTCGACTTAGAATCCTTACCAATTACTGAACAAAGTATTGGGTTTGCTCCAAGAGCTTGTACGTTCAGTGCAACATTTGCTGCTCCTCCCATTCGGCTTTCCTGTTTTGTGCTCATAATAATTGGAACTGGAGCTTCAGGTGAAATTCGGTTCACTTTTCCCCACATGTAAGTGTCGACCATTACATCACCAATAATCATTATATTCATTTGGTTAAATGAATCGAATATAGATTTGAAATCAGAATTTTTCACATTAACTTTTTTTGAAATAATAGTGCAAAGATAACTTTTTCAGTTTTACAATTGCCAATTATCAATTACCAATGTTTAACTAATTTGTTGTTAATTGATCATTGTTCATTGGAGATTGGTTCGAGCCCAGAATTTCCGGTATCCAAAACAAAACGCCATTCTCCTGTTGCGCTTTTTTCCCAAATTGAACAATAAGTTCCTTGCAAAACCTGTCCTTTTTGTTCACCTTCGATTATTTCTAATAAAAAAATTCCAAAAGTATATCCTAAATCGGCAGATTTTGAGACTTTTCCGTAGCTTGGTTTCCATGTTAAGCGATAACTAGAATCTGAAAGCTGTGCGTAAAGCTCTTTCATAGCAGGTTTACCAACTATTGGATAGGAATTTGGTTTTAGCAATACAACATCAGGGGAGGCAAACTCCAAAAATGCTTTATGATTTCCAACTTCAAGAGAACGATTTGAAAAATCAATATCTGTTTTTAATAGGTACTCTTTTTCTTGTTCCAAATTAATTTGAGGGCTACAACCTATAACAAGAATTAAAAATAATGGGATTAATTTTTTCATTTTTTTGAATTTTTATATAAAGATAAGTTTAGAATGACCAAATTTGCAAATTAATATTTTTTACTTAGCTTTTTACTATTAACAAATTAGCCTAATTTTGGATTAGCTTGAACGCTTGTGGAATATTTTAATAATCGATCATGGCACTAAAAAAAGAAAATACAAATTCAATTATTGCAATTGTCATTACAATTGTTACTGCACTTGTATTCTCATTTCTATTTTTGTTTTTAGGAATAAATCATCGAAGAGATGTTTATAATGATTCCAAAAAATTAGCAATTGAAATTTCTCGAAAAGCAGCTTTTGAAACTGAGGTATATTTATCTTCAGCAATGATTAATGCAAAATCAATCAAACAAAAGGCTCAACTTATTCGAAAGCTTAAAACTTCACGAACAGAAATTTGCAGCATGCTTAAAGATGCCATTGCTGATAATCCTAATTATTTAGGAATATGGACATTATGGGAGCCAAATGCCTTTGATGGTAAAGATTATTTATTTAAAGAAGATTCTGGTTTTAATGAAGATGGATCCTTGGGAGTTGGATATTTTCGTCACAATGATACCATATATTATGAAGTAATGACATCCGCTGATTATATTGGACCTCATTATACACCTTCTAAAGAATCCATGAAAGAAGTTTTAGTTGAACCATTTAAATTTGTTTATACCGGATATAAACAAGTATTCTATGGCACAACAGTTAGTGTACCTATTATAGATGACAATAAATTTCTTGGAGCAATTGGAATAGATATTGATCTTGAAAATTTGCAAAAGTATCATAGTAAGATTAGACCTTATGAAACGGGTTACCTTTCATTAATTTCAAATAATGGAACAATCGTAACTCATATTAATTCTTCCTTATTAAATAAAAATATTTCCACTTTGTTAAGTCCAGCTGATACCTCAAGTTTTAAGGCAATAAAAAATGGTTGGGAACTCAATCTTGAAACAACTTCAGAATTTACTCAAGAAAAAGTTTTTAGGCTATTTTATCCTATTCGTATTGACGATGGAAACAAGCCTTGGAGTATGATGATTGAAATTCCTTTGAATAAAGCTACTACCCGTTCAAGGGAATTGTTTGTAATCGCACTCATTACACTTGCTGTAGGTTTATCATTACTCGTATATTTAATAATTAACATTGCAGAAAGAAAAAAGTATGAAAAGGTTCTTCTAGCTGCTAAAATTAAGGCTGAAGAAAGCGATCGATTAAAAACAGCATTTTTAAATAATATTTCGCATGAAATAAGAACTCCATTAAATGGTATTCTTGGTTTTGCTGAGTTGCTTACTGATGAAGATACTGATGAACAGCAATCAAAAAAATACAAAGAAATAATTCAAGCTTCAAGTAAGCGCTTGCTTTCAACAGTGTCAGATGTTATTGAATTATCGAAGATACAGGCTCGACAAAAAGAAGTGGACGTTCATGAGTTTGATGTTGAGAAAATAATACAAAAAGTATCTAAATATTATGAGAAAGAAATAGAAAAAAAGAATTTAAAGCTTGTTAAGAAATATCCTAACAGTAAAAATAAATACGTATTAACAACTGACGAAAATAAATTTGAACAGATACTTTCTTATCTAATCAATAATGCTGTGAAATTTACATCTAAAGGTGAAATTGAGATCGGATACTATGTAAAGAAAGATTCTTATGCGTTCTATATTAAAGATACAGGAATAGGTATTAATTCGGAAAATGCAAAGAATATTTTTAAGTATTTTAGTCAAGAAGAAATTACTTCAACAAGAAAATATGAGGGTTTAGGACTTGGTTTGTCAATTTCAAAATCATTGGTTGATATGCTTGGAGGATCTATTCGCTTTGAATCAGAATTACATAAAGGAACTACGTTTTATGTTAATCTACCTTTCTCAATAGAATAGATAAAAAAATAGGCTTTTTTTATACCGGATCAACATCAATAGAAATGTGGACTGATTTATAATTATCTTGTGTTATTAAATTTGTAATTTGCTCATTGAGTAATTGTTTTGCTTTTTGATATGATCGCTCTCGTTCAATTTTAAGAATAACATTTTGAATAAAATTATTCTGAACCCTTGAAATAACTGGTGGCTCAGGACCTAAAATTCTTTTTCCAAAAATCTTTCTTAAATTAACTGCTAATTGATGTGAAGCTTTGTGTGCAATGTCCTGTTTCTTATGCCTTACACTAATCTTAATTAGTTTGTAAAAAGGCGGATATTTAAAATTCTTTCGTTCAAATAATTGAGCTTTGTACATTTCTTCAAATTTATTATCCAGTACAAATTGTAAAATTGGATGAGCTGGATTACTCGTTTGAATAATTACTTTCCCTTGTTTATTTTTTCGTCCAGCCCGACCACTTACCTGAGCCATAAGTTGGTAACTTCGTTCGAATGCCCTAAAATCCGGATAATTAAGCATGTTATCAGCATTTAGTATTCCTACTAAATTTACATTGTCGAAATCAAGACCTTTCGAAACCATCTGAGTTCCAATAAGAATATCGATTTTCCCGTTTTCAAATTCACCTATTATATTTTGATATGCATTTTTCTTTCGGGTTGAGTCTAAATCCATTCGGGCTACTTTAGCTTCTGGGAAAAAGATTCTTATTTCATCCTCGATTTTTTCTGTTCCAAAACCTCGTGTTTGAATGTTAGTATTTCCGCAGGCTTTACATGTTTTAGGTGATCGAATTGTGTATCCACAATAATGACAAACTAATTCATTTTTATGTCGGTGATAGGTAAGACTTACATCACAATTTGTGCAATAAGGAATCCATCCGCACATATCACATTCGAGATATGGAGCAAAGCCACGTCTGTTTTGAAATAAAATAACTTGCTCATTTATTGCCAAAGAATCTTTAATGCTATCTATTAGAGCAGGGCTGAAAATAGATTTCATTTCTTTCTTTTTTCTTGCTCTTAAAACATCGACGAGATGAATTTCAGGCAACTGTATATTTTGATAACGACTTGTTAGTTGAACCAAACCATACTTTCCTGTTTCGGCATTAAAATAACTTTCAACCGATGGTGTTGCTGTACCTAATAATACTTTTGCATTATGCATTTGTGCTAAAACAACAGAACAGTCGCGAGCATTATATCGCGGTGCCGGATCATATTGTTTGTAAGTGTTTTCATGTTCTTCGTCAACAATAATTAATCCCAGATTAGAAAAGGGTAAAAACAATGAAGATCGAACCCCCAGAATGATATCATATTTTCTTTTATCCTTTGGCTCAATAATATTTTTATAAACCTCAACTCTTTCTGAATCGCTAAATTTGGAATGATAAATTCCTACTCGATTTCCAAAAACAGACATGAGTCGATTTATAATTTGTGTGGTTAATGCTATTTCCGGTAACAGGTATAAAACTTGCTTGCCTTTATCAAGTTGTTCTTGTATTAAATGAATATATATTTCAGTTTTTCCGCTCGAAGTAACTCCGTGCAATAAAACTACGTCCTTTTCAGTAAATTTTTCCTTAATATCATCATGTGCTTTTTGTTGAGCTTCCGAAAGTTTTTTAATTTCAATTTGTTCTGTTGCCGCATCATTTAAACGGCTAACAGTTTTGTCGTATTCTGTAAGTATATTTTTGTCAATTAGAGATTTAACGATTGCTGAGCTTGCTTTAGATTCTTCAATTAACTCTTGTTTTTTTACTTCAACAGTCTTTTTATTCATTATATCTCCAGAAAGCTTAATATAGATCATTAAAACATGAACTTGTTTTTGAGCTCGTTTTAAGTTCTCAAAAGCATCATTCAGTTGTTCTTCTGTTTTAATTGAATCACTAAGCTTAATGCATTTGTCAGTTTTAGGCTTGTAATTCTCTCGTAGTTTTTCTTCGAGTATTACAGCTTTTTTGTCTAGTAAAGATTTTATAATAGGTAAGGCATCTTTTCTTTTTAATGCAGAAGATATTTCTGTAATACTTGCAATATTTTTACTTGCTAAATAATCGAGAATAAGAGTTTCGGTTGGATTAAATCGTTTTTCATCTAGTGAATCAGGATTGTATATTACTTTTGTTTCACTTTCAAGTTTTAATCCTGATGGCAAGGCAGCTTTAAATACTTCGCCAATAGAACATAAGTAGTAATCTGCAATCCATTGCCAGAGTTTTAGTTGTTTTTCATTTACAATTGGAGTGTAATCCAAAACGGAAACAATATCCTTTGTTTTATATTCTTTTGGAGCTTCATTGTGAATTGAATGAACAATTGCAGTATATATTTTCCTCGATCCAAACTGAACTATAACTCTTTTGCCAATTTCAATTTCTTTAGATAAAGAATCAGGAATGCTATAAGTAAATAATTGCTTAAGCGGTAAAGGAAGAATTACATCTGCAAAGAATTGTTGATTGCTCATTCAGGGATTTAATTATGTTATCACAAAAATAAGCTTTTAACTATAAAATCTGCAATTTATAAAAACATACTTTAATATTGATGAAGTGCGCGCTAACACACAGACATACAGGTCGATATATCATTTTTGTAAAAATTCATTGACATAAATACTTTAGGCATTTTAAACTTTAGTTCATTTTAAGTACTTACTTGTTTAATTTGAAAGTATTTCAATGTTTTCGGCTATTTTTTCCATTAACCAACGTGGAGTAGAAGTGGCTCCACAAATACCAATCGATTTAGCATTTTTAAACCATTCTGACTTTAGCTCATTGTTATCTGAAACAAAGAAAGTGTTTGGATTTTCATCTTTGCAAACTTGATAGAGCATTTTACCATTAGAGCTTTTTTGCCCGCTTACAAATACAATAATATCATGTTTTTTTACAAATTCGCGCAGTTGAGGTTGTCGGTGAGAGACTTGTCTACAAATTGTATCGTTAGCAATGAATTCGACATCTTTACTCATTCGGTTTTTAATCTCTTTCTGGACTTCGTAAAAACCTTCAATTTTTTTTGTGGTTTGAGCAAAAAGGTTAACTGGTTTCGAAAAATCGATTTTATTTAAATCTTCTAGTCCACTAATAACAATTGCTTTACCATTAGTTTGTCCAACTAAACCATTAACTTCGGCATGTCCTTCTTTCCCAAATATTACAACCTGTCCACCTTTTTTTAATATGGCATCAAACCCTAGTTTTATATTATTTTGCAGTTTTAAAACAACAGGACAAGAAGCATCAATTAATTGAATATTATTTTTTATGGCAGTTTCATAAGTCTCTGGTGGTTCGCCATGTGCTCTTAATAAAACTTTACAGTTTTTTAATGTTTTAAGTTGTTCATGATCAATCGAAACCAAACCTTTTTTTTCTAATCGTTCTACTTCCGCACTATTATGAACAATATCTCCAAGACAATAAAGCGTATCATTTCTCTCTAGCTCCATTTCCGCAAGCTGAATGGCATTTACAACACCAAAACAAAAACCAGAATTACTATCTATTTCAATTTTCATTGAATTTATTTGTTATTTTAAATCAAGAACTATTAAAGTATATTTACTTATTATTTTATTCTTTCTTTTACTAAACCAATTATCCAGTCTAATTGTTCTTGCCTGTTCATATTACTGTTATCTAATTCAACAGAATCATGTGCTTTTTTCAAAGGGCTTTCATCTCTTGTCTCATCAATATGATCCCTTTTTTTAACGTTCTCTAGGATTTCATCATAACTTACATCAACATTATTCTCTTTTAATTCCTGATATCTTCTTTTTGCTCTTACTTCAGCATTAGCATTCATAAATACCTTTAGTTCTGCATCAGGAAAAACAACAGTCCCAATATCGCGACCATCCATAACAATGCCTTTATCTTTTCCCATTTCTTGCTGAAATGAAACCATTTTTTTGCGTACAAATCCTATTTTACTTATAAAACTTACACTGTTGGAAACTTCCATTTCTCGAATTTCGTTTTCAACGTTTTTGTCGTTTAAATAAGTTTCCTGCTTTTTCTTTTCAGAATTGTATTTGAAGTTAATATAAATCTGGTCAAGTAAGTTTTGTAGTTTATTTTCATCAACCTCATTATTATTTTGATTGATAATATTATTATTTATTGCAAACAATGTAACAGCTCGATACATTGCGCCACTATCTATGTATTTATAATTAAGCAACTTGGCAATTTCCTTAGCAAGGGTGCTTTTTCCTGATGAGGAGTAACCATCTATGGCAATTATAATTTTTTTATCTGATTTTATCATTCTGAATTTATTTGAGCATCAAAGGTAAATCCAAAAATGTCATTAGGCAAATTCTTTTATTAACCGAGAGAAGTATTTTTAAAGATTTTTCCTGAAACTATCTAGATTTGTGCTAATTGAAAAGTGATCTGAAGCCCCTGCTAAATGATATGTTGCGCGTCCGTAGCTCAAGTAGAATTTTGATATTTTAACGCCAAAGCCAAAGGAGAATCCAATAGTTGAGGTTTTTGATTCGATAAGCATTTCCTGTCTGCGACGATAATTATATCCAGCTCTTACGTATAGGTTATTTATAGGCATAAACTCTACACCCAAAATCACATGACGCATAAATTCATCTGCTATTCTGTCAATGGTCGATTCGGAATCTTCAGAAACTCCTAATTGGTCCAATTCAGATTCTTCAACCGGTTTGTCATAAGTTAGGTTCCAGTTATCTAAATGATCTAATGTGACTGAAAAACGTAATGGAGCGTGCTTAAGACTCTGTGAAATTCCTAGTTGTATATTAAAAGGCAATGATTCTTTCTCGCTTGTATATCCTTTAAGTTGTGCTCCTATGTTTTTTACAACCATGGCAGCTGTAAATAAACTTCCAGGTTTATTGTAAGTAACACCAAAATCAGCAGCTATACCCAGTGAAGTATATTTCTCGAGAGTAGATATAACAGGTTTTACATTTACTCCAACTCGAAAGCTACTGTCAATAGCTCTTGAGTAAATCAGATTTATTGCATATTCTGCAGCCTTAAACTCACCAGTTACAATTCCGGTTTCGTCAGCAGCAATAAATTTCCCATAATTGATGTACTCAATACCTCCTGAAAAAATGCCGTAATCTTTTATGTTTGTTGCATAAGCTGCATAACCATAATTAATATCTGTAAAATAGTTCACATAATTTAGAATTAAATCCTGATTCATTTCTGGGGTAAGTAATGCAGGATTATGATAGGTGAGATTAAAATCATTGTCGTTTATTGCAATTACATCACCTCCCAAAGAAGATACTCTTGCTGAATTAATTAAATTCAGAAAATCGTAGGTATGCACACCTCCAATTTGAGCACATACTTGAAAAGAAATGGTTATGAAAAAGACAAACAATAATTTCTTCATTGGGTAAAAATACAAATATTGATATAACGAAACACCAGTTAAATAAACTTTAAACTTATTTAGTTGTAAACGGCACTAAATTTATCTTATTATCCGAAATAATGGGATTTCTGTAAAATGATTTAAAAAACACAGCAATTATTTTTAAAAACACATGTTTCAAGTTAACTTTGTCGGGTTCAATTTTATGTTTTTGAGGAGACTATGGGGAGATGAAAGAAAAGATTTTATTTGTTATAAATCCTGTGTCAGGAAATAAATCTAAGGATAATATTCCTGATTTAATTAAGCAGACCTTTAATGAAAATGAGTACGATGCTAAAATTGTTTTTACTCAGTTTGCTGGTGAAGCTACCCAATTAGTTAAAAAGCACGTAAACAAAGGATTTAATAAGATTGTTGCTGCCGGAGGCGATGGAACAGTAAATGAAGTCGCTTCAGGAGTCGTTGAAACCGATGCGGTACTTGGAATAATACCGCTGGGTTCGGGTAATGGATTAGCAAGACATCTGAAAATCCCCATGAAAACAAAAAAAGCTTTAAATCTTATTAAAGCAGGGAAACAAATTAAAATTGATTACGGAAAAATAAATGAACGTAAATTCTTCTGTACCACAGGTGTTGGGTTTGACGCTCATATTGGTCATGTATTTTCAAAATTGGATGGTCGTGGATTTTCAAATTATGTAAAAGCCACATTTTCAGAATTTAGAAGATACCAACCTAAGCGATATGAAATAACAATGAACGGAACCACAATAATGCGTGACGCCTTTTTAATTACTTTTGCTAATGCTTCACAATTTGGAAACAATGCTCACATTGCTCCAAACGCTGATATTCAAGACGGAAAATTGGAAGTAGCGATAATGCGATCTTTCCCTTTAATAACTGCTCCTGGAATGGGTGCTCGTTTATTTATGAAAAACATACATAAGAGTGCATATCTGGAGACATATCAATGTAAAAAAATAATTGTTAAAAGAAAATCTCCTGACATTGTTCATTTTGATGGTGAACCAGAAGAAATGGACGAAATTTTAAATGTTAAAATTATCCCGGAAGGCTTAAGCGTTTTTGTAAATTAAAGTTCGTCTTTCTTATCCTTTAATTTTTCAACTAGCTCAAAAACCGCAGGGCAAACTTCAGTATTATTTAATGTGAGATTTAATATCTGATAAAATCTTTTTCTATCGGTATGTGGATATTCTCTGCAAGCTTTTGGGCGACTTTCATAAACCATACAATAATTGTCGGGCAATAGAAAAGGACAGGGAGTTTGCTGAAAAACATAATCTCCCTCATCATCAATGTAAAGGTATTCATTAACAAATTGCGAAGGTTTCATTTTTAAATGCTTTGCTAAACGCTCTACATCTTTATCGTATAAAGTAGGGCTTATTGATTTACAGCAGTTTGCACAATCCAGGCAATCAATTTCCTCGAATACCTCATTGTGTAAATCATGAACAATTTTATCAAGATTTTTTGGTTTTTTCTTTCGAAGTTTTGCAAAAAAAGATTTTGTCTCAGGCTTTAATTTCTTTGCCCTGTTTCGAAGTTCCGACAATGATATTTGATCTAAAATACTCATTATTCGCTTGGTCTGATATAAGAACGAATCTTTCTTTTTAATCCTGAAGCTTTAATCTGTGAAAGGAATAAACCACCAATTACTAATATTATACCGGTAATTTTATTCATGTTTAAGATCTCGTCTAATACAAAATAGGCAATTATTGCAGTAATAACAGGAATTAAATTTGTAAATGCATTGGCTTTTCCTATTCCTATTTTTTGAATTGCAAAAGTGAAGAAGATGAACGCAAATGACGATCCAAAAATAGCTAATTCAAGTAATGGTACCCATGCTTCAGAAGAAAATCCAGTTACTTTGAATTCAGGGAAATCAATAATAAAAAACAAAGGAGCAAATAGAAATATTCCTATAAAATTATGATAGGTAACAATGCTAATTGAATTGTATTTGATAGTAAGTCTCTTTAAAACAACTCCATATCCGATAGCTGCAGCAACTGCAAGAGACAACATTCCTATTCCAAACGGAGAAACATCAATATTTTCACCTGTATTAAATATCACAAAACTTACACCGACAATAGAAATAAATATCCCCAGAATATTCGTTTTTGTTATTTTTTCATGTAAAAAATAAGAAGACATAAAAGAAGTAAACAAAGGAATCGTTGCTATTATTACTGCTGCTATGGTTGATGATACATACTTTACACCATAACTTTCTCCTAAAAAATATAAGAAAGGATTGAAAAGTGCTACTAGAACAAAATATTTGATATCAGCCTTTTGTATTTTTTGCAATCTTTTTAAAGGATACATTAAAGCAAATAAGAAAATAGAAGAAATTATTAATCTGAAAAACACAACTGTTATTGGATTATAGAACTCGTAAACAACTTTATACCAAATAAAAGTATAACTCCAGAAAATCATAGCCAGAGTAACGGAAAGATTTGGAATTAGATTGTTTTTCTTCATTTGTTCTATCATTCAAATCGGGCGCAAGTTATTACTTTTTATGTAGAATTTAATAATCTCTTTTCTATTTTTAATTCATTAAGCTTTGTCCTATTTTTGCATTACTAATATTTGAATATTTAATTTACAATTTGAATTCAAAAAGCATATAAATTGAATGGAACAATTATTTGATCTACAAAAAATAGTTGAATTAAGGCATGAACTGCACCAAAATCCAGAGCTATCTGATTCTGAGTTTATAACTGCTGAGAGGATTGTTAATTTTTTAATCCAATACAATCCTACGGAATTAATTCGAGGTATTGGTGGAAATGGAATAGCTTGTATTTTTAAAGGCGATGAAGAAGGACCTTCAGTTCTTTTTCGTTGTGATATGGATGCTTTACCTATCGATGAAGAAAACGATTTTGAATACAAGTCAAAAGAAAAGGGCGTATCTCATAAATGTGGTCACGATGGACATATGGCTATTCTTGTTGGTTTAGCGGATTTATTGTCTAAAAATCCTCCTAAAAAAGGTCAAGTAATTCTTTTGTTTCAACCATCCGAAGAAAACGGTCAAGGTGCATTCAGAGTTATTAACGACAATAAATTTAAAAAACTTAAGGTTGATTATGCATTTGCATTACATAACTTACCAGGATTTCCTGAAGGTGAAATTATTTTAAGAAAAGATGTTTTTGCTTCAGCATCAAAAGGCATAATTATAAAGTTGCTTGGAAAAACTTCACATGCAGCAGAGCCTGAAAATGGAGTAAGTCCAGCAATTGCTATGTCGAATATTGTAAAGGAGCTAACTGTTTTACCTTATGAAAACCGATTTTTGGATTTTACATTGGTTACGGTTGTTTATGCTAGATTAGGTGAAATTGCATTTGGAACATCTCCGGGAAATGCGGAAATAATGGCAACTTTGAGATCATACTCAAACGAGGATATGCAGATACTAACTGAACGTGCTCAAATTATCACAAAAGAAAATGCCTTTAGGCACAATTTAAAATTCGATATAAGTTTTACAGAAGAATTTCCAGCCACAATTAACAATGAAAGAAATGTTGTGAGTATTGAATGGGCTGCGAAATCAAGTGAACTGAATTATAGATATTTACCTGAGCCTTTTCGCTGGTCGGAAGACTTTGCTCATTTTACTCAAAATTTTCCAGGAGCTCTATTTGGTGTGGGTAGTGGTGAAAATCATCCACAATTGCATAACCCTGATTATGATTTCCCTGATAGAATTATTGTAAATGGGGTGAAGGTATTTTATGAAATTTATACTCAAATTGTTAATAAACCTTAACAAACTGAAAAAAACTCCAGTTTACTAAAACATTTCACGCTTGAATTTCGTTACAGAATAACAACGAAATGCAAAATAATTTTTGATTCTATCAAAATAATTGTTTCTTTGCATAATTTTTCGTAAAGTTGTTAATCTGGGTTAAGGGTAAGAATCTGTTTATCAGTTATTACATAATTTTATAAAATTGATATTGTACAATTACAATATCCGGATTTTTAGCGAGTTATAAATTGTATTGAAAAGGAGAGGCTGAAATGAGACAATTAAAAATTACAAAATCTATTACTAATCGTGATAGTTCTTCATTGGAGAAATACTTACAAGATGTTGGAAAAGAGGAAATGGTTACTGCCGAAGAAGAGGTAGAACTAGCTCAAAGAATAAAAAAAGGTGACAGAGCCGCACTTGAAAGATTAACAAAAGCGAATTTGCGTTTTGTTATTTCCGTTGCTAAACAATATCAGTTTCAAGGATTAAGTCTTCCTGATTTAATAAATGAAGGAAACTTAGGTTTGATTAAAGCAGCAGAACGTTTTGACGAAACTAAGGGATTTAAATTTATATCATATGCTGTATGGTGGATTCGTCAGTCAATATTACAAGCAATAGCAGAACAATCAAGAGTTGTTCGTTTACCTTTAAATAAGGTAGGATCTCTTAATAAAATTCATAAAGCGTATTCAACATTAGAGCAAAAATTTGACCGTACTCCAACAGCGGAAGAACTTGCAGAATTTGTTGAATTACCTAAAGATAAGGTTGAAGATACGCTTCAATTATCAGGAAAACCATTATCAGTAGATGCACCATTTTCTGATGGTGAAGAAGGCAGTTTACTTGATGTAATGGAAAATACTGATTCTCCAAACGCAGATAATAGTTTACTTGAAGAATCGTTGGCCAAAGAGGTGGAAAGAACTTTAAGTATATTACCTGAAAAGGAAAGAATGGTATTGAAATATTATTATGGTATTGGTGGTAAAGATTTATCTCTTGAAGAGATAGGATATGAATTAGGATTAACACGTGAGCGTGTTCGTCAGATTAAAGAAAAAGCTATTAGAAGATTAAGACATTCTTCGAAAAATAAGCTACTTAAAAAGTACCTAGGTTAAAACTCAAATAAAAAGTAAATTGAAGCTGTTCCAAAAAGGAGCAGCTTTTTTTTTGATTATTTTAGTATGCAGTTGAATAATTCACTGGATAATTGTTTAAATTTAGTGATTAAATTTTTTTAATATGTCTCAGAAAAAAGCAATTGGTTTTGGCACTGCACCAGTATTTTTCACAGCAATTTCAACCATTCTAGGAGCGATTTTATTCTTGCGTTTTGGTTATGCTGTTGGAACGCTTGGTTTTGGCGGAGTGCTTTTAATTTTATTAATTGGTCATTTTGTTACTATTCCAACTGCTTTTGCTATTTCTGAGATTGCAACTAATCAAAGGGTTGAAGGTGGAGGAGAATACTTTATTATTTCTCGTTCTTTTGGTTTGAATATCGGAGGAACTATTGGAATTGCGTTGTTCATTTCTCAAGCAATTAGTGTTGCATTTTATGTTATTGCATTTACAGAAGCATTTGAGCCTGTTTTTAATTGGATTAATAATAAATATGGCATTTTATTGCCCAGACAGGTAATTAGTCTTCCAGCAATGAGTTTACTTGCTATGCTCATTTTGAGAAAAGGAGCAAACATGGGAGTAAAAGCATTGTATGTTGTTGTTGCTATTTTGTTTTTATCCTTGTTTTTATTTTTTATTGGCAAAACAGAGTATGCTGAAACAGCTACCAGTATTGCTGGTAATCCATTACGAAATATGGATTCATTTTTTATTGTTTTTGCAATTGTTTTTCCTGCTCTTACAGGGATGACCGCCGGTGTAGGTTTGTCAGGCGATCTAAAAAATCCTGGAAGATCAATCCCTATTGGAACCGTTGCAGGAACACTTACAGGTTTAATAATCTACATTTTTATTATTTTCAAGCTTGTAAATTCTGCTTCTCCTGAAGATTTGGTTAACAATCAATTGGTAATGGGCGATATTGCTTTATGGGGATGGATTTTTATACCTATTGGTTTGGCTGCTTCCACAATATCTTCTGCTCTTGGATCTGTAATGGTAGCTCCACGTACCTTACAAGCATTGGGTAATGATAAAACTTTTCCTTTTCAGCGATTTAACAGATTAATGGCCAAAGGTAAAGGAGACTCAAACGAACCTTTTAATGCATCTATAATTACGATATTAATTGCTTTTATTTTTGTTGGAGTGGGTGATGTTAATGCGGTTGCAAGAATAATTTCTATGTTTTTCATGCTAACATATGGATCATTGTGTTTAATCTCCTTTTTAAATCATTTCGGGTCTTCTCCTTCGTACAGACCAACTTTCAGATCTCATTGGATTTTATCCTTAATTGGATTTATATTTTCTGTCTATTTAATGTTTAAAATGGATTCTTTATATGCGATAATTGCGATTGTAGTAATGATAATCCTATACATTTATATTAGTTACTATCATTCAGAAAGACAGGGTCTTGAGTCAATTTTTAGAAGTGCTTTATTTCAAATAAACAGAAATTTGCAGGTTTATTTGCAGAAAAACCAATCTATAAAGAAAAAAACAAGTTGGCATCCTTCGGCAATTTGTGTAACAGAGGTAAATTCAGATCGCGATAATGCCTTTAGGCTTTTAACCTGGATATCTCATAAATATGGATTTGGAACTTACATTCAATATATTCAAGGGTATTACTCAAGTACAGCTCATGATCAGGCTAAAGAAGCACTTGATTTATTAATTGAAAGAGTAGAATCACGAAAAAGCAATGTATATGTCGATACTATTGTTTCTCCATCATATACTTCTGCAATAGCACAAATTATTCAAATGCCGGGCATTTCAGGTCTTGATAATAATCTTGCTCTTTTTGAGTATGATAAAAAAGATCCTGTAAATCTGGAACAAATAGCTGAAAATTATCCACTAGTTCGCTCAGGTAATTATGATGTTTGCATATTAGGAGGTTCAAATCGTGGGACAAATTTTCATGAAGGAATTCATATTTGGGTTCGAAGAGTTGATTATGAGAACTTGAACTTAATGGTTCTTTTAAGCTATATAATTTTAGGTCATTCCGATTGGAAAGGTGGAAAAATCAAGATATTTAATGTTCGCCGCCCTGGACAGCATGATGAGGCTACAGATCATTTGTTGGAGCTTGTGAAAACTGGTCGTTTGCCAATATCACTTAAAAATGTAGAATTTATAGATATTGACGAATCAATGAATTTGAAAAGCCTGATAAATGAAAAATCAGTTAAAGCCGGGCTTACCATGATTGGTTTCCGAAGCGAACAAATAAAACATGAAGGTGAAAAACTGTTTGAAGGTTACAATGAGATGGGTGATATATTATTTGTAAATGCATATAGAGACAAAGATATAGATTAAACTCAAACCACGAATTTAACAAGATATTATTACCTTAATAAAGAATATAAATGTGTCAATTAATATTGAATTAAATTCTTTGGGTTCAGCGAGTTGTGTAAGAAAATATAGAAGTATGGCAATTGTTGTGTGAAACTATAGAAAGATACATTTTAAACGAGTTAAACCTGTATATCAATTGTTCCTGTATAAATTGTTTCTTGCTCTGGATAAATTACTACAATATTACAATCATAAACAAGTTCATCAATATGATAAGGAATTTGCTTTATATGTTTGTTATATGAGAGCGAATTTCTCCTTGCATTAATAATAACCAAAAGGTCCTCATTTTTTAATTTTTTAGAAATTACTTTTAGCATTGATGGACATTTAGCTGATCTATAATCAATGTCATTCGTATTATTTAATGTGCTTATATATTCTTTTATTTTTTGATGTGTATGTTCATATCCCCAAAAATGTATTTTACTTGTTGATTGTGTTGAGATATTTAAAACTGAATTAATCCAATCTTTAAAACCAATTTCCAGTTCTGCAGCAGGAGGTATTAACACATGAATATTTTCAACAAGACTAAGAGCAGAAGTAATTCTACAAACATAAATCATCTTGCCTGTTTTTTGAAGTACATTTTCTAAAATAGTTCCAAAGAACAAATCCTTTCGGCTTATTTTACCATGCCAACCCATAATTACTTTTGTTATTAAAAATTCTTTTACTGTACGGGCAATTCCATCGGCAATATTGGTATCTATACGAGAAATAATTTGGGCTATATTGTCAGTTGAAGAAGCATGTGTTTTAGCTTTTTCAAGAATACGATTGTAATTGTAAATATTTTCTGCAGCCTTATCATCATCGTTAATAACTGTAAATGGATAAAGTGGTAATTGAGATTCCGGATCTTTAATTAATACTGAGAGATTAATTAATTGTTCTATGTTTTTTGAATTTGAAATAGGAACTAAAATGCGCTCAGGTAATTCGTTTAAAACTGGCTTCTCATTTTCTTGTTTAATTGCAATTTTTTTAGCAGAATTTTGTGTCACAAAAGAGCTGATTAGAGTTGAAAAAAGAATCAGGATTATGGTGGCATTCATAATTGACTCATCTACTAATTCCAACTTGAAACCAACTAAAATTATGGCTATGGCAGAGGCAGCACGTGCAGTGCTTAAACCAAAAATTAAGTTCCTTTCTGTTTTTGTAAAACGAAAAATTTGTTGAATTAAAAAAGCAGCTATATATTTACTAAATAGTGAAATTAGTATCAATGCTAGTATCAATATCAGTAAAGAAATACTGTGCGTTAACACATTTAAATTGGCTAACATTCCAACTGTAATAAGGAAAAAGGGAATAAAAATTGTATTTCCTATAAATTCTATACGATTCATTAAGGGTGAGGTGTGAGGAATATGTTTGCTTAACGCCAAACCTGCAAAGAAAGCGCCAATAATTGGCTCAATATGAGCAAATTCAGCGACGACGGCTGATAAAAATACCATGGAAAGAACAAATAAATATTCTGTTCCACTTTCTCCATCATAATTTTTAAAAAACCATTTGCTAAGACGCGGAATTATTATGAAGACCAATAACAGAAAAAAGATAAAATAACCTGCAAAACGCAACCAAAAAATATGATCTAACTGCCCTTTTGTTGATTCAGAAACAACTGCTAAAATAAGCAAAGCCACTGTGTCGGCAATAATGGTTCCTCCTACAATTACATTAATAACTCTGTTTCTGTTAATTCCAAAACGGCCAATAATAGGATATGCAACTAATGTATGCGAAGCTACCATGCTTGAAATAAGTAATGATGCAATGAATGATAAATTAAAAACATAAAAGAATAAAAGACCGGTTAAAACAAATGGAAATGCAAAGGTCAGAACTCCAAATGTAATGCTTGGAGTTTTGTTTTTAAGAAACTCTTTAACATTAATTTCTAATCCAGCTAAAAACATTAAGTAGAGCAAACCAGTCTGGCTAAATATAGATAATCCTACATCCTGTGAAAGTAAATTAAAACCATTTGGGCCAACAGCAACACCTGCCAATATTAATCCAATAATTTCCGGTAGGCGTAGTTTTTTAAAAAGCGTAGGAAAAATTAATATAATGAACAGTACTAATGCAAATATCAGTATTGGGTCAGTAATTGGGAAAGTAATTTTTAATAGAATAATCATTTACTTACTTTTTCTTAGAACTATAAACGTAATTTAAGCTTTATCGGTTCAAATCACAACAAATTACTAAATTAAATGTTTGATTATCAGGGCTCAGCTTAAAAAGATAAACGCATCTTAAAATACCTAATTTTAGGTATTGCAGATTATTTAGAATCATTCTTACTTTGTGATGTAATTAGTTAACAATTAAAATCAATATAAAATGAAGAAAGTATTTTTATTAATAATAAGCAATTTAGTACTAATTAGCTTATTATTTGCACAAGATGAAACGAAGCAGGAAGTAGAAAATCCTGAGTCAATTAGTGAAAGTATTTTTAATGATGAGAATCAGAAGAAATTACATTTCGGAGGTTATGGACAGATTGATTACAACCAACCATTAGGCGGAGATTTTCGCGAAAATGGAAAATTGGATGTTCACAGATTAATTCTTTTTGCGGGATATGAATTTAACTCAAAAACAAAGTTTATTACTGAAATTGAGTTTGAACACGTTAAAGAGGTTTATATCGAGCAAGCCTACTTAAATTATCAACTTTTAGATAATTTGTCTGTAAAAGGTGGTTTAATGTTAATACCCATGGGAATTATTAATGAGTATCACGAGCCACCGTCATTTAATGGTGTTGAGCGTCCGAATGTTGATAAAAACATTGTTCCTACCACTTGGAGAGAAATTGGATTAGGCGTTGACGGTAGAATTAATGTGGCTGCTTTAAGATACCAAGTCTATTTAGTAAATGGATTTAATGGTTACGATGGAGCAGGTACTTTTAGAGGTTCTGATGGACTAAGAAAAGGGCGTCAAAAAGGAGCTGAGTCTTACATTAGCTCACCAAACCTTGCAGCTAAAGTTGATTATTATGGTATTAGCGGATTAAAACTTGGTTTATCAGGTTATTTTGGAGAGTCTCAATCGGTTCTTTACGATGGTTTAGATGAAAGTGATAATGCGGCTGTAGCAGCAGCAGATTCTTCAGTTATTGGAATTAGTATGCTTGGTATAGATTATCGTTATTCAATTTCCGGATTCAGTACAAGAGGACAATTTATTTATGGTAAATTTTCAAATGTAGAAGAATATAATATGTTTACAGGACAAGATTTAGGTGAATCAGTAATGGGATATTATGCTGAAGTTTCTTACGATATTTTCCATAACAATTCTTCAATTCAGAATGAATTAACTCCATTTTTCCGTTATGAAAAATACGATACGCACAATTCTGTAGTTTCTGGTATGACTGCAGATAAAACGTATAATATGACTGAATTGCTTTTTGGTTTTGCATTCAAAATGGATAGAGGAGCAGCTTTTAAGGTAGATTATCAATTTTATAAAAATGCTAATGAAAGTAAATTCAATGCAATGTTAAATATGGGAATAGGTGTTTGGTTTTAATTCTTGAATTCAGAATAAAGAATACAGAATGTTGATTTATTATTTATTGATGTTCTGTATTCATTTCTAATATTTTATGACATGAAATATTTTAGTGCAATTCTTTTTGTTTTAATGACTTTAATTCTCAAAGCAGAACAACCTGTTGAGACTAAAAAGTTTTATAAAGAACTTTCAAGATTTTTCGAAATTGAAACAGTAGAAACAACTAAGATTGAGTCTTTATCTAATGATAATGATTTATTTTTTAGTGTTAATAACGGTGATACGAAATTGGGTTTGGTTGTTTTAACAACAGCAAAAGGACGTTATGATAATTTTGATTTTATGATAATTTATAATACGAATTACGAAATTGAACTGATTAAGATCTTAGTTTATAGATCAGATTATGGAGCGGAAATTACTGCAAAAAGATGGCTAAGTCAGTTTTATTCGAAACAAAAAGATAGCCTAAAATACGGAAGTGATATACAAGCTATTTCTGGGGCAACTTTTTCGGCCAGTTCGTTAACTAAGAATGTAAATCGAATTAATAAGATTGTAAGGGAGTATAAAAGTATAGAGTAATGAGTATCAAGATTTTTTTTCTTGATACTCATTACTTGATACTCACTTCTTAAGTTTTTCGTTAATTTTATGTTCTATTGAAAGCAATAAATGAATATCAGTTTCTCCTAAAATCATTAAGCGCTCCATTATTCGGTTATAAATTGCGGAGTCTTTTTTAAATCCAATATCGATTAAGATAGATTCAGTTTTTAGTTTTAAGATATTCAATTCAGCCTGATCGGTTTTCTGATCAGGTTCTTTTTCATCAATTTCAAGCATAGAAAGCGTGTAAGCATAAATCATTACAGATTGCCCCAGATTAAGTGAAGGATAGGTTGTTTTCATAGGAACGCTGGTAACAATATCACACAACTTTAACTCATCATTTGTTAAGCCGCTTTCTTCTCGACCAAAAACAATTGCCAGGTTTTTAATTGAATTAGCTTTGGCTTTTATTAATTCGTTAATCTTATTTGAAGGATAATAATCTTCATTAACTCTGCGTTTTTTTGCTGATGTTCCAATTATCCAATCAATGTCTTTTGTTGCTTCTTCAAGAGAATCAAATTCTTGTGCATTTTCTAAAATTTCATTTGAGGCATGAGCTAACCAACTAGCTTTCTCGTCTCGATGTGCTTTGGTATTAACTAATCGTAATGATGAAAATCCCATGGTTTTAATAGCACGGGCAGCTGCACCCACATTCTCAGGTACTGCTGGTTCAACAAGAATAAAATGAATCTGCATAATCTAATCGTCCAAATTTAATTGGTAATTTATTGCCTCGTTAATAAAACTTTTTAAAGGATAAGCAGCTTCAAATGTATCATGAATTACATCTGTAAATTTGTCTGATGTTACTACATCATCAGAAATATTTTTAGATACGATATAATGCTTATATCTTAACAAATCAACATCTTCAAAATCCTTTGGGAAACCTTTAGGTGCTGTCTTTAATTTATCATCACTATAAAGCTCTTTAAAATGTTTTTTGAATATTTTATTGTTCATAACCTTCTTAAACTCATCGGCATTTTCATAAATTTCAGTGCGAACAGCTTTTAATCTATCAGCCGGAGGAGCATAAATTCCACCTGCAATAAAGCAATTGCCCGGTTCTATATGAATATAATATCCTGCATTTCCAGCTTTTTTACCTCCAGGAACAATATAAGCACCAAAGTTTGATTTGTAGGGTGATTTATCATTTGAAAACCGAATATCTCGATTGATTCTAAAAATACATTTCTTAGGTTCAATATTTTTTACCGAAGTATCAAATTGAGAAATATCTGCTATAGTAAGTGCAACAAATTGCTCAAATTCTTTTCGAAGGATTTGATAAGCCGGTTTATTTTCATGAAACCATTCTTTATAATTGTTTTCTTTTAGATTTGATAAAAACTGAAGTAGATTTTTACTTAACATGATATTTAATTTATAAAGATTAATATAATTTTTAAAGATGCATTTACAAATATCAGGAAAATTCCAAAATACAAGCACCAAAACTCAAATAAATTCCAAAATTCAAAACTCAAATTTCAAACAAGTCTCATTCAATGACAAATTATTATAACCAATATTTTTTGAGTTGTTTGTTAATTGATCATTATTTGTATTTTGATATTTGGTATTTTATAAAATTTTATTCTTATATCTTTACAATTATTTCAAACAAAGGTTTAAATATAAAAGATGAAACAAGAAATATTAAATAGATTTTTAAAATATGTCCAAATTGATACTCAATCGGATGAACATTCAAAAACATACCCAAGTACAGAAAAACAATTTAAATTAGCCAATTTGCTTGTTAAGGAATTAAAAGAAATAGGTTTGCAGGATGTTGACGTAGACAAATACGGTTATGTAACCGCTACTTTACCATCTAATATCGAAAAGGAAATTCCGGTAATTGGTTTTTTAGCTCATATGGATACAGCTCCAGATATGAGTGGAACAAAAGTAAGACCGCAGGTTTTTGAGTTCTATGATGGGAAAGATATTACTATAAATGAAGAACTAAATGTTAGTTTATTGGTAAAGGAGTTTCCAGAATTAAAAGAATATAAAGATCAAACCATAATTACAGCAAGTGGAAATACTCTTTTGGGAGCTGACGATAAGGCTGGTATTGCAGAAATTATGATTGCAATTGAGTATTTAACTACAAATCCTGAGATAAAGCATGGAACAATAAAGGTAGCTTTTACACCAGATGAGGAAATAGGAAAAGGAGTAGATCATTTCGATGTTAAAAAGTTTGGTGCTGATTACGCTTACACTCTCGATGGAGGACCCGTTGGCGAATTGGAATATGAAAATTTTAACGCTGCAGGAATTTCAATTCAAATTCAGGGAAGAAATATTCATCCGGGTTATGCAAAGGGGAGAATGATTAATGCTATACTGGTTGCTTCTGAATTAAATGATATGTTGCCGATTGAGCAACGCCCTGAATTGACTCAAGATTACGAGGGATTTTTCCATATTATTAGATTTATGGGGACAGTTGAAACTGCAGAGATCCATTATATTATTCGTGATCATGATAGAGAAAAATTTGAGCAGAAAAAGGATCTTATTAAAGATGTTATTGGACTGATAAATAAAAAGTATGGCAAAGAAATAGCTAAATATAAACTGGAAGATCAGTATTATAATATGCGCGAAAAGGTAGAACCAGTTTTTCATATTGTTGAGCAAGCCAAACAAGCAATGATTGAATTGGGTATTACTCCTAATATAAAACCAATTCGTGGAGGAACTGATGGTGCCAGACTTTCATATATGGGATTACCTTGTCCAAATTTATTTACTGGTGGACACAATTATCATGGGAAATATGAATTTATTCCTTTAGAATCGATGGAGAAAGCAGTTCAAGTTATTCTGAAGATTATTGAAAGATCAATGAAATAAAAAGAGCTGTTCCTAACAGATAAGGTGTTATTCCCGGCTTGACCGGGAATCTTTCAAATAAATATAATCAGATATTTACACGAGATCCCCAATCAAGTTGGGGATGACAAATGGTATTTAAGGAATATTGTCATTCTTGTCCCGATAAAAATCGGGAGGAATCTTTTTTAGGAGAGATTCAGGATATCCGCTTTGCTACTTCCGGAATGACATTTGGTTTTACACTTAAATTTTACTCTTCATTAGTTGTGGTTTTTTCTGTCCACGAAATAAAATACGCTGGAAGTATGTGTGCCAGATAAAGCAATGAAGCAATAAATACAACATGAATTCTCATTCCTAAAAGACTATAAATATATATCAACCCTAATGAAAGTATAGTGAAAAATGAATAAGAGAATCGAAGTGCTTTATTTGAGAGTTGCATTTCACGTTCATCCAGTTTTTGTAACGATTTATGAGTAAATTTCCATAATTCTGTACTTACAAATTGTTGAATGTATGTGAAAATTAAAATAGATATTGGAACTATTTCAAAAAAAATATGTTTTTGTGTTAAAAAGCCCGATTTTATGAGCTCGAATATAAGAACAAGTAAAATGAGAGATATGAAATTAATTATAATCCACATTCTTCGTTCCGATTTTGGTGTTTTTATTTCCATGACTAATCATTTTTAGATTTATATTTTTCAATTATTAGTTCGCTTAAAGGTTTTAAAGGTTCTGTAGAAAAAATTAGGTCTACTGGAAGGCTAAAGACTTCACTAATTCTGAATGCAAGATCTAAGCTTGGATTATATTCCTCCCTTTCTAAATAACCAACAGTTTGAAAATTAACTCCAATTTTTTCAGCTAATTCTACTCGGCTTAAACCTTTTTCTTTTCGAAGTAGAGCTATTCGATTGTATATCTTTCGTCCTTTCATGTTGTAAAAATAATACAAATGATGTAAATATACAATAAAAAGTATAAAAAAAACAATAAAGCATTCTTCTAAAAAGTTTATATTCTTGAATAACAGCCTATTGTGAAGGGCGAAATTTGAGCGGTTAAATATAAAAGGAGCTATTAAAGCTCCTTTTATTTATTCATATCTTAGACTATCTACAGGATTTGACCTAGCTGTTTTAATAGTTTGATATGCAACCGTAATTTGAGAAATGAACAAGATTAGAAAGCCTGCTGATAAGAATATCAAAAAATTTGGCTTTATATGATATGCAAAATTATTTAACCATATACTCATTACGTAGTATGCAATTGGGCTCCCAATAGCCACTGAAATTAGAACCCATCTGGTAAATGTTTTATTTAACAACATATATACTAATCCGGTTGAAGCTCCTAAAGCCTTTCTAATTCCAATTTCTTTCGTTTTTTGCTCAACAGTAAAAGCTGAAAGTCCAAATAATCCGGCACACGAAATAAATATAGCAATTATTACAAATAAAGTAAAAGCTTTTGCAGTTGTTTGAGTGTCACCATACATCGATGAAATACGGTCATCAATATAATGGAATTCGAATGGGAATTCTGGTGAAAATTCTTTCCATACATTCGAAATAATTTGCAAGGTTTCATCGTTATTTGAACCGTCTAATTTTAATAAAATGTAATTATAGTAATCACTAAAATACATCATAAGCATAATAGGTTCAATTTGCTCATTAACAGGCAAACTATTAAAATCTTCAACTACTCCAATAATATTAAGGACACCATCTTCTTCAGTATCACCAAACATGATTTTTTTACCGATAGGATTCTCATAATTCATCAATCTTTGTGCTTTCTGATTAATAACAACTGCATTTGAATCAGTGGCAAATTTTTCTGAAAAGAATCTTCCTTCAACTATGTTATAATCAATAGTATTTAAATGATCAAAGTCAACACATTGAAAGCCAAACGCTGTTTTTTTCTGTCCTTCTCTTTCTTCCCAGTTTAAGTTATTAACAAGGCCTTGCATATCCATTGGCAGGAATGATGTTTTTGTTACTCCTATAATTTTAGGGTTATTTAGCAATCTTGATCTAAAAACATCATAATTTTTTACTAAATCAGAATTTAAATTTAGGTATACGATGTTTTCTGTTGTGAACCCAATATTTTTATTTTTCATGTATTTAAATTGGGCGTAAATGTATCCCATTGAAATTAATAGAATTGTAGTAATAGTAAATTGAAAAATAACAAGAGCTTTTCTAAGTTTGCTGCTTAATTTGAAATTACCTAATTGTCCTTTTAGTATTTTTACGGGTTTAAATGATGATAAAAAAAATGCAGGATAGAAGCCCGCAAAGGTGCTTGAAAAAATAACTATACTAATAATAATAAGAAAGAAGCTCTTTGAAATATAGTTAATGTTTGTTTCTATTCCTGCTATTTGATTAAAATATGGAAGAATTGTCTCAACCATAAGAATTCCAAAAAATACTGATATAATTGAGAGTAAAAATGTTTCACCAAAAAATTGTTTAATAAGTTGAACTTTATGGGCACCTAGTATTTTTCTTATCCCAACCTCTTTCGTTCTTTTGATATATTTTGCAGTATTCAAATTCATATAATTAATCGAAGCAAGAATAAGAATAAATATTCCAATCACTAGAAAAAGATAAATATTCAGTTTACTTGTCCGACTGTAACCAAAATGTTGATCTTGCAAGTTCTGCAGGATAATTTTTGTTTCTCCATCTTCGTCATCCATTTTTCTTAAATAGGACTCAGTGACCTTACTTTCAGTTTCATTTACATCACTTTTATTATCTAGTAAAACAAAGGTTAAAAAGTAATTATCATACCAATCATCTTCAGGGATTCCGTTATTAAAATCGGAAATAGGAGCAAAAATGCTGTAATTGAAATGGGAATTAGAAGGTATGCTTTTTATTACGCTACCAACTTTGAAATGTTTAGTATTTTCAAATAGTAGAATTTTGCCAATAGGATTTTCATTACCAAAATATTTTTTTGCAAGATCTTGAGTAATAATTATCTCATCGGGGTTTTTGATTGCTTTATTAGCACTGCCTAAAATAAATTCGCAATCAAATATTTTAAAAAACAGTGAATCGGTGTAGCAAACTCGCTCTTGGAAAATATCATCTTTAAATTTTATATTTGTTGATTTCCTAAAAAATTTGGTTGAAAGTTCAACAGATGGAATTTCCTCTGAAACCGTAGTCGCTAATGCAAAAGGTGTCGAAGGATTTGTTGATTGTTCTCCTCCAACATTATAATTGCGGGCTATACGATAAATATTATCATAATTAGTAAAGAATTTATCGTAATTCAGTTCATATTGAATGTAAAGGAAAACAAGCAATGCTCCTGCCATACCAGTAGCAAGACCTAGAATGTTTATTGCTGAAAAAAGTTTATTCTTGAATAAACTGCGTATTGTTACTTTTATATAATTTTTTATCATAACTAAATGTTTTTTTTATTTAGCCAAGTAATGTGCCAGTTGGTTTAAATTGTACAATATCAACAAGTTAGTTGTTTTATGAAAATATAACCTGTCCGATTATCGGACATTTGTTTGACTGATTATCGGACTATTTATACATTTGTTAACCAAATCTAATGATAAAGTGAAAAGAAAAAAAGGAAGAATTCTTATTGTTGACGATAATGAAGAAATTCTATGGTCATTAAATCAGTTGCTTAAGAATGATTTTGAAAAAATATTTACTTTAAAAAATCCTAATCAAATTAGAGCCTTATTACAGAAAGAGAGAATTGATGTAATGATGCTTGATATGAATTTTTCTGCAGGAGTAAATACAGGAAACGAAGGATTTTTCTGGTTTAAGGAGATTAAAAAGGAAGAACCGAATATTGTAATTCTATTTGTTACAGCTTACGGTGATGTTGATATTGCGGTGCGTGCAATGAAAGAAGGAGTTGATGATTTTATTACTAAACCGTGGGATAGCGATAAGCTTATTGCTTCGCTACATAATTTTGTAAATTTAAGTCAAACAAGAAATAAAGTAGATCAGCTGAAAGCTACACAAATTGTATTTCAACAAAAATACATTTCAATTTTAGGTAATTCTGAAGCGATTAAGGAAGTAAATGAGATAATTCTAAAAATTGCAAATACAGAAGCTACAGTATTGATTCAGGGAGAGAATGGAACAGGGAAAGCTCTAATTGCCTACGAAATTCACAAACAGTCAGATCGGAGTAATGAACCTTTTGTTCATATTGATTTAGGTGCAATTAACGAGAATCTATTTGAAAGTGAGTTATTTGGTCATGAGAAGGGATCTTTTACAGATGCAAAAGAGGATCGCATGGGAAGATTTGAAGCTGCATCTGACGGCACTCTTTTTTTAGATGAAATAGGAAATTTATCTCTTGCTTTACAGCAGAAATTATTAACAGTTATTCAAAACAAAATGGTTTCGAGAGTTGGAAGCAATAAGATTATTCCTGTGAATGTGCGACTTATTTGTGCTACAAATCGTAACCTCGATAATTTAGTGCAAGAGGGATTGTTTCGTGAGGATTTATATTACAGAATAAATACGATTATTGTTGAAAGTCCTCCACTAAGAGATAGAGAAAAAGATATCGAATTATTGGCAGATTCATTTTTATACGAATTAGCTGATAAATATAAAAAGTCAGGATTGTCTTTTTCTGGCACAGCAGTAAAAAAAATAAGAGAGCACAATTGGCCAGGAAATGTGCGAGAGCTAAGACACGCAATAGAACGAGCTGTACTTTTATGTAATTCGGATATAATTCAACCCGAAGATTTGTTTCCGGCAGGTATTACCATAAAAAAGAAAACGATTAAATCTAAAAAGTTAGAAGATATAGAAAAGGAAGCAATTGTAAATGCAATAAATAGTCAAAAAGGAAATATGACGAAAACTGCTTCAGAACTAGGAATTTCGCGATCGACACTTTACCTTAAAATTGAAAAATATGGGCTTCAATAAATATTCAATTCATATAGTATTAAGGGTCGGTCTAATTTTTATAACCTTATTGGGTGCAGTTTATTTTGTGCCCAAACCTAATCGAGTTGTAACTGTGATCTTTTTTTTATTGTTAGCTTTTTCTCAAGTGATATTATTAATTAGATTCTTTAATTCAGTTAATCATGATTTAGCACGTTTTTTAATTGAATTAAAAGAACAAGATACAACGGTATTATATTTTCCTGAGAAACTAGAAAAAAACTTTAAAAACTTAAAATATTCATTTCAGGAAATTTCTAATGAAATTAAAAAATCAAGGACTGAGAAAATTGGTCAAAAACAATATTTAAATTATATTTTAGAAAATATTAATGAAGGACTGATATCATTTGATGAAGATGGTAAGATTAAAATAATAAATAAAGCGGCTAAGCAATTATTGAAGATTGATTTTTTGCATTCTATATGGGATTTGAATGAAATTAAAGACGGGTTAGCAAAAAGACTTGTTTTATCAAATCCAGGGAAACATGAACTGATAGCTCTTGAAATTAAAAATATTAGATATGACTTTTTATTTAGAATATCGGAAGTAAAAATAGAGAATCAGATTCTTAAGATTATAACTTTTCAGGATTTAAAAAACGAATTAGAAGAAAAAGAGATTAGCTCATGGAAAAAGCTTATGCGTGTTTTAACCCATGAAATGATGAATTCATTAACTCCAATTACCACACTATCAGTTGCTATTCGAAGAATCTTAATAAAAGATCAAAAGCTGATATCACTTGATGAAATTGAATTGGAAGATTTATTGGATATTTATAAAAACAACGAAACTATTGAAAATAGAAGTAAAGGACTATTAGATTTTATTAATCAGTATAGAAAAATTACAAAGATTCCTGAACTGCAAAAAGAAGAAGTAAAGATTCTTCCTTTTTTACAGAATATTGAACAGCTTTTTTCTGAAGAGATAAAGACGAAACTAATTAAAGTAAAGATTAAAGCTGAATCTGACTTGACTTGTGAAATAGATAAAAATTTAATTGAACAGGTTACTATTAATCTGATAAAAAACTCTATAGAATCGTTTAAAGATGAAGAAGAAAAAATAATTGAATTATATGTAAAAGAGGAGCAAGGCTTTGTGTTTGTTGTGATTCAGGACAATGGATCAGGTATTAATAAAGATATTAAGGATGATGTTTTTGTTCCATTTTTTACAACGAAAGAACAAGGCTCAGGCATAGGGCTAAGTTTGTCAAAAGAAATTATGAAAAAACATAAAGGAGAGATTTATTTTGAATCTGCACCAAGAAGGGGAACCATTTTTTATTTAAAATTTAAATAAAAGGAGCTCAAAAAGCTCCTTTTATTTTATTCATATCTCAAACTCTTTACTGGATTTTGATTGGCCGATTTGTTGACTAATAAAACAACCGTTAAAATTGCAATTAGTAATGAAATAATTGTTGCCGAAACAAATGGGATAATGCTTATTCCCGTTCGGTAAGCGAAATTCTTAAGCCAATTACTAATAAAGAAGTAGCTAATAGGCCAACTAAAAATTACAGAGATCAATATATTCTTAATAAAATCCGATAAAAATAATTTAGTAATCAGATTTGGCGATGCTCCATTCACTTTTCTTATTCCAATTTCTTTAGTTTTGCTTTCTATTATAAAATAAGTCAAACCTAACATTCCTAAACATGAAATGAATATGGCGAAAAATGCAAAATAGAAAAATATTTTGCCCATTCTTTTTTCATTTATATACTGAGCTTCAATTGCTTCGTTTAGAAAACCATACTCAAATGGAGAATTCTGGTTTATTTCATACCAAATTGATTTTACTTCCTTTATTATTGATTCAAGGTCCCCTTTTTGAAGAGAATTTCCGTTAATTCTTATTAATATACTTCCAAAATAAGCGTCTTTTTGAGGATTTGCTAAGAAGTGAAAAACTTGTGCGCGAATATTTTGTTTGGCAGTTTTAAAAAGGGTGTTTTTAACAATGCCAACTATTTGTCCTTGCTTTTTGTATAATCTAAAAGGTTTGCCTATAGGATCTTCTATTCCAGTTAATTTAAGAGCTTCTTCATTTAGTATGAATGCTAGAGTTGAATCACTTGGATAATTTTGAGAAATTGCTCTTCCTTTAACAATTTCCATATCAAGAGTCTTAAAATAATCATATCCAATTCTCAAAGTCTCCATGTAAATATCGTCATGTTCATCAGATTTACCATTCCAATAAACTCCGCTGGTATTATTATTTAAAACAGTTGGTAATGTGTTTTTAATACTTACATGAGTAATTAAAGGATTTTCTTTTAAGCGGGTTTTTATTAAATCATATTTATTTCCAATGTTTTCAATTACAGGAATATGCATTATTAAGTCATTTCCTAGTTGCCAGGAACTATTTTTGATGTGATTTAATTGCTTAAAAACGAATAATGTGCATATTATTAGGGCTGTTGCAATTGAAAACTGAATAACAACTAGAATTTTTCTTAGTAATCCTTTTGAAGATTTACTGTTTTCAGAATTGATAATGTTAAAGTTATTCTTAATTGTATTCACAGGATTTGTTCTAGACATGTAAAACGCAGGGTAAAGCCCCGACAAAATTCCAGTTACTATAAGAATTAAAAAAGAGAAAGCTATTAAACTTAATTTAGAAAAATCAAGATCTAAATCTTTTCCAGTTAAACTATTAAACAGCGGTAATAATCGATATGTTAAAATAACAGCAAAATTAAATGATATTAGAGTTAACAGCACTGATTCACCAACAATCTGATAAATAATCTTGGATTTACTGGCCCCAACTACTTTTCTTAAGCCTATTTCTTTTGCTCTTTTTTCAGATTTGGCTGTACTTAGGTTTATATAATTAAAACAAGCTATGAATATAATTAATATTCCAATAAATGTGAAGATATATACATTTGTAATACTGCCTGCTGTTTTATAGTCCCATGTCATTGGGTGTAAATGTATTTTCTCTAATTCTTGAATTGAAAATGCACGTTCTTCGTAATAAACCTGGGGACATTTATGATTTAGTGCAACTTCATTTATTTTTTCAATCGTACTTAACTTATTTTTTGGGTCATCTAATTCTAAGTATAAACGAAAATTGAAATCACCCCATGCTGTGCCGAACATATGAATTGCTACAGCAAATTTATATGAAACTAAATAATCAAACTGAAGATGAGAATTTGATGGTACATCTTTCAAAACTCCTGTTACCTTAAAGTATTCTTGATTTTCAATAAGAATAGTCTCACCGATTGGATTTTTATCGCCAAAATATTTTTTTGCCAAACTTTCTGTAATTACTACGCAAAAAGGATCTGTAAAAGGATTCTCAGGTTTTGCAGAAATAAATTCAAAACTGAAAATATCAAAGAAAGATGAATCAACAAAAAAACCTCTTGATTCAAAATCAAAAAAGTCGCCCACTTTAAAAGTGATTCTAGGTAATGCCCGTAATCGACTAGTTTTAAGAATCTCTGGGATTTCTTCTTGAATGGTAGTACTTAATGGAGCTGGAGTCCCAATTCCTGTGCCATCACTTCCAATTGAGGTTACTCTAAAAATATTTTTATAGTTATTATGAAATTTATCATAACTAACTTCATTTTCAACCCAAATAAATATTAGAATTGAAACAGTAATTCCAATAATTAATCCTAAAAGATTAATTATTGAGAAAAACTTATTCGTAATTAGGTTTCTATAAGCTATTTTTAAATAATTCCAAATCATGATTTTTAAATTTAATTCTTTTTAAGGAATTAATCATATAAAATGCCATGATCTCTAAAATGCAGTAAATAAGGCTGATAATATTTTGTGCGACATGCTGTATGTTGCAATATGTAACACATATGTTGTAAATAGTAACATAAGTTTGTAATTTTCCTTATTATTTATAATATGAAAAAAGAAGAAGCACAAATATTAATTGTTGATGATAACAAAAGTATTCTAAACTCACTTGATTTTTTACTTCAGTTCAAGTACGAAAAAATATTCTGTATCAGTAATCCAAATCAAATAAACGAAAAAATAAGATGTAACAACATTGATTTAGTTTTGTTAGATATGAACTTTAAACCTGGTTCAAGTACAGGGAACGAAGGTGTTTTTTGGCTAAACGAAATTCATAAATATGATGAAACTATTAGTATTATTTTGATTACCGCATATGGAGATATTAATTTGGCAATAAAAGGGATAAAGCAAGGTGCCATTGATTTTATTGTAAAACCATGGGAGAATGAGAAACTATTATCTACTGTTAACGCTGCACTTATGCTTCGGAAATCAAACCTTAAATTAAAAAAGCTTAATGAAAAGCAAGAAGTATTAAATATTGATGCACAAAAAGATTTTAAAAATATTATTGGTGAGTCTGAAGAGATCAAGAAAGTTTATCAAATAATTGAAAAAGTAGCAAAAACTGATGCAAATATTTTAATTTCAGGTGAAAATGGAACAGGTAAGGAGTTAATTGCTCACGAAATTCATCGAAGATCTCAAAGAAATAAAGACACGCTAATTAAAACAGATATTGGAGCTATAGCAGAAAGCCTTTTCGAAAGTGAATTGTTTGGTCATGTTAAAGGCGCATTTACGGATGCAAAAAATGATCGTCCAGGGCGATTTGAAATTGCATCGGGTGGTACTTTATTTATCGATGAGATTGGGAATCTTCCGTTACCAATGCAATCAAAATTATTATCTGTAATTCAAAATCGTGAAATATTCAGAGTTGGATCAAATTTGCCAATTTCTATCGATATTAGACTTATTTGTGCATCAAATAGTAATTTAATAACGATGGTTGCAGATGGCAATTTTCGCGAAGATTTACTATTTAGAATTAATACGATTCAAATTATTGTTCCCCCGTTAAGAAAAAGAGATGATGACATTATATTATTAGCTAATTATTTTCTTGAGAAATATTCTAGAAAATATAGTAAACCGATTCATAAAATTGATCAGAAAGCTATTAAAAAATTAAAAGTATATCGATGGCCGGGAAATGTTCGCGAATTAGAACACACAGTTGAAAAGGCCGTTATATTAAGTGAAAACTCTACTTTATATTCTGCTGATTTTATTATAGATATAGAAAAAGAATATAACATTAAAATGGATAAGTTATCCTTAGAAGAAACAGAACGAATCAGAATAATTGAAGCTTTAGAGAATAATAAAGGAAACCTGAATAAAACAGCAGATGAATTAAAAATTGCTCGTCAGACCTTATATCGAAAGATAAAAAAATATAATATATAGGATTTAATGATTTTAAAAAAGGTATATGTAAATTTTACTATTCGTCTCGTTTTACTTACAACGAATATTTTTTTGTTGGTTTACGGATTATTAAAAGAGATTGAGTTCTTCACTATAATTAATTTAGGGATTCTACTAATTATTCAATTATTCCTATTGATTAGAAAATTTAATTTATTAAATAGAGAATTACTTGTCTTTTTTGAATCTATAAAAAGTGATGAGTCAGGTTTGATGTTTCAAAAGAAAACAGGCAATAAAGATTTAGATGAGTTATATAGTAAGTTCGATGAAATTAATCACAAAATAAGTAAGGTAAAAGCTGAAAGCATAAAATCAAATCAACACTTTCAAAATCTCGTGGAACATGTTAATACAGGAATAATTCAGTATGATGAAAAGGGAAATATTGACGTTATAAATAAGGTTGCAAAGGATTTCTTTCAATGTGGGGATATTCATAATTTAAGTAATCTTGATCAAAAGATTCCTAGCATTTCAATTTCCTTACTTAAACTAGAATTGGGATCGTCTAAATCAATAAAGGTGTTAATTAATGGTGTTTCTGCAATCTTGAATTTTAAAGTCACCGAATTTAAAATTGACGGTAAACCTAAAAAACTAGTGTCTTTTCAAAATATAAAAAATGAATTAGAACTTAATGAAACTGATTCCTGGAAGAAATTAATAAGGGTATTAACTCATGAAATTATGAATTCTTCAGCTCCGATATCATCATCAATTAAGGTAATATCTAATCTTTTAAAAGATAGAAATTCAGGTCAAATAAAAAACATTAATGAAATAACTGATAAAGATATAGCTCATACTGTCCGTGGATTGGAAATTATTGAAGAAAGAAGTGATGGTTTAAATCAGTTTATAAAATCATATCGTGAGCTTACGAAAAGCATTGAACCTTTCTTTACAGAATTTCAAATCATAGAAATATTCCGATCAGTTGAGTTTTTGTTTGCTGAAGATTTCAAATACTCAATTATCGATTTTGAACACTTTACTCAACCTGAAAATTTGGTTTTAAAAGCGGATAAAAATCTGGTTGAACAGGTTCTGATTAATTTAGTTAAGAATTCAATTGATGCAGTTAAAGATCAAATTAAAAAAGAAATTCGACTCGAAGCGCATTGTCTTGACAATGAAATTATAATAAAAATAATTGATTCTGGAGCTGGAGTTAGTCCTGATGAGTCGGATAAAATTTTCACTCCATTCTTTTCAACCAAGCAGGAAGGTTCAGGGATAGGATTAAGCCTATCGCGACAGATAATGCAATTGCATAATGGAGAAATTTATTTTGAATCTGCACCAAAAAGAGGAACTATTTTTCATTTAAAATTTAGTAAAATGATATCTTTATGAGATCCTTTTTAAACATATCTGAGACTATGCCTTTAAACTCTTCACTTTAATATTTTTTTGATCAAGAAATCCAATAAATTCTTGTGCAAAGTCAAGAATTTCTTTGTTATCTCCATTAACACAAATTGTATCAACGCACATTTTAACAATATTTCCATTAACAGACTGAACGGTATTATCGGTGATAATTTGTTTTGCTTGTTTCAGACAAGTTTCACCGTCATGGAATACTGCGCCATATTTGAATCTTGATACTAAAGATCCATCATCATTGTAAGCTCTATCAGCAAAAACTTCACATGCACTTTTTAAACCTACTTCACGCGCTGCATTTTGTATTTCTGAATTTGCTAATCCAACAAAAATTAATTCTGGGTCTATTTTATAAATTGCTTCAGCAACAATTTTAGCCTTTTGAAAGCTATTAGCTAAATCATTATACATTGCTCCGTGAGGCTTAACATGATTAAGTTTTCCTCCAAGGGAATTGGTAATTGCTTTTAAAGCACCTACCTGATATAAAATCATTGCGTATAATTCATCATTGGATACTTTCATTGAACGTCTGCCAAAACCCTGCAAATCAGGATAGCTTGGATGTGCACCTAAAGTTACATTATTTTTAAGCACAAGTTCAACCGTTTTTTTGATTGTTAAAGGATCTCCACCATGAAATCCACAGGCAATATTAGCAGAGGTAATATATTTTAATATCTCAGAATCATTTCCCATGTTAAAATTACCGTAGCCTTCTCCTAAATCTGCATTTATATCAATAGTCATATCAAAAATTTTAAATTATACATAAATCATTTCTCGAGAATCTATAATCAAAACCAATTAAAAGCGATAATGTTTAATTATATAGTTTTTAAACTAAACTATATATTTTTTGTTTATTGGTAGAGCAAGTTTATATAAAATATACGTAATTATAAATATAAATATGTATATTAGTAAATATAATTAATAATTTTGTGTGTGGAGACCTCATTTAGAGTAAAATATTTTTTGATGTAATATGATAAAATTCTGAATGTGAAGATTCTTTCATTTAAAATATTCTGTTATGGCATTTGATCTTAATCTAATTAAGAATTATTATTCTAAGCTTGACCTAAAGCTTTCTGAGATTAAAAGGAAACTAAATAGGCCTTTAGCCTTAACTGAAAAAATTTTATACGCCCATTTATATGAAAATGAGGTAGAATCATACAAAAGAGGACAAGATTATGTAGACTTTTCTCCCGATAGAGTTGCAATGCAGGATGCAACGGCTCAAATGGCTTTGTTGCAGTTTATGAATTCTGGTAAAAATTTAACAACAGTTCCAACAACTGTTCATTGTGATCATTTAATACAGGCATATAAAAGTGGCAGTCTGGATCTAAAGGAAGCTAAAATAACAAATAAAGAAGTTTATGATTTTCTTGAAACGGTAAGTAATAAATATGGAATTGGATTTTGGAAACCTGGCGCAGGAATAATTCATCAGGTTGTTTTGGAAAATTATGCATTTCCTGGTGGAATGATGATTGGAACTGATTCTCATACGCCAAATGCAGGTGGTTTAGGGATGATTGCGATAGGAGTTGGTGGGGCTGATGCTGTGGATGTTATGGCTGGAATGCCCTGGGAATTAAAAATGCCAAAACTTATTGGAGTAAAACTTATAGGTAAACTAAACGGATGGGCATCGCCCAAAGATGTAATCTTAAAATTAGCAGGCATTCTTACTGTTAAAGGAGGAACTGGATCTATTGTTGAGTATTTTGGAGATGGTGCAAAATCAATTTCAGCAACTGGTAAAGGTACAATTTGTAATATGGGAGCAGAAATTGGTGCAACAACTTCAATTTTTGCTTATGATGATTCTATAGAAAGATATTTGAAAATTACCGGGCGAACAGAAATTGCTGAACTAGCCAATAATGTAAGGGGTCATTTAATTCCTGATAATGATGTTCTGGAAAATCCTGAAATGTATTTTGATCAATTGATTGAAATTAATTTATCTGAATTAGAACCACATATTAATGGACCATTTACTCCGGACAGAGCAACTCCTGTATCTGAAATGAAAGCAGAAGCTTTAAAAAATGGTTGGCCTTTAAAAATTGATGTTGGTTTAATAGGATCTTGTACAAATTCATCATATGAGGATATTTCAAAAGCCGCATCTATAGCTCAACAGGCTTTGGACAAAGGATTAGTTGCAAAATCAGTTTTCACAGTAACTCCTGGGTCAGAACAAGTTCGTTATACTATTGAACGAGATGGATTTATTGAAGTACTTAATAAAATAGGAGCAAACGTTTTTGCAAATGCGTGTGGTCCATGTATAGGTCAATGGAAAAGAGAAGGAGCAGAAAATAGTGAGAAAAACACTATAGTTCATTCATTTAACCGAAATTTTTCTAAACGTGCAGATGGAAACCCAAATACTCATGCTTTTGTTACTTCACCGGAAATAGTTACCGCATTAGTAATTGCAGGTGACTTAGGATTTAATCCTTTAACTGATGAATTAGTAAATGAAAAAGGTGAAAAGGTAAGATTGGAGCCACCAAAAGGGATAGAGCTTCCTGTAAAAGGATTTGAGGTTAAAGATAATGGTTATAATGCACCAGCTGGTTCGGGGAATAATGTAGAAGTAAAAGTTGCGTTTGATTCAGACCGTCTGCAATTATTAAAATCATTCGATGGATGGGATGGGAATAATATTTTAAATGCTAATTTGCTTATTAAAGCATTTGGGAAATGCACAACGGATCATATTTCAATGGCCGGACCATGGCTAAAATACAGAGGACATCTCGATAATATTTCAAACAACCTATTGATAGGAGCAATAAATGCCTTTAATAAAAAAGTTAATTCTGTAAAAAATCAATTAACCGGGAAATACGACTCAGTTCCACAAGTTCAGAGAGCATACAAAGCTTCTAACATTTCGAGTATAATAGTTGGTGATCATAACTATGGCGAAGGCTCATCTCGTGAACATGCAGCAATGGAACCCCGACATTTAGGAGTTATAGCAGTTATTGTAAAATCTTTTGCCCGAATTCATGAAACGAATCTTAAAAAGCAAGGAATGTTAGCTTTAACCTTTGACAATGAGTCGGATTACGATAAGATTAAAGAGGACGATACATTTAGTTTTATTAATCTGAAAGCTTTTTCTCCGAATAAAAAAATTGAATTAGAGATTAATCATTCTAATACGCAAAAGGAAATAATTTATCTTAATCACACATATAATCAACAACAAATAGAGTGGTATAAAGCTGGCTCGGCTTTGAATCTAATTAAATCTCAAAATGAATAAGTTTAACTATGGATAAAATAAAAGTTAATAATCCGGTAGTAGAAATAAATGGTGATGAAATGACCAGAGTTATTTGGAAAGCAATCAAAAATAAATTGATTTTTCCTTATCTCGATATTAAGCTAAAATATTTTGATTTAAGCATTCAAAATCGCGATAACACCAATGATCAAATAACTATTGATTCCGCAGAGGCTATTAAAAAGTATAATGTTGGAATAAAATGTGCAACTATAACTCCCGATGAGATTAGAGTTAAAGAGTTTGGTTTAAAAGAGATGTGGAAATCACCTAACGGCACTATTCGTAAAATTTTAGGTGGAACGGTTTTCAGAGAACCCATTGTGTTAAATAATATAAAACCGATAGTCAGAACCTGGAAAAAACCTATATGCATAGGACGTCATGCTTATGGCGATCAATATATTGCTACAGATTTTCTGGTTAAAGGAAAAGGCAAACTGAAAGTTACATTTACTCCGGATAACGGAGAAAAGGAGATTAGTTATGATGTACATCACTTTGACAATGATGGAGTTGCAATGGTCATGTTTAATCTAGATGAATCTATTGAAGGATTTGCAAGAGCATGTATGAATCAAGCTATTCTTAAAAAATGGCCTTTGTATTTATCAACAAAAAATACAATTCTTAAAAAATATGATGGTCGATTTAAAGATATTTTTGAAGACATATACGAAAAGGAGTTTAAATCTAAATTTATTGAACTTGGGATTACATATGAACATCGATTAATAGATGATATGGTTGCGGCAGCTATGAAATGGGATGGTGAATTTGTTTGGGCATGTAAAAATTATGATGGAGATGTTCAGTCAGATAGTCTGGCTCAAGGATTTGGATCATTAGGATTAATGACATCTACACTGATAACACCTGATGGTAAAACTATGGAGGCAGAAGCTGCGCATGGAACTGTGACAAGACACTTTAGATTGCATCAGCAGGGCAAGCCAACTTCTACCAATCCAATTGCATCAATATTTGCTTGGACACGAGGATTAGCATTTAGAGGAATGCTTGATGGAAATCAGGAGTTAATTCAGTTTGCACATAGTCTTGAAAGGGTTTGTATTGAGACAGTTGAATCCGGAATAATGACAAAGGATTTGGCTCTTATTATACATGGAAAAAATTTAAAAAGTGATCATTATAAAAACACAGAAGAATTTCTTGATTCAATAGATAATAACCTTAAAGCAATTTTATCTAATTAACATAATGAGAAAAGCTGTTTATTAATAATACAATTTAATAACACCGTTTTATGAGAAAAAAAATTGAAGACTTCGATTCCTTAATAAAGCATCTAACAAAATCTATACAAGGAACTAGTTGTATGGAAAATGAGCTTTTTAAAAAATATAATGTAAAAAGAGGATTACGAAACGAGGATCATAGTGGTGTATTAGTAGGATTGACTAATATTGGAGATGTTGTTGGTTATAAAAGACAAGAGCATGGTAATACATTGCCATTAGATGGAGAATTATTTTACCGGGGAATTAATATAAAAGACATAGTTTTAGGATTTCAAGCAGATGAAAGACACGGATTTGAAGAAGTAGTTTATTTACTTTTAGCAGGAAAATTGCCTGACAGGGAAACACATGATGTTTTCAGGGAGCTTCTTTCCAGTCAAAGAACTCTCGATCCTGCTATCAAAATGAGTATCCTGGATTTTAAGGGATTAGACATTATGAATGTACTGGCCAGAACTGTAATGGTTATGTATGTGCGTGATTTAGAGGCGGATAATACTTCAAGAGAAAATTTATTAAAACAATCTATAAAATTAATTGCTCAATTTCCAACAATTATTGCCTACGCATATCATAGTATGCAACATTATTACAGGAATAAAACTTTATCAATACGACACCCTGTTCCTGAGCTTTCAATGGCCGAAAACTTTTTATACATGCTAAAAGGTGAGAATAATTACACCAAATTAGATGCCGATGTATTAGATTTAGTTCAAGTGCTTCATGCCGAACACGGAGGCGGTAATAACTCGACATTTACTGTTAGGGTTATTAGTTCTTCTAGTACAGATACTTATTCGGCGATTACAGCAGGTATAGGGTCATTAAAAGGACCTTTACACGGTGGAGCAAATTTAAGAGTAAAGCATATGTTTGATCATCTTAAAAGTTCTATAACTGAATGGAAAGATGAACAGGAGATTAAAGAGTATATGCTTAAAATTCTGAAAAGGGAGGTATACGATAAAATTGGAAAAATTTATGGTATAGGGCATGCTGTTTATACTAAATCTGATCCAAGATCAATTTTACTAAAAGCAATGGCAAAAAAATTAGCAATAGAAAAAGGAAGATTAGATGAATATGAGTTTTTACATATTATTGAACGCATGGGGATAGAAGCTTTTATGGATTATAAAGGAACTAAAGTAGGTAAAGTGGTTTGTGCAAATGTCGATTTCTATTCAGGATTTGTATATGAGATGATTGGAATACCTAAAGAGTTATATACACCTTTATTTGCGATGTCAAGAATCGCAGGTTGGTGTACGCATCGTATAGAAGAACTTAATTTTGAAAGTAAAAGAATTATTCGCCCTGCATATAAGAATGTTTGTAATAGAGAAGATTATGTGCCGATTGTTAAAAGGATAAATAAAATTTAAGACTCCTATTAGGGAGTTTTAAATTTTATTCTTCAGATTTTTGCAAATCATTTCGAATATACATTACAATTTTCCAACGATCTTCCTGAGAAATTTGTGAAGCATGTGCGCCCATAATATTTATACCAACATTAATAATGTGATAGAGTTCTCCTTCGGGGCGATTAACGGTTTTATCTAAAGTCAGATTTGCTGGTGGGAAAGTATATTTTTTACTCGTGTATAAGTGTCCTTGTCCATCACCTTTTTCACCATGACAATTCATACAATAACGCTCGTATTGTAATTTTCCTTTTTCTAAATTAGCTTCTGCATATTCTAAAGAGTTTGTGAATTTTTGTCCAGCGAGTTTTAAATCTCCATCGTTTTTTACAAGATGATAAGGAATATATTCTCTTGGAATAGCTCCATTTACAGGTTCACGCATAGTCATAGAATCTTCAAAATTAGGATTCTCACTGTAAGTATCATATGCTTGCGATTCTTGCATGTCAGGCAAGAAACTGTGTCCTCTTTCAGTGCTTCTTCTGTCGCATGATGCAAAAGCAATGACTAAAATAAATACAAAATATGTTAACCTATTTATTTTCATGGTCTACTTATATATTTTCATAATTAAAACTTTCTTTGAGATAAGGATGATTCTTAGGAAGTAAATCTGCTTTTGTTAATGATTGCAGAACTACCCATAAAAAGATGCCAAAGAATCCTATTGTTAAACCAATATCAAAAAATCCAATATTTGGAACTTCTTTCATTGTTCCAGGGAAAATCATAAGGTATTGATCAACCCACTGGCCAATAAATACCACAACAGCCATTGCAGCAACAATCCATAATACACGACGGAATTTCCTTACTACCAAAACCAAAAATGGAATTAGGAAGTTTAAAGCAAGATTTAAAAAGAACAGTACTTTGTAATCTTCCAATCTATGAATAAAATAAAATGTTTCTTCAGGAATATTAGCGTACCAAATGAGCATAAATTGCGAAAACCATAAGTACATCCAGAAAATGCCAAATGAAAATAAATAACGGGCTAAATCATGAATATTATCTTTTGTAATAAAATCCATGTAACCCATATATTTTAGAATAGCTAACACAATAATAATAACGGCAAAGCTTTTAACAATAACTCCAGATAAAACATACCAGCCAAATAAAGTACTAAACCAATGTGCTTCAATTGACATAAACCAATCCCAAGCAAAAGTAACAATGGTTAAAGCAAAGAAAACTAAAAATAGTGCTGCGTAAGTTCTTCCTTTATTGTAAAAGTTTAATCCATCTTGAATGTCGCTCTTTTTAGAAAGTTTCCTTAATACTAAAGTTAAAGCTGTCCAAACCGACAAATAAATTATAAGTCGGATTACAAAGAAAGGAACATTTAAGTATGCTTCTTTATTGGTAATTATTGGATCGTGGTGTACTTCATGAATCCAATGGTATACATGATTAATTCCAAATAACATTACCAACATAAAAATTCCACCTATTGGAATATACATACTAATTGCTTCGGGAATTCTTTGTATAGAAACATGCCAACCTGCTTGAGTAATAATATGAATAGCTAAAAAGAAAGTAGCACCAAGACCAATGGTTAAGAAGTTAATTGAATTAAGAACTAAAGCAGACCAAACTTTTTCAGGTGAATATTTGAAAATGCCATAAGCCAATGCAACTAAACCAATAAAAATCAGAATACTTAAAACTATTTTTGCCTTTTTACTGAACTGAAATGTTGTATTGAGATTTTCCATAATTATTCTTCAAATTTTACATTCATTGCACCAGTTTCTTCAAACTTAGATTTGATTTTTTCAGTTTCATTACTTTCTATTTCTGCAGTATCTAAAACAACAACAAAACGATCATTGGTAGCACGTTCATCATATATTTTATTATCGGCGCCAGCTCCTAAATGCGATCTAAACAAATAAGCTATTACAATAGCAAAGGCCGCAAACAGAATTGCACATTCAAAGGTTACAGGAATAAATGATGGAGCAGCTAAAAATGGTTTTCCACCAATATTTATTGGATAGGCTCTTGTAAAAACCCATACCTGGAATCCAAATCCTGAAATTGCACCAACAGCACCTCCAATAAATGCAGCACGAGGTAACCATGATCGTTTTAATCCCATTGCATGATCAAGTCCATGCACAGGATAAGGAGAAAAAACATCTTTAATTTTGATTTTATTTTCTCTCAGGTTTTTTACAGCTTCCAATAAGCTGGCTTCTTTATCGTAATATCCTGATATCTCCTTCATAACTACTACTTGTTTTTTATTGTTGTTTTAACTTCAGCCATTGCTATAACAGGGAAAAATCTTACAAATAGTAAGAATAGGGTAAAGAATATTCCAAGAGTCCCTACAAATATTGCAACTTCAATTAATGTAGGTTTATACATTTCCCAACTCGATGGTAAATAATCTCGATGCAAGGATGTAACAATAATTACAAATCGCTCGAACCACATTCCTATATTTATAAGAATAGACATAAAGAAAGTAAATCCTATACTTCGGCGTAATTTTTTAAACCAGAATAATTGTGGTGAAATAACATTGCAGGTCATCATAATCCAATAAGCCCACCAATATGGTCCAGTTGCTCGATTTATAAAAGCAAATAGCTCATATTCAACTCCAGAATACCATGCCATGAATAATTCTGTCATGTATGCAACACCAACAACTGAACCTGTGAGAATAATGATTTTATTCATTAACTCAATATGGTTAATTGTAATATAATCTTGCAGATTCATGGTTTTTCGAGCAATAATTAACAAGGTTAGCACCATTGCAAAACCAGAAAAAATTGCACCTGAAACAAAATAAGGAGGGAAGATGGTTGTATGCCATCCAGGAATAACCGATGTTGCAAAGTCAAAACTCACAATTGTATGAACAGATAATACCAAAGGAGCAGCAAGTCCAGCTAATGTAAAACTAACAATCTCGAATCGTTGCCAGTGTTTAGCAGAACCAGTCCAACCAAAACTTAGAAATTTATAAATTGTTTTTTTGAATTTTGTTTTCATTTTGTCGCGAACAGTTCCAAGATCAGGAATCAATCCAACGTACCAGAAAATTAATGAAACTAAAAAGTAAGTAGTAATTGCAAAAACATCCCATAACAATGGAGAGTTAAAATTCACCCAAACGTCTCTTGTATTAGGATAAGGAAAAATGAAAAATCCGAGTAAAAATCTTCCCATATGAATAAGAGGGAAAAGTCCTGCACAAATTACTGCGAAAATGGTCATTGCTTCTGCAGAACGATTAATACTTGTTCTCCATTTTTGTCTGAACAAGAGAAGAATAGCAGAAATAAATGTTCCTGCATGACCAATTCCAACCCACCAAACAAAATTTGTAATACTCCATCCCCAGCCAACAGTTTTATTAACTCCCCAAAGTCCAATTCCTTTCCAAATAGTAAGTACAATTGCAATGATTCCAATAAGTGCAGCAGATCCTGCAATCATAAGCCCTAAAAACCAAAGCTTTCCAGGTTTAGCGACAATCGGATTAAAAACATCATCGGTGATATCTTTTAAGCTTTTATTGCCTTGAATTAATGGTTCACGAGTTGAAATTTCAGACACGTTTTTATATTTTAATGATACAATTATTTTAAAATTACAAGTTCCAAATTTCAAAATCCAAATAAATTTCAAAACTCAATTTACAATTCACGTATGTATGTAAGTTTTATATTTTGATATTTGATTCATTGAATATTATTTTTTATTTGTGTTTTGTCATTTGTTATTTGTTGAAAAATTAACTTTTGTTCTTTACTTTGGTTAGATATCCAACCGATGGTAAAGTATGCAATTCTTCCAATAGATGATATTTTCGTTCTTGTTTAAACAGTTTATAAACTTCACTTTCTTTATCGTTTAAATCTCCAAACACAATTGCATTTGCTGGACATGCTTGTTGGCAAGCAGTCTTTATATCGCCATCTTGTAATCCTCGATTTTCCAGTTTTGCTGTAAGTTTCTTTTCCTGTATTCTCTGAACACAGAATGAGCATTTTTCAATAACGCCTTTTGCTCTAACTGTAACATCAGGATTTAAAACCATTCTCGGAAGATCCATTGTCATTCCATGTGGATCGTATAAATTACCTCCTAAAGCATCTGCATTATTGTAATCAAACCAATTGAATCTTCGAACTTTGTAAGGACAATTATTATTGCAATATCGAGTTCCGATACAGCGATTATATGCCATTTGGTTTAGTCCTTCGGAGCTGTGATTTGTTGCTCCAACCGGGCAAACATTTTCACATGGTGCGCTATCGCAATGCTGACACATAACTGGTTGACGAACAACTTCCGGATTCTCAGGATCACCAGCATAATACCTGTCTATACGCATCCAATGCATCTCGTGAGCACGAAGAACTTCATCTTTACCAACAATTGGAATATTATTTTCGCTGTTACAAGCAACAACACAAACATTACATCCAATACATGAGTTTAAATCTACAGACATCGCCCAATGATGACCTTTGTATTCATGCTCTTTATATAACGATTGATGATGTTTTTCTAACTCTTTATGTCGCTCATTACCTGCAGATGGTTTTTCTTTATATTCCTCAAGCGATGTTTCACGAATAATATCTCTACCTTCCATAGAATCGTGCGATTGCGTAGTTGCAAGCTCACTAAAATCTGAAGTTTTTTCTATTGAGATATTATTTAATGAATAATTTCTTTGCGATTCTAACTTAACAAAATCAGTTACATTTACACCAACATCTTTACCCGATTTCCCTGCAACGGTTCTTCCATAACCTAAGGCAATTGATATTGTGTTTTTGGCTTGTCCAGGTTGAACTAAAACAGGAATTGTTATTGAATCATTAATTTTGATTATATCTCCCGATTTTAATTTCTTTTCTTTTGCTAAAGCAACCGAAATAGCAGCATAATTATCCCAGGTAACTTTTGAAACAGGATCTGGCAATTCCTGTAGCCAAGGATTATTTGCATATTTTCCCGATCCTATATTTACACTTTCGTATAATTGAAGCTCTAAATCTGATTTTTTGGCATCAACTATTTTTATTGAACTAATATCAAATTTAAAATTAGGTTCAGATGATTTCTTTGGAATCTCAAAAACACCATCCTGTAATGATTTATTCCAGAATCCTTCAAAATCAAATAAGCGTTCGGTTTTAGAATAAACCTCAGACTTCCATATATTTTTTATGTATTGATAATATTCTGTTTGAATATTAGCCCACTTTAACAAAGACTCTTGCTCCTGTCGAGTATTAAATATTGGATGAATACATGGTTGAGCAAGACTATAAATTTCTTCTTTTGGATTAAAATCATTCCACGATTCAAGATAATTATTAGCAGGACAAACATATTTTATTAGTACTGAAGTCTCATCAGGAATGGAAGAAAATGAAATAGAAAGATCTATATTTTTAATGCCTGAACTTAGTTTTTCTGATTCAGGAAGATCATAAACAGGGTTACAATCGTAGAAAATAACAGCTTTATAATCATTAATATTACTTGCAAAGTTGATCATATCTTGATCTAAACCTTGCTTAGTAAATAAAGCATTGTTAAACGAAATAGTTTTTCCATAGTTCTCAAGAAAACTATTAATGCCATTAACAATAACTTGAGTTTCTATATTATTAGTACCGCAAACTACAAGCGATTTTCCTTTATTGTTTAATAATTCGTTGCCTAATTTAGGAATATCAATTCTTGATTTTGAAACCGCAAATTCTTTACCAACTATATAATTATATAGATTAGCAATAAGATTTTGCTCTTCGGAAGGATTTAAAATAATTCTTTCATCAGCATTACTTCCGGTTAACGACATTCCACTTTCAACCTGAATATGTCGCGACATAGATTTTTTCTTCTCGCTAATTTTTCTATTCTGAACATACTGTTTTGTATATTCAACAGGAGATAACCAGGATCCTAAAAAATCAGCATTTATTCCAACAATCATTTCCGCTTTATCAAACTGATAATTAGGAATTACACTTTTGCCAAAAGATTTTTCGTTTGCTTCAAGTAAAGCTGAAGTTGAAATAGAATCATGAATTATATGTTCTGCTGTTGGATATTTCTTTTTAAAATCAGCAATTACTTTTTTAGTTGATGGACTAATTATACTTGATGATACAATTGCGATCTTCCCTTTTTCTTCTTTTATCTTAGTAAGTTGTTCTATAATTTGATTATCAATTTCATTCCAGTTTGAATCTACTCCGTTAATCTGTGGTCCTTTATATCGAGTATCATCATATAAACTTAGCAATGATGCTTGAGTTATGCTATTTGTAGCTCCTTGTGAAATTGATGAAAGATCATTCCCTTCAATTTTAATTGGACGACCATCCAAAACTTTAACTAATATACTGTTGTATTTATCGCCATCGAAAAAACTGGAAGCATAGTAATTTGCTTTACTTGGAGTAATTTCTTCTGGCTTAATTAAAAAAGGAATAGCTTTGTGAGTAACGTCTTTACAACGTGATAAAACGAATGTTGAAGCTAATCCGAATCCAAATAATTTTAAGAAATCTCGACGATTAGTATCAGTAATCTTTTTAGGTGATTTTTCTTTTTTGTCTTTGATGGTTTCTAAATTACCATCTACATTTTTCCAATATTTTGTCATTTCCAAACGTGTATTTACTTCAAATTAATAATGACATTTCATGCAGTTTTCTCCACCAAGCTCGGCTATGGTTGCAGAATCTAATGGATTTTCTTCAAATCGTTTATGAAATTCCTCAAACGTTTTTTCATAATACTCATTACCCAAGAAATCTACATTTTTTGATCTATGACAATCCAAACACCATCCCATGGATAAATCTGCGTATTGAGAAGCTAAATGTTCTTCTTTTACTAAACCATGACATTCTTTACAGTCTAACTTTCCAACACCTACATGTTGAGCATGACTAAAAAATACATGATCAGGAAGTTTATGTATCCTAATCCATTCTGTTGAATTTTTGTTTTCAACATTTGTGAGTATTTTATTTATTTCAAATCTTCCTGAATTTGTTCCTTCACGCACTAACTCATGACAATTCAAACAAACATTTATCGAAGGAATTCCAGCTGATTTTGCAGTTTCAGCTGAATGATGACAATACATACAATCTATCTTATTATCTGTAGCATGAACTTTATGGGAAAACTTAATAGGTTGCAGCGGTGCATAATCTTGTGTTCGCCCTAAACCAATTGCATCATGAACCAATATTTTCAAAATAAATGCAATAGCAAACAGCATTACTGATATGTGAATAGGTTTAAACTTGATTAGTTTTGTATAGCTTAAATCAACAAAAGCAGCAATAAACAAAACAATTAGGAAGATGAAAAATGCTAATTTTGTAACTAATATTTTAGGTTCTTTTAATCCTTCATCTTTAAATTCATTTAGATAATGTTTGATAAGCACAATTTGCTCAGCTGATAATTTTACATCTTTGTGAGCTTCTGAAATCTTATTTGTTACTGGATTAAGCAATGAATTTGCAAATGCAGCACTATCCATATGTTGAGTAGAAATTGCAATTTCTAAAGCTGAAGGATTCCAGTTAAAAGTATCAATAACTGTTGTGTTATGACATGATGCACAGTTAATAGTATTATCACCCGTAATTATTAACCCAAAAAATAATCGTTCACCCATCTTAAGATCGCCTGAACTAAATGAATCGTGAGCATCTTCTTGGGGCTCAGTTTTATTCTCTTCAGAAAAAGATTTTTGAATTGAAAAACTGCTTAATAGAAATATGAGTAAAAGCAATTTTAGATAATTAGAAATGTTTCTTTTCATATTTTGTCTTGTTCAATATTCATCAATCAATTTCTTAATAAAAAACCTATTTCGCTAATTTATGAGTCATTATAAACGCAAAACTTATTTAGATTAAATCTCAAATAGCAAGCTCCCATAATTAAAAGGACTAAGCTATATTTTGCGCAAAATATTGTAATATAGATAGATAAAAATAATGATTTATTCACGTAATTCCATACCTGAATGTCTTTTTTTCGAAATATTTTTTTAATTTTATATCATATTGACTGATTTTATTCATAAATTTAATCGGATAAATAATATCAATTTTATATAGTTAATCATAAATTTTAGGAACTATGAGTAATTCTAAGCTTCCCAATTATTTAGAACACCAGGGAAAATTTAAAGGAATTTTTGGATGGATTTTTTCAACGGATCATAAAAGAATAGGATTGCTTTATATGTATTCTATAATGAGTTTTTTCGTTGTAGGCGCTATTCTCGGTTTACTCATGAAGTTTGAACTAATTGCTCCAGGTAAAACCATAATGGAGGCAAAAACATACAATGCCATTTTTACATTGCATGGTATAACAATGATCTTTCTAATTGTTGTTCCTGGAATTCCCGCCATTTTTGGAAATTTCTTTCTTCCAATTTTAATTGGTGCAAAAGATGTATTTTATCCAAAATTAAATTTATTATCGTGGTGGCTATATATTATTGGAGCTGTTGTAGCTATATCTTCTCAGTTTATGAATGGTGCATCGCCTGATACTGGTTGGACTTTTTATGCACCTTACAGTTTTAAAACGCAATCGAATGTTTTGCCCGCACTAATAGGTGCATTTATACTTGGTTTTTCATCAATCTTAACCGGGTTAAATTTTATAGTTACAATGCACAGAATGCGTGCTCCTGGAATGAAATGGTTAAAAATGCCAGTATTTCCCTGGACTCTTTATGGAACCGCTTGGATTCAGTTATTAGCAACTCCGGTTGTAGGAATTACCTTATTAATGGTTGTGGCAGAAAGAGTCCTTAATATTGGTTTTTTCGATCCGGCTCTAGGAGGTGATCCTGTTCTATACCAGCACCTGTTCTGGATTTATTCGCATCCGGCCGTTTATATTATGATTTTACCTGCTATGGGTGTAATTTCTGAAGTAATTCCTACATTTGCCAGGAAAGCAATTTTTGGTTATAAAGCAGTAGTAATTTCGAGTTTGCTAATTGCGTTTGTAGGATATTTTGTTTGGGGACATCATATGTTTACAGCAGGCATGAGTGGAACATCATTATTTGCATTTTCATTTTTAACTTTTCTGGTTGCAATTCCAAGTGCAATAAAAATATTCAACTGGATGGCTACGCTCTACAAAGGTTCTATCTTATTAAGAACTCCAATGTATTGGGCTGTTTCATTCTTATTTGTATTCATGATTGGAGGATTATCAGGAATGGTTTTAGGTGCCTTGGCAATAAATGTGCATTTGCATGATACAGCTTTTGTAGTTTCTCACTTTCATTTTATAGTTTTTGGTGGTGTTGGTTTTGCATTTTTTGCAGGAATACATTATTGGTTCCCAAAAATATATGGCAAGATGTATGACGCAGGATGGGCTGATACAGGTTGGATCGTATTCTTTTTTGGCTTCTTATTGCTTTATACTCCAATGTTTTATTTAGGAATTGCGGGAATGCCTCGAAGATATTATGATTATGTTCCTGAATTTCACTTTGCTAATATATTGTCATCCTTTGGTGCTTTTATAATGTTTGGAGGATTGTTAATTATTATCATTAATCTGGTAAGATCAGCGAGAAAAGGTCAAAAATCAGAAGAAAATCCGTGGGGAGGAAAATCATTGGAATGGACAATATCGAGTCCTCCAATTGTAGAAAATTTTGAAGAAATTCCTGAAATTAAATAAATCCAGAATATGACTGAAAATTCTGCACATGATCATTACGACCACGAAGGCTCTAAGCTTGGAATGTGGCTTTTTATATTTACTGAGCTACTATTTTTTGGAGGTTTATTCATAGTTTATGCCGTAATGCGTTATAAAAATGGAACTGCTTTTGGATTAGCCGCAGAAGAACTTGATGTATCGATAGGAGCGATTAATACTATAATATTATTAATTAGTAGCGCAACTATTGCAATGTCGATTACAGCGATTCAATTAAAAAAGAAAAAGCTTACAATAATTCTATTAGCAACAACTCTTATTTTGGCATTAGTTTTTTTAGTGAATAAATATTTTGAGTGGGGAGCAAAAATTGAGCATGGGCTTTATCCGGGATCAGAATCTTTACACCAACTTGGTCATGGAGAAGTTTTGTTTTTTGGTTTGTATTATTTTATGACAGGACTTCATGCTCTGCATATTATTATTGGGATTGTATTTATTGCTGTTATGATTGCAAAAGTGCAAAACGAAAAATTAAATGTAGACCGATATGTACAACTAGAAAATGCCGGACTATATTGGCATTTAGTTGACATTATTTGGATTTTCTTATTCCCTTTATTCTATTTAATTGCTTAGATCATGGAAAAATCAGAAGAACATAAAATCGTAAGTTTTAAAACGTATATAATTATATTGTTTTTACTTATTACGTTTACAGCTTTGTCTGTTTTTGTTACAAAGATTGATTTGGGCAATTTAAGTATTATAGTTGCTTTATCATTAGCGGGCTTAAAATCCTTGCTGGTATTCGCATTTTTTATGCATTTATTGTATGATAAAAAGATGTATGCAATGATGGTTGCTGGTGTTGTTTTAGTAATGACATTAGTTTTGATTATTACGTTTTTGGATTACGGTTTTTAAAATTAAATTATAGAGATGTATTCAAATCTATCAAATTTTTCAGAAGGTGTTGACGATGCGTTTGTAATTATTTTTGGAATAATTGCATTTTTCTTAGTTGCTTTAACAGCAGTATTAATTTATTTTTTAATTCGATATCGGGAAAAGCGAAATCCAGAACCAACAGAAATTGAAGGAAGTATTGTGCTGGAAATAATTTGGACTGTTATTCCTATTGGATTAGTAATTGGAATGTTTTATTACGGATGGATGGCTTGGATTCCTATGATGTCAAAAGCACCGGAAGGATCAATAGAAATAAAAACTACAGCCCAAATGTGGTCGTGGAAATTTGAATACGAGAATGGTAAAAAAACAGACACTTTATATATCCCTGAGGGAAAACCAGTAGAATTAGCATTGACATCGCCAGATGTTTTACATAGTATATATA
>Ga0209692_10000344_pt1 | contig 125940 bp, 118 predicted proteins | sample tdDd472_FD_187129 | JGI IMG/M metagenome (GOLD analysis project Ga0209692, IMG submission 187129) | Marine sediment microbial communities from the Atlantic coast under amendment with organic carbon and nitrate - tdDd47.2 (SPAdes)... | ecosystem: Environmental > Aquatic > Marine > Coastal >... | reverse complement strand
GCTATTGCAGACCAATTTGTTTAGCAGGCGATCATTAATAGAGCTGTTGAAGCCAAATAACATAGACAGGCCGCCTGACTTGCAGCTGCAGCTATCCCTGGTGCGTGATTAAGTGGGACAGCAGTGGTTTTAACCTGTTTTTTATATAGCGTTCATTCGCGTTTATTTGCGGACTTTTTTTACTCTGTTTTTTTGCCTGGCCCTGCTCAGGGCTGAATAATCTTGATGCTGTTTATAATCACCGTATCCAGCGGTACGTCCTGTGAAAACACCCCACCGGCGCCGGTGCGGCTGTTTTCGATGCGTTCCACCACATCCATGCCCTTGATGACCTGGCCGAATACGGTGTAGCCCCAGCCGCGCATGGATTTACTGCGGAAGTTGAGAAACGCATTATCGGCGGTGTTAATAAAAAACTGCGAGGTGGCGGAATGGGGCTGGTTGGTGCGCGCCATGGCGATGCTGCCGCGTTTGTTGGGCAGGCCATTAAACGCCTCATTTTCCACCGGCGCCAGTGTGTCCTTGCGCTGCAGATCCTGGGTAAAACCGCCGCCCTGAATCATGAAGCCTTTAATCACCCGATGAAACACAGTGCCGGCGTAAAAATCCTGTTTTACATAATTTAAAAAGTTGGCCACGGTTTTCGGTGCCTGCTGCGGATACAGCTCAACTTCAATCGCACCCCGGTTGGTATCGATCACAACCCGGGGATTATTGCTGGCGGATTCCGCTGTCTGTTCAGCGGCAACACTGTGTAGCGAAAAGGACAACAGGCTGAAGATTAATAAAACCGGTTTTAATATGGCTGAAGTCATCGGGTGAATACTCGTATACGTTTAATTGGAAGCGAATCTCGCTCAGTCTTTCTGGTCTTTTTTGCGCCTGGGTTCAATGATTTTCATAAACAGCGTAATCACTTCATCCACCAGCACCGCCACCGGCATTTCTTTCAATCGGTCGGATTGCTGCATGCATTTTAATAACAGTACTTCGCGAATAATACCCTGGTACATCAGCGCGGCGGCCTGTGCATTGATCGGTTTGATCTTGCCCTGGGTCTGCAGTTCATTCAGGTTGTATTCAATGTAGTCGGTAAAACTTTTCCAGCGATTAAGAAAGAATTCCTGGCTGGCCTGGGAACCATCCAGCTGTGAATGCATTTCCATTTTCAGCATATCCGGGTGGTTCATAATGCTGGCAACAAATACCGTGGTCATACCACGCAGCACCTGTTCAAAACCAATGTCGTCAGCCACCACTGCTTCCACATAGGATTCACGGGTGGCGGAAAATTCCTGTAATACGGCCTGGTAGAGTTCTTCTTTGGATTCGAAATGGCGATAAAGAATAGCCGGGCTGACGCCAACTTCTTTAACAATTTCGTCGATGGAAACACCATGAAAGCCGGTATGGGCAAACAGCCGCTTGGCTACTTCTATGATGGTGGCACGACGCTCTTCGGCGGAAAGTCGTTTTGCCAAACTTTGTAATCCTGGTGATTAATACCTGAAGCCGAGGCTTAACCGCGGTACCTTGCACAAGCTCTTGATTCCACAGCGGATCAAAAAATACCCGCTTAACCTATGGGTGAAGCTAAGATTTTTTGAAGCCACTGTGAAACCAATATCTTGTACCATGCATCCACGTTTAAACCACGGTTTCAGGTATAAAGTAACGGGAATAAAAAAGGCACCAGTAGATTACTGATGCCTTTAAATGATCAGGCGGTCAATTAAGACTTTTTGATCATGAATTCGAAAGCACCACCAGCTTCGGCGCTTGACAGCAGCTCGTTACCAGTTTGCTTGCAGAATGCTTCGAAGTCTTTTACTGAACCTGGGTCAGTTGCAACAATTTTTAATACCTGGCCAGAAGACAGCTCGGCAATGGCTTTCTTGGCGCGCAGGATTGGAAGTGGGCAGTTCAGACCTTTTGCATCTAATTCAGCGTCGAAACTCATGGGTTTCTCCTTACAATTTATGGATAATCATTAGTGTAAATCGATCAAGTTAGTGATCGTTTACTTACTTTACGGTCAGATGGATAAATTGTCAATAATCTAACCGGGTGAGACCGGGATCTATCCGCTGAAGAATTATTAACCATATAATATTCAATAACCTATGGAAGAATTACTCGACAATCCGCAGGCACTGTGTGGCTGCGGCAGCGGCAGGCCGGGCATCCATTGTTGCGTCCCGATCATTGCTGGGGAGCGGCCAGCAGAAACCGCCGAGCAGCTGATGCGTTCGCGCTTTGTGGCTTATGCCAGCGGTCAGATCGACTACCTGCTGGCCAGCTGGCACAGCAGCACTCGCCCGGCGCAATTGCAGCTGTCCGCGGATCTCCACTGGCGACGTTTGCAGGTGCTATCAACCGACGCGGGTGCCTCCGCCGATGGCGACGCCTGGGTGGAGTTTAAGGCGGTGTACCAGCAACAGGGCAGGGTGGGTTTTATGCATGAGCGCAGCCGCTTTGTGCGCGAAGACGGTGCCTGGCGTTATATCGATGGCGAGTCGTTGAGCAGCGAGCCGGTGGCAATGAATACGCTGAAGCGCAACGAACCCTGTTTCTGCGGCAGTGGCAAAAAATTCAAGAAATGCTGCGCCCCCAGTCTGCGCTAATGGCGCCGCCAGTAGCTGGCCAGTAAAGAACCGCTGAGATTGTGCCAGATGCTGAACAGCGCACCTGGCAGGGCGGCACTGGGGGCAAAGTACTTCAGTGCCAGGGCTGCAGCCAGCCCCGAGTTCTGCATGCCGGTTTCAATCGCCAGGGTTTTGCAGTCGCGGTGGCTGTAGCCGAACAGCCTGCCCGCCAGGTAGCCACTGCCCAGGCCCACCCCGTTATGCAGTATTACCGCCAGCATCAGCAATAAACTCAGTTCAGCCAGCCGCCCGTGGTTGAGTGACATCACAATCGCAATAATCATCACAATGGCGACCACCGCAATCAACGGAAACAGCGCGGACAGGGGTTTGATCAGCTTATGCAGGGTGTGGTTAATCAACAGACCGCCCGCCACCGGCAGAATCACCAGCAACAGGATACTGCGCAGCATCTCCAGCGCCGGAACATGGATGCTGGCGTCCATATAGGCCCAGCTTAATAGCGGGGTAAGAAATACCGCCAGCAGGGTCGACAGGCTGGTGAGGCTGATCGACAGCGCAACATTACCCCTGGCCAGGTAGCACACCACATTGGAGGCGGTGCCGCCGGGACTGGCACCGAGTAATATCATGCCGGCGGTGAGCAGCGGGTCGAGCTCGAGCAGGCGGGCAATAAAAAACGCCGCTGCCGGCATAATGCTGTATTGCAGTAACAGACCCAGCGCAATCAGCCGCGGTGAGTTGAACACGCGGCGAAAATCATCCAGGCGCAAGCCCAGTCCCATACAGAACATAATCAGTGCCAGCAGGGGCATAATGCCCGGCTGGTAGCCGCGGAACCACTGTGGAAAAAACCACGCCAGCCCGCAGGCGAGCAGGGCCCAGAGGGGAAACAGGCGAGTCAGGTGATGGATCATGCGTAACTGATTGCTGTATCAGGCTTTCAGGGATGCAGCAGGATATTGCCGTTATCATCCAGCTCGATCTTTGCCGGGGTCAGGCCTTCACCGTTGCAGGGGCCGCCCAGGCAATCGCCGTTTTCAATCTTGAATAACGCGCCGTGTACCGAACACTGGATGTGGTTTTTCTCCATATCGAGAAAATCATCTTCCTGCCATTCCAGGTTGATACCGGCATGGGGGCATTCATTTTCATAGGCGTAGACTTCGCCGTCTTTTTTCACCACAAACACCAGCCGTTCGCGGCGGCCCTGTTTAATGGTAAAGCCCTTTGCACCGGGATCGGTGACATCATCAATATGGCAAAGCTGTTCAAACATAAGTTGCTCCCTGGTTAATCGGTGGAATGCTTAAATTGGTAAAACCGGATTGTGTACATTTGTTTGCCGCCAGCTCGCAGGCAAAGGCCAGCGCCTCAGCGGGTGCGGTCTGCTGTGCCAGCTGGCTGATTAGCCCGGCATTGAAGGTGTCCCCCGCGCCGAGGCTGTCCACCACCTGCGCAACGGCAAAGGCAGGCTGGTGGATAATCTGCTGTGTATCATATAGCCAGGCGCCCTGATCGCCCCAGCTGCAGCTGATAATGGTATTGGTATAACGCTGGCTGAAGCGCTGCAGGCACTGTTGTGCGGTGCTGAACCCCTGTGATTCGGCAAAGGGCCGGGAAATCAGCAAGACATCGGCCAGGGGCAGCAATGGCTCCAGTCCATCACGGGGTTTTTCCAGCTCCAGTGAAACCGGACGACCCGCGGCTTTGCATTGCTGCAGCATCTCGAGCAGCTGCTCGCAGTTGCGTGCCTCGAAATGACACCAGTGGTAACTATCCAGCGGCAGCTGTGCAAACTGATGCGCATTCAGTTCATCCAGCCGGCGGTAATGCACAATGCTGCGCGAGCCGGTTGCACGGCTCAGGCTGATATAGGATGTCGGGGTGGCGCTATCGGTTTGCACCGGGCAGTGGCTGAACTCAATCTGCTGCGCGCGCAGTTCGTGCTGGATAAAATCCGCTGCGGCATCATCGGCAAAGGCGCACAGCAAGCTGCTGTGGTGCCCCAGTTGCTGTATTACCTGTGCGCTATTACAGGCATTGCCGCCCATGCGTATGGATTGCTCACTGGCGCGAACCTCGCTGTCTTCGGCGGGATATTCATCCACGGTATTAATAATATCCAGCGTAGCAACACCGGTGAGAAGAATCCTGAGCATTGTGGTATGTTACGAAAAATCGAGGCGCGATCATACAGCGAAGTTGCGGGGGTAAAAAAGCGCTTTCTGTGTGGAATTGCCAGGGTATGAATTATTTCAGGTAGGTGGTATGCAGAATAATCTGATCATTTTACTGGCCGGCAGCGGCGTGGCACTGCTTGTCCTGCTGGGCTGGATCAGTTACCAGTTTTTTCGCCTGCAGGGCAAGCTGCAACAAACCCTGGCAGAGCAGATGGAAAGCCTGCGCCAGCAACAGTATGCACAGCTGGGTGATGTGCAGAATCGCCTGGTGGATCGCATGGCGGAGTTGCAGAGCACACAGGAGCGGCGCATTGGCGAGCTGAGTCACAGTCTGTCGGAACGGCTTAACCAGAGCAATGAAGTATTACAGACTGGTCTGAATAAACACCGCGAGTCCTTTGATGAACGCCAGCTGCATGCGCTGAAAATCCAGCAGGAAAACCTGACCCAGGGCATGGTGGAAGTGCGTCAGCAGGTAACCGAAGCCCTCACCCTGAACGGCAACGAGCTGGGCAAGAAGGTGGATGCGCTGACCCGCTCCACCGATGAGCGACTGAAAGAGATTTCCGGCCAGGTGGACAAGCGCCTCAATGAAGGCTTTGAAAAAACCACCGCCACCTTTACCGATGTGGTGAAGCGGCTGGCGTTGATTGACGAGGCGCAGAAGAAGATCACCGAGCTCTCCGGCAATGTGGTGAGCCTGCAGGAAGTGCTGGCAGACAAACGCTCCCGCGGTGCCTTTGGCGAGGTGCAGCTGTCGTCACTGGTGCGTAATGTCATGCCGGAAAACAGCTTCGCCTTCCAGCACACCCTGTCCAATAGCACCCGGGTTGATTGCATGCTGTTTTTACCTGAGCCCAGTGGCGATATCGGTATCGACTCCAAATTCCCGCTGGAGTCCTACCGCAAGATGACCGACATCGATGTGCACGAGAGCGACCGGCTGAATGCGGAGCGCCAGTTCCGCAAGGACATTCGTAAACACATTCAGGATATCGCCGCCAAGTATATTATTCCCGGTGAAACCTCCGACGGCGCGGTGATGTTTATCCCGGCAGAATCCATCTTCGCGGAAATTCACGGGCACTATTACGACCTGGTGGAAGAAGCGCAACGGGCGCGGGTGTGGCTGGTGTCGCCTACCACCCTGATGGCCGTGCTGACCACGGCGCGGGCGGTGCTGAAAGACTCCGCCACCCGCAAGCAGGTGCACCTGATCCAGGAACACCTGGTGGCGCTGTCAAAAGACTTCGGTCGTTTCCAGACCCGTATGGATAACCTGTCCAAACACATCGAGCAGGCGAGCAAAGATGTTAACGATGTGAATACCTCGGCGCGCAAGATTACCTCCCGCTTCGAGAAAATTGAAAAGGTCGAGATGCTGGAAGCCGGTGCCGAGCAGTTGCTGGGGCATAAGGGCGAGTAAGCGACGGGTAGCCTGGTGCTGCATGCCGCTGGTTTTTTTTCTGCAAACCAGACTGGAATGCCTATACTTAAGAGCTCACAACCTGTTGAAACAGGTGGCGTATTTATTCTGTTGCAACAGCTAGCGGAGTGCAGTGGTAACAGATTTTTATTTTTCGGACGATCAGCATGCAAAAAACACCGAGCGAACGGCGGGGTGCCGAACGTTATGAGCTAAAGGAAGCTCTGGATTTAAAAATCGTATTCTCATCGGAAAACCCCAATTTGCTGGGTAAAACCCTGTGTGGCTCAACCCTGGATGTATCCGCCAGTGGCCTGCGCATCGAGTTGAATCAGAAAATTAAAATCGACAGTGTGCTCGATGTGTGGGTAACCCTGAAGGACAGCAGCAAGAAGTATTTTCTAACCGGCAATGTACGCTGGTGTAATGAAATGGAAGTGGGCGGTCATTACCAGATTGGTGTGGTGCTGCGTGAACGCAGCGACACCATGACGGATCTGGAAGCCTGGCGACGGGCCTTTAAAGTCAAACAACAATAGGCCCTGTACATACCCGCCTGTATTGCTGCAGGGCTGCAGCATTTAATAAGGAATGCCATGTCCGTAGACCATCCCATTATTGCGGTAACCGGTGCCAGTGGTGCAGGCACCACGGTTGTGCAACAGGCCTTTAAGGAAATTTTCTATCGTCAGAAAATCCGCGCGGTATTCGTCGAGGGCAATGGCTTTCTGCGTTATGACGATACGGAAACTGAAAAACGCATTTCGCAGGCACTGGCAGACGGGCAGCATATCAGCTGTTACGGGCCGGAGCTGAATGATTTCGATGCACTGCAACAGCTGTTCCGTGAATACAGCCAGAGTGGCGGTGGCCGCATGCGCTGCAAATTGAGTGAAGAAAATGCCCGCCAGCATAAGCTGCCACCGGGTGGTTTTACCCCCTGGCAGGATCTGCCGCTGGAGAGCGATTGCCTGTTCTATGAGGGCATGCACGGTGGTGTGGTGGCGGACAGCTGGACCCGGCGTAAACAGCAGCTGCCTCCGCCCGCGGAAGATCGACGCAGTGCGCGCAATAACGGTGCGAATGCGGCGCAGTATGTGGATCTGCTAATTGGCGTGGTGCCGGCGATTAATCTGCAATGGATTCAGCGTATTCACCATGAGCGTGTGGTGCGTAAACGCTCAGCGGAAGAAACCACCGATCACATTGTGCAGCAGTTGCAGGACTATATTCACTTTATCGTGCCGCAGTTTTCACTGTCTGATATTAATTTCCAGCGCATGCCGGTGGTGGACACCTCCAACCCGTTTGAGCATGAGCCGGTGCCGGCGGATTATGAAAGCATGCTGGTGGTGAGTTTTCGCGAGCCGGACAGACATGATGTGACTGGCTATGTTAAGCGCATCCCCAATGCCCGGTTGAGCGGGCGCAAAAGTCTGCTGATTCCCGGTGGGCAGTTGCAGCATGCGCTGGACGTGATCTGTGCGCCGATTATTGAAGCGCTGATTGCGGCAAAAAACTGAGGCGGTTCGGCTTCAGTCTTTTTTATTCTTGATCCCTATTCTTTACGCCCTATAAGGGCTTCGTCGTAGCGGCCTTTTGCACCGGTGAGGGAAACATCATCCCCGCTGGTTTTGTCGGCACTGTCATTGGTGTAGCCGGGTGTGGGGCGGTTGATCCTGTCACTGGAATGTTGCTCCAGACTGTCGAACGGTGAGCGAATCATCACATAGTAAATCGCCGCCGCTGTCACTGCCAGGAACAGTATTAGCTGGAGGGTGGTTTTTATCCTGTTTTTCATGATCGGGCTTCTATGATCTGCTGCATGGCCGGGGCTATCGATATCGATGCCGTAAGGTAGATATCATGCCTCGGTATTGATATGTCGACCCACGCTTCCATCACTGCTGGTATTCTCCTTGCCACGACGCATCTGCCGACGTCGTTCAAAACGAACCCTGAGCTGCCGTTGGCGGCGATCCGGCTTGCGTCGTCTGTCTCTGGGTGAGGGCTGGTTGTTAGTGTCCGTTTCCTCTGTCGCCGTAGTGCTTTCGCTGCGGCGCAATGCCCGTCGACTTATAACCGGGGTGTGGCGGATTGGGGGGATAGTGGGCATGCTGTCCTGCCTGTTATCTCAAGCCAGTATTGCTTTCTATAATACGGATTATAGATGGGCCGTCCATGGCAGATACAGGTGTTTATGCGTTATGAGCTGCATGCTGCCCGCTGGGTTTTTCCAGCTTGTCGTTCAGAAAGCGGTAGGTGCCACCGGAATTAAAGCGAACCACACTAAAGCCGTGGGCGCTCACCTGGTCAACGGTTACTTCCTGACCGGTGCTGATAATACGTACGCGGTCACCAATACTTAAGCTTGTCTTCTTATTCATTTTCAACTCCAGAAAACACAATCGAGAATGTAATTTCGTTCAATTACAACTCAAAGTTAGATCAAGTTATTAAGTAATGCAAGTATCTTTATGTTTTTTATGAATAAATGGTGAATCATGTTGGGTCGGGTAATGGATTCTGCAGGGTTTTCACCGCATCATCGGGGTTGTCGCTATTGTCGACGGTACGCTGGTTGCGCGCCGGAACCGGTGGCATGCGCTGGCTTAATGGGGTGATTTCCTGTTGCATGCGGTGCTCGTAAATCGCCATATAGGCCAGCACATTGCTCACATATTCGCGGGTTTCAGTGAAGGGAATGGTTTCAATCCAGCGGGTGGCATCCATTTGCTGGTGCTCCGGCAGCCAGCTGCTGACCCGGCTGGGGCCGGCATTGTAGGCTGCTGTGGCCAGCACATGCTGGCTCTGCAGTCGATTCATCATGCGCTCCAGGTAGCCGGTGCCGAGGCGGATATTGGTGTCGCTGACGATCAGGCTGTAGTAGCCGCGGTAAGGAATTTTCATCTGGCGGGCGACCTGGCGGGCGGTGCTGGGCATCAGCTGCATCAGGCCGACTGCGCCCACCGGCGAGCGTACATCCTGCATAAACGCGCTTTCGCGACGGATAATGGCGTAGGTCCAGGCGGGTTCGATATTGTGCTGTTCTGACCAGTTATGCACATTGTCCTGGTGGTGCAGCGGGAAGCGCAGCTCAATATCGTCGCGGTAGCGGGTTCTGCCCATGGTGACAATGGCGCGGTCATGCCAGCGCCACAGCTGCGCCAGCTTGGAGGCTGCCAGTTTTTCTTCGGTATTAAGCCGCTGGATCAATTGATGCCATTCACGGCGGGCGGCCACTTCCTGCTGCATCAGGTAGAACTCCCGGGCACGCAGGGTTTCCGGTTGCTGCAGTATATGCTTCATGCGCTCAATATCAGGTGTCAGCGGGCGATCCTCGAAGGTGTAGGGCAGTGACAGCTGGTCAGCCGCGAGGAAGCCGTAATACCCCCGTTTGCCCGCCAGATACTGGTAGATGCCCTGTGCATCGATGTGGTTGCCCAGCTGTTCGCTGGCGTGGGCCCACCAGTATTGCCAGCGGTGTTCGGCCTGCTGTTCGCCGGGCAGCTGCGCGATGGCCTGTAATACCATTGACCAGTCACCCTGGCGGATTGCGGTGCGGATGCGCCATTCTCTTACCTGCTGGTCAACATGGCTGTCGGCAACGCGGGATAACCAGATGGCGGCGCCTGGCATGTGGTCGCGGGCCAGTTGCAGGCCAATACGACGGGCCATCTGTGCATTCTGTGCGGGGCTGAGCTGGTTGCTGTATTCACGGTAGAGCTCGATGGCCTGGTCTATATCGTAGTAGCTGAGACGTTTGAGGCTGTGCAGTAACAGGGTGGATCTGTCGGGATGGCGCAGATCCAGCTGACCGGGTTGCGCCAGCAGCTGTGGCTGGCGATGCAGTTTGAGCCAGTGTTCGGCCATCTGTGCGTCACTGGCGGGCATGAATTTGACCAGGTAGCGGGCCAGACCTGAATTGTTGCTGGCCATTGCCAGTTTGAAACGCTGCCAGATTAGCGCCGGGGTTTTGTGTCCCGCCTGCTGCCAGGCTTCGAAAACCGGGTCGCAGCTGTCCGGCTGTGAGTGACCCGATAACCACAGTTGTTCAATGTGTGGATAAGCCTGTTTTGCCTTACCGCTGTGAATCAGTGCATCCAGGTAGAGGCATTCGTTGCTTACCCCGGTATCGGCACGATAGTAATCCTGTACCCGTTGCCATTGTTTGCTGCGACTGGCCTGTAGCAGCAGTTGCTGACGAAAGCGCTCACCGATCACGGTGTCTGCGTGGCGGTTTAAGAATGACTCAATCTGTTGTTTGTCTAATGAGGGCAGCTGGCGGACCAGCAGCTTGTATTGCAGGTAGGGTGCCAGTGGGTAGTCGTCGAGTTGTTGCGCGAGCTGTTGCAGCTTGCCGTGGTTACGCTGTTTATAGGCCTGTTGTGCCTGCTGGTAAAGTTCCCGTTGCGCAAACAGTTGCGGGGTCTGGTGGTTGGCAAAGCTGGCGAGCAGGGTCGCAGGGTCGGTTGCTGCGGCGTCGTTAGCCTGGGCTGTGAGGGGTAAAGCCGCCAGCAACAGCGTGCAGGGCAGGCGGCCAAGGTGTTGCTTGAGTTGTTGCCAGCGGCTTGAAGCCGGTGCCTGCTTCCACATCACGACATATTCGATATACAGCGTTAAAACAAATGAATAGCAGAAGTTTAGCTTAAAAACACAGAAAGTCAGTAAAACAGGCGGCTAAAGCCGGATTAAAAGTTGGTCTTGAATTCGCTGACGAAGTATTTCTGCTTGTACACACGCCCCAGTTCAACCGCCTCCCGGCGCTCCGACTCTGTCAATTTATCGTAGAGCACCATGCGTGTCTCATGGGCATCTTTTATCGATGAGGTGGAGGCTACATAGAACCAGGCATAGGCCTTGACCGGGTCAGGGATCACCCCGTTGCCGGTGTAATAGGCGACACCCAGGTTCATCTGTGCCTGTGCATGGCCTTTTTCTGCCGCCTTATGGAAATAGGCCACGCCCTTTTCATAGTCGGTTTTGACCCCGTAGCCATTGACATAAAAACGCCCCAGGTTAAATTCGCCTAAGGTGTCACCCTGGGCGGCGGCCTTGCTGAACCAGTCGAAGGCGAGTTTGTCATTTTTTTCGCCGACGCTTCCCTGGTGGTACATCAGCCCTAGCTGGCTTTGTGCACGTGGGTGATTATTTTCCGCGGCCTGTTTAAACCATTTGAAGGCGGTATCGATATCCTGTTTCACCGACTCACCCTGCTGGTAGAGCCTGGCGAGTTCATACTGTGCATCACCGATGCCTGCATCAGCCGCTTTCTGCAACCATTTGCGGGCGGTTTTTGTGTTTTGTGTAATGCCATCACCCTGTAAGAACATCATCGCCAGCTTGTGCTGTGCCTCGGCATGGTTCTGTTTGGCGGCTTCCTGGTACCAGTAGGCGGCCTTGGGTGGGGATTGCTGAACACCTATGCCCTGGTAGTAAAGTTCGGCCAGGCGGAACTGTGCGCTTCGGTTTTTCAGGCGTGCTGATTTGAGCAACCAGCTGGCGGCCAGAGTATCGCTTTTTTCCACGCCATTACCCTGCTGGTGCATTTCCGATAACAGTAACTGCGCCTCGGGGTGATCCTGCTCGGCAGCCCTGGTAATCCAGCTGGCGGCCTCGGCGGGATCTTTGCGTTGTTCGGTTTGCTGCAGGTACATCTTGCCCAGTCGATACTGGGCATCGGCATTGCCCGCATCCGCCAGCGGGAACCAGAGCATCAGCGCGGTGGCATAATCCTTTTCCTCATAGGCGGCTGCGGCGCGTTTTAAATCCCGTTTAAGTGCGGCGGTGGATTTGGCGCTGTCATTATCGGCGGCGATAGCCGGGGTGTAACCGCTCAGGCCGGTAATGCCCAGGCTGCCAATGAGCACAAGGAAGAAGAAGTGAAACCGTTTTATCTGCATAGGTGTATGGGTCAGGCCAGGGTGATTTGAATTTTAAGGTACCTTAAGTATAGAAGCTAAATGCAATTCATCAGACCCGGTCATGTTCACAGCAGTTCAGCGTGTTGTTCGATAAAGTCGCGGATAAAGCTCAACGGTTTAGCCCCGCTAAAACGTGCCAGCTCTTCCCCGTGCTGGAACAGGATCAGCGTGGGGAAACCTTTTACCTGGTAACGGCCGGCAATTTTCATATTGTCTTCTTCATCCACTTCAATTTTGGCAATGCCGATTTCACCATCCATTTCTTCCGCCAGTTGTACAAGGATGGGGGCAATCACCCGGCAGGGGCTGCACCATTCGGCCCATAAATCCACCAGTATCGGTTTGTGTTGTGAGGCTTGAATTACTTTTTCTTCGAAGTCGTCCAGGTTGACGACAAAAATCTGTTCGGACATAAAATTATTCACAAAAAAATCAGGGACGCATTGCGCTTGCGCAACGTTGGTAAACTGTCAGAGCATGCCTGACAGTTTATCTATTATTTATTGCAGTGGTTGCAGCTCGATCGGCCATTCTGGGGTTTCAGTTTCCAGCTGGCCCAGTGCATTATACAGTGCAGCCTGCAGCGCTTCTTCAATCACCGGATGGTAGAAGGGCAAGGCCAGCATCTGCTGTACCGTGAGGCCCATTTCAATTGACCAGCACAGCAGGTGGCCAAGGTTTTCGCCTTTGGTACAGGCCATGCTGGCCCCCAGCAGTTTGCCGGTTTTCTTCTCTGCATAAAGATGAATCAGCCCCTTGTTCTTGCCCATAATCAGCGCACGACCCACCGGCGCCATTTTGACTTCGCCGATTACAATTTCGTCTGCGTTTAATTCGGGCAGTTGCTGGCCCACGGCGACAATGTTCGGATCACAGAAGGTAATTGCCAGCAGGGTTTTTTTCCTGAAACGGGTGGGGTTGTCCTGCATGATATTGTAACCCGCAACCCGGCCTTCAAAGCCGGCTTCATGCAGAATGGGTCGTTCTGCAGTGCAGTCACCGGCCATATAGATTGAAGTGCTGCCAAGCTGCATGGTTTGTGGGTCGTATTCCGGTACGCCATTGTCCGCCAGTTTAAGGCTGGTGTTCTGCAGCTGTAATTTATCAACATTGGGGCGGCGTCCCAGGCTGGCAAAAATTCTGTCCACTTCAACCGTGTTGTCGCCGGCGCTGACCTGCAGCTTGCCATTGTCCAGTTTTTTAACCTCGGCAGCCTCGCCCAGCCACAGGGGGAATTCCTTGCCGATAATATCAATTGCCATCTGGTTGACATCATCATCCTGGATGCCGCTGATGATATTTTGCTGATCGATGCCGGTGACTTTAATGCCCAGTCGATGCAGCGACTGACCAATTTCCAGGCCAATCACCCCCAGCCCGATAACCGCAACCGATTCGGGCAGGGTTTCCATTTCAAAAATATCGTCGGTGGTGAAAACCTGGTCGGCGAATTCGCTCCAGGCATCGGGAACAACCGGCCTTGAGCCGGTGGCGATAATAATTTTCTGCGCGCGAATCTGTTCGCCATCTTCAGTCTGCAAGGTGTGGTCATCGATAAAATGCACATTGGATTCAATCAGTTGTTCTTCCGGCATCTGGTCGATGGAGTTTGACAGGGTCATGTCAACAAAGGTGTCGCGCATATCCTCAACGTGTTCCATGGCATCGGCAATATTCATGCTGAGGTGTTCACCACCTTCAATGCCTTCGCGCTCGAAAATTGTGCGGCGATGGAAATCCTCGGCCACCTGAATCAGTACCTTGGATGGCATACAGCCAACCCGTGCGCAGGTGGTACCCAGCTCTCCGCCATCAATCAGTACGTAGTTGTCGGTATAGCGTTTCACCTGGCCCATGCTGTAAAGGCCCGCACTGCCGGCGCCGATAATGGCAACGTCTACTTCTCTCATGAGGATTTCCTGTGTGTCGCTTTAATGTGGCGTCGATTATAACAAGCTGAGTTAGGCATACCACTCAAAGGCCGCGAATTTTTAATTCCACCTGGATTTTGTTGAAGACTTTTTCCGACAGTGGCACCGGGTAGGTGTGCAGCCGTTGCCGGGTTTCCACGGCAAAATGCTGGCTGAACTGTTCCAGTTGCTGGCGCAGTGCCGGTTCGAGATGGTGCAGGCTGAGCAGGCGTGGCGACTGCCAGCGAATCAGTGCATCGGCGGTATCACGTTGTGCTGCGGGCAGCAATGAGGCATCAAACAGCAGCGGCGGTAGTGGCCATGTATTGTGGCCCTGGCCTGTTGACTCAAGCGGCTCGCCATTGCCGTCAGCCAAGCGCCTGAACCATTGTGTGTACTGGCCCTGCTGGTTTATCTGCTGTTCCAGTGAGCTGAGCGCTTCGGTGCTGAGGTCGGCGGGCAAGGGGTTATTGGCGGTCTGCTGAGGCATGGCCTGCCAGCGGCCGAGTTGCAGGTGTGGAATCATCTGCGGGTCGGTGACACTGGCTAACAGGGCCAGGGGCTGCCCGCTGGCCTGGTCCATTAACCAGCATTCATAATCATCCTGCGGCGGAAATGGCAGTGCAGGCTGGTTTTCCAGCGCGCTGATCAGGCCCTGTTGAATGGTCTGCAGGTCGGGTACATCCAGCATCGGGTCCAGCGGCAGGCTGGAAAAGCCCAGTGACCTGCTCCAGCTGCCGTAGAGTACATAACGCCTGGGTACATAGGCTTGCTCGGCAATTTGCCAGATCTGTTGATGGGTTTCGCAGCTGGCCTGAATCTGCCACTGCTGGCCATCAGAGCTGAGTGCACGGCAGTAATCGACTTCGACAACCTGGATATTGCCAACGAAGGGTGACAGCTGGCGCACACTGTAATAGCGGGCTGCGGAACTCATTTATAGCGGGTAGTTGTCGACGATAATCTGCTGTGCCGCATCGCGGTAAATCTCGCCGTCGCGCACCGGAAATTCACCGCGGCGCCGGTCGGCGTAATACAGCTTGAGGGTTTCGCGGATCACCGGAAAAGCCAGCTCGTCCCAGGGGATTTCATCTTCGCTAAACAGCCGGGTTTCCAGGCTTTCATCACCGGCTGCGGCATAGCCATCAACCAGGGTGCCGCGGTACATCATATACACCTGGGAAATGTGGGTGATGCTGTAGGTGCAGTAGAGGCGCATATTGTCGAGCCGGGCGTTGGCTTCTTCAAACGACTCCCGTGCCGCCGCCTGCAGGGTGGTTTCCGCGTTCTCCATAAAACCCGCGGGCAGCGTCCATAAACCGTAGCGCGGTTCAATTGCCCGTTTACACAGTAAAATTTTGTCTTCATGTTCGGCAATACAGCCGGCGATAATGCGCGGATTCTGATAGTGCACCGTGTCGCAGGCGGGACAGACATAACGCGGCCGGTTGTCGCCGGGTGGAATTCTGTGTTCAACGGCTTTGCCGCAACTGCTGCAAAAGTTCATCGTTTTATCCTTGTTTATGGCTGAATTACTGCTCGGGATACTGGCGTAAGGTCAGGGTGTCACCACGCTGGGTGAACTCGAGGTGTTTTAGAAAACTCATGCCCAGCAACACTTCATCACCGCGGTAACCGGGGTTGATGGTGGCGCGAACATCATGCAGGGTGATCTCGCCCAGTGAAATCTGCTGAATGCGGGTGAGCTGTACTCGCACCGGGCCATTGGCGGTCTGGTAGGTGGCGGAAGGGCCATCGGGCAAGTTAAGCGAGTCGGCAATGCTGGCGGGAATCGACACATCGGTGGCGCCGGTATCCAGCATAAATACCACCGACTGGTTATTGATATGCCCGCTGGCAACATAATGCCCCTGACGATTGCGCTGTAATACCAGCTGTTTGACGCCGTCTTCAAGCAGGCTGGTGTGTATCGACTGGTTGGGGTTGTTCTGTTTATCAAGCTGCGCGGAAAAGAACAGGCCGAGAAAGATAAAGATGCCCAGCCACATCAGCACAATCATGCCGGTGCCGAGTCGTTGCTGTTGCTGATGTTGTGGGTTATGCATGGTGTTTATAGTAATGGATACGCGCCTGAAAATCATACACGGTGGTGTGTGCTGGTCGTGCTATAGAGAATCGCGATAATTGCAATAGTTCATAATATCTTCACAGTGGCTATGGTATATTTCAGCTTTATGACGTTGATAAGAGTTTACAGGTTTGACCACACTGGATCACACTGAAGAAAATACGGTTTCTGAAAACGAGATGGAAGAGCTGGTGCTGCGCGAAAGCATTGTCAGCGCAACCGGTCTGAATGCCGGTAGCCTGCAAATCGGCATCAAGGGTGACCCTTCATTACGTGAAACCTCACTGGAGCGTAAGCGTTACGAAAGCCCGGTTGATAAGGTGATCGAGCCGCTGATTGTTAACCTTGAGGAGTTGTTGCTGAATCGCAGCACCTATCGCCTGTATATCGGATTTAACAGTGGTGAAGTGCGTACCCATTCAATTTTTGATCCATTGCGCCAGGAAATTCACTCCTCGGATAAACTTGCCGACCGGGCGTATATCGACCGGCAGTTTCCGGCAATCAGCTATGACGACAAAATTCAGGCAATGCGGGATATCTACCAGGCGATACAGGCCAGCTCACTGTTCGACAAGATTCCCGGCTACTGGAAGAATATTTTTGTTAAACGGCACCAAAACTGGGAGCCGATGACGCGGGATGAAATTCACGGCATTATGTCGTCAATTAAGCTGATGCGTGACCTGCCCGATGTGTACCTGCGTAATATCACTATCTGCATAGTACAGAACCTGGTGCGCCTGCAATTTAACTGCGATGGCACACAAATTATCAGTGCGGAAAACTACCAGAAATTTATCAGGGACAATATGCCGTAGCCGGCTAGCTCGACGAAAGATTAGAAGTCGAACAGCTCCTGTTCATTAAACTCTGCCGGTGGCTGTGGTGGGTTGCCGTCATACACCAGGTTCTGACGCCGTTGCAGATAGGCTTCCCGAATAAAGTTGTATTTATCCAGCGCCGCTTCATCCAGAATGCTCTCGCTCTTCAGTAACGAGGCACGAATATTAATCACTTTCAGTGCAGTTAAACCCAGTGCCACATCTTCATCTCGGTGCTCAAACGGTGCGCCGTCTTCAATTTTATTCCAGATGGGATCCAGCTCATTGCCATCGACGATCAGGCCGGTGGTGTCACGGATAGTGCTGGGGCCGAGAAACGGCAGTACCAGGTAGGGCCCGCTGGGTGTGCCCCAGTAACCCAGGGTCTGGCCGAAATCCTCATTGTGTTTGGGCAGGCCCATGTCGGTGGCCCAGTCAATGAGTCCGCCTATGCCCAGTGTGCTATTCACCAGAAAGCGCCCCAGGTCGGAGCTGAACTGCAATAACTTGAATTGCAGCAGATCATTCACCATCACCACTACATCATCCAGGTTGCTAAAGAAGTTGCTGACCCCTTTCTGTACCGGTGCCGGGGTGACCTTGTCGTAGCCGGTGGCCACCGGTTTCAGCACGTACTGATCAACCTTGTCGTTGAACATATACATGCTGCGATTAAAACGTTCCAGCGGGTCATTCTCTGCCGGTGGGCGGTCCAGGGTGGCACAGCCGGTCAGCGTGAGAAGAATAATCAGGGTGAAACTGCGGTAGAGCGGCGGCATAGTGTTGGTGTCTTTTCCAGAGTGTGGTGAAAGTTAACAACTGCACTGCGTCAGGTCAAATAAAAGCAGGCAAATAGCCTGGAATTATTCAGTGCTGTGCTTGGGCTATACTTTGTTAAATGCCGGTTTATGCATCCAACTGCAGTTTTAGTGGGGCGCGGCAGCCGGGAGCATAGTATCAGGAGAAACGCGTGTTTTACTATACTGCCAGAATTATCAGACTGCTCGCGTTGTGGGTGGATTTTTTTGTCCTCACGCTATTGCTGTATGGGCTGTCGTGGCTGCCGGCTAAATTGCTCGGCCGCTGGTATTTTCGTTTGTACCGGGTATGGTGCCGGGGTTTTGTGCGTGCACTGGATGTGGATTTAAGGTTACATCAGAAAAACCTGCAGGATATACCCGCGCAATATATTCTGATTGCCAACCACCCCTCGGCATTTGAGGATATTGGCATACCGGCCCTGTTTGAAGTGCATTCCCTGGCTAAAGTGGAAGTTAAGGACTGGTGGATTGCCGGGCGTATTTCCACCGCGGCGGGTAACCTGTATGTGCAGCGGGAATCACGGGAGTCCAGGCAGCAGGCGGCGGCAGAATTAAAACAGGCGGTGCTGGCGGGTAAAAACATTGCGCTCTATCCCGAGGGCGGCTGCAAGGGTAAGCGTATATTCGAGTCCTTTCGTTACGGTGCATTTGATGTTTCAATGCAAACCGGCGTGCCCATATTGCCGGTGTTTCTGCATTACGAGGCACAGGATGATTTTGCCTGGCGCAGCCCACATACCCTGCTCGACAAGATTTACCATTTTTTGAACACGCAAAATAACACGGCGAACTATTATGTGTTTGATGCGATTGATCCGGCCGGTTTTAACAGCAAGGAAGAATATACCGAATATGTCTGGCAGCTTTACCGGCAATGGCAGACCCGATACCTTGAATAAAATGATGAGTAACGACAGATATTCCGTGGATGAGCTGTGGCATTTAACCAGCTAGAAGACACCAACGCGCTGCTGTTGTACCGGGTGGGGCCGGTACTGATGTGTTCACCAAGCCTGCAGGTGGAATCGGTGATTGTGCCGCCAGCGATCAGTCGTGCGAGTGCCAGCAGCGAAGCCGAACCCGGCATATTCAAATCCATGTACGGCATGGTGCGGGTTGTGGACTTGCGTGTGCGCTTCGGCGTGGAGGCAGCACAGCGTAAACAGCCGGGGCAGATCATTATTGTCGAGGTTAGCGGTGGCCATGCCGGTTTCTGGGTGGATGAAATTGAAGATGTGATCGCCTTCCCACAAACCGGCTGGAGCCAGGTGCCCTCCCATGTGCCGGGCAGTGTGTTCAGTCGGGCATTGATGCAGGCTGAAGATATCCGCCTGTATGCGGAATTCGATCGGCTGGACAGCTTTAAGGCCAGTGGTTATTTGCGTGAACATATTCGCAGCCTGCAGCAGACCACGCAGACTGAAAAAAACACACCGATCGATAATAATCCTTCGCCAGCGCAGTCAGCGTCGCCTCAATCACAGTCAGCCCCATCGCAGGCGACACCGGGTCAGGTTTCAGTGGCAAGTTCGACGGATGCCGCAGCAGAAACCGACATTCAGTCGACTGGCCGTTCCGATCAGGTAAACGGTGCAATAAATACTTCCAGCACATCACCAATACAATCTTCTATAGATTCACCAGTAAAGCCGCCGGTAAAACCAGCTGAAAAAACTGTCGCCGCGCGCAACACCGATGCGCAGCACACAGCAGTCAATCACTCTGTCAGTACACAACAAAGTCATGTGGCTTCCGCGCAGGCACAAAAACATTCATCGGCAGTCAGCGGACTTGCAGAAAAACCGCAGAAAACAGACAGACAGTTACATCATCAGCCGTCGCCGATGCAGGCAGGGCACAAAGCAGAAAGGCAGACTGGGTCGAATGCACGTCATGCGAATTCAGTAACACCACCTGCAAATCAGGCGCTGCGATCTGGCGACGACTATTTGCAAATAAAAACTTCGTCGACTGAGGCGGAGCCACAGCAGTCCACAGCTGGCTGGTTATGGTGGTCTGTCCCATTGCTGCTGTTATTTATAGTGCTGTTAATATTTATGCAAAACAGCCGCCCACTTCAAAAACTGATTGCACAGGATGAAACGTCGTCATTACAGACCAGGGTAGACCTGCAGCAGGACACGGTTGTATTCCAGGCAGAGCCAGTAACCGATAGCGATGCTATGCAATATGATTTATCAACCGCAGTTGCAGTTGAAACAGAGATAGAGCCGGTCGTGCAGGTGGCCGATGATGTAAGTGACGTGGTTTATGTCGAACCAGCGACAGGTGACCTGACTATTACAGTGAATGATTACGAAGAGGACAGTGCGTCCAGACCCGAAATATCGGTAGAAGATACGGTACAAAACCAGCTGCCCTCACAGGAGCGAAAGGTTGAAGGGCAGGACGAAACAGAACAGCAACAATTGTCTACTGAAGCTAAGCCAGTTGATACTGAATTGGCGTCAGAAGCTAAAGAACCGCAGGTGACTTCTAAACAGGAAGTTGAAGATGAAACAGAAGTAGTTTCATCGGTCAATGCCAAAGACGTTGATAAAAAAGTACCTGCAATATCCCGCCGTTTACAGCATATTGTGGTTGAAGGAGATACCCTGTGGTCAATTACCGGGCACTATATTAACAAGCCCTGGCGTTACCCGGAAATAGCCCGTTTGAGCAATATCGATAACCCGCACCTGATTTACCCAGGGCAGCGCGTGATTATCGTGTTGAACTATAAAAACCGTTCCGAGTAATTGAGAGGCGCCCCGGTTTTCAGCGCGTTTCTGAATTTTTATCACGAGCAAAGGCCTCGAACTGATCTGCAGGCAAAGGCTTGCTGTAAAAATATCCCTGAACCTCATCACAGCCGAGCTGGCGTAGAATGTCAAGTTGCTGTTCTGTTTCCACCCCTTCTGCGATAGTGGTGAAGCCGAGATTGTTCGCCATGCTGATAATGGTGGCGACAATTGACTTATCATGGGCGTCGGTGGTGATATTTCGCACAAACGACTGGTCAATTTTCAGTTTGTAAATCTTGAACTGTTTCAGGTAGCTCAAGGACGAATAGCCGGTGCCGAAATCATCAATCGACATGCGTACCCCCTGTTCGTAGAGCTGGTCCATAATTTCAATGGCACCCTGCGGGTTACTCATGGTTACACTTTCGGTTAACTCCAGTTCAAGATAACGCGCGGGCAGCTGCTCTTCTTCAAGTATGCCGGCGACCATACGAGTCAGATTGAAATGTTTAAACTGCACCGCAGACAGATTGACAGCCATCAACATGGGTGGCAGTCCATCGTCTATCCAGTGTTTGAGCTGGCGCACCGCAGTGCGCAGCACCCATTCACCAATCGAGACAATCTGCCCACTGTGTTCGGCAATGGGAATAAACTCGGCTGGTGAAATCGGTCCCAGCTCCGGGTGCTGCCAGCGTAACAGGGCTTCAGTACCAATCACGCGGCCATTACTCAGGGAAATCTGTGGCTGGAAATGTAACTGCAGCTGGTTCCTGTCCATGGCGTAACGCAATGCATTGCCAAGCAGCAGGCTGCGCGACAGGTGTTCCTGCATTTCCGCCTTGAAAAAGCGGATGGTATTGCGGCCTTCGTTTTTCGCGCGGTACATGGCGACTTCGGCATTTTTAGACAGGGTTTCAAAGTCCGCGCCATCGTCCGGGTACATGGCGATACCGATGGAGCAGGTTACCAGGAACTCATCTGTTTCTATATAAAAAGGTTGTGCAATTAACTGCAGTAGCTTTTCTGCCAGGTGCAGTGCGTTGTTGTCAGTTTGCGTAGGAAATAACAGTATGAACTCATCACCGCTGATTCGGGACACAGTGTCTTCATCGCGCAATTTATTTCGCAGGCGCAGTGCAAGCTGAATCAGTATTTCATCGCCTGCGCTGCGGCCGTGGGAATTGTTGATGTGATTGAAATTGTCAATGTCGAGAAACATCACCGCCATTTTCTGTTGCTGGCGTTGTGAGTAGCTGAGAGCAAAATCAGCACGATTGCGCAGCAGGGCATTATTAGGTAAATCAGTGAGTAGATCGAAATGCTCGATTTTTTCAATCTGTAATTCCATCTGCTTTTTCTGCGTGACGTCTTCCTTGATCGCCAGGTAGTTGCTGATAGTGCCATCAGACTGGCGTACCGGTGAGATGGACACCAGCTCGGTGTACTCGGTGCCATCCTTTCTGCAGTTAACGAACTCACCTTTCCAGCTTTTACCCTGGGTGAGCTGTGACCACATTTCAATGTAGCGTTCGTTTGGGGTTTTTCCGGAGTGCAGAATACGTGGGTTCTGTCCCATCACTTCCTGCAGGGTATAGCCGGTCACCTGCATAAAGGCCGGGTTGGCATATTCAATATTGGCATCCAGGTCGGTGATGACAATTGAGTTGGGGTTCTGTTCCACTGCCTGCATCAGCTTGTGCATCTGCTGGTCGGACTCGCGGCGTTCGGTGATGTCCCGCGAGAGTACGATAAAATGGGGAATTTCATCGACCTGTGATGGTTTGCGTGAAACCGACAGTTCGAAGTAGCGCTTGCCTTCTGCTACATCCAGTACAATCTGCTTGCCACTGGAGTGACCTTTAAGGTCGGCCTCGTGTAATGCAGACATACAGATATTTGCGGCTTCTTCCGGCATTACATCGAATATGCTCTTGCCAATAAGCGATTCTCCCGATTCGATTAACAGACTGGCTCTGGAACTATGGTAGTCCACATAACGTCCGTCCATGTCGATTTCAAATAACAGGTCGGGCGAAGCATCCAGGGTGGCCTGCAGTTTGTCCTGTGAACTCTGCAGCTGGGTATAGGGACGATCAAATGTGTCGACAAAAATACCTTGATATAAAAACAGGTAACCGACGAATTTGTAAATATGACCCAGCAGGTTGTAGATGTCTGCGGCATCACTGTAGAGGGTGAAGCAGAGTTCGCTCAGCGCCAGTATGGTGACTGCGCCAAACATGGAGACAATACGCATTTCCTGAAGTTTGCGCATATGCAGCAGCAGTAAAACAGCCGCCAGCAGATTGGTGCCGATGAGTGCGTATTCATAGCCAATCTTGAAACGGGTCAAACCGTGTTCTTTGTCGAAGGTGGCCGGTAGCAGCTGAGGATAAAACAGAAACAGCCAGTGCAGCAGTACCAGCAGAATAATCACCGTGCCCAGTATCAGGTAGCGCAGATAGTTCGACTGGAAAGCGGGCAGGCGACGGATGGCCACCAGCAGCAGTGCAGCGGCCGCAACGGTACGTGCAGCGAGCCAGAAGTTAATGCCTTTTTCGGTGTCGCTGGGAGTAATAAAATCCGGCATGCCGGGAAAGGACAGGGTATGGGACAGGTCGAGTACCGCGACAGCAAAAAAGGCACAGGCCAGCAGAAAAATATCACCGGGTAATTTCCTCTCATACGCATGCCAGCCCACCACGAAAATCAGCATGGCAATAATGATGGAAATCAGTTCGAATATCAGGTGAAACGACAGGTAACCGGGAACCTGCTCAAGTGAAGGGTGGGGTGGCACGGCATTTACCATGGCAAGTAATAGCGCCAGTGCGGTAATTACCATCGCCAGTTTGAGCATGGGCTCCTGGTAACTGGGGTGTAACCAGCCCTGATTTTTTAGCTGTGGCAGATTGGATTGTGGTTTGCTATGGGGCATGTATGGAGCCTGATTTATGCGCAGTGAAAGCGGGTGAAAGCCGCAATATTATATGCATACTAATTATAGGGGAAATAGCGGGAATATACCGCAGCAAACGCAGATAGCCGCTGGTATGCAGCGGCAGTGAATAAACTGGGCGGTAAGCTGATCGGCTTAAGCCTGCTCAGTCACTGCCTGGCTGGCGGAACGAAACTGCAGTATCAGCTGCTCGATGTCCTGTGTTGCCAGGGTCAGGTCACTTTCTGCAGAACTGACCTGTTGAATGCCTTGTGAAGTTTGTTCTGCCAGTCCGCTAATAGAAACCACATTGCGGCTGATTTCTTCTGCGGTGGCACTTTGCTGTTCGGCAGCGGCGGCCATCTGGTCCAGCTGGCTATTGATGTTCTGGATTTCGCCGGCAATTTCACCCAGTGCTTCCGCCACCTGTTCCACCTGGTCGTTATTGATGCCGGCTTCCTTGATCGCATTCTCCATTACCGTCACCGCATTGCCCGCGCCCTGCTGCAGCTGTTCAATTTTTGTGCGAATCTGCTCGGTGGACTGCTGGGTGCGGCTGGCCAGGGTGCGAACCTCATCTGCCACCACGGCAAAGCCGCGGCCCTGATCACCGGCGCGCGCTGCCTCAATGGCGGCGTTCAGTGCCAGCAGATTGGTTTGCTCAGAGATATCGTGGATCACATCCAGCACCACGCTGATATCGTCGGACTCATCGCGCAGGGTCTGTACCACGCCTGAGGCCTTGTTAAGGTCATTGAGTAAATTGCTGATGCCGCCCAGGGCCTCGGTGGAACTGAGCGCTCCGGTGGAGGCCAGCTGGCTGGCCTGTTTGGACGAATCGGCAGCGGTGGCGGCACTGGAGGCGACTTCCTGTGCGGTGGCAGTCATCTGTTCCACTGCGGTGGCCACCATCTCGGTTTCGCTGTGTTGCTGCATGATATGGGTGGAGGTACTGGCGACTACGCTGGAGACCTGGCCGGAGGCATTCTGTAAATTGCTCACGGATACATCCAGCTTGCCCAGTAACTGTTCCAGCTGTTGTGAAAACTGATTTAGCTGGCGGGCGATCTGTGTGCATTCACCGCCGCGGCTTTCGTCCAGGTGCAGCTGGTAATCACCTTCGGCCATTTTGCTGAGGCTGCCGGAAATGTCCTGCACCATGTGTTTCAGCTTGCGGGTGGACAGCCAGGCGGCGTCAGTGCCGATAATCAGCGCGGCCGCAAGTATCAGCAATATCAGCTGGCGGGATCGGTCGATGCTATCCAGCAGCTCGCTCTGCTGATCCAGCTGCGCTGCAATCTCGCCCAGGCTACTCAGGGAAATTGTGGCAATCAGCGCGGTGAACAGCAGCCCCAGACTGAAGCCGATCCACAGTTGTCGATAGAGTGAAAGCTTGCGCATAGTGATCCCGCATCCTGTTGGTTATTATATGAGTGCCCTGCAATCAGCCCTGCTGGCTGAGCTGTACCATCGGCGACCAGACTGGCACAATGTGATGCACATTACGAGCAGTGGCCTGAATGGCCCGGGTGTGGTTTTAGCTTAACATTCCAGGGTTTTGTAATTATATCGGTTGAAAATGGAATTTCTTAAGTAAATGTGAGCAAATTCACTATTTTTTTGCTCTGGCAGCAGCCTCCGGCGCGAATTGAATTGCACTAAAAACAGATAAGGTATTTTGCGTAAATGTTACCCAGACTCATTGTTATTCTCGCACTTGTGGCGCTGCTGATTTTTCTGCTGAAACGTTTCAATCGCCTGAGTAAGGCGAAACAGAAACAGATCAGCAAAATGGCGATTTTCGGCGCACTCGGTCTGTTGCTGGTGGTGCTGGCATTAAGCGGTCGACTCAGCTGGATTGTGGCTGCGCTGGGTGCGCTGCTGCCACTGATTCCGCGGCTGATGCGCTTTGCCCTGAGCTTCGGCCCCACGGTCTGGCCCTACTTGAAACGCTTTCAGCAAAACCGGCAGAGCCATATGCAGAGCCGTTTTATCAAGTTGCAGATTGATATGCTCAGTGGCGAGCTGAAAGGCGAGATATTGCAGGGGGAACTGGCGGGGCAGAAACTGCAGGATCTGAGCCTGGCGCAGTTGCAGCAGTTACTGCGGGCCTATCAGGCGGAAGATGCGGATTCGGCTAATCTGCTGCAGGCCTATCTCAACCGGGTGCATCCTGGCTGGTCAAGTGCAGGCAGCGATTCGACCTACACCCCCAGCGACAGCCGCATGACCGAACAGCAGGCGCGGCAGATTCTGGGTGTGTCCGCCGAGGCGGACAAGGCGGAGATCAGCAAGGCACATAAGCGATTGATGCAGAAACTGCACCCGGATAGAGGTGGCTCGGATTACCTGGCGGTGCAGGTAAACCAGGCGCGAGATTTGCTGATCAGTCTGCTTGAGGGTGGTGCCGGGCAGTAGGTCATTCGGTTGCTTTTGTCTCAGCCGCGACTCTGTTTGATTTGTTCATAGGCGGATTTGATTTCGCCGGTTTTTTCATTGGCCAGTTTAATCATTTCCTCGGGCATGCCTTTGGCCACCAGTTTGTCCGGGTGGTGCTGGCTCATCAGGCGGCGATAGGTTTTCTTTAATTCAGCATCGGAAATATCCCGGCTCACGCCCAGTACCGCATAGGCATTGTCGATGCTGGGGCGTGGTGTCTGGCCGTGGCTCTGTTGTGCGCCCACCATGCGAATCAGCTGTTCCAGTTGCTGTGGGTTAAAGCCGATATCGGCCGCAATGCGTTTCAGTGCATTGTGCTCAGCGCTGTCCAGTGAATTATCTGCATAGGCGGTGGCAATCAGGATTTCCAGAAACATCTGTAGCAGGCTGGTGCGACGATGGCATTCCTGTTTGAACTGCGTCAGCACCTCGTCCAGCTGGAAATCATCCTGCTTGCCCTGGTTAAACAGCGCAATGGCCGCCTTGCGTTGCTCGGCATTTAAATTCATCTGGCCCATGATGTTTTCCGCCATCTGGATTTCCGAGCGCGACACCTTGCCATCCGCCTTGGCCAGGTAGCCCATTACCGAAAAGGTGGCGGTAAAAAAGGCCAGCTGCACCCGTTCCGGGTTGCCCGGTTCCAGTTCGGCAAGATTCAGCCCCTTATCGAACTGATGGCCAAGCGCCATGCCTGCCAGTGCACCCAGCGGGCCACCAAACATAAAACCGAAACCGCCGCCGATTACTTTTCCCCACCAGCCCATAATCTGTTCACCTGTGTGTCTGTTTTATTAAAAAATAAATATTTAGTTGTGTAGTCATGTCGATACGATGTTTATTCACTGCATATTTTTTGTTGGCCAGCTTATTTCCACCACAGTGTCAGTGCCGGAATATAGGATATCATCAGCAGCCAGATCAGCATGATACCAAGAAATGGCATCGCCGATCTAAACAGGGTGAGAATACTTTTACCAAAACGTTGCGAGGCGATAAACAGATTGATGCCCACCGGCGGTGTCATATAACCGATTTCCAGGTTGGCGAGAAAGATAATGCCCAGGTGCACCGGGTCGATCTGGTAACGATGGGCCAGTGGCATAATCAATGGCACCACTACCACGATGGCGGAAAAAATATCCATCATCGCACCGATAATTAATAAAAACAGGTTGAGGGCGAGTAAAAATTCCAGCGGGCTGTGAATAAAACTGTCTGTGATTGCCAGCAGGCGGGAAGGTAACTGGGTGTCGATCAGGATATTGGTGAGGCCCATGGCAACGCCGAGAATAATCAGAATACTGCCCACCAGTTTTGCGGTATCAATCAGGATTTTGGGTAGATCATCCCGCAGTTTGATTTTCCGGTACACCACCGTTTCCACGAACAGTGCATAGGCGGCGGTGACAGCGGCCGCTTCGCTGATGGTGACAAAGCCACCGAAGATACCGACGATAACCAGTGCCGGTAAAAAAATATCCCACAGGGTTTCCCGTGCCGCACTGGCCAGTACGCACCATGAAAACGGATGACTCGGTTTGTGCCAGCTGCGCGCAGATTTGTAACTGTAGAGTGAAAGTAAAACTAGAAGGATAAGTCCCGGTACTATGCCCGCCAGAAACAGTTCGTCGATATTGGTGCCGGAGACGATGCCGTATAACAGAATCGCCAGGCTGGGCGGGAATAATAAACCCAGTGAACCGGACGAAGTGAGCAGACCCAGTGAAAACCGTTCCGGGTAGTTCGACTGCATAAACAGCGGGTAAAGCAGGCCGCCCAGCGCAATAATAGTGACACCGGAGGCGCCGGTAAAGGCGGTAAAAAATGCGCAGGCAACAATTGCTGCCATGGCAAGGCCGCCGGGCATCCAGCCGAGCAGGGCGTTGAATAATTTAATCAGCCGTTGTGGACTGCCGCCGGCCGCCATGGTCATGCCCGCCAGGGTAAACAGCGGAATCGTCATCAGGTTGGGCTGGTTGGCGAGTCGATACAGTTCGATAATGAGTATGCTGGGGTTAAGCTCGGTGGCATGGCTGGCATAAAGTCCACCGGCAGCCAGCGCGATAAACAGGGGCAGGCCCAGCAGTGCAAGCAGTACGACAATGAACAGCAGCAGGATCATGTTTGCTGTCCGCTGCCGGATGGCGGTTCTGACTGTTTGGCCAGGGTATCAATCAGCGAGTCGTCTGTGTCGGTGTATTGAGTGCTGTCGTCCCGGATCAGGCTAAGCAATAGAAAGTGCAGGCTGAGTATAATAAAACCGGCGGGTAGAATGAGTGCCAGGTAAAGTGCAAATTGTTCACTGGCGGGCGCATAGTTTTTTTCATCCAGCCAGAAAACCACCGCGTACCAGCTGAAGACGCTGCACACCAGTGCGCTGATAAAATACAGAGGTCGTTTCAGTTTCTGTTTACTGCGTTCGCTGATGGTGGCGGTAACGCAGTCAATTTTAATGTGCTTGTTGCCTTCGGAAATCAGTGCTGCCCCCATAAAGGTGACAAACAGCACCAGGTGTCGGGTCAGAGTATCCAGCTCGGCAAAACCCAGCTCGAACAGGTTGCGCATAATGACCTGCGACAGGGATAGCAGCAGTAATAATAGAAGACACAGTGCAGCCAGCAGCTTTTCAAAAACAATTAATTTCTGTTTGGTGGCTAACAGGAATGAGTTCATTGGCCAGGCTGGTTGCTACGGTAATCCGATAGTATGTTTTTAACCCGGGTGAAGTGTGCTTCAGGAATATAACCGGAGGTATTGAGTATCTCTGCTGCACGGTCGCGAATCTGCAGCATCTGCTGTTTTTCTTCATCGTTCCAGTCCCAGCTGAATTCAATGCCGCTCTGTTTTAATAGCTCGATACTTTTGGCGTTGTCGCGGCGTGAATCCAGGTTAATGTCTTCGGCAACTTTCTTACCGGTGGTTTTCAGTAGTCGTTGTAAATCCTGCGGCAGCTTATTATAAAAACGCTGGCTCACAACCAGGCTGCCAATCGCATTGGTCATGGGGACATTGGAGGCATAACTTAGTTTGCTGTGCCATTGCATGGCGAGCGCACCGAAAGGCGAGTTGTATACCGTGTCAATGCTGCCGTGCTGTGCCGAGAGCTGGGTGTAGACATCCATAATCGATAGAGGAACCGGCGACACGCCGGCGGCTTCCGCAAAGGCTTCGCCCATGGGGTCGCCCTGCCATAACCAGATGCGGCGAGACTTCAACTCTTCCAGCGAGGTGATCGGTAACTTGGAAAAGAAGTGCAGAAAGCCGACTTCGGGCCAGCCCAGTAACTGGTAGCCGGCCTGTTCGAAACCCGCTTCAATCTCCGGCATAATCTGTTTGCGTACATAATCCGATTCCTCGATATTGCGAAACAGAAACGGCATTTCCAGTACCCGTGCTGGTGGGTAAATACGGCTGATGCCATAGCCGGTAAAAAATGCGCCGTGTAGTTGCTGGCTGCGTATCTTGCGCAGCACGTCCGGTTCATCGCCCATGACCCCACCGGGGTAGATTTTTAATTGCAGGCGACCATTGCTTTGTTGCTCAAGTTCATCATTCCATTGCTGTATGCGATCGACCCAGGCGGTATCCGGTGGAATCAGGGTGGCAAATTTCAATGTATAGGTTTGTTGTGCCAGTGCTGAATTGCTGAGCAGAAAAAAAAGTAAACCTAGGCTGGCCAGATTTTTTATCAGCTGCTTGAACATAGTTAAAACCATTCCGCTTCCTTTTCCAGTAAACGCTGTGCTTTGCGTTTGGCGATGTTGTTAATCAGCGCGAGATCCGTGGCAGCACTGACATCCTGTTGAATCAACTTGCTCAGGCGCGCATGAAATGCCGGCTGGTCGAACCGCTGTCGATCCAGGAATTCTGCCTGCAACAAATCGATGATTAACAGGGGTTGTAAATTAAGTTGCCGTGCCTTGTCAAAATGTTTCTCGGAGAGTTCGAAGTTACCGCCGAGCATGGGCGAGCGGCTGCCGTGATAAACCCCGAAAAACAGATGGGGACCTGCATAATAAAAGTTTTCGTCCAGTTGCAGCACCCGCTGCATTAGCAACACCGCGCGGGGCAGCTGTGCAATGGCTTCGGCCTGGTTGCGGTTATGGTCAATCCACTTGGCCCAGTTGGAAGCGGCCCAGAAGAGGGCGGGCACCGATTTCTGACCCAGTTGCGCAAGCTGCTGTTCCAGCTCGGTCAGCGGGCCATTCAATATGGCCTGGCTGAGGCCCTGGTCGTGCAGATTGTAGAGTGCGTGATTCAGGCCGCGGCGATACAGCTTTGCGGCACGTTGCGGCTGCTGGTCTTCAATAAAACCATAGGCGAAGCCATAATAGGCCTGGGCTGCATAGTTTCTCAGCTCGCGGTGATCCGGTGCATTGATCAACATGCCTTCCATCAATTCGATATTGGCGGGCATGGCGGCTTCAGCCAGCAGCAGGTCATCTTCGCGGTTGACCGCCAGCATGCCCCCTTCAATCATTGGCATCGAGGCCCTTACCGTGAGTTCGGCAAAGGAGCAGCCGCCGAGTTGCAGCAGCAGGCAAAACAGAAACAGGTAACGCAGAGATTTATTCATATTGATGCTTGCTTGAGGTTTTCTGCACAGCTTAGCACAGGCGCTGCGCAGCTGTTAATCGGCTTTGTTGCATCGTTATACAGGCGACTGCTTGCTAAATCATCTGCTGGCGATATAGTGGCAGCATTAAGCAAAAAAACTTTGATCAATTCGGTTTTGTATGGCGCAGACTGCGTCAGCCATTATTAGCTCGCGGTAATACAAGCGATAAAACGGACTTGTAAATAATGCGTAAGAAAATTCTTTATGGCGTACTGCTGCTGATGGCCTTGCCAGTGTGTTTATACCTGCTGGGTTATTACCAGAATAATCGACAGCAGCCCTATCCGACACAGTCGCAGCTGGCATCTTCGCTGGAATCATCCCTGGACTGGCTGGCTAAGCATGAATCCGAGCTGCTGGACCAGGCCAATCCCATGCTGTGGTGGATGCTGTATGAGGCACATACGCTGACCCGCGACCCGCGCCTGCAGCAATTGCTCGATAAATACTGGCAGCGTTTCCCGCGTATCCGCGAGGGCGTCTGGGCACCGCTGTTTGGCGAGCCGCCACGAAGCTACCTCGCGGCCTACAGCGTGCAGGGTTTGCCCTATTACAATCAGCACATTATCTACGGGCTCAACTGTGCCGCGGATATTGCCGAGGAAATTCCCCTGGTGGCGCAGCAGAATGACGCCGACTTCTGTTTCCAGGCCAGTTATATCTACCGCCCGGCCTGTGTGACCCACCAGATGATGGGGATTCATTTTCTGCAACAGCAGAATTGTGGCCTGCTGCAGAATCTCGAGCAGGTGACTCACTCGCTGCAGCAGAGTATTGCATCCCAGCTAACATGGGATTTCCGCGTAGTGGATGTTTATCTGCAGCGGGTGCTGATGCTGCTGGTGAGTGGCGCAGAAGATATGCTCAAACCGGTCTGGTTACAGCGGGTGCTGCAGCATCAGCTGGGTGACGGTGGCTGGGCCGGCGAGGCGCCTATCGTGAGTCTGGGTGGGCGTAGTCTGCAATTCACCTCCCGCGGCATCGGCCTGGGGCCGGGCCGGGAACAGATGCGCAGTAATTACCATGCCACCGCACAGGGGGTGCTGATATTGAGTTACCTGAGCCACCAGCCCGAACTGCAGTAGTCCGTATAGCAGACAGTGGTATTGAATACCTGACTAAATGACTATGGTATAATGTCCGGCTTTGTACTCTAGTCAATTCAGGGTGTGTCTGTGTCGCCAGTGCTTTTATCCATTGTTGAAATCGGGGGCTACCCCAGTTTTTCTGCGTTCTACCAGCAAAAGGGTTTTGCGGTGGAGCAGGTGGAAAGCATGCGCAAGGCCTGCAAGCTGTTGAAAAAGGTGAAGCCGGCGGTGGTGGTGGCGGAATTCAATTTCCAGTCGGATTTTCGTGACCGCACCAGCAGCCTGGAAACCCTGATGGCAACGGTGCAGCGCATCCCGGACTGCAAGGTGATTGTATTCTATGAGCAGGAGCAGCGACCCCAGCTGGAGCGCCTGCTGGCGGTGTTCGAGGTGTTTGCTACGCTGACCTTTCCGATTGACCAGGCAGCCCTCGGGGCCGTGCTGGATAAGACCCTGGAGCCCAGGCATGAGCATTGATACGCTGTTTTCAGCAAAGGCGGGGCGTGCCGAGCGCATGCTGAAACGCCAGTACCAGAATCCACTGTTTGGCGAACCATCGATAGAACCGTTTGATATCCAGGATGCGCGCCAGCAGGATATGGTGGAAGCGGGAACGTTTATGGAGCAGTTTCGTTCGTTGGTGGAGCAGGTGTCGGCATTGCCAGCCAATGCCGAGGCAGACGATGTGCTGAAACTGAAAGAGGCACTGGACAAGGCCTATGAAACCAGTGCCGGCCTGGCCGGGGATCAGGCCGAGTTGCAGCAGATGATCCAGCGCCTGCTGGGGCTGATGATGCAGAGCATGTGGAAAGCGGTGGGTAATGACGCACAGGGTATCTCCAAGCTGGAAATGGAAGAACAGGCGCGACAGGCACATTTTGCGCTACTGCAGCACCCACTGATTGCCGATATGCTGTCCCCCGACAGCCCGATCGATGACAAGCTGCTGGTGCCCTGCCTGCTCAGTGAGCCGGTGGACGCCACCGCGCTGGCGTTTCAGCTGTTCGAGCCGGAACAGCAGGCGCTGTTGTATGAACAGGCACGTCAGCTGCTGCAGGATAAAGACCCCGCGCATCCGCGTATCGCCCATGCGCAGCAGTGTCTGCAAAAGATGACGGAACTGCTGAAGCCGCTAAATCAGCAGCCGGATTAGGCGAAAAGCACAAGATACCCTGATATTAGCGGGTTGAAGGGGTGGAAAAATGCTGTACAAATCCCCATGTAACAGAATCATCTGGAATTAATACACCAGCCAGGGCGCGCCGCATCAGCCAGGCGGCCCGGGCTGATTAACTAGACCGAGTACCCAGGAACAAGACCATGAGTAAAGACCCAGGATTAAGACCCGAAGCCGGTGTACTGGAAACCTCCAGCGAAGCCGAGGCCAGAGCCTTTCTGGAAGAGCAGTTAAGAAACTCGCAATACCAGCTGACCACGCTGGCCCGTGATGCGGACCCACTCGAGGTGGGCCGGGTGAAGCTGGATATTGCCAATGCCCAGCTCGGACTGGAAAAGAAAGAAGAGGCCTGGAACGAAGCCCGAGCGGCATTTGACCTGTTTATCGAGAAAGAGGACTGGGCCAGTGCCATCGAGGCCTGCGATATTATGTACCAGTGTGACCAGCCCTCATCAATTCTGGCGCTGGCCCACGGTGTCTGGCTCTCGGTGACCTACCCGGTGTCGCCGGAATACACCATCAGTATGATGAGCTACATTATCGACGAAACCCCGAATGACTCGGATGGTGCCGCAGTGGCGGCCGTGGTGGCTCACTATATAGTGGGTATTCGTGCCGATGATGAAAAGCACGACAGCCTCGCCTTTTTGACCACCAATATGATCGCCAAGGTGGCGCAGCGTCACTCCAATGTAAACAGCCAGGACAAGCTGGAATTCTGGCTGGAAAGTATGCAGCTGACCGAGCCGGAACTCTTTTTACCGCGCATGTCGATGGTGGTGGATGCGATTGCCAATGGCCGCTGGTGGTTCGATCGGGATGAGCTGCGCAATAAGTTGCCGGTGAACTAGGCTGCGCTGAAGCGCCGAGTCTGAGGCACACAAAAAAGGCGATGCCCGCGGGCATCGCCTTTTTTATCGCTGCTCGGTCGCTATGCGCTACGCCGGGTCGTCATTTTTGGGTTTGGACGACTTCATGCCGTGCAGCTTGACCACATTGGTTTTCGGCTTGTCACCCTTGTACAGGGGGCGATGCAGGCTGGGCTTGCCCAGCGCTTCAGTGATTTCCTTTTCCCGTGCGGCAATCAGAATAAAGCTCTGGCGCACATCTTCCATGGTTCTTTCGCTGAGTGGGTGTAACATGCCAGGATCAGGGGTGATTTCACGCACCACGCTGGAGATCACCTTGCGCAAGGTAACGAGTACATCGAGTTCTTTCTTTAAATCGGGATCCATAGGGCACCATCTTTTGCTTGTGTGTAAGTTGAGCTCGGGTCGGTTTTCGATTATACCTGCTTCACTAAAGGAATTTACCCGAATATTAGTATTTGTTATTATACCTGACCAATTTACTAAGTTATTGTGAGCCATTATGCCATATTACGTGTACCGCATGGAAACCTCGGAATTTGCGATGTTAAAGCAGCTCGAGATGATCAAGCACTTTGAGAAGTTTAAGGACGCCAAGCTGTTTGCCCGTGAGCAGCGCGCACTGCAGGCTGAAGGTGACACGGCGGAAATCAAGGTGATTTTTGCCGACAACCAGCTGGCAGCGGAAGAGATGTTGATGGAGAAGCGCGAAAAACCGATCGTGATGGAACATGAAAAATAAGCGCCAGCTATGGATGAAGACAGCTACAAAGCGGCCTACGATCGCATAAACACCGCACCCTGTGCCTTTGAAAAAGGCATACTGTCACTCAAGTGCCGTTGCGCCTATCAGCACATGTTTCGCCTGGCGGATCGCCATGGTGTGGGTTGCCGTGATGCGCTGATGCAGCAGAACTGCAGCAACTTTCTTAACCATCTGCGCAAGCAGACCCGCTTTGTGTTCAAGATTAATATCGATGGCCCGTTGCCGCACAATAAGGAACTGAAGGTGCAGAACGGTGGCATGCTGGGGGTGCAGAAGCTGTTACTGGATAATGCCCCTCATGATGACATGGGTAATGAGGTGGAGAATATTGCCGGGTTGATGACCCGTTCGATTGAGCTGTATGGCTCGATCGAGAATATTCCCTATAACCGCATTATGCCCAGCGTCACCGCCTACCAGACCCGGCCCAGGCGAAGTCGTTCGCGTTAGCTGAGGTTATTCAAGCGATAAAAATATAAAACCGGCGCCTTTATCATTCAATGCAGCGGCATATAATCACGTTGTATGATATGGAATAAATTCGAGCCTTAATCAAACCTGTTGCACTAACCACACCCACAATACGCACTGAACGTCAGCGAAATCGAGGAGTCAACCATGCACGAGCCGTCGCAGAACCCCTGGAAAACCCTGAGCACCCGGCCGGTGTATAACAACGACTGGATCAAGGTGGAGGAGCACCAGGTGATTACGCCCGGCGGCAGCCCCGGCATTTACGGTAAGGTCAGTTTTAAAAACCAGGCGGTGGGTGTGATTCCGCTGGATGAGCAGGGCAATACCTGGCTGGTGGGGCAATACCGTTACACCCTGAATGAATGGTCCTGGGAAATCCCCATGGGTGGTTCGCCTAAAAAGGAAGATAAACAAAAAACCGCGCTGCGTGAACTGGAAGAGGAAACCGGTTTAAAAGCGGGCCAGCTCACGGAACTGTTACAGTTACATACCTCTAATTCAATAACAGATGAGCGCGGCATTATCTACCTGGCAACTGAATTAAGCCAGGGAGAGCAGCAACTGGAAGACAGTGAAAAAGACATCCAGCTGAAAAAACTCAGCCTGGATGAGGCGATTGCCATGGCATCCAGTGGTGAAATTACCGATGCGATGAGTGTGGCCGGATTTTTTTATCTGGCGCTGAATCGCAGGCAGCTGGGGTTGTAATAGTTCTTTATGTCGCCAGCCACTTTATGCAGCGAATGCGCACTACCGGAGTTGTTCGCTGACAGAGGTCATTGAAACGCTGCAGATAATGCCTGCTTTACAGGCCGCAATGGGCTATAACTAGATTATTATATGAGTCGCCCGCAATAACACTGAAAATGATTGAATGAGCAACACGCCACACACTGATTATGCAAGATAAAACCAGAGCCTCGATGCAAGACCTGTGGGATAACTCCATGCTCGATGCCGGCAGTGCTGCCTGGCTGGAAAGCCTGTATGAGCGCTACCTGCAAAATCCCAATGATGTCGACAGCCGTTGGCGTGAATTTTTCGGTACCTTGCCGAGAATCAATGGCGTATTAAAAGACACGATTCATTCTGAAATCCAGCAACAGTTTCGACGCATTACCGAACATGCCGGGGGTACGCAGCTGCCACCCAGTCTGTCGATCTCCGAAGCCGCGCTGCAACACGAGCGCAAACAGGTCAAGGTGCTACAGCTGATCAATGCCTATCGTTTTCGCGGGCACCAGAAAGCCGATGTTGATCCACTGGGTCGAACCCATACCAAACCGGTGCATGATCTGTCGCTGGACTATTACGAGCTGAGCGAAGCCGATCTGCAAACGGTGTTTTCAACCGGTTCACTGTGCGGGCCAGAAGAAGCCACACTGCAGGAAATTATCGATATCCTGAATGGCGCCTACTGTGGTTCGATTGGCAGTGAGTATATGCACATTACCGAAACCGGCGAAAAGCGCTGGATTCAGCAGCGCATAGAAACCGTACGCGGCAGGGCACTGTTAAACGACGAAGAAAAGCAGCGCATACTAAAGCGCCTGACCGCAGCCGAGGGTCTGGAAAAATATCTGCACACCAAATATGTAGGGCAGAAACGTTTTTCACTGGAAGGTGGTGAAACACTGATTCCGCTGATTGATGAAACCATTCAACGCGCCGTTAGCCATGGCATCAGGGAAGTGGTGATTGGCATGGCACACCGTGGCCGACTGAATATGCTGGTGAATGTGATGGGCAAAACACCGGCCGAATTGTTCAGTGAATTTGAAGGCACCAAGGACCATGGTGACAATATGGGCGATGTGAAATACCACATGGGTTTTTCATCGGATATACAGACGCCCGCCGGTGAAGTGCATCTGGCGCTGGCCTTTAACCCATCGCATCTGGAAATTGTCGCACCGGTGGTGGAGGGTTCGGTGCGTGCTCGACAGGATCGCCGCGGCGACATTTATGGTGTTGAGGTTTTACCGGTACAGATTCACGGTGATGCAGCATTTGCCGGGCAGGGTGTGGTAATGGAAACCCTGCAGATGTCACAGTCGCGGGGTTATTCCACCAAGGGCAGTTTGCACATAGTGGTGAATAACCAGATCGGTTTTACCACCAGCAATATCCAGGACAGCCGCTCCACCCATTACTGCACCGATGTGGCGAAAATGGTGGATGCACCGATTTTTCATGTAAATGCTGATGACCCGGAAGCAGTAATGCTGGTGGCGCAAATTGCACTCGACTACCGCATGGCCTTCAAAAAAGACGTGGTGATCGACCTGATCTGTTATCGTCGCCACGGACACAACGAAGCGGATGAGCCGTCGGCTACCCAGCCGATGATGTATAAAAAAATAAACAGCCTGCCGGGTACACGGGATATTTATATCCAGCAGCTGATAGCCGACGGGGTGATCACACAGCAGGATGCAGATACATTGATGGAGAATTACCGCACAGAACTGGATGCGGGTCACTGTGTCGTGGAAGGTATGTGTGATAGCGGGCAGTCCGCCTATTCATTCCATATCGACTGGGAGCAATACGAGCGGCACAGGAAATCCAGCAGTGTAGAAACCGCACTGAATATCGAAACCATACGCCTGCTGTGCGAACAGATGGAAAAACGCCCACCGGGTTTCGAGTTGCAGCCCCGGGTAGAAAAAATCATGAAAGACCGTCATAAAATGGCGGCCGGTGCACTGGAAATCGACTGGGGCTTTGCAGAAATTCTTGCTTATGCGAGCCTGGTTACCGAAGGTTATGCAGTGAGGCTTTCCGGGCAGGACTCCGGGCGTGGTACTTTTTTCCATCGACATGCGGTGTTGCATAATCAGCTGGATGGCAGCTCCTATGTGCCCCTGCGGCATATGTCAAAAGATCAGGCCAGTTTTCTGGTAATCGATTCCCTGTTATCCGAAGCGGCGGTGCTGGCATTTGAATATGGTTATGCCACTGCAGAACCTGAAACGCTGGTGTTATGGGAAGCGCAATTCGGCGACTTTGCCAATAATGCGCAGGTGGTGATTGACCAGTTTATTGTTTCCGGCGAACAGAAATGGAGTCGGTTGTGTGGGCTGGTGATGTTACTGCCCCATGGTTTTGAAGGCCAGGGCGCAGAACATTCATCGGCGCGGCTGGAACGTTACCTGCAACTCTGTGCGCAGAATAATATTCAGGTGTGTGTGCCGAGCACGCCAGCGCAGATGTTCCATCTGTTGCGTCGACAGATGTTACGTAAGTACCGCAAACCACTGGTGGTGATGACGCCGAAAAGTCTGCTGCGCCACAAGCTGGCGGTGAATAGCCTGGATGATATCTGTCAGGGAAGGTTTACCTCGGTACTGGATGAAGTGGATCCGTTACCCAGGGAACAGATTAAACGCGTGATTATGTGCAGCGGCAAGGTGTACTACGATTTGCTGACACGGCGCAGGGAACTTGAACTCAACGAAGTCGCTATTATCCGTATTGAAGAACTCTATCCGTTCCCGGCCAATGCCCTGAATGCGGTGTTGCAGCAATACCAGAATGCAGAGCAACTGATCTGGTGCCAGGAAGAACCAAAGAACCAGGGTGCGTGGGATTATTTCGAGCCGCGTTTCGCTGCCAAACTGGATCATCCCTGTATGGTTGAATATGTAGGGCGCGTACCTTCGGCGGCACCGGCTGTGGGTTCGGCAAAAGTGCATGCGCAACAGCAAAAGAGACTCGTTAAACAGGCTTTGTATGGGGCTGACTTGAAAAAGTAATCAGGAAAAGATAATGACGACAGATGTTAATGTGCCCGAATTACCCGAATCCGTATCCGATGCCACTATCGTTTTATGGCGCAAACAGGTGGGTGATACGGTTAAACGGGATGAATCACTGCTTGATCTGGAAACCGACAAGGTGGTGCTGGAAGTGCCATCCCCCATCGACGGGGTGCTCACTGAAATACTGCAGGAAGAAGGTGCTGTAGTCGAAGCGGGACAGTTGCTGGCAAAACTGGATGCACTTGATGCGAGTGCCAGCGATAAAGCCAGTGCCGCTAAAACGGCGGATAAGACAGCGAATAAACCCTTTGTACTGGAAGAAATTGAGTCGCCAGCTGAACGGGTGATTAGCCCATCGGCGAAAAAAATGCTGGAAGAAAACAATATCAATGCTGATAAAGTGCCCGGCAGTGGTAAGGATGGCCGTGTGTTAAAGGAAGATGTTATCGCTTTTATGCAGCAGAACAATGCGGCGCAAGCAACGGGTGAGTCATCGGGTGCGGCAGCAAAGCAGCAAAACAAAACGGAGCAATCCGCCAGTACGCTGACGCATTCGGTTACAGAAAATATACCAGGCGCAGACACAGCGGGTGAACGAATTGAAAAACGCGTCCCCATGACACGGTTGCGCGCGCGGGTGGCGGAGCGTTTGCTGGATGCGCAACATAATGCGGCAATCCTCACCACCTTTAATGAAGTTAATATGCAGCCGGTGATGGATCTGCGGAATAAATACAAGGATCTGTTTGCGAAAAAATACGATGTAAAGCTGGGCTTTATGTCGTTCTTTATCAAGGCGAGTATCGAAGCACTGAAACGCTTTCCCGCAGTGAATGCCTCAATTGATGGCAATGACATTGTTTACCACGGTTATTTTGATATCGGGGTTGCAGTTGCCGCGCCCCGTGGTCTGGTGGTGCCGGTGTTGCGCAATGTGGACCAGATGAGCCTGGCGGATATTGAACGCAATATTGTCGAGTATGTGGATAAGGCAAAAAACAATCAGCTGGCGATTGATGAAATGACCGGTGGCACCTTCTCGCTCACCAATGGTGGCGTGTTCGGTTCGATGTTATCCACGCCGATTATTAATCCGCCGCAAAGTGCGATTCTGGGGATGCATAAAATTCAGCAACGCCCGGTGGTGGAAAACGATGAAATTGTCGCCCGGCCGATGATGTACCTGGCGTTGTCCTATGATCACCGGATTATTGATGGTGCCGAGGCGGTGCAGTTCCTGGTGACCATTAAAGATGTGCTGGAAGACCCGGCACGCAGTCTGATCGGAGTCTAGTGATGGCCACAGATTATGATGTCATCGTAATAGGCGCTGGTCCCGCAGGTTATGTGGCAGCGATACGTTGCGCACAACTCGGGCTCAACACCGCCTGTATCGATAACTGGCTGGATGAACAGGGAAAACCATCGCTGGGTGGTACCTGCCTGAATGTCGGTTGCATCCCTTCCAAGGCTTTATTGCAGTCAACTGAACTCTATGAACAGGCGAACCAGCAATTTTCTGCGCACGGTATTGAAGTGGAGGGTCTGGGTTTTGATCTGCAGAGAATGATGCAACGTAAAACCCGCGTGGTGTCCGATTTAACACAGGGCATAGCTACACTGCTTAAATCCAACCAGGTCACCAGTATTCACGGCACGGCAAAATTGCTGGCAGATAATCAGGTATCTGTGTGCAGCAACAACACAGCCGATAAGCAATACTACAATGCCAGGCACATTATCATTGCCAGTGGCTCCAGCCCCGTTGAGCTGTCCGCTGCCCCCCTTGAGCAGGATGTGATTGTCGATTCAACTGGCGCGCTGGCGTTTACCGATGTGCCGAAAAAACTCGGGGTGATAGGCGCAGGCGTTATCGGTCTGGAACTGGGCAGTGTGTGGCGCCGTCTCGGTTCCCAGGTGGTGATACTCGAAGCACAGGACACGTTTTTATCCATTGCCGATGAACAGATTGCCCGTGATGCTTCGCGCCTGTTTAAAAAACAGGGCCTGGATATTCGCCTTAATGCGCGGTTGCTGGGAACCGAGGTTATACAGAAGGGTAAGAACCGACAGGTTGAGGTGCACTACCAGGATGAAAACGGCGACCAGCATGAAATACTTGACCGCCTGATTGTTGCAGTAGGGCGCAAACCCAATACCGATTACATTGCCGATGAGGCAGCGGGGCTGGTGCTGGATGAGCGGGGCTTTATTCATGTTGATGATAACTGCGAAACCTCCATGCCCGGAGTGTATGCGATTGGCGATGTGGTGCGTGGGCCAATGCTGGCACATAAGGCTTCTGAAGAAGGCATGATGGTGGCCGAGCGCATCGCCGGGCAGTTTGCAGAAATCAACTATGACCTGATCCCGTCGGTGATTTATACTCACCCGGAAATTGCCTGGGTGGGCAAAAGCGAAGCGCAGCTGAAGGCGGCCGGGGAAAATTACCGTACAGGCAGTTTCCCGTTTCTTGCCAGCGGCCGTGCCAAAGCGCAGGGGGAAACCGCGGGCCAGGTAAAAATTCTTGCCCATGCCGAGACTGACCGGGTACTGGGTGTGCATATTATGGGCAGTCATGCTTCCGAGTTAATTGCCCAGGCGGTGGTGGCGATGCAGCTGGGTGCCAGTGCTGAGGATCTTGCATTGACCGTGTTTGCACATCCAACCCTGTCCGAAGCATTGCATGAAGCGGCGCTGGCGGTTGATGAGCGCGTCATTCATCTGCCAAAAAAGAAAGGTCGGTGAAATTTTATAAGCCATGCCACGGGTCGACAGACGCTGATAAATTCAGCGCGATATAAAAAATAATCACAGCAGAAGACAGTCGATTGCACTGGGCTCACTCAGCGTGCATGCCACTGAGCTATTGGGAAATCATAATGAACTTACACGAATACCAGGCAAAACACTTATTCAAACACTACGGCATGCCGGTGCCGCAACATCGCGTGGTCAGTTCAGCGGGTGATGTGCATGCCGCGCTGGATGCGCTGGAAGGCGAACGTTGGGTGGTCAAGGCGCAGGTGCATGCGGGTGGCCGTGGTAAGGCCGGCGGTGTGAAAGTTATCGAGCATCGGGATGAAGTGGCGCACTTTGTGGGCAAGATGCTGGGCAGCCACCTGGTGACCTTCCAGACCGATGCAAAGGGGCAGCCGGTGAATCATGTACTGATTGAAGAAGCCTGTAATATCGAGCGTGAGCTGTATCTGGGCGCAGTGATTGATCGCACCACCCGGCGGGTGGTGATTATGGCCTCCACCGAGGGTGGTGTGGAAATCGAAAAGGTAGCGGAAGAGTCGCCGGAAAAAATTCTGCGCACCACGGTAGACCCGATGCTGGGACTGATGCCCTATCAATGTCGCAAACTGGCGTTTGGTCTGAACCTTGAAGGCGTGCAGATAAAACAGTTCACCCAGTTGCTCACGGGCCTGGCGAGACTGTTTGTTGAAAAAGATCTGTCACTGGTGGAAGTGAACCCGCTGGTGGTAACAGGTGAAGGTAATCTGCTGTGTCTGGATGGCAAAATCAATGTGGATGACAATGCACTCTATCGCCAGAATGAGCTGCTGGAAATGCGTGACACCACCCAGGAAGATGCCCGTGAAAACCGTGCACGTGAATGGGATCTGAATTATATCGCGCTGGATGGCAGTATTGGTTGCATGGTGAATGGTGCGGGACTTGCCATGGCTACGATGGATCTGATTAAGCTGCACGGCGGCGATCCCGCCAACTTTCTTGATGTGGGTGGCGGTGCAACCACAGAACGGGTTGCTGAAGCCTTTAAAATTATTCTCTCCGATCGCAATGTCAAAACCGTGCTGGTGAATATTTTTGGTGGCATTGTGCGCTGTGACCTGATTGCCGAGGGTGTGATTGGTGCAATTCGAGAAGTGGGTGTGAGGGTGCCGATTGTGGTGCGACTGGAAGGTAATAATGCCGAAAAAGGTGCCCAGCTACTTGAACAGAGCGGGCTGAATATTATTGCCGCCAAGGGCTTAACCGATGCAGCGCAGAAAGCCGTGGCTGCTGCAAACGAGGCTGCATAATGAGTGTATTGATTAACAGTGAAACCAAAGTGATCTGCCAGGGCTTTACCGGCAAGCAGGGGACCTTTCATTCGGAGCAGGCGATTGCCTATGGCACACAGATGGTGGGCGGGGTAACGCCGGGCAAGGGTGGGCAGAGTCATCTTGATCTGCCGGTATTTAATACGGTGCGTGAAGCGGTCAATCACACCGCCGCCACGGCTTCGGTCATTTATGTACCCGCGCCCTTCTGCAAGGACTCGATTCTGGAAGCAGTTGATGCGGGCATTGAACTGATCGTGTGCATTACCGAAGGCATACCCACGCTGGATATGCTGCAGGTAAAAGTTGCGGTGGAGCAGGCCGGGGTGCGTCTGATTGGCCCCAACTGCCCGGGTATTATTACCCCCGGTGAATGCAAGATCGGCATTATGCCGGGTGAAATTCACCAGCCGGGCAAGGTGGGTATAGTGTCCCGTTCCGGCACCCTCACCTATGAAGCGGTCAAGCAGACCAGTGATCTGGGTTATGGTCAGACCACCTGTATCGGCATCGGTGGCGATCCGATTCCCGGCATGAATTTTATCGACTGCCTGAAGCTGTTTGAAGAGGACCCGGACACCGAAGCGATTCTGATGGTGGGCGAAATCGGTGGCACCGCCGAGGAAGAAGCGGCGGAGTATATCCGCACCAATGTCTCCAAGCCAGTGGCGGCGTTTATTGCGGGCGGCACCGCCCCCAGGGGCAAGCGCATGGGGCATGCCGGTGCGATTATTGCCGGTGGCAAGGGTACCGCAGAGGATAAATTCCAGGCGCTGGATGCGGCGGGTGTTACCACCACCCGCTCACCGGCAGAACTGGGCCTGGCGGTGTCACAGGCAACCGGCTGGAAATAGCCGGGGTTTATGCCTGCCGGAGGCTGTTCCCGGGCAATTATGCGGGTTCGGTTACTGCGTTTTAGTCGTCCCGCAGCTTTGGCCCGATATTAATGCCCAGGGAAATTCGGCTGTGCTGGCTCAGGTTTTCAGTCACCTCATGGGGCATGTCCGGTGGAAAGAAAACAAACAGGCCTTCCTCGGGGGTGATCCGGCAATCCAGCGGCGGCCTGCTTAACACCAGTTCGCCGGAGTTCTCCGGCACTTTCACATAATAAACCGCAGATAACAGTTCATCATCGTCGTCATGGCGGTGCAGGGTGGTGCGGTCACCGGGGTTCATCAGGTTAAACCATAATCCGGCCTTCAGCTCCGCGGCGGGTTGCTGCAGTATTTCGGCGGCAATTTCAGTCACCGTGCGGATCACCTGGCTGAGCGCCGGAATTTTCCCGGCATCAATATAGATATTTTCATAGCGGCCGAAAAACTCGTGGGTTTTGCGCGTGTCCCCATCATCAATAAAGCGCTGCAGGCCTTCCATCAGTTGCTGGTTCAGTTCATTGTAATCGTCCAGTCTGGCGGAGTGCAGGCTGTGCTGGTTAAGACGGTAATGCGGGCTCATAGGTATCATGCTGCGTGTTCAGGGTTTGAGTGGATAAAACAATATATCGACCGGCTCATTATGATACAGGCAATGCGCCAGTGGCTGCCAGCCACGTTCCTGATAAAACGCCGCCTGATCCGGGGTAAACAGATACAGCCGCTCGGCCGAACCCTGCCTGGCAAGCTCAATACAGCGCCGTATCAGTTCCGTAGCTATGCCCTGTTGACGGAAGCTCGGGTGTACATAGACACTGGCCAGCCAGGGCGAGAGCTCGCTGTGGGTTTCCATATCGCATTCCACCACGCTGGCAGAACCCACGGGCTGTCCCTGTTGTGTGGCCAGCAGGCAAAACGGCACCTCGGGGCTGTTGTTGTATGTGCTGTAAAGACGGACCCGCGATTCAACACTGTGTTGCGGGCTGAGATGATGCCACTGCGACTGGTGCCAGCGGGCTATGGTTTCGATGTGCTGGGGCTGTTCGCCGAGGTAACTGAAACGGGTCGTTTGCATTGCTTTAAACTCATGCTCCGGGAAGCAAACTGATGGAAAAAGGTCTATTCTTGTTAGTGATATTGCTTGTCTGCAGGGCATATTCCAGCTGCCTGAAGACTGGCCATGGAGCCGATCCACCAGTCCAGTAGACAAGGGGTCAGGTGCGGGCTTTGCAGGATGCTTAAAAAATTAACACAGCTTCAGGTGAGATTACAGTATGAGCGTCAACAATAGAATTCTAATAGTCGATGACACGCCGTCAATTCACGAGGATTTTCGTAAAATTCTCGTGCCATCAGGCAAAGTTGGTAAGGATCTGGAGCAGATGGCAGAAAGTCTGTTTGGTGACAGTGGAGAGGGGCCACTTGATCCGTGCATGGAATATGAGATTCACTCCGCCTACCAGGGTGAGGAAGCGCTGCAGATGATTGAAAAAGCGGAGCGGGAAGACAGGGGCTATGCCCTGATATTTATGGACGTGCGTATGCCGCCAGGGCTGGATGGGGTGAAAACCATTAAAAAGATCTGGGAGCAGTATCCCTGTCTGGAAATTGTTATCTGTACGGCCTACTCCGATTATTCCTGGTCAGATATTGTTGATATGCTGGGGCCATCGGACCATCTGCTGGTATTAAAAAAACCATTTGATGCAGACGAGGCTCAGCAGATGGCACTGTCATTGACACGCAGGGCGAGTAATGCAAAAAAACAGCGTATACATCTTTCAACGTTACAAAAGAATCTGGATAACTGCTATCAGAGTGTTGATCAGCTCAAACAGCAGATAGAAAAAATCTCATAGGGAGCAGAGTGTCGTGCAGGATACACGTAGGCGACAGTGTTAAATCATTTGATGAAAACCACAGCATTTGCAGGCCACTTACTGATGGTTCTGGTGCTCGCCGTTTCATTAACCCTTGGCGCAGCACCCCATGACAGTCTGGCGGATAATAACCGTGAGTATCAGCTCAAGGCAGCCTATCTGCTGAATTTTGCCCGCTTTGTTTACTGGCCGGAGCAATCCTTTGCAGCAGATGATTCAGCCTTTACCATTTGTGTGTATGGTGACAATCCTTTCGATGGTGCCTTAAACAGTCTTTCCAGTAAGCAGATTAATAATCGTCCAATCGAGATACGCTTTTTTGAACAGGGGCAGACAGATGCACAGTGTCAGATTGCTTTTTTCCCGGAAACAGCACAAGCGATATACAGCTCTTTAAAAAAGCAGCTTCCAGCCCATGTATTAACCGTCAGTGAATACGATGGCTTCTGTGAAGATGGTGGCATGATTGAATTTATTCAGGTGGAAAATAAAATCCGCTTCGAGATTAATCTCACCAGCAGTACAGAAAACGGCATTAAATACCGTTCGCAACTGCTTGAAGTGGCGGAGCGGCTGCGATGAAGCTGTTCAGGCATATCAGTATAAAGACCAAACTGCTGATGGTGTATATCACCATTACCGGGCTTATTCTGACGTCAGCGTTTATTATTATTATGCGCATGGAAGCAAGTACTAACCGGCAGAATGTTGTTTCCGGATTGTCTGTGGTGGGCGAAATCGTTGCCGATCGCAGTGCCGCATCGGTGGCATTTTCCGATGTGGAGTCGGCAAACAGTAATCTACGTACGCTGCGCTCGCATGAATCTATTGTTTACGCCTGTATCCGCACAGAGGCTAACGAGTCATTTGCCCAGTATACGATTGATAGCAGTACGCAATACAGCTGCGACGATTTCGATATCGAGAATACAACCCGCTTTGATGGTAATTACGTGGATATATATAAGCCAATATTGCTGGAAGGTCAGCCGATTGGCATGCTGCAGGTCAAGGCTTCGCTGGATGAGTTGAATAAGCGTCTGCTGGATAGTGCCAAACTGTCGTTTATGATTTTCACTGGCTTGATGCTAATTGCAGCGTTTCTGTCCAGGAAGTTGATGAATCTGGTGACGCAGCCGATTACCCGGCTCAAGGATATTGCACAGAGCGTCACCGAAAAAAGAAATTACGATCTGCGTGTGGAGCAGGTGTCCAGTGACGAAGTGGGTGTGCTGGTTAATTCATTTAACAAGATGCTGGACCAGATAGCGGCGCGTGATCGTGCGCTTAATAATGAAAAAGAAAAAGCAGAAATATCGGCATTGTCTGCAAAGCGACATGCCAGCGAAACAGAAAAAATGAATGCGGAGCTGGAAAAGGAAATCAGTGAGCGGCTGCGGGTAGAAAAGGAGTTGCAGGAGCTGAATGAAACCTTGGAAGAAAAAGTTCAGGAACGCACCCTGGAGCTCAAACAGCTGAACGAAAAAATAGGCGATATCGCACGCAGTGCCGGCATGGCGGAAGTGGCCAGCGGTGTTTTGCATAATGTGGGTAATGTATTAAACAGTGTCAATGTGTCTGCTTCGGTAATGCGGGAACAGGTGCGCAAGTCGAAAGCTGAAAACCTTGGGCGTCTGGTTAACCTGATGCAGAAAAACCAGCATGATCTGGCAGACTTTATTAGCAACGATGAAAAGGGAAAACAGATTCCGAAATTTATTGCGTTGTTGGCTGAGCAGCTAACAGAAGAGCGTAATACCCTGTTTAGAGAGCTGGATGAGCTGGCAAATAATATTGACCATATCAAGAATATTATCAGTATGCAGCAGTCATATGCCGGTAGTTACGGGGTCAGGGAAAAAGTCAAACTAAGTGACCTGGTTGAAGATGCGCTTAAAATTAATCTGCAGGAAGTCAATCGGCATAATATCAAGGTGGAAAGACATTATGATGAAACGCCATTGATTTATGCGGATAAGCACAAGTTACTGCAGATTATTATTAATCTTATCAGTAATGCAAAGTATGCCCTGAAAGAAAAGGCTGACAATAATCGATTACTACAGATTATGATTTATAAAAATGATGGGGAAGCGGTGATTGAAATCCGTGATACAGGTATTGGTATAGCGCAGGATGATATACAGCATCTATTTGAGTACGGATTTAAACGACGCCGTGGTGGGCATGGCTTTGGTCTGCATCACAGTGCGCTGGTTGCCAATGAAGTGGGCGGACGTATAAAAGTCTACAGCGAAGGCCCGGGTAAGGGCGCAACATTCCAGTTGTTCGTGCCACTGGATGAGAAGGTGGCGGCAGCATGAGAGAAATGAAGAATGAATTTGATAATCGCAGAATCCTGATTATTGATGATGATGCGCGCATTCACGAAGACTTCAGAAAAATACTGGGCGAAAAAACCGTAGACAGTGAGTTTGACCAGCTGGAAGCCGCATTATTCTCTGATCAGCAACACAGTAGCGCGGGTATTGACTATGAGCTGGACTCAGCCTACCAGGGAGAGGAAGGTTACCAGAAGGTGGTCAAGGCCCAGCAGCAGGGTCGACCCTATGCCATGGCCTTTGTTGATATGCGCATGCCACCGGGATGGGGTGGCCTGGAGACCATTAAGCAGATATGGAGTATCGATACACAGATCCAGCTGGTGATCTGCACTGCCTATTCGGACTACTCCTGGAATGAGGTGCTTTATCATCTGGGCGCATCGGATCGACTGATTATTCTTAAAAAACCATTCGACATGGTTGAGGTTCAGCAGATCGCCACGGCACTCACCACCAAGTGGCGCTTAAGCTGTGAAAGCATGTCACGATTGCGTCAGGTTGAGGAGTCGGAAGAAAAATACCGTGCGGTGGTTGACAGCGTGGAAGATGCGATTATGACGCTGGATGCCGAGGGTAATATTCTGTTTGTGAATCACAACCCATGGCACATGATCAATCAGGCGGTGGGGCATAACTATTATGCCGGCATAAAGGATGAATACCGCAGCAAGGTAATGGAGTCGGTGAATCAGGTGTTTAGCACCGGCCAGAAGAAGAATATTGAATACGCAGCACAGGCAGAAGGCGATAACACGGTCTGGTCAGAGGGTCGAATCTCGCCCTACTACAAAGATAATAAAGTCGTCGCAGCCACCCTGGTGGCAAGTAATATTTCTGCACGCAAGGAACTGGACTGGCAGTTGCGCCATGATGAATTAACCGGGCTTGCGAACCGCGCGTATTTTTTGAGTTACCTGGAAACCTGTCTTAAACAGCGTGAAGCCTCACAGATGTTTGCGGTGCTGTTTGTGGATCTTGATCATTTTAACCTGACAAACGACTGCTTTGGCCACGAAGTTGGCGACAAGCTACTGGTGCAGGTAGCAAAACTGCTAAGTAAACATGTCAAACAGGATGAAATGCTGGCACGACTGGGTGGTGATGAATTTGCCATGCTGAAATGTGCAGATAATGGCCGGCAGGAACTGGAAGCGTTTATTTTGCTGATTCGTGAATTGCTGGCGCAGGCGGTTCAGGTGGACGGATTTGATATCTATTCATCCGCCAGTATTGGTGTGGTGATCATTGATGAACCAGACCTGAGTGCCAATGAGTTATTACGGGATGCGGATGCCGCGCTTTACCACGCAAAGTCAAAAGGGCGTAATCGTCATGAGTATTTTGACCAGGAAATGCGTAAACGCGTGGTGCAACGGGTTCAGTTGGGTAATGAATTACGCGAAGCCATCAGGCAGGATCAGTTTGAAGTCTATTACCAGCCAATAGTCGACATTGTTGAGGGAAAGTTGCAGGGCTTCGAAGCATTGATTCGCTGGCAGCATCCACAAAAAGGCATGGTGCCACCTGACGAGTTTATTCCTGTGGCAGAAGAAACCGGGCTGATTTTTGCCATTACCCGTATGGTGCTGGAAAAAGTCTGTCACCAGCTGGATCTGTGGACGCAGCAGGGTGTGGATAATATAAAAGTATCGGTTAACTGTTCAGCCAGGGACTTCAACGAAGGCAGGCTTAAGCAGACTATCAGTGAAGTGGTTGAAGCAAGTGGCATAGATATCAATCGACTGGCGCTGGAGCTGACAGAAAGCAGCATTATGGAGGATGTGGAAAGCTCAATGCAAACCATGCGTGAATTGAGTGAGATGGGGGTAACTGTTTCTATCGATGATTTCGGCACCGGCTATTCGTCCTTCAGTTACCTGAAACAGTTCGCGATTGCCAAGCTTAAAATAGACCGTGAGTTTATCCGTGATATTCCACATAACGAGGATGATGCCGCGATAGTAGAAGCGATTATCGCCATGGCAAAACGCCTGAAAATACGTGTGGTGGCAGAAGGGGTTGAAACACGGGAGCAGCTGCAGTTTCTACAGAATGCCGGATGTGACCTGGTGCAGGGCTACCTGCTGGGCAAGCCCATGCCGGAGGCGCAGGCTAGCCAGTGCCTGCAGGATGATGCCTGGTTACGCGAACAGTTGTAGTGTGTCGTCTACTCGCGTTGATATAAAGCCGAGTATAAAGGTTTTTTAGCCTGCCGCTTAAGTGTAAAATGGCCTGTGATTAGCGGAAGGTATTATGAAAAAATCCAGGCACAGTCCCGGCGGTAAGCTGTCAGTCGAAGACAGATTATACGCCACGCCCCGAGAGGCAATTACCCAGTTTGTATTTGATGAATCCGTCGCCGGTGTGTTCGAGGATATGATCGGCCGCTCGGTACCCGGTTACAGCACGCTGCTGTCGATGTTTCCTGTGCTATCCCGCTATTTCGTCAAGGCGCACAGCCGTTGTTATGATCTGGGCTGTTCACTGGGCGCCTCGACGCTGGCAATGCAACAGGGCATCGACCAGCCAGCAGTTGAAATCCATGCCATTGATAATTCTGCGGCTATGGTGGAAAAGTGCCGGCAACTGATGCAGCAGCATGCTGCCGATTGGGATGTGCGTGTGCAGCAGGCAGATATCTGTGATATCGAAATCAGCAATGCATCCATGGTGGTAATGAATTTCACTCTGCAGTTTATTGACGAGGCTGTACGCGGCCAGCTGATTGAAAAAATCTACCTGGGTATGAATCAGGGCGGGGTATTTGTGTTATCGGAAAAAATCAAACACGAAGATGCCGGGCAGGAAGAGCGTATGGTTTCGCTGCATCATGCCTTCAAGAAAGCCAATGGTTACAGTGAACTGGAAATAAGCCAGAAGCGCAGTGCGCTGGAAAATGTATTGCGCCCGGAAACCGTGGCCCAGCATTTGCAGCGTCTGAAATCCGCGGGCTTTTCTGAATGCTTTGTCTGGTTCCAGAGCTTTAATTTCGTTTCAATTCTGGCAATTAAATAAATGCAATTGACGCAACTGCATAAACTGCTGAAAGATACACCACTGGAAGTCTGGAGTGACCTGCTGGAACAGCAGGTGCAGAACCGGCTCAGTGTGGAAAATTTCGGTAAACTGCAACAATGGCAGCAGGCGGTTGATAGCCTGCCCGACCTGCCTGCGGCAAAAATTGAATTGAATACCGATGCAGTGAGCGTTTTTTCGGCACAGGCGCTGAACGCGCAACAGCAGAGTGCGCTTAAACAGCAACTCAAACAGCTGATGCCATGGCGTAAGGGGCCGTACCATCTGCACGGTGTGGACATAGATACCGAATGGCGCTCCGATTTCAAATGGCAACGTATCCAGCCGCATATACAACCGTTACAGGGTAGAACCGTGCTTGATGTGGGCTGTGGCAATGGTTACCACAGCTGGCGCATGCGTGGCATGGGGGCGGAGCTGGTAATCGGCATTGACCCCTCGGCATTGTTTGTAATGCAGTTTGCTGCTGTTAAGCATTTTATTGGTGAGCAGAATGTATTTGTGCTGCCATTGGGTATAGAAGACATGCCGGATAATCTGCATGCCTTCGACACCGTGTTTTCCATGGGGGTTTTCTACCATCGTCGCTCGCCGGTGGATCACCTGTACCAGTTGCGCAACTGCCTGAAGTCCGGTGGTGAACTGGTACTGGAAACCCTGGTGATTGAAGGTGATGAAAACCAGGTACTGATGCCCGAGGACCGTTATGCACAGATGCGTAATGTCTGGTTTATTCCCAGTGCCGCGGCAATGCTGAAATGGCTGGTACGTTGTGGCTACAGGAATGTCAGGCTGGTCGACCAGACCCTGACCACAATAGAGGAACAGCGATCAACCGAGTGGATGACGTTTCATTCACTGCAGAACTTTCTCGATGAGAATGATCACACAAAAACCGTTGAAGGTTACCCTGCGCCACTGCGTGCCACCTTTATTGCCGAGGCGCCGTAATGCAAATTAAAGCCCTGTATAAACGCAGCTTGCTATTTCGTCTAACGCTCAATGTGCTTTTATTATTGCTGGTGTATTTTGCAATCAGGGCCTGGCAAACCGCGGACGTGGTCAGAGGACAGGCACCACTGTTTGCAGCGACGACCCTGCAGGACGAAGCAATCCGTTTGCAGGGCTACAGGGACAAACCGCTGATGCTGCATTTCTGGGCGCCCTGGTGTCCCATCTGTCGACTGGAAAGTGATTCAGTCGCTAGCGTGTCGAAAGACTACCAGGTAATGACCGTGGTTAGCTGGACTTCATCCGCTGACGAAGTGCACGCCTATCTACTGGAGAACTCGCTGCAACTGCCGGTTGTTTTCGATGAAAAAAACCAGCTGGCCGCACAATATAAAATCAATGCCGTGCCCACCAGCCTGTTTATTGATGCGGATGGCATGATACGGTATATCGAGCAGGGCTATACTTCGGAGTGGGGCATGCGACTGCGATTGTGGTGGTTGTCCGTTATGGGCTGAGTCGAACTCACAGGAATTTTTATGCATCAGATACTGATTGAAGAAAATGAAGTGAATAGCCTGCCGGCACTGTTTCGCGCGCGGCTGGAAAAAACACCGGATGCCATGGCCTATCGTCAGTATGATGTAGCCAGCCAGAAGTGGACACAGACCAGCTGGCGTGAAATGGCAAACGAGATTGCGCGCTGGCAGGCGGCTTTTGTTAAAGACGGTTTACAGGCCGGTGACAAGGTGGCGGTGATGCTCAGAAACAGCCGTGAATGGGTGGTGTTTGATCAGGCTGCGCTGGGGCTGGGGCTGGTTACTGTGCCCCTGTATGTAGATGATCGTGCGGACAATGTTGCCTATATTATTCATCATGCTGAAGTTAAACTGCTGTTTGTGCAGGACAAGCTGCAATGGAAGCAACTGCTGGACGTGGATATCGACCTGGGCGGACTGCAGCGTATTATCAGTATAAAACGCATTTCCGCAGACGATGAGCCGGACGACCCGCGACTTGAATCCTTGTCCGACTGGGTGTTCGGTTTGTCCGGTGAATTACAGAGCCGGGAAAGCGGTGCAGATGAACTGGCCAGCATTGTCTATACATCGGGTACCACCGGCCGCTCGAAAGGTGTGATGCTGTCGCACCGCAATATTCTCTCCAATGCCTTTGCTTCATCATCCTGCACTGAATGGCGGGATGATGAACGCTTTCTCTCATTTTTGCCCCTGTCGCATATGCTGGAGCGTACCGCTGGTTATTACATGCCGATTATTATGGGTGCCGAGGTGATCTATGCGCGGTCAATCGCACAGCTGGCAGATGATCTGCAAACTGTTAAGCCCACAACACTGGTTTCAGTGCCGAGAATTTATGAACGTGTGTACGGAAAAATACAGGATGGTCTGAAACAGAAATCGCCAGTAGCCAGAAGCCTGTTCAAGATGGCAGTCAATGTCGGCTGGCATCGATTCCAGTGGCAACAGGGGCGTGCAGGCTGGCATCCGAAATTAGTGTTGTGGCCAACGCTGAATAAACTGGTGGCTTCAAAGGTGCTGGAAAAACTCGGCGGTGAATTACGCATTGCGGTATGCGGTGGTGCAGCATTGTCTGAAGAAGTTGCGAAACTGTTTATCGGCCTGGGTCTGCCACTGGTGCAGGGATATGGCCTGACGGAATCCAGTCCGGTAGTGTGTGTGAATCGGCTGGATGATAATATTCCTTCCAGTATTGGTCGTGTTTTACCGGGCACCGAAATTCGCATTGGTGAAAAAGACGAACTGCAGAGTCGCGGCCCCAGCAGTATGCTCGGCTACTGGAAAAACGAGCAGGCGACAAAAGACAGCTTTACTGACGATGGCTGGCTTAAAACCGGTGACAAGGCACGCATTGATGCAGATGGCCATGCGTATATTACCGGCCGCCTGAAGGATATACTGGTGCTGGCAAACGGTGAAAAAGTGTCACCCGGTGATATGGAGCTGGCAATTGCGCTGGATTCATTATTTGATCAGGTGATGGTGATTGGTGAGGCGCGGCCATTTCTATCAGCACTGCTGGTATTAAACCCCGATGCCTGGGCAGATATGGCGGTCAGCCTGCATGTGCACCCGGAAGCCGAAGAGGTGTTGCTGCAGCGCAATATTGAAAAAGCCATTCTGCAAAGAGTGGCGCAGCGGCTGAAAGACTTTCCCGGCTATGCCAAAATTCGTCGTGCGCATATCACCCTGCAACCCTGGTCGGTGGAAGACGGGCTGCTGACGCCAACCCTTAAAATAAAACGTGCAAAAGTGCTGGATCGCTATGCCAGTGAAATTGATGCATTATATGCACATCATTAATTAAGGCAGGAGCCGTTATGAAAAACCAGTTACCGGAAAATAAGATTCCCGTATTGCGTGTACCGGCTATGCCGTCGGATTTAAACGAAGGCGGTACAGTGTTTGGTGGCTGGATTATGTCGCAGGTCGACATTGCCGGCAGCATTCCCGCCGCAATGCGTGCGAAGGGCCCGGTGGTGACCCGCGCGGTGGATTCCTTCGAATTCAAAAAGCCGGTGTTTTCCGGTGACCTGGTGAGCTGTTATGCCGAGGTAGAATCGGTTGGCCGCACCTCGATCACCGTGCATGTGGAAGTTTACAGCCAGCATATCAAGCAGGGTGAAATTAATACCGTGCCGGTCACCGAAGCGAGCCTGGTGTACGTGGCGGTGGATCATGAAGGCAGGCCCCGTGAATTACCGGATGAGTAACAGGGTTATCTGTTTGATGACCTGATGTCATGCTAAAGCTTGTGATCTGGTCTATAAAGTGGAATTAAGAGTTTTTTAAAATCCGCTGGCACAGGATGCGTCCAGCTAAATAATAATATATAGGATAATAGCGAGGATTGATTATGAGTGAAAAAAACAAAATTGCAGTCGCTATTGCAGGTTGCCTGATCAGTGGCCTGTTTAGCACACAGGCATCAGCTGCCGGCTTTGCCCTGATTGAAAACAGCGCCAGTGGTATGGGTAATGCCTATGCCGGTGGTGCAGCGATTGCCGATGATGCATCTACGGTGTGGTTTAACCCGGCTGGGATGATGCGACTCAAAGGCGACCAGATGAGTGCCGCACTGCATGTGATCTCACCCAGTGCACAGTTTAAAAATGGCGGGAGTACCCAGGCTGATGGTACTACGTCTTTAATTGGTAATGAAGATGATGGCGGAACCACTGCGGTTGTGCCGAATTTCTACTATGTGACCGAGTTAAGCGAGACCTCCCGTTTCGGTGTGGGTGTTACCGTACCTTTCGGTTTATCAACCGAATACGATGAAGAGTGGGTTGGCCGCTACCATGCCACTACATCAGAAGTACAGAGCATTAATATCAACCCCAGCTTTGCCTTTAAATTTAACGATTCGCTGTCACTGGGACTGGGTTTGAGTATCCAGTATCTTGAGGCGACCCTGGAAAACCATATTGACTCGGCGTTGACCTGTATGGGGTTGCTGCGGGCGGCTGGCCAAAGTCCAAGTGCTGCACAAACTGCCTGTGTAACTAATGCAGGCTTGCAGCCTGGTAACCTTGCTCAGGATAGTCTTCAGGCGATGAATGCCGATGGCTGGAACTGGGGTTGGAATATCGGTGCGCTGTATGACATTGATGCACAGTCACGACTCGGTTTTGCCTATCGTTCCTCAGTTGAAGCCAATGTAGACGGTGGTGTTGATTTTACCGTTGACCCTGCCTTCCAGGCGGTGATCGATGGACTTGGCCCACTGTCCGGTTTTCTCAGTGACACAGGTGTTCGCTCTGGCATCGATTTGCCGGCACAACTCTCGGTGAGCTATGTGCGTGATATGACCAGCGACTTTACCCTGATGGCGGATATTACCTGGACTGAATGGAGTAACTTTGACGCACTGGTCATCAAGTTTGATAACCTGGTGCAGCCTACTTCGGTGCAGCCGGAAAACTGGGAAGACTCCTACCGTTTTGCAGTGGGTGGTAATTACCGCCTGGATGAAAAAATGCTGTTACGTATGGGCATAGCACTGGACCAGACACCGGTTCCTTCTGCTGAAGATCGCACAGCACGTATTCCCGGCGAAGACCGTAAATGGTTGAGCCTGGGTATGAATTACACCATCGATAACAATACATCCATCGATGTGGGCTACAGCCATCTGTTTGTCAGTGATACGGAAATCAATAACTCGGTACCTAATTCAGGCCAGATACTGCTGGGTGAATACGAAGCCGATGTGGATATCCTCAGTGCCCAGCTTAACTACAAGTTCTAGCTGAGCGTTACTGAGTCCTTCAGTTAAAAGCCCTGTAGCAGACATGCTGCAGGGCTTTTTTAATGGCAGCGATATAATATATTTTGGTCCGCAAATAAACGCAAATGTTTAAATTTTATTGGCATGAATTACAAATGAGAGTCAATGTAATTTAATATAGTGTCTGTAGCCTGAGCTGACGCTTTTCACACTGCCGGTTTCACTTGTACTGCAGTAATTTTTTACAGCACACAAGCTCAGGAGTTTTACCCGGTATCGTTTTATAGAGTATTTTTTGCTTGCATAAAACTCTACGAACTATATTTATACCTTACTATAAATTTGCGTTTATTAGCGTTCATTAGCGGACTAAAACCACACAAAAATCAACTTGATAGACAGGTTTTTTACTTCCGCACACGCCAGCATGGCGTATGGTCAGGCTTGATCAATTGCTGCTCAAGCAGCCATTGCTCCGCATCTGCCGCATCCTCTTCAAACCAGGCACGACTTGAACCTAAACGGAAGGTGTAACCCCAGGCGTCCATATCCTCAAACATGCGCTGACGGCCAAAACCGCTGAGGTAATCGCTGAGTAGAATGGATAAATAACATACCGCATTTTCTTCATCGTAATCGCCACCGGCGTTGGTGTGTAATGTGCGGCGTCGATCATCGCTCATGCAGATGTAATGACAGGATTCATGCAGCGCGGAATGCACCGGGGTGTCGGCGCGAACATAGAGGGTGTTGCGGATAATGCCGGCTTCCGGTTCACCGAACCAGCTGCCAGGAATTTTATCTGAAGGACTAACCTGTTCAATATCAATGCCAAAGCGTTTCAGCAGTTCGCGCAATGACGAAATATCCATGTCTGCGCAAGATAAAACCGGCATTAGTGATCGCTAAGTTTTTTTACCAGTGCCTGCAAGGCAAGGCCGCGGTGGCTGATGCGATTTTTTTCCTGCAGGCTGAGTTGTGCCGCGCTGCAGTTTTTATCTTCCAGCCAGAACAGCGGGTCGTAGCCAAAGCCACCGTCGCCCAATGGTGAGGTTAGAATACGGCCTTCCAGTGAACCCTGGGTAATGATCGGCGTCGGGTCGTCCTCACTCTGCATATATACCATCACACACTGATAACGAGCCGTGCGGTCTGTTTCAGGCACATCCCTGAGTGCCTCAAGTAATTTGCTATTGTTTTTTGCATCGTTGGCATCTTCACCGGCATAACGTGCAGAGTAAATCCCCGGTGCTTTATGCAGCGCATCCACTTCTATACCCGAGTCATCCGCTATCGCGGGAAGGCCGGTGTGTTTGCAGGCATTGCGGGCTTTCTTAATGGCATTCTCGACAAAGGTCAGGCCGTCTTCAAGCACCTCGGGTACATTGAATTCATTCTGTGACACCACTTTAATGCCGTGTGATTGTAACAGTGCGTTTATCTCTGTGACCTTGCCGGCATTGCCACTGGCGAGCACAATTTTACTCATGAGTTCAGTGCCTCGTCCTGTGCCTGCATCAGCTCATGAATGCCTTTTTTTGCCAGCTCCAGCATGGCGTTGAGTTCATCCTGGCGGAAGGCGTGACCCTCGGCAGTACCCTGTACCTCGATAAAGGCTTCGGCATCATTCATTACCACATTCATATCGGTTTCCGCATTGGAGTCTTCCGCATAGTCCAGGTCCAGCACCGGTGTGCCGTTGTAAATGCCCACCGACACAGATGCGACCTTGCCATATAACGGGCTTTTCTTGATCATCTTTTTATCGAGCATAAACTGCACCGCATCCGCCAGTGCCACATAGGCGCCGGTAATCGACGCGGTGCGGGTGCCGCCATCGGCCTGGATTACGTCACAGTCGATGGAGATGCAATTTTCACCCAGTGCTTCCAGGTTCACCGCGGCACGCAGTGAGCGGCCAATCAAGCGCTGGATTTCCATGGTGCGGCCGCCCTGTTTGCCCCGCGCCGATTCGCGTCCCATACGGTTGCCGGTGGATCGGGGCAGCATGCCATATTCTGCGGTGACCCAGCCGGAGCCCTTGCCACGTAACCAGCCCGGTACACTTTTCTCCACCGAGGCAGTGCAGATAACCCGGGTGTGACCAAACTCGATCAGCACCGAACCTTCGGCGTGCATGGTGTAATTACGGGTGATTCTAACGTCTCGCATCTGGTCGGCGGCGCGGTTGCTGGGTCTCATAAGGGCTCCTGGTGTTTACCAGGCGCAATTATACCGTTTTGCGGCGGCAGCGTCATAATCCTGTGGCGAGCATGCTACACTGCGCTCAAACTCAGATAAAAGGTGTTCTATGACAAACAGCATGACAGGATTTGCACGGTGCAGCGAGGAAACCGCAGATGCCTCACTGGTGTGGGAGCTGCGCTCGGTCAATCACCGTTATCTTGAACTGACGCTGAAGTTGCCCGAGGAATTGCGCGAAATTGAAGGTGCATTACGAAGCCGGGTACATCAGCATATCAAGCGTGGCAAACTCGAATGCAATCTGCACTATAAACCGCTACAGCCAGCCGCAGCAGAACTGAATGTGGATGAAGAGCTGGCCGGTTCTATATTAAAAGCCTGTAATAAAATCAGCAAGAAACTACACCAGCCCATCGAAATGAATGTCATCGAAGTGCTGAAATGGCCCGGTGTGGTCAGGCAACCGGAAGCCGATTTAAGCAGCGTTGCGCAAAGCGCACTCAAGCTGTTTGACCAGGCGCTAACTGAACTGCAACAATCACGGCAAAGCGAAGGTGAACGACTCGCGCAGTTGATAGAAGAGCGTTGCAGCGCAATGCAGAAAATTGTGCAGCAGCAGAGAGTGCATCGACCGCAGGCGCTGGCCAGTTGCCGTGAAAAAATTCACAGCAAACTGCAGGAACTTAAGGTGGAGTACAATGCCGAGCGTTTCGAGCAGGAGCTGGTGTACCTGGCGCAGAAAATGGATGTAGACGAAGAACTGGATCGCATGGACAGCCACTTCGCCGAAATCGAAAAAATTCTCAAGCGCGACGAAGCCATCGGCCGCCGCCTGGATTTTATTATGCAGGAGCTCAACCGTGAGGCGAATACCCTGGGTTCCAAATCCACCGACATAGAAACCACCAAGGCCTCGGTGGAACTGAAAGTACTGATCGAGCAGATGCGAGAGCAGGTTCAAAATATAGAGTAGCCCAAAGCTCGTCTGTGCTTGTAGTGAAAGCTGATAAGCATCGTCATTGGGGGTTGCAGCATCCACATATTCGCCATCCAGTTCGTTCAAAAGCTATTCGGTAGCTTGCTGGCCGTTGTTTAAGAACGAGGCTGCGCCAAACAGCAGCTGCGAGAGATGGGAGGCTGATAGAAGCCCATAAAGGCGAGATTTACAGCCATCACAACTACAAGCAACAGCAATTCCTTGATTTTGTCCTCTCCCAGTACGTCAAGGAGGGTGTGGGGGAGCTGGACCAGGAGAAGCTGCCCAGCCTGCTGGAGCTGAAATATAACGCCATCAGCGATGCTGCAGCTGAATTAGGAAGCGTGGCGGGCATCAGGGATGTGTTTGTGGGGTTTCAGCGATACCTATACGAGTAATGACCCTTATGTATGTCAGCGTCGGTTCAGATGCTGACTTCCGTTCAAATAAAAGGTTTTGGCGTGTTAGCAGTTACCAATAAACTACCAAAATATACTAAATTGGTAGTTGTTTGACGGCTATTATTGCTGGTAACTGCCAATTTACTACCAATAACTACCGAATTGGTAGTATATGTCTGCTTGAAAATATTGATTTGAGACACTGTCTCAGTTCTTGCCTATCAGCTAAGCATCTATAGAAAAGTGGTGCAGTAGTACATACTACCGTTCCTAGTTACCAATTTGCTACCAATAACTACCAAGTTGGTAGTATAGGTGCTACATTAAGTACCAATAAGGCCTGAATTGGTAGCAACGCGCATGAAGATTCCTCTGACACCACCGAAATTGAAAGAGTTAATTGATGAGGTAATTAGGCAGTCTCCTCAGAAGTTTTCTGAAATTATCTCTTTGGGGTTGCAAGCTGACCCCAGGGGCCATTATTACCATTGGGATAAATTGAGACATTTAGAAAATGTGCCCGATGATTTAAGTCACCGTGAATGGTGGCTTGGTATTAAGCTGGCTAGAAAGGCGTTGTATAGGCCAGTGCCACATACGGATAAGTATGGGCAGCCATTTGTATATGCGGAGCCAGATGTGGTTCGTAAATTACTGCATGAAATAGATATTCATGGCGGTGGAGAGTTAAAAAGCAGTGAACAAGTGGCTAATCCACATACGCGAGATGCGTATCTGATTAACTCATTGATTGAGGAAGCAATTACCTCTAGTCAGCTAGAAGGGGCTGCAACAACAAGGAAGGTAGCAAAAGAAATGTTGAGGCGGAAAAGAAAGCCTCGTGACAAATCAGAGAAAATGATAGTGAATAACTATCACGCAATGCAGTTTATAAATGAAATTGCACAGGAAACACTGACTACTAAGTATGTACTGGAGTTACATAAGATAGTAACTGAAGGTACATTTGATGATGAAAGTTCTGCAGGAATGCTAAGGACAACAGATGATGTTTATGTTGGTGATCAAAGAGATGCAACTGTAATTCATGAGCCACCTAAAGCAGAAGAATTAGAAGATAGATTGAAGAGTATATGTAATTTTGCAAATGATGAGAACGCTTCAAGATTTGTACATCCTGTGGTGCGTGCGATTTTGTTGCACTTTATGTTGGCATATGACCACCCATTTGAGGATGGCAATGGGAGGACGGCGAGAGCCTTGTTTTATTGGTCTATGCTAAAACAAGGATATTGGACAATGGAGTATATTTCAATTTCCAGAATAATAAAAAATGCGCCGGCCAAATATACAAGAGCGTATTTATATACTGAAACTGATGATAATGATGTAACGTATTTTCTAATACATCAGTTGGAAGTTATTTTAAGAGCAATAAGGGAATTACTAGAATACCTTGATAAAAAGGCTAAAGAAATTAAATATGTTGAGCAGGAAATTAAGAAGTCACCTAACTTACAAAGATTACTAAATCACAGGCAAATTGCTCTAATAAATAGAGCGTTGAAAAAGCCAGGGTCTATGTTTTATATTGAAAGTCATAGAGGATCTCATAATGTTACATATGATACAGCTAGAACCGATCTCTTGAAGTTGGTTGATTTAGGCTTGCTTGAGAAAATGAAGGTTGGAAAAGCTTTTGCTTTTGTGGGTGTTGATGATTTACTGCATAAAATGCAAGAGATTAAATAGAGGCTTTTAAGTCTAAACGGAAAATATTTATTGTAGCTATTTGTCCTGTGTTCATAACTATATTGTTGAAAAATCAATATGATAAGGTTTAACGGGTGAGCAGGTATAGAACATCGCATAGCTACCTGTCCTGATTTCAGGTTGCTGTATACATGGTCGATAAACGTGATGCGCCTAATTAAATTGAAACGTCTGAGTCAGTAACGGTTGTATGTTTGCTACCGGTGGCACGCGCTCGTTTCCAGATATTCTTCTCGGATTAACGGTGATAAAACCCCAGAACTGTAAAAAATGTTTAATAAATCGGCATTCAATGAGCAGCTCTAGTTGAACCTGCGGTGAAAGGTAGTCATCTTGCGGGAGCTGGTGAAGTAAATCGGGAAAGGCGGTGCGTACTTCGCGTATTAGTTTATCTATAGAGCCATGGGTTTGTAGACGCCAGAGCATAAACAGCCAGAAAGGTCTTAGATCAGTTGCATCACTCCAGCCATCCAGGTAACTCCAGTTATACCTGGTCACCGCTGCATCGAGCATGGGCAGGAAGAAAACATTATAGTCATGGGCTTGATATTGCTTTTGAGCGGCCTTCTTTATATAAAAGCGTCCGCCTTTATAATGGATGATCCCTGCTATTTCAGCCAGCACGCGGGTGTAGTGCAGTGCGATAAATTTGTCTTCATTGCTGCCAGTGAATTTGCTAATGCTCGGCTCTGTTTCATACTGTGCCACCGCAAATTCTGGTAGCAGCGCGCTGGCCTGTTTGACAAGTCTGGCGGGGAGGTTGCCCCTGGCTGTGGATTTGAACGAGCCATCCTGTTTCATGAATTCGTCGAGGATTATAGATAAATAGCGCATCACTGGACTGGCTGACAGGTTATCAGGTGTGTAGATAGCCACACCGGTTAATTCGCCAAAAGGGGCATAGAGCCAGTTAGCCATTTGTGTCGGTGTCAGGCCGCAAAAGTCGGCATTAGGTCGATCATTCTGCCGTGCTATTTTCTGCTGGGCCACAAGGTTCAGCTCGTCGATGCTGAGGTTTGGGTTCATCGCTACAGTCTGTGCAATGTCATCGAAGATTTCCGCATGTTTCCTTGATATAGCATCAATGCAGCAACGCTTGTATTTTTTTCCGCTGCCACAAGGGCAGGGGTCATTGCGGCCTGTTTTCATTTTGAGTTACTCTGTGATATTAAAGTGTTTGTCATGGTCCATTAATTAATTCGTTAGCCTGTTAAACTTGTCAGAATATAGGCATTTCTTTATGAGTAGATTAAGGATACCGAATAAAGTCTGTTGTTTCTATCAAACTAAACAGGCAATAAAAAAGGGAGCATGGCTCCCTTTTTTATTGCTCGGTTTAATGGTGTGCATTAAAGCCGATTAATTTATTGATATGCTATCAGCGAATTTACTCGCTCTTGTCCTTTATCTCGAGTAACTCAATATCAAAAATCAGCACTTCATTGGGGCCGATATTGGCACCCGCGCCCTGTTCGCCATAAGCCAGTTCGGACGGGATAAACAGTTTCCATTTTGAACCGACTTTCATCAGTTGCAGTGCCTCGGTCCAGCCCGGAATTACACCGTTTACCGGGAAGGTGGCGGGGTTGTTGCGCTTGTAGGAGCTGTCGAAGACTTCGCCGTTAATCAGTGTGCCGGTGTAGTGAGTTACTACCGTATCGGTTTCTGTAGGCGTGGCACCTGTGCCTTCGGTAATCACTTTATACTGAAGGCCGCTCTCGGTGGTTTTTACACCTTCTTTGTCCTTGTTCTCGCTGAGGAATTTTTCACCCGCTTCAGCATTCGCGCCTGCCGCTTCCATGTGTTTGGCCTGTTGCTGTTCCATGACGGTTTGCTGGAAACTCTGCATTACCGTCTGCATTTCTTCCATGGTCAGTTGGGGATCTTTGCCTGCGATGCTGTCTTTAAAGCCCATAATGATCGCGTCCTGATTGAGCATGTCACTCAGTGGTGCCATTTGCGAACCCATCTGAATGCCAATCGCGTAACTGGCCTTGTTGGTGTCATTGTCCAGTTTAACTGCATCCTCTGCGGTGGCCTGCTGGTTACAACCGCTGAGCAGGGTTGTCAGGGCGAGGCCGGTGATTAGCCCACGGTATGTTTTTAACATGGTGTTTCCCTTGAATTTGATAATTTAAAGCCGCACGTTATCAAGAGCGCCGCGGCGGTTCAAGCAATGCTTTGCTGAACTTTGTAAATTGTGAGGCGTCTTTATAAAAACATCATATCCTGACAATGAGAAACCGACTAATGTATAAAACATCTTTACCGGGTCGTTCCTTGCTGGGACGATCTTTATTGGGCCTGCTGCTGGTGCTGTGGGTTCAGTCAGTCAGTGCCGCCCTGCCCGAGCAGGTGAATGGCCAGCCTGTGCCCACGCTGGCGCCGATGGTGAAACAGGTGACCCCGGCGGTGGTGAATATCTCCACCCGTAGCCAGATTCGCCTGCAGCAGAACCCGCTGTTTAACGATCCCTTCTTCCGTCACTTCTTCGGCCAGCAACCGCAGCGACCGCAAAACCGCACCCAGAGCCTGGGTTCCGGTGTGGTGATTGATGCACAGAAGGGGCTGGTAATTACCAATCACCATGTAATTGATCGCGCCGATGAAATCACCGTGACCCTGCGCGATGGCCGTGAACTGCAGGCCACCCTGCTAGGTTCCGACCCGGAAGCGGATGTGGCGCTGCTGGAAGTGCCGGCGGTGGGCCTGAGTGACCTGCCACTGGCCAACTCCGACAGCCTGCAGGTGGGGGACTTTGTGGTGGCTATCGGCAATCCCTTCGGCCTTGGCCAGACCGTCACCTCGGGCATTGTCAGTGCCATGGGACGCAGTGGCCTGGGCATTGAAGGCTACGAGGATTTTATCCAGACCGATGCCTCGATTAATCCCGGCAATTCCGGTGGTGCGCTGGTCAACCTGCGTGGCGAACTGGTGGGCATGAACACTGCGATTCTCGCACCGGGTGGCGGCGGTAATGTGGGTATAGGTTTTGCCATACCATCTAATATGTTGAAGCAGATCGTCGATCATCTGCAAACCCACGGTGAGGTGCGTCGCGGTGTGCTGGGGGTCGTCACCCAGGATCTGACCCCGGACCTGGCACAGGCCTTCGGTATCAAGTCGAACCGGGGCGCGGTGATTGCCCGCGTCTTCCCCGATTCCGCAGCGGAAAAAGCCGGTTTGCAGGCGGGTGATGTGGTGATTGCCATTAACGATCACAAGCTGCGCAATTCGGCGGATATGCGTAATCGCATTGGCCTGTTACGTATTGGTGACCGGGTGGAGATGACCGTGCTGCGCGAAGGCAAGCAGCGCAAGCTGACTGCGGTGATCGCCGAGCCAAAACTGACCTCGGTGGCGGGTGAAAAGCTACATCCCAAGCTGGCCGGGGCGCAGTTTGCCCAGGTCAACAGCAGTACCCACCCGTCACAGTCCCATGTGGTGGTGGCCGATGTGACGCGAAGCAGCCCGGCCTGGTATGCCCGGCTGCAGAAGGGGGATGTAATCCTGTCGATTAACCGTCAGCCGGTGGAGAGCCTGCAGGGCCTGCAGCAGCTGGTGGAAAATCAGCGGCAGTTACTGATCAGCCTGCAGCGTGGCGATACGGCGCTGTTTGTATTGCTCAAGTAACCCGGTAGTTCGGGGCCGGGGTAACAATTCCCTTGACGATAGGCGAGGTCGAGTGCTCTGAATCCGAATTACCCTGTAGGTTGGGGTGACGAAGGAACCCCAACAGGTTCATCGGCGGTAATTTATGTTGGGGTGCGTTCCTTACCCCAACCTACACGCTGTTTGTGTTGCTCAAGTAATTTCCCGTTCCCACGCAGGAGCGTGGGAGCACAGTCAACTTTGGCGTTCATTCGCGGTTTTAGCGTTGTTCGCGTTTTCTTTTTTTTCAGTGTGAAAATAAATTTGCAGCGATTAACCCGGCGTGTTTTTGTCCACCCAGCGGTGGCCGTCGTCACCCAGGCCTTCTTTTTTCCAGAAGGGCGCGCGGGTTTTCAGTTCTTCCATTAAATAGCGGCAGGCTTCAAATGCTTCCTTGCGGTGTGCCGACCACACCACGGTGAGTACAATCGGCTGGTTGGGCAGGATCTCGCCCACGCGGTGAATGATCAGGCAGTCCAGCAGCTCCCAGCGGGCCCTGGCCTCATCACAGATCTTCTGCAGGTGGCGTTCGGTCATGCCGGGGTAGTGTTCCAGGTGCATCGAGCTGACATTATCACCCTGGTTGAAGTCGCGCATGGTGCCGACAAAGCTGGCGGTGGCGCCGTATTTGCCATCCTCAAGATGCGCCTGTTGATACTGCTGGGTTTCCTGCCAGGGATCGAACGGGGTTTCGCGTATTTCACAGGCCATGGCAGCCTCCGGTTACCGGCGGGAAAAATGCCACTTCATCGCCGTCTTTCACTGTGCTGTGAGGGTCAACATACTCCATATTAATCGCGCACAGGGTATTGTCCGGCATGGTCATGCCATTGCTGGCCTGTTGCCAGGCATCCAGCACATTGCTGGCGCTGTCCAGGCTGACGTCGCCCTGGCCGACCTGTTCGCGCAGGCGGGCGAAAAATTTAACTGAAATGCTCATTCGTAAAAACACTGTCCTTTTGGTAGGCTACAGGCCCCTTGATAATGACTCGATACAGGCCCTGTAATGACTGACAAGTTAACCCATTTTAACGCATCTGGCGAAGCCCATATGGTTGATGTGAGTGAAAAAAACATCACCCGCCGTCAGGCGGTGGCAGAAGGCGAGATTGTAATGCTAGCGGAGACCCTGCAGCTGATTCAACAGGGCAGCCATAAAAAAGGCGATGTGCTGGGGATTGCGCGCATTGCCGGCATAATGGCGGCGAAGAAAACCGCCGACCTGGTGCCGTTGTGTCATCCACTGGCGCTGACCCATGTGGACATCCAGCTGGTGTGCGATGAATCCCTGCCCGGCGTGCGCTGCGAGGCCACGGTGGAGTGCAAGGGCAATACCGGGGTGGAAATGGAAGCACTTACCGCGGTGCAGATCAGCCTGCTCACCATCTATGATATGTGCAAGGCGGTAGATCGCGGTATGCACATGGAACATATCGGTCTGTTGAAAAAGTCCGGCGGTAAGTCCGGTGACTGGTCAAAGCGGGATTAAGCCCGCTTAGCCCTGCTTTAATAACTGTTGTAAATCAATCACCGCGGTATTGGCGCGTGACAGGTAGTTCGCCATCACCAGCGAGTGGTTGGCAAACATGCCAAAGCCGCCGCCGTTCAATACCAGCGGGCTCCAGATGGTTTCCTGGGTGGCCTGCAGTTCACGAATCACCTGCTGCACACTGACCCGTGCATTTTTATTCTGCAGTATGTCGCGGAAATCATGATCCACCGCCTTGAGTAAATGCATCAGCGCCCAGGCGCTGCCGCGGGCTTCATAAAATACATCGTCGATTTCCAGCCACGGCGTCTTAACGCCGACTTCCTGAGCCGCCTGGGTGGACTGCTGTGCCTGGGCATCGCCGGCCAGGTCGGTATTTAAACGGGCCTGGCCCACGCTGGCACTGAGGCGTTGCGACAGGCTGCCCAGGCGTTTGGCCACCAGTCCCAGCCATTCACTCAGGTTGTCGGCGCGGGCATAGAACTGTGCATCCTGGGCATTGTCGTCGGACAGCCGACCCAGGTAACTGTAGAGTGCATCTATGGCCTTGCGGTATTCTGATTCCGACGGTGGCAGCATCCAGGATTCTGAATCAATACGGAACTGGTTTTCTGCCTGCACTATGTCCTTGTCTTCGGTGGACTGGGACTGCGAACGGGTCAGGTCATTGCGCAGTGACAGGGTCATATCACGGATCTGGCTGAGTGCGCCGAATTCCCAGTTGGGGATATTGTCCATTAACAGGCCGGGGGGCATCACATCATTGCTCAGGTAGCCGCCGCGCTTGTCGAGCAGGGTTTCCGATACCTTGATCAGGGTGGCAATGGTGATATAGCCGGTGGCGCGGGTTTCACCGCGCTGGCTGGCAAGACTGGCCGCCTGGGCTTGTGGTTCGAACGCATCGGGCTCGCTGTCCCATAGAAACATCAGCACAAACTGGAATACAATGAGCAGCAGGATCAGTGCCGGTATCATACGTGCCCACCAGCTTGAGTGTGCAGGCTGGTTGCCGGGCTTGCGGCTGAACAGCTGGCCGATACGGTCATAGGTGTCAAAAAAGAAGTCTAGTGGTTTCATGTCATTTCCTATGGTTTACACTCGGGACTCATGTTGCCTGTATTGGCGTTGCCTGTGCTTAAAATGTTGTAACCCATTCAGTCGCGCAAACAGGCATTTTTTTGTTTGCGCGTATCGATTGTAACTGTTCGGAGAACAGAATGAAATTTATAAAAATAACCCTGTACAGTCTGCTGGGTCTGCTATTGATTCTGATTGTTGCCGCCACCTATTTTGTGGTGACTTTTGATGCCAACAACTACAAAACACTGATCAGCGAACAGGTAGAACAGCAAACCGGACGCACCCTGAGCCTGGGTGATATCAAACCATCGGTATTCCCCTGGCTGGGCATAGAGTTACTGGATGTGCAGCTTGAGAACGCACAGGGTTTCAGTGAGCCGAATATGCTGTCAATGCAGCGTCTGGATGTGCGCATTGAGCTCCTGCCACTGCTGCGTCAGCAAATAAAAATCGACACACTGCGTCTGCACGGGTTAGAGGTCAATCTGCAACAGAGTGCAGAGGGGGTGACCAACTGGGATGACATTCTGCAGAAACAGAGTGCAGCGGCAGCTGATGCGCCAGCAAGTACAGAAGCAAGCAGTGCAGGGGATACCCCGGCTGCACTGTCGGCATTGAGTGTCAATGGCATTGAATTAAAAGATGCACATATTCGCTGGATAGATGGGGCCAGTGGTCAGCGGGTGGAGCTACGCAATCTGAATTTAACCAGTGGCGCGGTCGCACTGGCTGAGCCGGTTCGAGTCAAGTTTTTTACCCAGCTGGCGGTGGCGGAACCGGCGGTTAATCTTGACCTGTCACTCAGCAGTGTGGTCAAGTTTGATTTGCAAAATCAGAAGCTCACGCTGGATGATACCAGCCTGAATGTGCTGGCGGATTTGTCTGCATTTGATATTACCCAGGCCAGGCTGGCTCTCAATACGGCCATGCAGGGTGATTTGCAAAAACAGCAGTTCACACTTCCCTCGCTGGACCTCACACTGGATGCCGATGGTTCAGCCATTCCCGGCGGGTCGCTCAGTGTACAGGTTATTACCGACCTGCAGCTAAACCTGCAACAGCAAACCCTGCGCATCAAACAGTTACTGGCGGATGCCATGGGTGTGCGCATAAAAAGTGAACTGCAGGTGACCCAGTTAATCGACGCGCCGGATGCGGTAGGGCGGGTTGATGTGTCCAGCTTTAATCCGCAGAAACTGCTGCAACAACTGCAAATTGAATTGCCGGAGATGCAGGGTGAACAGGCACTGCAAAATGTGTCACTGGGCTTTAATCTGAATGCGGGTCTGGATTCAGTCACACTCAGGCCGTTGCAACTCAAGCTGGACCAGTCAACGCTGAACGGTTTTGTGCAGGTGGAAAATTTTGCGCAACCGGCAATCGAGTATCGCCTCGATCTGGACCAGATCAACCTGGATAATTACCTGCCACCGAGTGCCGCGGACGAACCCGTTCCGCCACCTGTGCCTGCAGGAACTGCAGCAAAAGACATTCCGATTGAGTTGCCGGTAGACATGCTGCGCACACTGAATATCAGGGGCGAGTTTAATGCACAGCAAATCAATGCGTTTGAGCAGAGCCTGCAGCAGCTGCACATTGAAACTCTGGCAGCGGGCGGTTTGCTTGAGGTGCCGGTTGTTAGCGCAAAGCTGTTGAAAGGTGAACTCAATGCATCGGCACAACTTGATGTTCGCGGCGAGCTGCCCAGTTACCAGATCAAAATGAATGCGCAGGGCCTGCAGGCTGAATCGGTTGTTGATCCCATCCTGCAGGACCTGCTGGGTAAGGACACGGCGGGCATCAGTGGTGAGAGCAATCTAAGCATGGCACTCAATACCCGGGGCGCATCGGTTAATGCGTTGATGCAGAAACTCAACGGTGAAGTCGGGCTGAATGCCGGTGAAGCCATACTGCACGGCGTGGATGTGGAATACTTTGTGCGCAATGTGGTGGCGGATTATCTGCAACAGAAAAAACTGCCAATCAAGGAAGGCTGGCGCGGTGTGGAATCGCCGGAACCCACCACTGCGCTGAAACAGTTGCGCGCCAATGCGACGATTCGCAACGGTGTGGTGAGCAATAGGGATTTACTGCTGCAAGCCTCGCGTTTCAATATTACTGGTCAGGGCTCTGCTGATCTGCCGAAGCAGCAGCTGAACTACACCACGGTGGTGGATCTTGAACCACTGGAGCGCAAAACCACTGCAGAAAAACTGCTGGATATCCCGGTGACCGTGAATGTAAAGGGCGCGTTTGCGCAACCAGAAATCAGTATCGATCAGTCGCGCTGGGCGAAGCAGGCGGGTGATGCCTTAACCGCAGAAGCCCGTGCCGAAGCCGAGGCCAAAGTCGAGCAGTTAAAAGCCGAACAGAAAGCCAAAGCCGAAGCGCTGAAAAAAGAGCAGCAGGAAAAGGCGCAGCAGAAAGTGGATGAGAAAAAAGAAGAGCTGAAAGACGAGGTAAAGGATAAACTGAAAAACCTGTTCAGATAAATTCGGTTTAGACAAAGCCTGGTTCAGGCAGGCTAAGTGACCGGGCCAGAATTATCTGGCCCGATTTTTTTAAACATTGAGTTGCCAGAAATTAAGTTGCCAGCAAAAGAGTTATTAGCGTCAGTGTCAACAAAACAGAAAACCGCAGTAGTAAGTTCACAGATAACGGCACCGCTCAGCAACGGCATTGCCGGGCCATTGCTTGCCTGGTATGACCAGTTCGGGCGCAAGGATCTGCCCTGGCAGCAGCAACGTTCCGCCTACCGTGTCTGGGTATCGGAAATCATGTTGCAGCAAACCCAGGTAAAAACCGCCATTCCCTATTTCCAGGCGTTTATGCAGCGTTTTCCCACGTTGCTCAGCCTGGCGGATGCAGATCAGGACGAGGTGCTGCATCACTGGTCCGGGCTGGGGTACTATGCCCGTGCACGCAACCTGCACAAGGCGGCGCAACAGATGCGGGATCAGCACGGCGGCGAATTCCCGCAGCAGTTTGACGAAGTGCTGGCGCTGCCGGGGGTGGGTCGTTCCACGGCCGGTGCAATACTGGCGCAGGCCCATGAACAACGCCATGCCATTCTGGATGGCAATGTAAAACGGGTGCTGGCCCGCCTGCATGCACTGCATGGCTGGACCGGCCTGGCCGGTGTGCAGCAACAGCTGTGGCAGTATGCGGAAGCCTACACGCCGCATCAGCGGGTGGCGGATTACACCCAGGCGATTATGGATCTGGGCGCAACCCTGTGCACCCGAGCGCGTCCTCGTTGCGAGGACTGTCCGTTGCAGTCGGCTTGTGTCGCACTGGCCACCGACCAGGTGTCACTGCTGCCCACCCCAAAACCGAAGAAAACCCTGCCGGTGAAAAGCGTACGCATGTTGCTGTTGCACAACGCAGAGCGCGAGGTGTTGCTGGAAAAACGTCCGCCCACCGGCATCTGGGGCGGCCTGTGGAGCCTGCCGGAAATGCCGCTGGATGAGGTCGTGGAAGACTGGTGCCAGCAGCGCTACCAGCTGGCTCTGAAACATTATGAAGAGCAGCCGGTACTGCGTCATACCTTCAGCCATTTTCATCTGGATATCACCCCCTGTGTGGCCGAGGTGGCGGCGGATAGCGATGGCCCCGTCAATAACCATGGGCAAAGTGTGATGGAAGCCGATGGCAGAGTCTGGTATAAAGCCAGCCAGACGGATTGTGCGTTGCCCGAGCAGAACAGACCCCCGACGATGAATCTGGGGCTGGCGGCGCCGGTCACCAGCCTGTTAAACCGATTAAACGAGGAATAACCATGAGCCGAATGGTGCAATGTGTGAAATTAGGGCGCGAAGCCGAAGGCCTGGATCGCCCCACCTACCCCGGTGACCTGGGTGCCAGAATCTACAATAATGTCTCCAAGGAAGCCTGGGCCGCGTGGCTGCAACACCAGACCATGCTGATTAACGAATACCGCCTGACGCCGGTTGAACCCAAGGCGCGCAAGTTCCTGGAAGAGCAGATGGAAAAGTTCTTTTTCAGCGAAGAAGGCAGCGAAGCACCCAAAGAATTCGTACCCCCTTCAAAGTAATCGGCTGTTGCCTGCATCACAAGCCCGGCTTTGCCGGGCTTTGTGCCTGGTGACACCTGAAGCCGTGAAGTAGCTAAAAATCAGCTGCTTGGCGCGAATTTTAGCGGTGAATCGGCCGCAATGACGGAATAAAACTTGACCCGTCAGGCCTGATCCGGTTTAATACGCGCTCTTCGCAATTCAGTGATCGCTGAATTGATCAAAGTGCCCGATAAGGCCGGGTAGCTCAGTTGGTAGAGCAGCGGATTGAAAATCCGCGTGTCGGCAGTTCGATTCTGCCCCCGGCCACCACTTTTCCTTATATATTTCAATCAATTATAGATGCATCTCGATAGTTATTGCTACACGTGCATAACTAATGCGGGAGTTTTGCGGGGTATACTCTCACAAACTCTGTTCGCGGCATCAATCAAATTACCTAATTCCGCTGCTGAGTAATGAGTCGTAATCCTTCCCGACCGATGACCTAAAAGGTCTTGCCTGTCTTCGAATGAAACACCAGCTGCTCGAAGCCTTCGCCCAAATGTATGCTTGAGGTCATGTACTCTGATGTTCTTAAAGCCATTGGGACATGGTTTGTCGAACTCATCCTCATAACGATCAGCAGCATTTGAACGTGCGGTTCTCCATGCTGAATTGTTCATTCGTGTAATGGGGCTATTTTTGAATGTGAAGACATACTCATCATGTTTATTGCGACGAGCCTGAATTATTGAAGAGGCTACTCGATTTAAGACAACGAGTCTCTCCTGTTTGTTTTTAACAATTCCCTCAGGAATGATAAAAACTGATGTTCTAAATTCAGGAATCTTCACTTCCCAGTCCCATTGAAGCTGACAGACCTCGTTATCTCTACAACCAGTGTTAACCTTAAACAGCGCCATTGCTTGTAAGTGGGCAGGCAGTGCCTCAAATAGAAGTTGCTGCTCTTCCCATGACAATGGGTATGCCTTCCGGGCATTAGGTGTGCTTGGGAGCTGAATTAGCGGTGGCGTCTCTAGCCAGGTTAAACCGTGTTCATCACGCCATAAACGTGCCGCCAAATTCAGTATCCTTCGTACTGCGGATAAGTCTCTACCAATGGTTGAGTTGCTTATTCCATTCTTACGCCTCGTATCAATAAATGTTTGTAATGTTCCCATGTGCACATGCTGTAATGGCAAGTCGCCGATAAAGGGCTCAACAACCTTTATTGATTGCGAAATTCTGTTGAGGCTGCGTAAGTTTCCTTCTTTCAATTCTTGTTTAAGGTAATAGGTGGCTGCTTGTCTGAAACTCCTTTCAGGTCTCACTCCATAAATCTCGGCTTGCCTTATCTTATCGATTCGGTTTACGAGGTATGCTTCGGCTTCTTCGAGGTTACTTGTGCCAGTGCTTTCGCAAAGTCTGCGGCCTCGGATCTTTTTGTCGATATGCCAGATGCCCTTCCGACTATAGAGCCCTGGCGTTTTTTTGCGTCCCATATTTCTTCTCCTTGAGGATTAAAATTGAGACGCCCGTTGCGGCTCTTATATTCGTCTACCCAGCTATCTAGGTCAAGCCTGTCAAAAGCTATACCCTGAGAACCAATGGGGATTTCAATCAGGTTTGGTCTGACTTCTTTGTTGAATCTGTTTCGGTCCATACCCAAATAATCAGGTGCATCTCGTAATCGAAGTAAGCGAGGCAAAAACTGTGCGCATGTATCTAAGGGCATCTTTTCACCAGCTACTAAAACAGGTTCCGTGCCGCTGGAAACAGCATGCAGATGGTAATATGTATGTAACCCAAAAATTGAGGCAGGAACTCAACAAGATGCGTCGCTAAGTGCTTGTTATATAACGATCTAAGTTTCAGAATTAAGGCGTTCATATCTTCTCTGCCTTAGAATCTACGGTAGATCGATCTGAATTTTTCAGGCAGTCTGCCTCAGAATTTACGGTCGGAGATTTTTTGCTTAAAGGTGTGTACTGCAGCGGGTGACCAGGGTGCCACTTTTTCCAGTCATGTGTAGGTTCTCTGTCTTGGGATTTACGGATAGTAAGGCGCCATTCTCGTGCAAGCTTATTGACCCATACATGGCCTTTGGTAAGGACTATGAAACCATGTTCCATAAGCATATAAAATGGCTTCTTAACAGTGTTTTCAGATACGTTTAGGCGCTTGGCTGCTTGGGCGGTTGAAATCGAGAGTATGCCGTTTCTATCCTCTCTGTAAATAATAAGAAACTCAATGAGTAGTGCACGGGCTAATGGTGTTAACTGCCTATAAGCATCCGACTCAAGAACTTGAGCTTCAATGTATATATGCCTATAGCCGTTTACAAGTTTACCTACGAGGTTGCGCTTTGTGGATTTAGCCATGCCGATCTGCCTTCTTAATACGTGTTGATCCACCATCTTCAATAAGCAAAAGCCCATCTGAAGATACTTCGGCTACAAGGCGCATGTATTTCTCCCCAGCTCGACAGCGGAATATTTTTACGATGCACTCTGAGTCAGCTCTAATTTGATCGAACGACCAATATATGCATGGCCGCCATCCATGTTTGAAGTTTGAAATCTTGCTTTCAGCTAAATACATACGCATATTTATCACCCATAAAAAAACCCCATAAACCAAGCCCGACACAAGATTTATGGGGTTTATTCATCCACCAAAAGCGGCGAATTCATGACTACAGTGTCGGGCTATAGTGCGATGGGGAGAATTGTGGCTGGGCGAATTGGGCGATTCAATTATTTAGAGGCTACTAGGATGTGTCGGAATATTGTTTAAAATCAATAGTTTACAGATTGGGCGGCATTTTCGCCCAAATTTGTTTCGCCCAACTATTGGGTTGGCTTTGTTACCCGCCGAATAGTCTCTGCACTTTTTCCTTCCGAAATGACCATTTGAGATAGTTTCTTGCAGAGGGCGTGATGGCTTAAATGAGGATATTGTGATGAGAGTTCGTTGATGGCTAGTCGCCACTTTGTGTTGCGTAGTTCAGTCTTTGTCTTCCCTGCGTCTCTACCAGTATTGGGTTTTAGATAACCTGGTTTCGAAAAAGCAAGCTGTTTGAAACTTTCGTAGATCTGTTTTCTCTCTTGAGGGGTTATGTCTGGGTTAAGGGTTAAGACGCTATCACCCTGTCGTGTTTCCTTGTCCTTGGGGAAGCTCTTGTGATATGCCGTTGTCAGCTCATCTAGCCATACGAAAGCAGATGAGGGGATAGCCTCAATGGACTGAAGTCTCCACTCCTTGTAGCTAGTATGTGGTGCTGGCTCGTCATGCCTCAGCAGGTTGCTGATATTGTTTAAGTCGGCACGAATCCGATCCCATTCCTTGGGCAGCTTTTTTCGAGGATAGCCATCGACACTTAAGTAATAAGAGTCGAGTTTCACGCAGTAATGCTCATCTTGGTGGGCAAGAATTCGCACAGTGACATCAGGGGGCCAGGACCATCCTGTTGCAAAAGGAATTATGCGGACAGGCACTAACTGTCGTCCATCAATATTTAAGTCGGGCATAGGTTGAGAGTTGGTGTGTTGTAAAGAATGAAATAATACAATCATACTTATGAAATACTTATATTGGCAATAATTATAAGTGTCGGCTTATATAGATTTTTTTAAAGCCAACATGCGTCTCTCGTATAGCTGCTGGTGATCTAAGTCGAGCGACTGTATCACTAATTGTGTTGTATCTCGGTTAAATAAGACGACGTTTTTTATTCTCTGTCGGTTAGTGGCCATCATCCTCTACATGATTGTCGAGGATAAAATCGATAAATTCCAATTGTTTATCATCCCCAAAGCTTTTTAAATGGGGCCTGTTCTTCAGATAATCACTACATACAGGTTCGGATTTCTGTGCTCAGAAACAAATGTTGGCAATGTGATAATGGCACGATTTGTCTATTTCTGGCCAACAGCGGGCTCTAAGCAGAGGTTAAATAAATTTTTTTCTCAAAACGGACATAGCAAGATGCTTGTGCTTGTTATAGCTGATTAAGCAGGATTATGAGAAAATATGTAGCTACATAAAAATAAAGCCAATCTAGTGTTGATTGATACCGTATCTGGTGCAAATTTGTCGGAGAAACGCTGTGTCGACTCAAAATCAGCGGTTCACGTGACGATGCAAGAATTAACACAGTATCAAGGGAATATAAATGGGTTATCGCACTCCAGCCGACATAAAAGAAGAGCTCCAAGCATATCCACGTCGAGTACTCATCCTCACGACAGTTGTTTGTGAGAGCCGTGCTATTAGAGCTCACTTAACGAATCCAGAAAGGCTGATAGGTGATAATGGCGCGCTTTACGAGTATGGTCGCTTCTCAGACCCCGCTGGTGATTGGCTTGTCGTGCATGCTATTACCCCACAGGGGAACAGCGATGCAGGTATTGTCGCAACTAAGGCCTTTCAGGAATTTGGAAGCTTCAATGCTGCGATGTTCGTTGGCGTCGCCGGGTCTTTGAAAGAAGACATACTAATAGGCAGTGTCGTTGTTGGTGATTATGTCTACAATGGACATTCCGCGAAAGTGGGAGACAATGAAACATTTGTCAGGCCTCATGGATTAGTTCCTGCAAGAGAACTTCTGACTGCCGCTCAAGGCCTTATCATCGATGATAATTGGTGGGATCTTTTGCGGGCACCGGCTGGAATGGATATGCCGAAAAAGGAGGTATACCCCTGCAATTTCCCCCCTTCAGCAGTTATCAAGGGAATTGTTTCAGGAGAGGAAGTTGTCTCTGGTGATAAGTCCCAACGCTTCAGCTTGCTTAGTGAGCACTTCAACGACTGTGGTGCTGTTGAGATGGAAGGCTGGGGTGTCATGAATGCTGCACACTATGAAAACGCGTCTGCCATCATTGTACGCGGTATCTCGGATATGTGTGCCGGGAAAGGTCACGCGACAGACATTTTACTTCAGCCGATTGCGGCTGCGCATGCCGCTGCATTCGCTTTCAGCATTCTTTCGTTTCGGAGCAAGGTGCCGCTCCCTGAAAGTCCAGTGCTGGATGATGAAACGAAGAAATCGGAAACACCGCATGCTGCTAAGGCTCAATCACATGAGGAACACCGTGTGGAGTTCGTTTTCAATTTCGAAGGAACTAAAGGCGAATGGGGCAAGCATAAGATTGATATGGTAGTTGACCGTTTGAAGCAGGTTATAAATGATGAAAAGCTGACACTGGTTCGTGTTGACACTGGATCCGTTCGGATTGTAATGAGTGTCCGTGAAGCTGATATTATAACTATGGACTTGGCGAGGCTCCAGGAAGCGGTGTCGGATATAGGCGTCACTCTCCTTGGCGCTGCTCGGATGGAGGTAGTAGATGAGGCGGTGAAGGCCAAGAATGCTTTGGCGGCAGCTTCTGTTGATCTTCTTGCTTGGGAAAAAACACTCCCTAACGGCAAATGGATGGAACGACCCGAGCGAGAAAGTATCGAAGTCCACTTTCAGTGCAAGTATAGTTCAACAGTGTTGCTAGGCGAACCAGGCTCAGGTAAATCGTCACTTTTATCGAAGATTGCTGCCGATCTGCTAAATAATGGTGCTACTGTGTTCGCACTGAAGGCAGATTTCCTTCCGAATGACATTCAAACTGAAATAGACTTACAGCGCGAGTTACAGTTACCAGCTCAACCTAGTGATCTCATTCTCAGCTTGGCCACCTTACAGCCCGTTTACGTCCTCATTGATCAACTGGATGCGCTTGCGAGTCAACTAGATCTTCGAAGTGGGCGTTTGAACGTCCTCCTTAACATTATCCGTCGTGTTGGCGGTGTATCTAACGTCCATGTGCTGCTTTCTGCACGTGCTTTCGAATTTCATCACGATGTTCGACTACGTGCGATCGAAGCTGAAGCAGTGGAGTTGGCACTTCCACCTTGGTATGAAGTGAAAGAACAGCTCAACAAGGTTGGTATCAACCCTGATGGATGGCCAGACAATGCACGTGATGTTGTGCGTATTCCACAGTCATTGAAGACCTTCATTACACTTGTGAATTCAGGGCGAACAGAGCCCTTCAGCACTTATCAGGCAATGCTCGAGCAACTCTGGAGCGATCGGATCGCGTCAGCCAATGATAGCGAGTGTCTTATTCAGCTCGCCTCGGATATTGCTGGCCAGATGGCTGAGGAAGAGACTCTTTGGCTCGCAGCCGCTCGCTTCGATGACCGATTTAATTTGCTCAAGCGCTTAGAGGCGCTAGGCTTCATTGTTCGCTCGGAAAACAGTCTAAGCGTCGCTTTTAGCCACCAGACGATCTTCGATTATGTTCTCGCTAGAACCTTCGTTCGAAACACAGGGCTGCTCTCGACGTATGTACTGGAGCGCCAAGACTCGTTGTTCGTTCGAGCAAAAGTATGGTCTGCGCTGAACTATCTTCGTGAAGCCGAAGCTAGCTCCTATGAGCGCGAGATCCTTGCTATTTGGAAGACAAAGGATCTCCGGCGTCATCTTCGTTTCCTTCTGATAGAATTTCTTGGCCAGGTGAGTCAACCACGAGAATTAGAGAAGACATGCATGGGCGAGGTGTTGAATTTGGCAGAGCTCAGAGTGTTTGGCCTCAAGGCAATTTATAACAACTCAGGATGGTTCAAGCATTTCGCTTTGACCGCTATTCGAGATGCAATGTCTGGCACGGATTCAGAAGCTGATCAAGCACGGCAGATCCTTGCACGTAATTGGAAGACGGATAGCAAGCTCGTAACACTGCTTATTAAGGAGTGCTGGTTATCTCATATGGAAAGGGATAGCTATTCCTGGATGGTTGTACATGAATGCCCAGATTGGACTGAAGAAGTTGAAGCGATTGCGGTCACCGTCCTCAATCGTACGCCAATATCGGTATGGCATGTAGACCATACTGCAATGACGCTCGCTATAGAGCAGCCTGACGTGGCCCTACGTTTGGTGAGGGCTAAACTTGATTTTCTCCTTGCCGAAGCTAAAGGTCGGTCTGAACAACTGCTAGTTTCGATGGATTCTGCTGATAATGAAAAGATCGAAAGGCGCATAAGTCAAGATCGAGCTAAGGAGTTTCAAAGTATACTCGAATCCATGGAATGGAATGATCTGCCCACACTAGCAGAAGCTGTACCAGCTACCTTCCTCCAATATCTTTGGAGTTGGTACACTGAAGTGTTCTCGGAAATACTTAGCTGTAAACACAAGGATAATGATGAGTATATCTATCCAGGTCGATACTTTCTTGAAATCGAGCCGTCGACGAGTGAAACTCAATCAGCGATAGGAGAAGAGCCAGTGATGAGTGCTTTGCAAATTTCAGTTGAGGAGCTCGCAAAGCACAAAACAGAAGATTTTTTGAAGTGGGCCAACGAAAACTCGAAATCTGATATGTTGGTCGTTCAACAACTAATCGCACGAGGCTACGAAGTTGTGTCAGATCAGCTGGCACAGAATGCTCTCGAATGGATTCTGCAAGATCAGCGTCGGTTCCAACTTGGAACTGCACGTGGTCACAGATCTGCCACAATCAATCTCGTGCGAGCATCCGCGCCACATTGGTTGCCAGAAGAAATCGACCGTTTTCAGGAGTCTGTTTCTAATTATCACCCTAAAGTACCGGATTATCTGAAGGAGCCGGGTCAGCGTAAGGTGTTCAATGATATAGTTAGAGCAACAAAAAAGGATATTCTTCAGGCTATAGGTGTCGAACGGCTGAAGCCAGAAAATCGTGATTTGATCACAACAGAACAACGTGCGCTAGGTGACCGACATGATTACTCGATTGGAAAGGTTCAAGGTGGTTATATAGGGTCACCTATGGAATCTGCCGCGATGATCAAGGCTAAAGATAGCCATATTCTCAAGATTTTTCATGAGGTTCCGGACAATACGAAATGGGATCATCCAAAGGACTGGATGCGCGGCGGTAATATCCAGTTGTCACGTGCTTTTGCAGAATTTGCACGGACCGATCCTGAACGAGCAATTCGCCTTATAGATCAGTTCCAACCGCTTCTTCAGGAGCGTGCCGCTGGATATGCGCTCGAAGCGCTGGCTGATGATTCTTCGAACGACAGCCGAGTAATCGAGGCTTTTCTCGATCTACATGATCGTGGGTTTAAAGCTGAGGACTTTAGGGCGTCAGTCGTACGGGCAATCGAAAAAATTGCGTGCAGAAAGGGATGTATCAGTGAAGAGGTAACCGGTAGACTCGTCGACTGGCTACTTATTACCCCTGTCCCAGTGGAAGAGGAGGGTGAGGATGAGGAAGCCGAACTTTCTACAATATCTGGTGATGAGGATGTTAGGGAAGGGAGTATTGTTTGGGGGCATGGAGGCATCTCGGTACTACCAGGAGGTAATTACATCATACTCTCGGCACTCGCTTCAATACTTCTAAACAGGGGGGAAGTAGGTAGAGATCGCTATCTTAAAATACTCGAGGATCATTTATTACGTGAGCATGATTCGAATATATGGAAAGCACTTCTCTATAGACTTGAAAATGCCGGTGGCTCGACGCCGCAGAAAGTGTCAGCTTTCATTCGAAAGTTGTTTGATAGATTTCCTGAAATCATTGCTACTCAAGAAGCTGTTATGTTTCTTGCTCACGCCCAGCGCTGGGATGACCAGCTTGTGTTGGACCTGATCAGCGATTGGAATAACTCTGATCGAATTTTCTTACAGCGGGCCTATGGTGAGCTTGTGGGCTTGATCGCAACTGAGAAAGCGAAGGATAACTGGGTGCATGTGCGTGATGAGATCATCAGCTCCGGAGCCGATGATGTGAAAATCGGCCTTGCTCATGCTGCGGTGAATATGTGGTCTGAAGAGAGGCTGCGGAAAAGCTCTGGCGAGACCCTGGTCGCTTTGCTGCAAGATGCTAGCAAGGAACTTGTAGCTACAGTGATGGATGTTTTCAGGATCACTTATGAACTTGTTCCCGATGCGACTACAGTGAAATTATTACGCGGGCTGGCAAACCCAAGCACAGACTTGTCTGCCTCGCCTTCTGATTTCGTGGTGGAGCGCCTTCAAGGGCTGCTACCATATGAGGCCGAGCTTATCGCGACTATCGCTGAAAAACTCGTCGCAGCTTGGAGAGACGAACTTGGGGATATTCGAACTGGAAAGGCTGCTGTTGCGCCACAACTAACCGACCTTGCTCTTACGCTTCATCGGATGGGGGGCGTGTTACGTCAGACCGGTGTGGCCCTTTTCGAGTCGATGATTGAAATGGATGCGTGTGGAGCACGAGAAACACTAGTTGAGATCGATGGGCGTTTTTCCTTACCACGGCCAGGAATACGCCCACGCCTTAAAAGGCGACGTAAGTCTCGCTATCAACGTCGATGATGATGGTCGAGCTCTTTGCTTCGATCCTAATCTCGTAAAAATCGTGTGGAATAGATCAGCAGATTATTGGCTCAACAGTAAACCCTTAATACCAAATATTATTTGATGTTATAAGTTATTGATATCTATGACATATGGCAATAAATGGAAGGATGTAACAACAGACGACTGGTAATTGATGCTTCATTCATAGATTAAATGTCTGCAATGAAATGTTCCAGAATAAAACAGACTGCTTTCCTGAATATAAGCAGCATGAGATGAATGCGTGTTAGTTTAACTTAGTCTGTATTATCGATTGGCTTGGCTTCATGGGGTTTGCCTTCTTTGGGATACTTGCCATTTAAAGCACTTCTCTCTTTTCCTGACTTCGTCTTAGGGCCTGTGGATGGCCCTCCATGTAATTTACATCGTCCATTAGCATGAAGATCCTGCCGTTTGCATGGTGAGCCAGACCGTGTTTTTGCCCCACATCTTAAGCCTATAAGCTCATCTGGTAATTCTGGCGGTAGAGGCATTGGCAAAGTCACACCTGTATTTATGTATGACTGAAACCATTGTTCGCGTACCGATGGGAATAATTTCAGTCTTTCTTGATATATTCGCCATTCTTTACGAAGCTCATTATTTGCATTCATAATATATATCCTCCTAAAGGTATATTTGTTATCACCTGCGGAATATTTGCGTAATACAGATATTCACGGTTATGCACAGTTGTGCAAATGAGGGCAACGGGCGAATCAATTATATTAATAAAATCAATGTGTTAATAATGATGATGGTTTTGAAAATCCGCGTGTCGGCAGTTCGATTCTGCCCCCGGCCACCACTTTCTCCTTCGTTTATTTTTACTCCAGATCCGTGTTTCATTAGACTCGACCCGAATCGAGCTGCCGCGTCAGTGCGATTGCTCGGCGCGTCCATGCGCCTCGGCCTTCGGTTCATGGCGCGGAAAAGCGCACCATGCCGTGATTTGCTCCCGGCAAATCTGGTCTGCCCCCGGCCACCACTTTCTCCCTTGTTTGTTCTTTCTACGTATCCATACTTCACCAGACTCGATCCGAATCGAATTGCCGCGTCAGTGCGATTGCTCGGCGCGTCCGTGCGCCTCGGCCTTCGGCTCATGGCGCGGAAAAGCGCGCCATGCCGTGATTTTCTCCCGGCAAATCTGGTCTGCCCCCGGCCACCACTTTCCCCTTTGTTTGTATTTACCCTAAGCCCGTCATTTCACTAGACTTGATCCGAATCGAACTGCTGCGTCAGTACCGGATCAATAGGTTCAACCTGACCCTATTGCCTGGTTGTGATCACTGTTCAAATAAATGATCTTAAGCTCTGAGAGAGGGTTGGTAATAAACTACACTCAACACATATTGTTATATTTTTAAGGCTTATTTTTTCTATGTTAATTCCCCCCATACCTGAGAACGAAGCCAGGCGTTTAGAGGCGCTGTATCAACTGGATATTCTTGATACCCGGCATGAAGAAGCCTATGACCGCCTGGTTGACTGGGCAGCTAGGATTTGTGATACCCCTATTGCACTCATCAGTCTTGTGGATAGTAAACGGCAATGGTTCAAAGCCGCTAAGGGTATTGACGCCTGTGAAACGCAGCGTGATGTATCATTTTGCGCGCATGCAATCCTGCAGGGTAAGGTGTTTATTGTACCTGATGCGCTTGAAGATGAACGCTTTGCAAATAACCCATTGGTCACAGGTGAGCCGAAGATTCGATTTTATGCGGGTATACCCTTACAGCACCCTAATGGTGAAACGGTAGGTACCCTGTGTGTGATTGATCAACGGCCAAAACAGTTGTCTCAAAGGCAAATAGACGATCTGTCTAGCCTGGCCGATCATGCCAACATGTTATTGGCAATGCGTGTAGCGAATAAAACTCTGACGAAATACCAGTCAATGCTAGAAGACGAGCGTGATTTAATGGCTGAGCTAATGAAGCAGATGATGCGACCGGAAGAGCTTGATTCGTCTGCGATTGAGTACTGGGTTCAGCCAACTGAAATGATGGGGGGCGATCTGGTGTGTGCCAGTCGCTCACCCCATGACAAATATTATGTTTTACTGGCCGACTCGACCGGGCATGGTTTGCCTGCTGTTATTAACCTGCTGCCGATTAACCAGATTTTTCATACCATGGTCTCGAAGAGTCTACCATTGGCGCTGATTATTGAAGAGATGAATAAAACAATAAAGCAACAGTCGCCTATCGATCGATTTGTGGCGGCCGTTGCCTTATGTTTTGATCACTATAATAGCACGGTAGAAGTGTGGAATGGTGGTATGCCAGACGCGCTCTTCATCAGTGATGATGGAAAAATCCAGCATCGATTCAAGTCAACTGATATGGCTCTGGGTGTCAATAACGTGACATACCGGCCCCGAACATTGATACATCAATGGGATGGCACAGGGCAGATATTTATTTGCTCTGATGGTCTATTTGATGCATGTGATGGAGAGGCAAATCGTATGGGGATGCTGGCCATAGAAACAGAGCTGGTTAACTCGGCCAAGGCTGAGCGATTTACGCAGGTGAAGCAAAGTGTATTGAAGCACCTGGGTGGACGTTCAGCGGATGATGATATATCCGTTGTGCTGATTGATCTGGATCGGTTAGGGGATCCCTGTCGCAGTAAAAATAGAGAATAATATGAGTGTGTTTAATCTGACGCTTTATTCGTTTGCTCGGTGCCAGGACGCATCAGGATGTGAAGTGGTTCCCTTATATTCTCTAAAGAAGAATCAGCTGGTCACCAACTCGTATAGTGCCACTACAGATTACTTTAATACAAATACCGCTGTTATAACTTAACGCTTTTGCCATGCCTTTTCCCTCGATCTGGTTTAAATAGCCACAGGGTGGGCGCGGCTTCTGGTATTCAAATATGGCTTCGCCAATCTGGAACTGCCTGTCTTTTAGTGCGGCGGTCTTTATGCCGCTGATGACGAGATTGCGTCTGTGCTGGCCCTGATCCAGTTTTAATTGATTACCTCTGCGGGCCAGTTTTAAATCGTGTTCAGTAATCAGTGTCGCCGGGCAGCCTTCTACAGGGTCCCAGTAGCCGGTTCCATTAAAATATCGGTCGCCCTGTAAGCCTTTATCCTTAACAGCGTACACGCAGTCAACGGCCTGCATATTCTCGCCAGCATTCTCACAGATATATATCGCCTGCAGACTGGGGAAGCGATTATTATTGAATAACTTTGCTAGAAGCTGTTTCATAAAACGTGTGTTACTGTGGCCAGAGCATAGGGTGATTATACTGTGGTTGGTGATAGAAAACCGGGAGTTTGTGGCTATTAAGATGCAATAGTGCTGAAGGATCAGCGTGAGCGAAGATGAAGGCAAGTGGTGGTAGTTGGTGGATACTGTCCCCGGCTAATCAGACGGGGACAGTGAAGCGGAATTTACTACTGGTCCGCAGATTCTTCAGTTGCTTGATCACCAGCAGCGGGTTCCATTTCCGTCACATCTTTACCGGTGATAGGGCTTTTTTTGGAGTCAGCCTGCATTTCCATCTGCTCCATGTGTTCCTGCCAGCTAATACCTGACTTTTCCATTTCCTGGCATTTCTTCATTTCCATTTTTTCAAGGTTTGAAGGGCATTCAGCATTGGCGGCGCCAGCAATTAGCAGTGCACTGGCGATAGATAGTAGTCTTAATTTCATCATTTTATTCCTCTATTGAGATTGACTGATATTTACAACGCCCGCAGATACTAGGCCTAAATACTGGCCGGTAATAGAGGGTATATTCAATAATTGGGAATGTTGTCACATTTAAATGTGCGGCCGGATTATTATTGATACACCGTTCACATAGATTTTATTTGTGTGCGTATAACGGATGAAAAAACAGCTGCAGACCGATGCTTATTTGCAGTTTAACTGACAGGCATTGAGCTGATCAGGGTTCTTCATACCATTCATTTTCTTCCGTCTTGCGCATAAAAAAATGCGAATACCAGTGGAAGCGGCCAGCCTGGTCCGAGGGAGCGGTACAGTTGATTCTGGAACGCCCAACGGGCAGATCCTGTTGCAGGTGCAGTGTCACCGTTGCGCCGTCGATGTCAGAGGGTACCCGCCCCTGGCCGCTGGCAAAGCACTGCACGCGGCTGGCGAGCTCGGCAGATTCAAGGCTGAGTTTTAATGTGGGACGGTGGCTGTGCAGCGGGATTAATGGCTCATCCAGTGGTTCGCCGCGATGGTCCCTTGCTATGGTGCTGCGTAATGGCATGGGCAGGCTGTTGACCTTGTCGGTAAAGCCCTCCATGTCCGCATACATCTGGTTAAAGGCAAAGCGCGGTACCGCCTGCCAGTCGACGTTTTCATCGAAGGCACCTGAATGTTGCGCAAAACCGATCAGGCCATGTGTTTTGCTAATGATTTTGATCAGGTTATTGTATTCACCATAGGGGTAGGCGAGCAGGCCGGGGCTTTTTCCCAGCTGCTGTCTGATCTTGCTTTCTGCCTGCATGATTTCGTTTTCGATGCGTTGTTGCCATTGCAGATAACTTTCGTCATCCTGTTGCCGCACCAGGTGTGAGTGGACTGTGGTGTGATTGGCAATGGTCGCACCTTCCCGGTTCAGCTGGTGAAGCTGCTTCCAGCTTATAAATTCATGGCTGTTACCTGTCAGCTCGGTGTTAATAAAAATGGTGTAGGGGAAACCATGTTTGCGTAACAGGGGCACCGCATTGGTGAGCACGGATCGGTAGCCATCGTCAAAGGTAATGGCAATGGCCCTGTCCGGCAGTCGCTGTTTGTTTTTCAGGGCGCGCATCATTTCCGGCAGATGCATTACATTAAAATCATTATCCGCAAGGTACTGCATGTGCTCGGCAAACTGTTGCCTGGTGACACTGGTAATCGCCGGGGTGCTATCATCCACGTGGTGATACTGGATAATGACCGCTGCAAACAATGAGTGTGCTGGCAGCAGTGCCATGCCCAGTAATAGCAGGGCGACTGCGGCAGTGAATCGAGGTGTGCCTGTGTTGTGCATTGTCGTCACCATTTAGTGAGTCGCGTGAAGCGTGAATTGATCGGCCAACAGATGGCTTGCCATGACGAGGCCGTTCAGACGTGACTGTGTTCATCGACTACACGTATGAGTCTAGCTGGTTTTGCTTATGCCGTGGGCTTATATGAGTTAATGCCGGGGGTAAAGTTCAGGATTTATAAATGAAAGAAGCCTGCAGAGGCAGGCTTCTGTTCAGTCCGCGGCTTGTCCCAGGCTGCGGCTTAGTTGCTGTTTATGCGCGGTGGCACTGCCGGTCAGGGCAAAGCCCAGCAGCTTGTCGTCCTGTTTAAACAGTGACTTAACACCACCCTCGACGATTTCCTCAAACCACTCGCCATGCTGCTGGGCAGGGGGCGGACACACCACCACCGGACAGGCCGGGGTTTTTACCATCACCGGCATGGCCGGGTAATTCACCGCAGTGTATTCGCCGTGCAGGGTTTTCGCCAGTGCCCGTGCGCCAATCATAATCGGCATTACATAGGGCAGTAACTGGCCGTTGATTTCCGCGCAATCACCCAGCGCATAAATATGCGCATCGCTGGTCTGCATAAACTCGTTCACCACGATACCCCGCTGGCAGGCAAGACCGGCAGCTTCGGCAAGCCCGGTGTCTGCACGCAGACCAACGGCGGACAGCACCAGGTCTGCCTGCAGGCGTGTATTGTCGCACAGCTCAATCGCGTAGCCGTCATCACTGTGGTTAATTGCACTGACGCTGTTATCCAGGTACCAGTGAATGCCCTGTGCCGACAAGGCCGCCTGCAGATCCGCAGCCGCCTGGGGTGGTAACAGGCGGCCCAGTGGTTGCGGTGCCAGGTCAACCAGGCTTACCTGGTAGCCCGCATTGCCCAGGTCATTGGCGAACTCGCAACCGATCAGGCCAGCGCCCATAATCACGATGTGCTTTTTACCCTGCAGTTGCTGGTAAAAAGCCTCGTAGTCCTGTAATGAATTCACCCGCATCACCTCGTCGGTGGCATCGCCATCGATATTGAGTTTGATCTGGTTTGCTCCATTACACAGCACCAGCTCACTGTAACTGAATTCACCCTGGCTGGTGTGCAATACCTGCTGGTCGCGATCAATGCTTTCAACCATGCACTGGTTGATGATTTCGATGTTTTCCTTTTCTGCCATCTGTGCTGCCGGGGTATTTACCAGCTGCTGCGGCGTCTGCTGTTTGCTAAGTGCATTGGACAACATCGGCTTGGAATAAAAATCACCCTGGTCTGCAGTGATAATGCGCAGCGGCATCTGCTTGTCCAGCTTGCGGAATTCCCGCGCCAGGGTGTAGCCCGCGAGGCCACTGCCGATAATGGTAATGCTGCTCATGGTGATTCCTTAAAAATTCTGTGAAATATCCCCGCGCCCTGCGACGCGGGGTGGTTGTTTCGCGTGGGCTGAATCCCTTGCGAAGGCTTTAGATTTCAACCATTTCAAAATCCGACTTGGCGACACCGCAATCCGGGCAGGCCCAGTCTTCGGGAATGTCTTCCCATTTAGTGCCGGGGGCGATGCCATCATCCGGCCAGCCTTCGGCTTCGTCGTAAATAAAACCACATACGATACATTCATACTTTTTCATTGTGTTGCTCCTGATTTAATTTCAAATTCAATTGTATTAACAAATTCGTTGCTTAAGCATTCACTTTAGCCAGTGTGTCCTGGTAGTGCTTTGCATGACGCTCTTCAACCTTGGCCAGCGCGTTAAAACGCTTCGCCGCTTTTTCCAGTACCGACTTGAAGAAGTCCGCATGTTCTTTCGACTCATCAATCTGCTCGGAAAACTCGTTTGCTGCCGCCTCGTTGTTTTCCTCTACAGCCATGTGGTAGAAAGATGGGTACATTTCGGTGTACTCATGGGTCTCGCCTTCAATCGCCAGTTCAAGACACTTCGCCGGTGTTAACTTTTCCTTAGGAAACAACAGGTCGGCATGGCCGATGGCGTGTTGAACTTCCTGGGCCGCGGTTTCCTCGAATACGTGGGCGGTTTCTTCATCGCCCTGGGCACGACACACCTTGGCAAAGTACAGGTACTTGATGTGGGCCATGGATTCACCTGCGAAGGCGGCTTCTAAATTTTTTACTGTTACTGATTCAGACATGATTAATTCCTCTCGGTTTAGCTTTGGTTACTAAGTTGGGTTACGGGTTTTGTTTGTCTTCGAGAGTGATAATAGGGATTATTGATAGAAAAAACCAATGAGTAATAACAATATGATTGATAGGAAAAACCAATCAGCTGCAAATTATGTATAGGATTTTTGTTAGCTAGACGGGCTGTGTCAGGCCGTCTTTAATCAGACGTTGGGTCATGTGCAGCCGAATGGGGCCGCTTTCGGTGATGGTGTGGAACAGGTGGTGCGGGCTGGTGGAGCGCTCGATAATCTGATCCAGGTCATCTTCGCATTCCCGGTAATAATCCAGCAGGCGCAGATCAAAGCGGTTAAGCGCATTACTTAAGGGGTCTTTGGCCTGGCGTTTGCGAATCGTTTCCATGCCCTCTTCAAACACATTGCCCAGGCACATGTGTACCGCGGAGAACAGCGTGGCCCAGCCGTTGTGCCAGAACATCAGGTCCTTGTCGAAGGTTTCGCCGCCGGTGCCGCCGCCCGCCAGCATCTGCTGCAGCAGGTCGCGTTCGTTTACCGCCTCGTGCAGCTCCATCGCATTGGCGCGGCCATAGGCATCGATGGTGGTGCTGGTGAGCAGCATATGGACATTGGGCGCGCTGCCCAGCACAAAGGTGGCGTCCTTGATCAACGGTGCCAGGGTGTCGGGGTTCAGCGGGTTGCGCTTATGGCGAGAGGAGGGGGCAGACGACAGCACCTGTACCTCATGGCCGCGACGTCCCAGCTCCCGCGCCAGTCGTGCAAACACACCCTTTTTGAACAGCTCCATGGAGAAGTTCAAATGCACCTGCTTGTGCAACAGGCACAGCTGGATTTCATCGGAATACTTTGGCGCGGCTTCGACAATATTGGCAATCTTGGTCACCGGAATGCGTTCTTTCAGCTCTCCTTTCTTGTTCACCACTACTTCCTGGTGAAACTCATCGAAGCTGATCTGCAGCATCACCTTGGCGCGCGGCCAGCTGATCGGGCGGCGGCGTATTGCCTTGGCCATATTGTCCATCACCTCGTGGGTAATCTCGCGGCTGTCGGCAAAGTCGCCGTTTAATAAAATCGCGAAGGTGGTGACATGCTGCATGCTGGCAATGGCATTGTAAAAATGCTGCAGGTGTTTGGTGAGATCACCGCCGGTAAACAGCACCGATGTGGTGAGCTTGTCCACCATCTGGTAGAGCGAGTCCGGGTCGTCGGTGTTTTTCATCAGCGGGCGGAAAATAAACATGCAATGGCGGCAGGTTTGTGGGCAGCCCATGGCGGGAATGATCCCCAGCTTGCTGAATACGTTCAGGTGCTCCGGGTCAGGCAGCTCATCCACCAGTGCCAGACGTTGCTTGTCTTCCTCGGCCAGCATACTGGCATAGCGATCTTTTTCTTCCTTTGCCAGGTCTTTATAGGCAATGGCAAAGCTCCTACGGAACAGCTTGAGATCATCCCAGCGGGCTTCGATGTAATTGGCCAGTGCCTCGCTGTCGCCCTGTTGCTGCTGCAGCTGTAACAGCTGGTGTTGCTGTAACTGCGGTTCGCCCTGGTAGTTGTGCCAGTAATCGATATAGGCGCGGATAAATTCGGCGCTGCTCTGGCTGTCGAGCAGCATCTGCATCAGGAAAGCCTGTGGCCCCCGGGCGAATGCTGTTAGCACTTCCTGCTGGTATTGCGGGTTGATATTGTGTTGCAGCCAGTTCCAGGCATAGACATAGGTCATGGGAAACGCCAGCAGCTCGGCATTGTGCGCGTGCGCCGGGTCTTTGCCCAGCATCTCCAGCATATCGCCGCGGGTGAGGCGGTTGATCTCGGTTTTAAAGCGCTGCCGCATCGACACCAGGTAGGCCTGATGCACATCCAGCTGGGCTTCAGGGCTGAGCTGGATTTCGCTGGAGGGGCGACCGGATTGTATGGCTGTGCTGGTTTCCATAGGGGCGAAATGTAGCATATCTGCTGATGTAATTAACCATAATAAGCGGTGGACAAAGGGCGCTGTCCGCCCGGGATTTTACCTGAGCGGATAAAATGTATTATCGTGGGGCAGGTAATTCATTATAATTCACCGTGATTTAGAACGAGTTCACGCGCATCAAGCGTGGCCTGGCGCAGGATAATGCCGGGACCTGGCGGTGGCCGGGTCGATTCAGTGGTTAGAGTAGAGTGGTATGAAAGGTAGCATTATCCCGTGGTGATTCTGTCCAGCGCAGTCTGTCAGCTGTGTATGACTGTACTGGCAGGCATTCTGTCCGTCAGTCTGCTGTTTGGCAGTGAGCTTGCGCTGGCATCGGCCAGTGAGTCTGCGCCCCCGGTCGGCGAGCCCGGCTGGGCCACCAGCCACCTGAGTGCGGCCGAGCAGCAGTGGCTCAGGACGCACCCGCGCATCCGTCTGGCCTCCGATATCAACTGGCCACCGTTCGAGTATTTCGATGAGCGTGGCGAATACCGGGGCATTGCCGCCGACTATATGGCGCTGATTGAGTCCCGCCTGGGGATCGAGTTCGTGCGCTCTCCCGATGAGCCCTGGCACAAGGTGGTGGACAAGCTCAGGTCAAAACAGCTGGATGTCTATTCCCTGGCGATGGAAACACCCGCGCGTAAGGCCTACGCAAATTTCACCGAACCCTATATTTCCAATGCCATGATCATTGTCACCCGTGAAGCGGTGGACTTTGTGCCCGGTGTGCAATGGCTGTTTGGCAAGCAGGTGGCGCTGGAACAGGGCTATGCCTCCTATGACCTGATACAGGAGCAATACCCGCAGATTGAGCTGAAAACCTATGCGGATACCCGCAGTGCGCTGCTGGCGGTGTTGCGAGGTGAGGCGTTTGCCTATGTGGGCAATATCGCCACCACCAGCCATATTCTGAAAGAAGAAGTGATCACCGGGCTGCGCATCTCCGGCGAAATTCCACTGCGCTTCGAGCTTTCCATGGGGGTAAGAAACGACTGGCCCGAGCTGGTAGGTATCTTGAATAAAACCCTGCTGTCGATTACCGCGCAGGAACGCGCGGCCATTTTTTCGCGCTGGGTGCGGCTGGAGCAACCAGCGGCTTCGATTTCACTTAAATGGATTGTGGCCGGCCTGATCACAATTCTGCTGTTTGCGCTGGGCATACTCTACTGGAATCTGCTGCTAAAGCGTAAAGTGAAAGAGCGCACCCACCAGCTCGAGCACCAGGCCTATCACGACACCTTAACCGGATTGCCGAATCGCAGTGCACTGATTGCCCAGCTGGAACAGCAGCTGGTCTTCTCCCAGCGCAATCATGAAAAACTTGCCATTCTGTTTATCGACCTGGATGATTTTAAAAAAGTAAATGACACCCTGGGTCATACCGTGGGGGATGAGTTGTTACAGTCGGTGGCCAGTCGGCTTAAACAAGCCATACGCGGCAGTGATGTGATCAGTCGATTCGGCGGTGATGAGTTTGTGATTATGCTGTCACACCTGCAAAGCCTGGAGGATATTGAATCCACCTGCCTGCAACTGCTGCATTCAATGAAGCAAAACTACCCGATTGGTCAGCGCAGCATTTCCATGTCGCTCAGTATCGGCATAGCCACCTACCCGGACGATGGCGAATCGGTGGAGCTGCTGCTGCAGAATGCGGACACCGCCATGTACGCCGCAAAGAACAAGGGCGGTGATCACTTCTCGTTTTACTCCGGTCAGCTCAACCAGCAGGTGCAGAGGCGTATGTTGCTGGAAGAGCATCTCGCCAAAGCACTGGAGAATAATGAAATCAGCCTGCACTTCCAGCCGGTGATCGACCTCACAAACGGTGATGTCAGCAAGTTCGAAGCACTGGCGCGCTGGCACAACAGCCAGCTGGGGGATGTGTCACCCGATGAATTTATCCCGGTGGCAGAGCATACCGGGCTGATAATACCACTGGGTGAATACGTGCTGGCGCAAAGCCTGGCGGCCTGCCGACGCCTGCGCGAGGGGTTTAATGTGCCCTACAGAATTTCAGTAAACCTGTCACCGCGCCAGCTACGCGACGAGCATTTTGTCAGCAAGTGCGGAGCGCTGTTAAAACAGAACCAGCTACCTGCGGACAGCCTGATGCTGGAAATCACCGAGGGCATGTTGCTCAAGCAGCAGGAGCGGGCCGGCCAGGTATTAAAGGAACTGAGTCAACTGGGTGTGCTGCTGGCAATGGATGATTTTGGTACCGGTTATTCTTCGTTAAGTTATCTGCGCAAATACCCGTTTGATACGTTAAAAATCGACAAGGAATTTGTGCAGGACATTACCGAAGAGATGGCCAGTAGTGACCTGATCCTGTCGATCATCAGCATGGCCAATAGTATGCACATAGATGTCATTGCCGAGGGCGTGGAAACCGAAGACCAGAATAATAAACTGATCAGCATGAACTGCAAAAAAGCCCAGGGCTTTTATTACTCGCGGCCACTGACTGAAGACAGGCTTTGCCAATGGCTGGAAAAACGACAGCTAAAAAGGCAGAGTAAGACAGCTTAACTGAAACAGGGCGTTGCCAGGTGCGCCGCGCCGCTCAAACAATCGATGTATTTTTAATTATATTCACCCGAGAATACAGATGCCCACAACCAGCAGACGCGACCCAGTTAAACGCCAGCGCCAGGTACTGGAGCGACGCATTCAGTCGGCGCTGACCACCATTTACGATCCGGCCACGCCGAATATCGACCTGTTCAATATGGGCATGGTGTACAGCATTCAGATCAATGTAGATGGTGTTGTTGAAATCGAAATGGCTTATTCCAGTCCCGGCCACCCGGGCTACCTGGGGCTGCCACGACGGGTGGAATCCACCATCAATGAGCTGGAAGGGGTAAGCCAGTGCAGGGTAAAGGTGGTCGCAGAGCCGGCCTGGACCATGGGCAGGGTGTCAGATCATGCACGCATTAATATGAGTGCGGATAATTACGAATAAAACACGACTATGTATTATTTGATAGACCCACCCGTGACACCCTATTCGCCACCAGCGGAGATAGAACGATGGATATGTCAACTGGAAGCGTTTGAACAGACGCCAGAAGTAAAAGATGAGATGGAGCGGGCAGCTGAGTGGCTGGAGCACTCAAGGAAAATGTATAACGATATCAAAAAATAAATGCGGCCTGTTCTTTTTGACCGTATCAATAAATCAGAAGCTGAACAGTTGTTATATCACAGATATAAAAACTGCGTCGGACCACGGTTTTCGCTAATATTATAAACAGCTGTGTAAGACCTCGGTCCTTATTCGCTTACTATATTTTTTTATCGCTTTTAACAGGTAGCTTTTCAAAACCTGGAATACAGTCAAAATCATGCTCCCAGCTCGCTTTACTGCTTAAAAATAAGTGTGCACCTGGACGTATGTGTAGTATTGAGTCTAAGCTTCCGGCTGGTACTACAATAGAATCCAGGTTTTCTGGCTGGATCGGTAAAGCTGATCCGCAATTTATGCAAAAGCTTTTTGAATGTAGAGTGTTGGGTAAATTATAGGTCTTGACGCACTCTTCCCCTTTTCGCCACGTTAGAAGCGCTGATTTAGAAAACAAGTTGGCCGCATGAGCGGAGCCGGTGTCTTTTTGGCAATGCTTGCAGTGGCAGAGGTAGAAAGAATCGAAGTCTCCCTCGATTTCAAATTGAACAGAACCGCATAAGCACGAGCCGTAATACTTTTTGTTCACTAAATTCTCTTCTTGTTGATCCAGTTAACGCTGAGGTAAGTGGCGGAGCGTAAGCGGAGTCCAAGCATGTGCGTTTTTTGCGCATGCGAACTTGACCGTTTTGTTAGAAGATATTTTAACCATGTGAAATATGCCTTTTAGCACCAACTATACCAAGACTGATAGATATGGCGATGAATAATACATATATTGTTATGCCATTTAACTCACCGACAGAAATTATGAATAAAATACCTAGTAATGTTGCAGTAATACCATTTAATAAAGGCGATTTGGTTGAGTGCTTAGCGCTTAAGTAGCTTGCTAGTAAAGGTGAAGCTACTAAAGGGATAAGTAAAAATATTAAACCAGGCATACCGTATAAATTGGTAATTTCATTCCTGTATAGAAAAATAGATAATAGTTTTAATATCAGCATTGGTAGCATATAACCAATAAGTAAGCCTATACCGATTCCTTTAAATGATAGATTTCTAATATATTCCATTATTTTCTTCTAACAATGATATATACGACATATGTCGTAATTTACGGTAAATTGCGACATGTCGCGTATGCCGCTACTTTTATAATTCTTTAACCAATCCTAGCAGCTATTCAGTTAGTGTTAAAATCTTATTTATCCTGTTGTTAGCCTATAGCAATCATGGGCACCCAGCGGACAAGTATCCGTCACATCAAATAATGTTTCTTCCTGTTAAGTGGCATTACAGTTTTATGCTGTGCAAGTGCAGTGCATTGGCGATCACCGAGACCGAGCTGAAGCTCATCGCCGCGGCGGCAATCATCGGTGATAGCAGCAAACCGAAAAAACGGATACAGCACACGGCGGCGTTGGCTACGCCGGTGGAGTAATCGATAAAGGAAAAGAACAGGCTCTGGCGGGTATTGCGCATGGTGGCGCGGCTTATCCTGCGCACCAAAAAGGGTGCCCCTCCTTTAGTTCAGTTCTTTAGTTTCTTTAATTTCAGCGTAATATTTTTAAACGTGTTCCGGCCTACTCCTGATACTTCTGTTTGAGGAAGTTTAATGCCATGCCTTTGGTCGAGAAGAAATGTTCTGGTGGAATAACTTCGTGGATATGTGCCCTTTCCAGAAGTCCGAGAACCTGGGCCTTGAGACCACTGATGTAGAATTCTACCCCGCTTTGCTTGAGTGAATCAGCCAGTTCCCGCAGCTTTTCTTCGCCGGAAACATCGATCTCATTGATACTGCTGCCCACTAATAGAATGGCCTTGCTTTCCGGGAATCGTCTCAACACATCCAGTACCATATCTTCAAAATAGTTCACGTTAACAAAGGTCAGCTCGCCATCGAAACGCACTGGAACATAGTGTTTACTCATCGGCTGCAGATTATGGGTATCCATGCCTGCCAGCACACCATCTGCTTTCTCGCTGAGGATTTCGGTACGAGGATGCATGCGCCGGCGCAGGAACAGCATGATGGCGACCATGGCACCTATCAGAATTCCTACATCCAGATTTGGCGCGAAAAGCAGGGTAGCAGCAAAGGTAACAGCTGCTGCTGAACCGTCATGCTTATGGGTTTGCCAGGCATGGATGATTGCCTTGAAATTGATCAGCCCGGCGACAGCCAGCATGATAATCGCGGCCAGTACGGCCTGCGGCAGATGATAGAGCAGCCCGGTGAAGAATAGCAGGGTAAGCAGTACCAGCATGCCCGCAAATACTGATGACAGACCTGTTATCGCACCAGCATTGAAATTCACCGCCGAACGTGAGAAGGAGCCGCTGACCGGGTAGCCCTGGGAAAAACCACTGGCCAGATTGGCCAGGCCCTGACCGATTAACTCACGGTCCGGATCGATACGTGAGTGTGTTCTGGCGGCAATAGCCTTGGCGATTGAGATCGCTTCCATATAACCGATCAATGCGATGATAAAAGCAATTGACATGAGGTTGCTGATGTCCGACCAGCTGATGCTGGGGACGCTTAGCCTGGGTAAACCAGCGGGAATATCCCCAATAATACGACCGCCGGTACTCAGCACAATGCCGTCTTCGTCCAGTGAGCTAATCCTCCACTTGCGTTTCTCATATTCACTTTCGCCTATCGATGCCTGAGTGTGCAGCAACACTTTGCCATCTCCATCATTCACAACGATGAAGCGGGTTTGCTTTAACCTTGCCTGGTGCACCTCAATCTCATCGCGCAGCAATTGCAACTCAGCCGCCTTGATACGGTCGTCAGTGCTCTCGGACTCCAGCACAGGCAGGCTCTCCATCTTAACCAGATAGTCCTCAATCGATTCCACAATCTCACGATCCTGAATATTCTCCATGGCAATACTTTCTTTTCGTTCGTAGCCGATATACCAGCTTGCCGTGGTTAATAACACAACAGCTACCAGCACATTGGGGATTCTGGGTGAAATTCTTTTGAGTCCAATCATCAGGGCGAATGCGATTACTGCCATGAGCATGGTTGGGTAATGCAGCTCATCAATGCGTTGCAGTAATCCCCATATATCCAGAAGAAAACTATCGCCGCGAGTCATCTCCACGCCAAGTATCTTGTTTAGCTGTGACAGGCCAATAATAATGGCAGCCGCATTGGTAAAGCCGATAATCACCGGATGAGATAACAGATTAACAATCGCGCCCATCCTGAACACGCCAAGAGAGATCTGGACCACGCCGATCATCAGAGCCAGAAGTATCGCCAGGGCAATGTGCGCTTCGCTACCGGCTGCGGCGTACGGCGCCAATGCAGACGCAGTCAACAGTGATACTACTGCAACTGGGCCGGTTGCTAAATGACGTGATGAGCCCCACAGGGCGGCAACGATAGCCGGCAAAAAGGAGGCATACAGGCCATAGTAGGGGGGTAAGCCAGCTAGTTGGGCATAGGCCATGGACTGAGGGATCAGTACCAGTGCCACGGTGATTCCAGCTATCAGGTCTGCGCGAATCTGCTCGCCGGATATCGGAAACCATTTAAGAAAAGGAAGGAATTTGCTTAACCGTGATTTCAGAATTTCCGACATTGGTATAGCCGCTCAGGTAAGATGAATATCCGTGTGTCAAATGCATATGGCACACGCACCGTGGAAAATCGGTCTGACGCAGTATTTTTAGCAAAGTTAATGCAGGCCTGCAATGATCTTGAAGAAAAGATAGCACTACTTCAATGTAGTGTAATGCAGAAAAACTACAAGCGAATGCCGACCGGCTGACTTGACCTTAATCAAGCGAACTGTGAAGTTAGCGGGTAAACCATCCGGTACCTGAGTTTGTCCCGGTGGCCCGGGCTGTCTGCTGCCGCTTAATTACGGTGTCCGAGAAGTTAGGGGAAGTCCAGTCTGTCCCTGTTTATTCCCGGTTTTTGGTTTTTACGAATTCATCTTATATCGCAATCCAGTAGATCAATGCTGAAACGGCAATTGCGATAACAATTGTAATTATAGATTTTTTCAAGGGAGACAGCTTTGAGCTTTCGGTTCTAACAGGTGATGTATCTTGATCAGGTGGCTGTCCCTCATATTCTTTTATTAGTTCTCTTGCCCTTGCAAAGTCGTCGTCATGAACATGAACTTTGGAAAAATCTGCCGCAGCCAAATCTCCAATTGCCCCTTGCAGATAGAACCCACTTGTATGCGCCTCAATTCCATTGGCGAGTAACATGCCTTTTATGATTTCGGCTTCCGTAATGTCTTTGGCTCGGTAAGCTATTTTCATGGTAGTTGGTTCAACGCCCGCGTAATAGGCGCGTGCGTCCTGATTGACGCGATTGTTGTAAATTCATTTGCGTGAATCTTTGATATACATCGCTGTACCGTCATTTCTCATTTCCACATCAAATAATTCACTTACTCTTATTAAATCACCAAGTTTTTTATAACCATAATTTATTGATGAAAATGAGCTGTTATTTGATATATAGTGACCAACTTTACTCATATCTGCCCAATCATCATCTTCCGATGTTTGCTCAACAGCTGTTCTGAGTAATTTGACTAAAGCCGAGTCTTTTCTGAGTTCAGCTCTACTTTTCTTTGGTGTCGGTTTTTCGCTCTCAGATTTTGCTTCTTTTTCAGAGGTTAGATTTTCTGTGTATATGAATGTTGAGCACGCATCAACAAATGGTTGAGGGGTCTTTTTCTCACCAAACCCGTAAACTGGCAAACCACTCTCAAGTATTCGCATAACAAGAGGCGTGAAATCACTATCACTTGTCATTAGAGCAAAGGCATCAATATTTTTGCTATAAAGTAGATCCATTGCATCAATGATCATTGCAGCATCTGTTGCGTTCTTGCCTTTTGTATAGGCAAACTGCTGCATTGGTCTTATTGCATGAGGGTGCAATCTATCTATCCACCCCGACAATGAAGAACTTTTCCAATCCCCATGTGCATGACGCACATTAACCATGCCGCTTTTTGCCAGTTCTTCTAGCACGCCCTCGATAAGTTATGACTTACATTGTCACAATCAATAAGAAGAGCTATTCTTTTCCTTTCTGGCACATCTCTCTCCTGAATTTATAACGCCCAGGTAAATTGGCCGTAATGCGGCGCGTATTTTGTGGCATAGTGGAACGACGCCACAAAAGGCGGGACGTGTTACGGGTCAATTTGACCGCCTTGTTATGCTTACCATTCAGTCGACTCTATTAACTTAATGAATTTTTGGAAGCCTATTTGTGCCGTATATTTATTGGCTCGATCTATGTCCGCCTGTGTAATGCTGCTCAAATATGACTGGCCTTTGTATTCTTCTTTGTATTCGCTTAATGTGAGTGGCGAGCATGTTCCTTCGATATAGCTATTATTCAACAAGTTGACTTTGGCTAAGAATAATTTAGAAAATGCCATTTCCCGAATTAACTTCTCAGAAATAATATATGATTTATGTGAGAATGGTTGGGTTACGCCATACGGATAAATGTGGGTATCGTATTCAGTCATTATATTGTTAGATTTAAAGGAGTAAATGTTATTATTGGCTTTAATGTGCAAGCTATTACCATCGCCAATATTTGCTACTTCGTTGATTCCTGCTTTTAGTAGCACAATACCATTTTTATGTTTTTGGCTATCTTGATAGAGTTCAAAGACGATTCTGTTTGAGCAAAATATTTTTTCTACTCTAATGTATTTGCTGTTATCAAACTTAGACTGACCTTGTGACGAAATATTATACATTTCATCCATGGTTTCGTTTATTGAAACACATCCTTGTAGTGTGAATATTATAAAGAAAATTAATATTCTATTCATGCCCCTTCCTTTTTTGTAGTATAACGCCCTAATAACCGGCCAAAAACCTTGTAGTGCGCTTTATAGTTGTAATGTTTGGTAGTGTACATAAATTGGGCCAATTCAAGCAACGGGTTTTTGGTCGGCGTTGATTTGCTTGTTATGTGCATTTTTAACTAACTACTTCAAAGTTAGTTATTAAAGTAAAAATATTAAAAGTAAAGAAAGCTATGTGCAGAGAAACAATTGCTTTGGCTAGGTAGCTTATTGGAATGCTGTTTGTGTTTTTTGAGCAGCGCCAAACAGATACCCAGCAAAATATAAAATATGGATTAAATATGAAAAGAAATAGGTATGTGGAAATTGATAATTGAATTGCTGATATTTGGAAAAAAGGTGCAATAACAAAAATTGGAATAGTGATTGCTGTCGGAATAGCTAATGCACCTAAAACCCATATTAACCAAAATGCTTTCCATAGCGGTTTATTGCCTTTCCAATATTCCTTCATCTTTTTCCTTATTTACACATAACGCTGAGTTAAGTGGCCAAGCTGGCTGTTTGCTTGGTCCAAGTGCGCGATGCTTTTACGCGCACGATCTTGAACGATTTGTTATGTGCTTATACTTTATGAAAGGCTTTAAGAAAATCATTCTTTTTAGTCCTGTCAAACTTTTCGTGACCTTCCGCATTTAGTTTTCTTTTATTTTGTGTAAATGCCGGCATTACATATCCCCAATTCCCATTCCTAGCAAATACGACCAATACATCGACATTACTATCTTTCCAGCGGTTTTCTAAAACATGATCAGTGCCTGAGGCCTCAACAGTTTTTACTTGAACCCGATGATAATTTGGACCATCCGATATGAGTATGTCAGTTTGATGGCCATTATCTAATATGGGGATAAATACTTGCCAACCATCTTGCATTAACCAGCTTACAACCAGACTCTCAAAAGAGGAATTCTTTAGTACTTGGTGAGTTCCTTCTTTTGTTGCTGTCATCCTTCTAGGCATAATATCTCCATTTTTTTTGCACATAACAGCGATATATACGACATTTGTCGTAATTTACGGTAGATTGCGACAAATGTTGTCGAATGCCATCATTTTATAATTATTAAACCAATCCTAGCAGCAAACTAATCACGATTAAATTACTATTTAACCATCTGTTAGCCTATAGCGCGCATGGGCAGACAGCGGACAATTGCCGACACATCAAGCAATGTTTCTTCCTGTTAAGTGACAGCATTACAATTTTATGCTGCGCAAGCGCAGTGCATTGGTGATGACCGAGACCGAGCTGAAGCTCATCGCTGCGGCAGCAATCATCGGTGATAACAGTAAGCCGAAAAACGGATACAGCACACCGGCGGCGATGGGTACACCGGCGGAGTTATAGATAAAGGCAAAGAACAGGTTCTGGCGGATATTGCGCATGGTGGCGCGGCTCAGTTTGCGGGCGCGCACGATGCCGCGCAGGTCTCCCTTTACCAGGGTAATGCCGGCACTTTCCATTGCTACATCGGTGCCGGTGCCCATGGCGATGCCCACATGGGCCTGCGCCAGTGCCGGGGCATCGTTGATACCATCACCGGCCATGGCGACGATTTTGCCCATCTGCTGTAACTGTTTAACGATGGCGGCTTTCTGTTCCGGTAGTACCTCGGCTTCGACCCGGTCGATATTAAGTTGCGAGGCAACTGCCTGTGCCGTGGCCTGGTTATCGCCGGTGAGCATGACCACGTCCACGCCTTCGTCATGCAGCTCGGCGATGGCCTGCGGGGTGCTGGCTTTAATCGGGTCGGCTACACCGAGCACCCCCGCCAGTTGCTGGTTGATTGCCAGTAGCATCACTGTCTGGCCTTTTTCCCTGAGCGCATCGACCTGCAGTGTTTGCAGTTGTGAGTCGAGAGTTTGTTCATCAATGCCCTGCTGAAGCATCAGTGCCTTGTTGCCCAGTGCCAGCACCTGGCCATTGACTTCACCACTCACACCAGTGCCGGTATGCGAGTTGAAGTTCTGCACATCCTGTAGCTGCAGATCCCTGTCTTTTGCGCCGTCCACAATTGCCTGTGCCAGCGGGTGTTCCGAGGCCTGTTCCAGGCTGGCTGCCTGTTGCAGTAGTTGCGATTCATCCACCTCGGGCAAGGTATGCACCCCCACCAGCCGTGGATGGCCTTCGGTGAGTGTGCCGGTTTTATCCACCACCAGGGTGTCGACCTTTTCCATCACTTCCAGTGCTTCGGCGTTTTTAATCAGCACGCCGGCACCGGCACCGCGGCCGGTGCCCACCATAATCGAGATGGGTGTGGCCAGCCCCAGTGCGCAGGGGCAGGCGATAATCAGCACCGCCACCGCATTCACCAGCGCATAGGTGAGGCGGGGTTCCGGCCCCCACAGCAACCAGGCGGCGAAGGCCAGTATCGCCACGGCCACCACCGCCGGAACAAAATAGGCGGCGACCTGGTCTGCCAGTTTCTGGATTGGCGCACGGGAGCGTTGTGCCTCGGCCACCATATTGACGATCTGGGCCAGCAGGGTGTCTGATCCCACTTTCTCGGCACGCATCAGCAGGCTGCCGGTGTCATTTACCGTGGCGCCAATCAGTTTGTCGCCAGGCTGCTTGCTCACCTGTACCGGCTCACCGGTCACCATGGATTCATCCACCCGGCTGCTGCCATCGGTAACCTCGCCATCCACCGGCACCTTGTCACCGGGTCGCACCCGCAGGATATCGCCGGCTTTTACCTGTTCCAGCGGAACATCTTCTTCGCTGCCATCGTCGTGGCGGATGCGCGCGGTGTTCGGTGCCAGTTCCAGCAACAGGCGAATCGCCGCATTGGTGCGACTGCGAGCACGCAGTTCCAGCACCTGGCCCAGCAATACCAGCACGGTAATTACCGCCGCAGCTTCGAAGTACACCGCCACCGTGCCATCGGCATGGCGCATTGCCGGCGGAAACAGCCCCGGCAGTAACAGCGCCACAAGGCTGTAGCTGTAGGCCACGCTTACCCCCAGGCCGATCAGGGTGAACATATTCAGGTTGCCGGTTTTTACTGACTGCACCGCGCGCAGGAAAAACGGCCAGCCCGCCCATAACACCACCGGCGTCGCCAGCAGGCACTGCAACCATTGCACACTGTGCAACGAGACAGAGGCGGGCATTAGATCGGGGGCCATATCCACCAGCATGGCGATAATAAACACCGGCAGGGCGAACACCGCGCCGATCCAGAAGCGGCGGCTCATATCATCCAGCTCGCTGGTGTCTTCCTCGACGCTGACGGTGCGTGGTTCCAGTGCCATGCCGCATTTCGGGCAACTGCCGGGGTGGTCCTGTACCACTTCGGGGTGCATGGGACAGGTGTATTGTTGCGCGGCTTGCGAACCGGGCAGTTCGCAGCTGCCATCATCACAGGCCGCCGTGTGCTGATGCGTGGATGGTTCTGGCTGAAGATACTGTTGTGGCTGTTGCTGGAATTTGTGCTGGCAGTGTTCACTGCAGAAATAGTAGGGCTGGCCCTGGTGCTCGGCCTGGTAGGGCGAGTCGGACGTAACCTGCATGCCACACACCGGGTCGGTGTGGGTTTGTGTGCCTTGCGCTTCTGTGTGCTTGGACATACTGCACCTCATAAACGAGTTGCGGATATGCCCATTAAAACACTATAACGGCTGGTGTGCACTATGTGCTGAATGCCAGAAAGAATTCCTAAAAAGTAAAAAGGGGTCTGACCTCTTTTAAAGGTAGCGTGAACGATTCGCCCTGTTGTTTATCGAATGTTTAGACACCGTGAGTGATCACTATGAAGCCTTCCCGTCATCTTGTTTTTCTGCTGATTCTGCCACTGGCGGTATTTGGGCTGTGGCTGCTATTTTCTGCCATGCAAAATACAACCGAGTTGTCCGCGCCTGCGGATGATTACCCCGCGGGTTCGGCCATCAACTGGCAGCAATGGGGAGACAAGGCGTTTGCCCGTGCAGGTTCTGAACGCCAGGCTGTGTTGTTGTATTTCCATGCGCAGTGGTGCAGCTGGTGCCGGCAATATCAAACGGACAGTCTCGAACATCCGCGCAACGTTGCGCTTATTAATGAACACTATGTGCCGCTACTGGTTGATGTGGATCAGCGCCGTGACCTGTTCACGCGGTTTGGTGGGCGGGGCCTGCCCTATACGGTGCTGCTGGATGCAGACGTCGAGTTGACCGGGCGTTTTACCGGCAGCTTAAGCGCGACAGATTTACACACTGTGCTGGCCTCGCGCACCTCACCCATGGTAATGAGTATAACCGCGTCGTTGATATTGCCCGATGACGGTTTACGAATAGATGATCCCGAGGCCTTTGTGCAGTTTCTCGAACAGGCCTACGACAGTGATGCGCAACGGCTCAGTGGCGCCGCCAGTTTCGGCAATTTGAGTAAACGTCCGCAACCGATGAGCTATCGTTTGTTATTGCAACTGGATGACTGGCGTGAGCGTATGCCGGGCATGCTTGATGTGTTGCGCGCCGATCTGTATGACGAGCGTAACGGCGGTTTCTTTTACTATCGTGACGCCGCGCAGCCTGACCCTGCAGCACAAATTGAAACCGCCAAGGTGCTTGGTTTAAATGCGCAGATGATCTGGCTGTATGCCGACGCAGTGGCACAGTTCAATCGCGAAGCTGATCGCGAGGTGTTGCGCGGCGCGCTGGATTATGTACGTGGCACCTTATGGGATGAGACGCGGCGCGCGTTCTGGGGCAGCCAGTTTTCTAGCGCTGAATATTACCTGTCGGCTGCACATGACAAGGCTGCGCCACGTGTCGATCACAGCCAGTTTGCCGATAGCAGCGGGCAGATGATCGTGGCGATTATTCGCGCCGCGCAGGTTCTCAATCAAGCGGACTTATTGCAATGGGCAGGCAGGGCACTGAACGGACTCGATGCACAACTTGCGCAGGCCGATGGCGGTTACTTTCACTTCCGCGGGATTGATGGCGCGCCACAATTGAGTGGTTATCTGCCGGCGCAGATCTGGCCCGCTGCAGCCTGGTGGGCCTATTACGAGGCCAGCGGCGAGCCGCATGCCGCCAGGCGTGGTGCACAACTGATTGCTCAGATTGCCCGATATGAAAATGCCGAACTCGGGGGCTTCAGTGAGCGACTGCAGAGTGACCTTGGGCCCGGAATTGATCCATGGACCGAAGCGCGCAGCCACGGCGCTCTGGCCTGGCTGCTTAGTGACCCGGCACGTGAGTCCAGGGTTGCGGAAGAAATCCTCTCCGATGCGCAACGCAGGCGCTGGCAACAATTGACGCGGGCTAACCTGCAATTACAAAGCGCCAGCGACCCTGATGATATCGCGCTGGGCATGCAGGTGCAGATTTTGCGTGAGGAGTGACGTCGCCCGCTAAAAAGAAAAGGCGAATAAGTCAATGTGTCTTGCAGTATAGCTGCCTGCTGTTCATTGCTGTGCCAGGTGTATGCGTTCCCACGCGGGAGCATGGGAACGAGCAGGGCTTGCGGTTTTTAATCGTGACTGCAGGTGTTGGTCATGCTGCAAAAAGGTTTGTGACTTGAGTGAAAATAGAAAAAGCATGAAATAAAAAAGCGCAGGGCCGAAGCCCTGCGCCAGAACCGAAAACATGTTACTCGCAATGGTGTTTGATATCGGTGCCTTTTACTTTTTTAGCCAGCCCTGCCAGTTCCTTTGCTTCACGGCTGACCTCCTTATCCAGCTCTTTTAGCAGCTCGGGAGCAGCGCGTTTGATGGCTTTCTGGAAAGCCCTGTCCACCAGCTGTTCCAGTTTTTTATCCGACAGGTTTTTCTCGATGCTCTCATCGCGCAGGGGTAGCATTTCCTCCACCACCACGGCCAGTGCTGCTGCTTCCAGTCTTTCATATGGCGGGCAGCTCAGGCAAACCGGGTCGAGCAGGCGCCTGCGCCACCAGGGGTAGATTTCCGGCAGGATAAAATCCCATATCCAGCGGCGGTAGGTGCATTTGGAAACACGTCGACCCAGTACATCCTCTGCGTTGGGGCCGATAATAAACGGTGAAAAGCGTGGTCCGAGTTCCTGGAAGGCCTGTACGGTAAACAGGCTGTTCCAGGTGGCCACCGAGAGCATCTGTGATTGCTGTGCGGGGCGTGCCAGCCAGACCGCCACATTACGAAAATAATCCTGCAGCATTGCGTAATGGTTGGTGCTGGCATCGGCCTGCATGCCCACCAGGTTTTCGCTGAACCAGTGATGCCAGGTGGCGTCGGTGGCAACGCGGCCCACATTGGCCTGGTGGCCATCATAGGCACCAATCACGCCAAACTCGCGTTGCGGGCTGGCACCCTTGGCCAGCAGGTAGGGCGGATTCGGCGTGGTAGTGGCCCAGGCAATCACTTCCGGCATTTCACGGTGGCCACCCACTTCGGGGAAGTCATCGCCACTGATGCTGTGGCCGCCTTCCGACCAGCTGTAACTAGTATTCGGGTCTATTTCATGGTCTTCGTACACCCAGCCTTCGTGGGGGTGATCCGGCAAAATATCGATGACGCCGAAACGCCGCGAGCAGAGAATCGGATGCGGCTGGTAGTTGGCGCGGAAAATCGGCCCACGGCCAATATAGTACTGGCGGGGTCTGATGGTCTGCGGTTTGCTGTCACCCTGCGCGCTGAATGGAATGATGTCGCTGCCCGCAAGCTGACCCGCTGTGCGGGGCTGGTTGGTATCATGCCGCAGATGGGTGTCAGGGTTTCCGGATCCGCCGATCGGTGGCACATTCTGCGCATTGGTCCAGCGGCGCATATGGCGGATGCGCGGGATTTTCCAGCACATGGTAGCACCCAGGTAATCATGGTCGCCCATGGCGAGTAAGCCACCCTGATGGGTGTTCATCCAGCCGGTTAGATGGATCAGTTCCAGCTCACTCAGTTTGCGGTAATCGCTTTCAATATTGCTGTCCGGGCCGGCATCATTGCCCGGTGCAAAACCAAACAGCCACAGCTGGTCATACTGATTAATAATCAGTTCATCATCCGCAGTGGCCTGGTCGAAACGAAAGCCGTTATAGCGGGTGGTGTAGGGCCCGGCGTCGGGGTTTTCCGATGGGGTAGAGCCATTGCGCGTGGCCAGCTCGACATTAAAGCGCACATAGTCATAGGCCGGTTCGCGCAGGATATCCAGTAACAGCCCGAGGCCAAAGCCGGTCTGGCTGAAGGAAATACCGCCATCGACAACAATCAGTATATTGACGGTAACCGGGCGTCGCAGCCGCAGAAACTCGGGGCCGATAAATTCAAAACGATCACGCTCGATGATTTGCTCAAGAAACTTTGTACTATCCATGATACATCTCCATGTTTACAGATAAAAACAGAATAAAAAAATCCGGCAGCTGCCGGAGCAGAAGAAACACGCTCCCGGAAAAAGCGGGACAGAACCGTGCCAGCTTGATAACAGTCCGATAAACGGATTGCGGTGGGTAGTGAACTGCCAGCAGAGAAAGTAATGCCACAGTAAACCGGGCACGCAGCACGCAATGGGAGCAGGGGAGGGGTTGAATCGAGACAGCGACATTCCTTTGCCACATGGTATTGATCCTTAATATCCTTTGTCTGACACAGCAGATACTGCCAGAAGCCGTTTGGGCTGTAAATCATCAAATATAGCGTTTCGTCACATTCCTGATGAATTTTCTGAATGGATTTGCGCTGCGCACAGAGGGTATGAAGTGTGAGGCGATAAAGGGTTTAATGCCTGTCTGGGTTTCCTGTTAACGAGTATTGCCCTCTAATTAAGCTGTCAGTTAAAATGGTTATGCTTAAGTCGTATCCTGCAATCTCGCCCCCCATGGAGATATAAATATGCGTGGATTACTCGGGTTACTCAAAAAACTATGTAGGCGAAGTACTGATCTTATACAGCCATTGTTTGATTACAGTGCTTTTTCTATATGCATCCTCGATCTTGAAAAGATAAATCTCGACAACACGTTAGACATTAGAGAGTTTAAAGAATACTCACTCGAAATTGATAATATTTATTCTGAAACAGGACAGAAAAAATACTACACGGGTGAGCAACTAATATCTCGTTTTTCTAATGGCCTGTATTTTTATCTGATACAAGACGGCAGCAGGTGTATGGCAACAGCATGGATGCACCCCAAAGGTGAGCGCTTCGTTGATGAGGCAGGTTATATTCTCAAAGCAGCAGGCCATAGCATCTGGTTACGAGATGTTTACGTTACCCCTGAATATCGTGGTAGAGGAATTTTTTCTGACTTTATCAAACAGATAGCGAAACAGTATTATCCGGCTGCATCGTTTATGTTTTCTGATCTGGAAACAAATAACTTAAAGTCAAGAAATGCACATAAACACTGTGGATTTAAATTCATAGCTGCATTTAAGGTGTATCATCTATTGAGTAGTCTGATGATTCGATCACCTATTGAACCCGACAGTCAGTTAATAAGTGTCTTCGGGTATAAACCCGAAAAAAGAATTTGTATTACCTGTCAGACTTACAGCCGCTTCAGGGCAGAAAATCTTGCTTGAACAGAATTTAAGAAAGGCGAGAGCAAATGCACGGTTAGTGATATACAGTGATCGCTAAAGAAACTCATGCCAGTTAAAGTCCCTGTCACCATACACCAGAAATTCCGGGTTGAGCAGGCTGTCCTTGTGATTATAGCTGAGGGTTGTGCCGTCGGTCTGTTTGAAGTAGCCACCGGCTTCTTCAACGATGCATTGTGCGGCCGCAGTGTCCCATTCCGAGGTCAGACCCAGGCGAGGGTATAAATCGACGGCACCTTCCGCCACCATGCAGGATTTTAATGAGCTGCCGACGCTGATCAGTTCGGGGTCGCCGATTTTCTGCAGGTAATCTTTCAGCTTGTCGGATGCATGTGAGCGACTGCCGGCAACGCGCATCTGTTGCTGTTTAAGTTTGCGTACCTGGATTTTTTCTATCGGCTGTTTTTCGACTTTTTTATAGGCGCCGCCGCCCTGCCAGGCGAAGTAGTCGGTGTTGAGCACAGGTGCGTTGATCACGCCGAGTATGCTGCGGTGGTTTTCAATCAGCGCAATATTGACGGTGAACTCGTCATTGCGTTTGATAAATTCACGGGTGCCGTCCAGTGGGTCCACCAGCCAGTAGCGATGCCAGCTCTGGCGAATCGAATAGGGTGGTATTTCCGATTCTTCGGTGAGTACCGGGATTTCCGGGGTGAGTCGTTGCAGCTCCAGACGAATGACCTTGTCGGCAGCCAGGTCGGCAGTGGTTAAGGGGGTGTTGTCACTCTTGTTTTCCACGGCAAAGTCGGACTGGTATATCTTGAGAATTTCCCGTGCAGCGAGGCGGGCAATCACCAGCACATTCTGGCACAGGTATTCAAGATTGAGGGGCGGAGTACTTTTCATGCTTTGATTGTCATGTGGCAGATTTGGTTTTGCGTTTCAGCAATATATCACGAACCTGATAGAGAGCGGCGATACTGCGTGCCTCGCTGAGATTGTCGTGTTGCATCAGTTGTTCGATGTCGTGAATATTGCAGATCACCGGTTGCAGGGGTTCCGGCTCGTCGCCCTCAATGCGTTCTTCTGCCAGTTCTTCGGCTAACAGTGTGTGGGTGGTGAAGCCGAGGTAGCCGGGGGCTATGGTCATCGAACCAATACGGCTGAGTTTTCCGGGACGGTAGCCGATCTCTTCCATGCACTCGCGGCTGGCGGCGGTGTAGATGTCTTCACCCGGATCGATCTTGCCTTTGGGGAACAGCAGTTCATAGCGGTCTGTGCCGACGGCGTATTCACGGATCATAATCACGTGTTCTGCATCAACCACCGGTACGATCATAACCGCACCGGCGCCGGGGGAAATAATGCGCTCGTAGTCCCGTGTTTCGCCATTGCTGAACTGCAGCGAGACCTGCTCGACGCCAAACAGTTTGCTCTGGCTGAGCAGGGTGCGCTTGAGAATTTGTGGTTTTTTGTTCATCATGCTCATTTTTAGTCACTATTGTAAAAGCCTCAGGGCGGAATTCCTATGCTTGACTGGTCACAAATTGAAAATGTGTTTTTAGATCTGGATGGCACCTTGCTGGACCTGCACTTTGATAACCACTTCTGGCTGGAATATGTGCCGCAATGTTATGCGGAGCACCACCAGCTGTCGCGGCAAACCACGCAGAAAATCCTCGATAAGAAATACGCAGAGGTGTATGGCCGCCTCAACTGGTATTGCGTGGACTACTGGACGCGCGAGCTGGAGCTGGATATAGCCGCGCTGAAACAGCAGGTGAGCCATAAAATTGCGGTGCGTCCCCATGTGGAGGAGTTCCTGGAATGCTTGCACATGCATGGTAAACAGGTATCACTGGTGACCAACGCGCACCCGGTGAGTATCCAGATCAAGATGCATAAAACCCGGCTGGATCGGTTTTTTCACCGCGTGGTCACATCGCACCAGCTGAATCACGCGAAGGAAGAACAGGCATTCTGGCAGGGGCTGGAACAGCTGGAACCCTTCGAGAAGCAGTCCACTTTATTTATCGATGACAATTTTTCCGTGCTGGATGCGGCCCGCGAGTTTGGTATTGGCCATTTGCTGGCGATCAAACAGCCGGACAGCCGGGGCGAGTTGAAGCAGCATCACCACTACCCGCTGCTGGAGTCATTTGAGGAAATTATGCCCGTCTAAGCTCACCCATTTGGGTGAAAATTCAGTCAAAACAGTTACTTCCCGACGAAAAGTAGTTGCTAAGTATATTATGAATTGCTAAATTAGCGCCCGTGTACAGTATACCACCCGGGTGCTGTCACCCGCAGGCGCATTGATGACTGAGTTCATCCACACCCGGTGCCTTCGGCAAATGATTAAAGCGTATCAGGGTTCTCCTGATGAGTACATTTCCCTGCCGCCACAGCGCGAGAAATATCCGCACGATATTAGATGTGGAAATGTGAAAAATTAACGATTAATTTAAACAGGTTCAATGATGAAACTTACACATATTTCTGGTGCATGGGCACTCGCTTTATTAATTATTCTGCCATTCAATATGGTTACAGCCTCCGAGCGTGCTGTATTCTCCGGTAAAGATCAGAAGCAACATGAGCTGACCGAGTGGGAAGAAAACAAACTGAAGGCTGAAATGAGCAGCAAATTTGCTGCCAATGAATCCGGCGCCTTCCAGAAACTGAATAACAACCCCTGGGCCGCCAAGCGTAATCAGGAACAGCAGCACAACCAGCGCATGCTGCAGTTAAGCAACTCCTGGTCAGCCTGCCGTGAATACGCCTACAAGCAACGTGGCCAGTGCTATGCCCGTGGTGGTGATGCCTATACCTGTGAGCGTTACTATGACGCACGTGTTGAGCATTGCGACAGTAATTTCTAAACACCTGTCCGCATAAGCGGAGTAAGTTGTTAATAAAAAGCCCCGCACAGTCGGGGCTTTTTTATGCACAGGATGTGCGGTATTTAGCGAGAGGCAGGACGCCGGCAGCGATATGCACAGGATGTGCGGTATTACGCGAGAGACAGAAATAGAGTCGTTAATCTGTAGGTTGGGGTGACGCAGGAACCCCAACAAACTCAACCAGTGTTGGCATATGTTGGGGTTCCTGCGTCACCCCAACCTACCTGCTGCTCATACAAAAATCCATTAATTTGCGTAAATTCGCGTTCATTGGCGTTGTTCGCGTTTTCTTTTGCTCTGCTTTTAAAATTATCACTAACTTGCGTGTAGTGTGAGCTGGCTTGTTAAATACAGCTCGTGCGCATAGTATCTGTGATGCAGTCTGTTGGGCTGGTTACAATATTATTTTCAGGGTGATTAATACTGATGCACAAAAGCACATTTAATATTATCGGCTGTGGCTATATCGGCAAGCGCATTGCGCAGCGGCTGCAATCGCTCGGGCAAACGGTGAAATGCTATGTGGCAACGCAGGCCTCGCAGAATGACTGTGCAGCTTTAGGACTGGATGTGCAGCGCTTTAACCTGGATACGCCAGGTCTTGAGTTAGCAGAAAACACAAAACAGAATTTTTCCAATAGCGTGCTGATGTACCTGGTAGCGCCACCGCGCAATGGTCGGGTGGATACGCGCATGTCGAATTTTATTGATTACCTGCAGGCCTGTGAAAAAAGCAGCGGGCAGTCTGTGCAGAAAATTGTGCTGATCAGTACCACCGGTATTTACGGTGACTGTGCAGGTGAATGGATTGATGAAAGCCGCCCGCCCAATCCCCAGGCAGATCGTGCCTGGCGGCGTCTGGATGCGGAAACACAATTACAGGGCTACTGTGCGCAACATGGTGTCGACTGCATTATTTTTCGTGTGCCAGGTATCTATGCCATGGATAAATTGCCGTTGCAACGCATCAGCTCCGGCGAGCCGATTGTGCGTGCCGAGGATTCCGGCTACACCAATCGTATTCACGCGGATGACCTGGCGGCGTTCTGTGTGGAGGCCATGACGGAGCCGGTTGCAGCGGGGGTTTATAATTGCTGTGATGGCAACCCGTCCACCATGAATGATTATTTTTTACGTGTCGCCGAGGTAATGGATCTGCCCGCGCCACCGCAAATCAGTTTACAGCAGGCACAGGCAGAACTGTCGCCGGGCATGCTCTCCTACCTGGCGGAATCCAAACGCATCTCCAATGAAAAACTGCGCCGGCATTTTAAAACCGAATTTAAATACCCGGACCTTAAGGCAGGGCTTAAAAAATAAATAGCGGATACGAGATACGCCGGATCCACTTCGTTTGATCCGGTCTACAGGCAAGTGAAAAGTGTTTCGTAGGGTGGTATCAAGCGAAGCGGATCCACCGTGCTTTGGTCTTAAAGCTGGAAATTACTCGTTCCCACGCACCTGCGTGGGAACGAATACACAATACCTCGCATAGCACAGTAGAGGCTTCTCACGCAGGGGCATGGGTGCCAGCCGTTTAAGGGGGTACTTTTTCAGGGGCGTATAACTACTTTCTTAGAGGCGTATCAGACTGACGACTAATGACGTCTGACTAACGACTTCTAATTAAACGCATCCCGTCGTTCGCGGGGCACATGATTGCGTAAGAAATCCATCTGGTCGGCGAGTATTCTGCGGTTTTGTAGAATCATTGCTTCCGCCTTGTTCGGCGCATAGGGCAGGGCGAGTAAGGGCATGCGTGCCTGGTGCGGTGTCAGCCCGCCTTTTCGTGTATTGCAGGCCTTGCAGGCGGTGACCACATTATTCCAGATATCGGTGCCACCCTGTGAGCGGGGCAGAACATGGTCGCGGGTTAACAGGGTGGTTTTGAAGTTTTGCCCGCAGTAGAGGCAGGTGTGGCGATCCCGTTCGAACAGTGCTCGATTGGTGAGTGCAGGGACAATATTCTTATTGTGTTTAGGCTGTGCGCCGCGCAGTGCGATAATGCTGTGGATGTCGATAAACGAACGCAGGCCGGTGCGCTGGCAGGTGCCGCCGAACACACGGAAGCTGGTCTGGCTGGCAGTCCAGGCAATCTGCTCTCGCACATAGAGCGTAGTGGCCTCCTGCCAGTTAATCCAGTCGATGGGTCGGCCGGCATTGTCCAGTGTGAGTATCAGTGGCGCTGGTTTAATGGATAACATAAACACCTCTTGGTGAGATACCTTAATATCTGCTTCAGACAGGTTCTGCTTACGTCTGGAATCCCTTTTTAAAGATTATAGAATTATTTTATGTCTTTTTTATTAAGACGCCAGTAATTAATTCGCTGTGTTCAGGTTACTATCCTGTAACAGGGCGTGTACTGGGTGCCTGGAAGTTTCATGCGCCCCTGTTGTACAAAGGATTCCAGCAGTTGATCCAGTGGTTGCATAATGCTGTTATCACCGCGTATCTCAAACAGGCCGTGTTCTTCGATCGCCTGTATGCCTTCTTCTTTTACATTGCCCGCAACAATACCGGAAAAAGCGCGACGCAGGTTGGCCGCCAGGTGGTGGTTGGCCATGTCGCGGTGTATTTCCAGTTTGGCCATATTCTCGTGGTTGGGTATAAACGGCTGCTGGAACTCACGTTCGACCTTGAGTATCCAGTTGAAGTAATAGGCATCATTATTTGCACGGCGGAAATCCTTGACGGCTTCCATGCCGCTTTTCATTTCGCGGGCCACCAGAGCCGGATCGTCGATAATGATTTTATAACGTTGCTGCGCCTCGAAACCCAGGGTGTTTTCGATAAAGTGGTGAATCTGTTTGAAGTATTCTTCCGATTCCTTGGGGCCGGTTAAAATCAGCGGGTAGGGCAGTTCCTTGTTTTCCGGATTGAGCAGGACACCCAGAATATACAGGATTTCTTCCGCCGTACCGGCGCCGCCGGGAAATACCACAATGCCATGGCCACTGCGCACAAAACCTTCCAGGCGTTTTTCGATATCCGGCATAATCACCAGCTCGTTAACAATCGGGTTGGGTGATTCGGCGGCAATAATGCCCGGCTCGGTCATACCCACATACCGGCCATTTTTGATGCGTTGCTTATTGTGGCTGATGGTTGCGCCCTTCATCGGGCCTTTCATTGCGCCGGGTCCGCAACCGGTGCAGATATCCAGGCCGCGCAGGCCGAGCTGGTGCCCCACTTCCTTGGTGTAGTCGTACTCAACCCGCTGGATTGAATGGCCACCCCAGCACACCACCAGGTTGGGATCTTTCTGCGGTTTTAGAATATTTGCATTGCGCAGTATATGGAATACCGCATTGGTGACACCGCGTTCACTGTCGAGGTTGAATTTATTATTGGAGGAAATTTCGTTTTTTGCATAGACGATATCGCGCAGTACGGAGAACAGGTGTTCCTGGATGCCGTTGATCATTTGGCCATCGACAAAGGCACTGGCCGGTGCATTCTCGACTTCAAGCTTGATACCGCGCTCCTGTTGCACCACGCGTATATCGAAGTCTTCATAGGTTTCCAGCACCTGTTTGGTGTTGTCGACTTCGCTGCCGACATTCATTACCGCCAGTGAGCAGCGGCGATAGATGTCATAGGTGCTGCCGGATTCGCTGTCTTTTTTCAGCTGGTTGACCTCCAGTTGCGACAGGGTTTCCATATGGCCACTGGGGGTAATGCGCGAGGTTTCTGTGTGTTTCTTCATAATATGAATGTCGTCATCTTTTTTTGCGCGATTTTTACCGCGTTTTCATCTATAAATAACAGGATAAGTAGTTACCCCGTTGCGTGGTCTGGTGTGACCAGTTTGTGTTAGCGGTTAAGCAAAGTATAGTGTGAAATGCACATGCATGTGTATGTGTTTGAGGATATCAAAGGGCAAGCCCAATGAGTGAAGAATTATATGAAGTGGCATTCTACGGCGAAATAGTCGAGGGTGCCGAACTTGACCAGGTGAAAGCCAGAGTAGCGTCTATGTTCAAGGCGGATGCGGCCAAACTGGCGCAGCTGTTTTCCGGTAAGCGGGTGGTGATTAAAAAGAACATTGATCAGGCTACCGCAAATAAATATAAATCTGCGCTGCAGAATGCCGGTGCACAGTGTGAGGTGAAATCACTGACGGAGGCTGCAGTCGCCCCGCCCGCTGAAAGTGCTGCAGCCCCCGCTGCGGCGCCGGCGGCAACGCCAGCCCCGGCTCAGACAGCAGCGCCAGCTGCGAGCAGCAGCCGCGCCGACAGCAATGCACCAGCCGCGCCAAAAACCGATCCGTTGGGTATCAGCGCAAATGAGATTTCCGATCTGGGTGCCAGTATTTTGCCGCCGGGCAGTAATATGCAGGACGGAGAAAATACCGCGGTTGCGCCCGAGGTGGATTTGAGCGGTCTGGATCTGGCGCCGCCAGGCAGTGATATGGGTGAGCTTAAAAAAGACGAGTCGGTGGAGATTCCCGATATTAGCAATCTGTCGATTGTGGATTCAAAATAACAGGCTGGTGATCAGGCTGGTCAGTTGCAGTGGCCGTTTGCGCGGCCCGTGGCAGAAAATATACAGCACGTCCCCTGTGCTGTGAAGAGCAAACCCTACGTACAATATTGTTGTCTATTGTTTCGCTCATAAGGCCTGATGGGCGCAATATAGGGGAGTCGTCGGGCAAGGTATGTGACTAAACACACAAAGCCCCCGATGTTTGCAGGCCTGTCTAGTCGCCGCCTGTCTGTCCCGGCAGGTTGTTGCCATTGGTATTTTGCGAAAACCATTGCAGGCCTTCGGCCGAGGCCAGTTCGATTTTTCCCCGTGACAGTCTGACGCAGTTCTGCCGTTCAAACTCTTTTAGAATGCGGCTGATCACTTCGCGGGTGGTGCCCAGTTCCAGCGCGATACTCTGGTGGGTTATGTGCAGCACCGGGCTTTTATTGCGTTCAAACAGGCTGCCCAGCATGCAGGCAAGGCGCATATTGAGGTGGTTGAAGGCGGTGTCCTGCACCATATAGATGGTTTCGCACAGGCGCTCGGTGAGAATATTGATAACATAGTCGCGGAAGGTGGCGGCGCTGTTCATCATGTTCTTGAAATTTTCCGAACTGAGTGCCAGCGCTCTGACCGGGGTTTCGGTGACCGCGATGGCATTAAAGGATTTTTTCTTTAGCAGGCTGTTCAGGCTGAGTATGCACAGGTCACCGGCTTCCACCCGGTACAGGGTGATCTCGCGGCCATCCTCGGCGGTCTGATAGATGCGAATGGTGCCTTCGAGAATAAACATAAAGTTATTGCAGGTGGCGGCACCGCTAAACAGGGTGGTGTCCGCGTCCACCTGCATCAGTTTGGCGTGTTCGATGGTGTCATGCCACAGCGGATCATGAATCTGCGAGAGTTCCGGGTAGGTGTGGTTGAGTTGTTGCAGGCGGCTCTTGCCGGTTTGCTCAAGGGTGCGGATTTCTGGCTGGTCTAACTGCATACAAATGCCCTGGATAAAGAATACATCGCATGCGTGCGGCTTCACTCGCTTGCTTCGTGCAAACCGGAGATTCTAGGGTACCTCTGAACAATGCTGATATGTCTCTGCGAGACCTGAAGCGTGCAGCTACAAGGCGTGCTTCGCAGTGAATGGCCCGGTCCTTTACAAGAAGCACAACACAGTAGATGTGCGCTTCAGCCTCGCCCTTCGGGGCTTACAGGTGTGTCCGCACTCTGCGTTAGCGTTTCTCACCAGGCTTCAGCCTGCTTTCAAAACACTGCCTTGATTGCGAACACACCTGTAAGCCAGAGATATGTCATCATTGTTCAGAGGTACCCTGGGTAGCGGCTTAAGATACTGTATGTGACAAAAGTTACAGTGGCATCGCCCGCTCCCCGGCTTGTTACAGATTATAACAGCATAATCTGTGGGGGAATCGCCTGTTCGGGTGGCTCAGGCCGCTGCCCCGCTCGTTTGCTGGCTTTTTATGCGGGCTATTTGATCAGATATTGTAGCTTGTCGGGCTTGCCATCCCACTCCTCGGCGTCTTCCGGCGCTGGTTTCATCTCAGAGATCACCGGCCACTGTTTGGCGAGTTCGGCGTTCAGCTCAAGGAAGTGGTTGAGTTCCGGCGGCAGGTCCTGTTCATCGAAAATGGCTTCGGCGGGGCATTCTGGTACGCACAGCTGGCAGTCGATGCATTCTTCCGGGTCGATGACCAGAAAGTTTTCGCCTTCGTGAAAACAGTCGACCGGGCAGACTTCAACACAGTCGGTGTATTTGCATTTGATGCAGTTTTCAGTGACCACAAATGTCATGGATATCTCCTTCTAGAACAGGCTGATCTGTTTATCGAGTATATTGTGCATTGAATCATTAAGCACCCCCAGAATGCTGTCGGCAACCGGCTGCAGTTGCCGCTCTATATAGTGATCATAGTCCAGTCGTGAGTTCTGGCACTCCACCGCTTCCGGCCCGTTGAGGGTCATGACATATTCAATCCAGCCCTTATTGCGGTAGCGCGAGGGCAGGTGATGCTCGCTGAAATACGCTTCTGCCTTGAGTGCAGCACGGGCATGGGGCGGCACATTGCGGTTATATTCGGACAACGGCTGGCGCAGGCGTTTGCGATAGATCAGGTCATTGTCATAATCGCCACGGTACAGCTGTTTGACGGTCTGGCGGATATAGTCGTCATAGGCCTCGTCGTTGAATACTTTCTGGTACAGCTGATACTGGAAATCACGCGCCAGCCGGGTCCAGTCGGTGCGCACATTTTCCAGTCCCTTGAATACCAGTTTGCTCTTGTCATTGCGCTTAACCACGCCGGCATAGCGTTTTTTGCTGCCCTGTTCCGAGCCGCGGATGGTGGGCATAAAAAAACGGCTGAAGTGGGTTTCATATTCCATTTCCAGGTAGGATTCGCAGTTGAATTCATTGCGCATAAAATCCTGCCAGTACTGGTTAATGCCTTGCGTCAGCTGCTGGCCAATGCGATCCGCGGTCTGTTCATCCACCGCGGCATCGAGTGAGACGAACACCGAGTCGGTGTCACCGTAAATCACCTCGTAGCCCTGCTGATTAATCAGTTTCACGCTCTGTTTAATAATGTCGTGGCTGCGTTTGGTGATCGAGCTGGTGAGGTGGGAATCATGGATACGGCAGCCGGGGGTGCCGAGAACGCCGTAAAAAGAATTCATAATAATTTTAATCGCCTGGGAGAGGGCGCCGTTGTTGTCCTGCTTGGCGCGATCCCGTGCCTGCCACAGCTCGGCAATAATCTCCGGCAGAATGTGCTGCTGTTTGGCAAAGCTGGCGCCGTCATAGCCGGGGATGGTTTCATCCTCGGGCAGGTTCAGTGCGGCAATGCGCGCATAGGGATCGACGCGGAAGGTGCGGATAATACTGGGATAGAGGCTTTTATAGTCCAGCACCAGCACGCTGTCATACAGTCCCGGCCGGGATGGCATCACATAACCGCCGGGGGCCGAGTTGCCCTGGCCGTAGTCGCCAATATTGGGTGCGGTAAATCCCTTGCGGTGCAGGCGGGGCAAATACAGGTTATCAAACGCGGCCACCGAGCCGCCGACCCGATCCATTTCCAGCCCGGTGAGGGTGGCGCGCTCGATCGCAAAGTGCAGCAGTTCGGCGTGGGCAAAAATATCCAGTACCAGCTGGCAATCCTGCAGGTTGTATTTTGCCAGCGCGGGCTTGTCCTGCTGAAACTGGCGTTTGATTTCCTTCGCCTTGTATAAAGGGTCCCGGCTGTGGGTTTTTCCGTCGCTGTCGGCGGCTGTCTGCTTAATCAGTTTGCCGCGACCGAGTAATTCACTGGCGACGTTTTCCAGTGAGAAGCTGGGAAATGACCAGGTGGCGCTTTTCAATGTGTCGATACCGTCCAGCACCACCCGTCCCGGAATCGCAAGGAAATACTGGCTGGCTTCGGCCTGGGACTGTCGCCAGCGGGGCAGGCTGTGATTGCGCCCCAGTTTTAGTGGCAGTTTCAGCTGGTCTGCCTTGTTCTGTAAAAACTGGAAATCAAAATTCACCACATTCCAGCCAATAAATACATCGGGATCAAGCCGCTGCACATCATCGATAAAGGCCTGCAGCAGTTCGCGTTCAGTGGAAAAATAGCGTGTCGGTGTCTCTGCATCTGTGCCCTGTGTGTCGTCACCAATCATTAACACCTGGCGCTGCTGCTCGCAGATATAGGCAATCGAAAACAGTTGCTGTGTGTCATAGGCGGTTTCAATATCCAGCGACATCAGCCGCAGCCTGGGTGTGTAGCTGGCGGCTTTGATGCGCGGGTTATAGAGGGTTTTCTGATCGCTGCTGGCGTCAATCATCACCGGTGCGGTAATAAAACGTTCGCTTAGAAAACGTTCTGCCGGGCGAATATCGGCTTCAAACAGATCAAGCTGCTGCTGGCTGAACAGCTCGCGTAATCGATAAAACATGGAAATGGAACTGCAGTAAAGCGCCGCCATGGGTTCAAAGGAAAAATCCTTTAACTGCAGGTTTCTGGTTTCAATGTGTCTTGCCAGCTCGGCTTGCTGTGCTAACAGTTGCTCGATCGCCCCGCGATCCCGCTGACGGAAAAAACCGGTGCAGCGCTGCTGCGTAATAAATACCTGCAATGGCCCGTCGGCAGTGCTGAACCAGAGTTCCAGCTGTATGCCCTGGGGCGAGTCCTGTGCGTGGCGGGTGAGGAGAAAAGCTTGGCGCATAGTGAAGTGTGATGAATCGCAGGCCATTTTAAGTCACAGCGTCTATTATCTATGCTGGCCATAAAGAATACCATCCCGGTGTTTTGCATGGTACATGGGAGCTAAAGCGCTCCCGTTTTACTTTTTGTTTACCAATCGAAGGATGTTTGTTCGATGAAAATAAGTCCCTACCTGAAGGTGCTGGCCGAAAAAGACGGCTCTGATCTGTACTTAACCACCGGCGCAATGCCCAGCGCCAAATTCAATGGGGTACTAACCCCGCTCTCCAAACAGGCCGCGCCGCTGGGCTGGGTGAGATCCCTGGCGATGGAAATTATGAATGAGGACCAGCAGCGGGACTTCGAGCATAAACCGGAGATGAACCTGGCGATTTCCGAGCCGGGGGTGGGACGTTTTCGCGTGAATATTTTCAAGCAGCGCAATGAAGTGTCGATGGTGATCCGTAATATCAAGGCGGAAATCCCCAACCTGGAGGAGCTCGGCCTGCCGCCGGTGCTGAAGGACGTGATTATGTCCAAGCGCGGCATTATCCTGTTTGTCGGCGGTACCGGCTCCGGTAAATCTACCTCGCTGGCGGCGCTGATTGATCACCGCAATCGCAACAGCAAGGGGCATATTATTACCATTGAAGACCCGATCGAATATGTGCACCAGCATAAGGGCTGCATCGTGAACCAGCGTGAAGTGGGGGTGGACACCGACAGTTTTGAGGACGCACTGAAAAACACCCTGCGCCAGGCGCCGGATGTCATCCTGATTGGCGAGATCCGTGACCGGGAAACCATGGAACATGCCATGGCTTTTGCGGAAACCGGCCACCTGGCAATTTCCACCCTGCATGCCAATAATGCCAACCAGGCACTGGATCGCATCATCAACTTCTTCCCGGAAGAGCGTCACGCGCAGTTGCTGCAGGATCTGTCACTGAACCTGCGTGCCTTTATTTCTCAGCGGCTGATTCCCACGGTGGATAATAAGCGCTGCGCGGCGATAGAGGTGCTGCTGAATTCACCGCGGGTGGAGGAATTGATCAAGAAGGGCGAGGTATCGGAGATTAAAGAGGTGATGGAGAAATCCGAGCGCATGGGCATGTGTACCTTCGATAGCGCCCTGCTGAATCTTTACCGGGCGGGGCGGATTTCCATGGAAGAGGCCTTGAAAAATGCCGATTCGGAAAATAACCTGAGACTGAAGATCGAGCTGGGCGAGGATGCGCCACAGAAAAAATCTGCGGACGAGGACGCCTTTGGTGGCCTGTCCCTGATGGAAAAGGAAGTACCGAAAGACGAAGAGGAGGCAGATGAGCTGTCACTGACGCCGGCAGAAAAGCCGCCAGTAGTCGAGCCGTGATGCCGTAAGCCTGGAGGTGTGCCATGAGTGGTCTGTTTGAAGCAAGCGTGCAGTGTCCCTATTGCTGGGAGCCGCTTGAGGTGGTGGTCGATGATTGTGATGAGAACCAGCAGTATATTGAGGATTGCCAGGTCTGTTGCCAGCCTATCAGTTTCACGGTCGAGATTGATGAACAGCAACAGCGGCATGTCTTTGCGCACCGTGATGACGGGATGGATTGAACGCGATAGCAAACCTAATGTTTTACTTTAAGTATGGACTGCAATCGTCTACACTAAATAAAAAAACAATATTCGTATGAGGGTTTTTAAGTGACGTTTACAGTAAAGCAGTCCATTCTTAAGATCATGGCGGGTTCGGTGTTGTGTGTGCTGGTATCGGCCTGCTCGGGCAACGGTGGTTCCGCCGACTGGAACCAGAAGGCTTCGCCATGGGATCGCATGCGCGACAATCCGTCTGTGGATGCGGCGCCAGCGCCTGTGTCCGATGAACCGGTGCCGGTTGAGATCGAAATGATGCAGGCGGGAACCCTGCAGCCAGAACCCGAGCCGGTGCTGGCGGTCGAGCAGGCGCCAGTCGCTGCCGCACCGGTGGTTGAAGATTCACCGACCGATCGGGTGATGCGGGCACCGGCCGGTTACTATACGGTGCAGGTGATGGCCTCGGTTGATCCCAACCGGGTTTATCGCTTTGCCGAGCAGCATCAGTTGCCAATTGATTACATTGTGCCAACCCTGCGTGACGGGGTGACCTGGCATGTGTTGTTGCTGGATATTTACCCGGATCGTGCCTCGGCCGTATCCGCACAGGCTGAAGCCGCCGCTACGCTGAAAACCCAGCCCTGGGTGCGTAGTGTGGGATCTATTCAGAAAATCATGCAGTAAGGTTGGTGATTAGCCGTAGGCTGGTCTTAAGCGGATGGCCTGTGAATAAAGGCATAAGCCAATAAAAACGCCCCGGCATTTCTGTCGGGGCGTTTTATGTACAGGATGTACGGTATTCCGCGAGAGGCAGGAAGCCGGTAGCGGTTATGTACAGGATGTACGGTATTCCGCGAGAGGCAGGAAGCCGGTAGCGGTTATGTACAGGATGTACGGTATTTCGCGTGAGGCAGGACGCCGGCAGTGAAGAAAGCTGCCGCTTCAATAACGCTACTCGTCCAGCTTACGATGTGTCGCGTCACACATGGGTGGGGTCTGGGTCTGTTTGCAGCCGCACAGCCCGTATTTTTTCTTCTCGGTTATTTCAAATTCCACCGGTGAAAAATCGGTACCGCTATGGGAGCCATCGCAAAATGGCTGATTTTTTGATTTGCCACAGGCACACCACCAGTAGGTGCCGGGTTCCAGTTCAACAACATAGGGTGATCTTTTCGGGCATTCTGCTGTGCTCATGTGGGGACTCCGTGGAAGATAAAGGGGGTGTTTTTTGCTGGTTGCAAATATACTGGTAAGCGCAGGTGTTGCGCAAGCCAGCTGATAAATCTGCTGATGGGTCAGGCTTGATCTTATGCGCTTTTTTGCGTGAAGGTGCTTTTTTAAGCGGGGCGAATAGTCTAGACTCAGCAATCATCATACTGCTAAGAGCAAGTGAGCGAGTCAGGGACGCAATGCTTTACAACGGCCCGGTATTTCCAGCGTCTTTAGCGGCATGGTATCTAATAATAGCCCTGTCAGGTTTATAAATAACCTGGCCAGGTTCAGAAACCGGGCGTTATAACAAAAATTATTTCAGAGGATATGACATTGGCTCTTTCAAATACAAAATTACTGATGCTGTTGGGCAGTGTGTTGCTAACAGCCTGTTCATCCAAACCATCTCCCTGGGCAGAAACCAGTGCGCCCTGGGCTGAAGCTCCACAGGCGGAAGCAGTGGAATCAGCGGATACAGTGGAGGCTATGGATGAGGGTGCTGCCGAAGCAGAGCCTGTGGGCTTAGCTATGGCAGGCGAAGAGTCGATGGAGCCAATGCCTCAAGAGGCTATGCCGGTGGAGTCTGGTATGTACCAGTCAGAATCCGTATCCATGGAACAGGCCGAGCCTGTGTTGCCCGAAGCCGGTGTCGTCGTTATGCCGGGTAACCTGGCTGCGCAATCGGCCAATGCATTTGTTGTGCAGGTGGTTGCCTCCAGCACTATGAAGCAGCTTAACGATTTTGCCCGGAAACATCAGCTGTCAGATGAATGGGTTGCGGAAACCAGTGTTAATGGCAAAACATGGCATGTGTTGCTGCTGGGTGTGTACCCTGATCGAGCAGCCGCTGAACAGGCATTACAAACCGTGAAGGATCTGGATACCCGTCCATGGATTAGAACCGTTGGTTCACTGCAGGCGGTAATGAAATAAATCGCAGCCTGAACGGCTATTGCATTAGCATGTTAAAAAGCCCCGCATCTGCGGGGCTTTTTTGTGCTGGTTAAAATACAGGGTGGCCTGAGTGTTTTTCTCGTTCCCACGCTCCTGCGTGGGAATGCAGATGGCGTTAATTGGCGGACTTTTCTGTTAGGGAGAGCGTTATTGCCACGAGAGGCTGGCCTGCGTGTTTACAGCAGTTCGGTATCCTCATGTGCATAGGCGGGCGAACAGCAGCAGAGGATTTTCAGTGGCTCTGTGCCGGTGTTCTCAATGCGGTGCGGGGTATTGGGTGGAATACAGATACAGTCACCGATCTTAACCTGCAACTGTTCATCACCCAGTTGCATGCAGCCCTGTCCCTGGGTGATGTAATACAGTTCTTCACTGAGTTTATGTAAATGCAGCAGGGTGTGCTGCCCGGGTTGAACAATAGCCTCGGCCAGGCTTTGTTGCTGATTGCCCTGTTGCAGCGGGTGCATTAGCTCGCGTATTTCCGAGCCATCCCGTGTTGTATAGGCGGTAAGTTGTTTATAGTGGCTGATAATGGCGGGCATGTGCAGTCTCAAAGTTGATCGATAAAATTTTTATAGTCGGTTAGCTCGGTCATCGCGGGTCTGCAGCGGGTGCCCTCACAGATATAGGCACAGATATCGCCCTGCGGTTTTTTATCTGCCAGGCTTGAATCAAGTGGGCTGTTATTTTCAATCGCAAAACAGTTGAGGCCAGGTATATAACGCTGGTCAGTGATGTCTTTCCATTGAGCCAGTTGCTGGCCGCTGCCGCGTAAAATAATACTGATGCCTGGTTTTATGTGTTGCTCAAGTGCATGCAGCAGGCTGCAGTGGCTGATTGCCTGTTCGTTGAGCGAGTTATAGGCGCAGCGCAGTGTGCGTTCAGCCGCATCCAGGTACAGTGTGTTGCCAGATAACAGGCCCAGCTGCTGCAGGGCGCTGGCCGCCACTGCATTGCCGTTGGGCATGGCATCATCGGCGAAGCTTTTGCTGCGATAAATCAGGGTTTCATGGTCATGGCTGGTGAAGTAGAAACCACCCTGTTCGTTGTCCTGAAAATGTTGCAACAGTGCATCGGCAATCTGCAGTGCCCACTGGTAGTGAGTGTTATCCCATCGAGCCTGCAGTAGTTCAAGCAGCGCCTGCAGTAAATAGGCATAATCATCGAGATAGGCGTTAAGGTGTGCCTTGCCATCTTTATAGCTGGCCAGCAGTCGCTGGTTTTTCCACAGGTGCTGCTGAATAAAGTTGGCGGCCTGTACCGCGGAATCGATGTAGACAGTCGTCTGCGTGCGTCGTCCCGCCAGGCTCATGCCCCGAATCATCAGTGCATTCCAGGCGCAGAGAATTTTATCGTCGCGTCCCGGCTGCGGGCGGCTGTTACGCTGGTTAAGCAGTTTCTGCTGAATGGTTGTTAGTTGTTGTTGCAGCGCATCGACATCGAGCGACAGCTGCTCGGCCAGTTGCTTATTGCTGATCTCGCTGTGCAGGTGCCATTTACCCTCAAAATTGGCGGGCTCGTGCAGATTGTATTTGCTGGCGCAGAGTTCATATTCATCAGGGCTTAGTAGCGCCTGGATTTCATCGGGTGTCCATACATAGGTTTTGCCTTCCACCTTATCGGTGTCCGCGTCCAGCGCAGAGCAATAGCCGCCCATGTCGGTCTGCATTTCACGCATCACCCAGTCGGCTGCGTGTTCGAAGGTGTCGTGATAGGCGGCTTCGCCACTCAGTGCGTAGGCCTGTGCATAGAGTGCAATCAGTTGCGCATTGTCATAGAGCATTTTCTCAAAATGGGGAATCATCCATTGGTCATCGGTGGAATAACGGAAAAAACCGCCGCCGACATGATCCTGGAAGCCACCCAGCGCCATTTTGTGCAGGGTGAAACCCGCCATATTGAGGGCTTCGCTGTCTGCCTGCTGTTGCTGCTGGAGAAACAGGTGGTGGCGCAATAAGCGCTCGACTATATCCGCATGGGGAAATTTGGGTGCGGCACTGAAGCCGCCATTGCGGGCATCGAATGCCTGGCCAATCTGCTTTCGTGCCAGATCCAGCGGTAATGCGCTGAGTTGGTCAGTATTGGGTGTATGGGCGGACAGGCTTTGCAGTGCTTCACTAATGGAGGCATCCTGTTGCTCAATTTCCTGCTTCTTGCTGTGATAGGCGTCGGCCACCATTAACAGGATCTGGCTGAAGGTGGGCATATTGTAGCGCTGGGTTCTGGGGAAATAGGTGCCGGCAAAAAATGGAATCTGGTTATCCGGTGAAAGAAACACAGTCAACGGCCAGCCGCCGGAGCGGGAGGTGAGCAGCGAGTGGGCGGTCTGGTAGATCTTGTCCAGATCGGGGCGTTCCTCGCGATCAACCTTGATATTGATAAAGTGCTGGTTCATCAGCTCCGCGGTAGCCGGGTCCTCGAATGATTCATGGGCCATAACATGGCACCAGTGGCAGGCGGAATAGCCGATCGACAGCAAAATCGGTTTGTTCTCATCGCGCGCGGCCTGTAGTGCCGTCTCTCCCCAGGGGTACCAGTTGACCGGGTTATCAGCATGCTGTAACAGATAGGGGCTGGTTTCGCTGGTGAGTCGATTGTGCGGATTGGACATGGTGGAGGTTCCGTTGCTCATTTTGAGCACACTATAATGGCATGGTGTCGTGGGTCAAATGGCATAGCGGGTGTCGGGTTAAACGCGCTGCTGCTGCTTTTTTAAGCAGTTAAGGGCAGAATCTGCTGCATTTTCAGGCAGTCTGTGCGGCGGCATAAAATATTTACAGAAATGTTAATAAAAGAGATTGACGCTAAGCGTTAAAACTGTAGAATGCGCGTCCTCGTTAGGGAGAACGGGCAGCCGGAAGGCTGGTCAGGCGAAGTAAGGGAAGAAAGCGCTTTCTATTTCTGGAAAAGTTTTCTATAATGTCTGGCTCGCTCGATGAGAGTCGGGTGAACGCTATAAGCGGTGATATTTAACAATCAGAGATTAGATAATTTGTGTGGGTGCTTATGTTAATGAGCACAAAGACAAGAAATAATCACATTCACTGAAGAGTGATGTGACATAACTTGTCTACAAATTAACAC
>Ga0209692_10000343_pt1 | contig 126162 bp, 86 predicted proteins | sample tdDd472_FD_187129 | JGI IMG/M metagenome (GOLD analysis project Ga0209692, IMG submission 187129) | Marine sediment microbial communities from the Atlantic coast under amendment with organic carbon and nitrate - tdDd47.2 (SPAdes)... | ecosystem: Environmental > Aquatic > Marine > Coastal >... | reverse complement strand
GCGGGAGGGTGCGATCGTGATCGCGCCCGAACAGCCGGTCGTGGCCAATCCGCTGCGCTGCTGGAACTGGTTCGTCGCCGCGAACCAGACCCGCGCGCTCGGCGAGGGCGCGCAGCTCGTCGCGCTCATGGACGACGTGGCCGACGGCTTCGACGTCGACCCGTCGCAGGTGCACGTGACGGGCATCAGCGCCGGGGGTTCGATGGCGGCGATTCTGCTGGCGTGCCACCCGGACCGGTTCGCGTCGGGCATGATCGTGGCGGGCGTGCCGTACGCAGCGGCGGCAGATCCCGCGACCGCCGTGCTCGTCATGGACGGCGGACCGGCTGTTGATCCCGTGCCGCTCGGCGATCTCGCGTGGGTGTGCGGCGGTCGACGGGACGTTGCGCCGCGCGTGCTCGTGGTGCACGGCGACGCAGACGATGTCGTGAACCCGCGCAACGGTGTCGCCATCATCGACCAGTTCGCTCGCGTGCACGACCACGTCGACGACGGGGTGACCGGGTCGCCGCCGGTCGTCGTCGATGTCGAGGCCCCGCGCGGGCTCGCGGACGCGGCATCGCGATGGCGAGCGGTCGACGAAGCGGCGCCGCGTCTCGGGCTGTTGACCGCCGACGGACTCGGGCACGCCTGGCCTGGGGGCGACGAACGATATCCGTATGCTGTCGACGGCGGCCCGTCGGCCACGGGTTGGGCGGGTTGGTGGTTTTTCGGCCGCTAGGTCGATCCGCGCGCTATTCGGCGGAGCAGACCATGCCGTCGTCCGAGCCGTCCGGCGCAGCGGACGTCAGGCAGACCCCGGTGATGTCGATCGGCTCGCCCGACTCGAGGCGGGGGTAGATCCACAGGGTGTCGTACCAGTTGAACGAACCACGAGCGATGATGGGCCGCTGCAGGGGCGAGTCCGACCCGGACGGGTTCATCGCGTCGTGCTGATCGACGAAGCTCTCGACGAGGTAGTCGGTCAGCTCGCCGGCGGTCATGAGGCCGTCGCCGGGGCGCCAGTCCCCGTGGCCGAGCACGGCTTCGCGCAGCGCCCACGACAGGTAGCCGCCTGCGCGGACGTTCTCGGCGGTGCTCGACAGTACGTCTTCGTCGCTCGACGCGACGAACATGCGCCCGGGCCGGGTCATGAAGTCGCGCTCGAACCCGCCGGACTGGCAGGCGTCGATGGCGAGCATCGTCGAGCCGGCCTGAATGTCGTCGACGAGGTCGACGAATTTCGTGTCCGTGATGTCGCCGTCGAAGAGCACGAGGGTCTCGTCGGTGCCGTCGAGCTCGATCGGATCGTCGGTCGACACGATGCCGCCGTGGCCCGAGAAGAAGAGGACGACCATGTCTTCGGGCCCGGCGCGCCGCGCGAGCTCGTGCAGGGCCGACTCGACGGCCGCGACCGTCGCCTGCTTGTCCGTCAGCAGGATCTGATCCTCGGGGGCGAGCAGCCCGCGTTCGCGGTACGCCCGCGCCAGCAGCTTTGCGTCGTCCGCGCAGCCGTAGAGGGGGCTCGACGCATACTCGGTGATGCCGATGAAGAGGCCGAGGACGCGCCCCTCGCCGTCCGGGCCGGCGTACCCGGTGTCGGGGACGAGCGCGCCGTCGCGCAGGATGACCGGAGGGTCGACGGTCGTGCGCACGTCGAACCCGAGGTCGGGCGCGCCGCCGCCGTAGGGCGTGACGACGAGCTGGTACCAGCCGGTCGAGGGCGCGATCGCCGTGATCGTCGAATCCAGGTTCGACTCGGTGCCGTCCGGCCCGGTGTCGTTGGCGTCGTCGTTGTACCAGCTCTGCCCGGTGGGTCCGAAGAGGTGGGCGACGGTGTCGAAGTCCGACGACGTCACGCGGAAGGTCATCCGCTCGCCACCCTCGGCGTGAAACCACACCGTGCCGCCGATGCCTGTCGCGCCGGGGCCAGCGCCGCCGTCCCGAACGCGCCCGGACCAGCCGGCGCCGAGCTCGACGGCGGGCTGCCGGTCCGCGTCCGTGAACGTGACCGCCTCGAGCTCGTAGGCGCCGCCGACGCCGGGGGCGTAGCTGCTGACCGCGATCGTCACGTCGCCCTCGTCGGGCACCTGAAACTGCACGGCGGAGTTCGTCGAGCCGCCGAAGTCGTCGTTGAAGAGCGAGAGATCATCGGGCCCGGTCACGCGGATCGTCGTGTCGAACTCGCCGGACCGGAGCATGAGCCGCACGGTCGCGCCTGCTGGCAGGTCCGCGGTGTACTGCTGCACGATGAACCCGTCGTCGTTCGGAGCGCCCGCGAGGGTCGACTCGGTCACGCCCAGGGTCAGCGCCTGCGTCGGCGCGTCGACGGCGCCCGTCGCCACGGTCGGGGTGTCGGATCCGGTCGACGCTTCGTCCGCAGGGGTCTGCGAACCGCCGCAGGCCGCGAGCAGGAGCATCGCAGCGGGGATCCATCGTCGCACAGGCATCGTCATCGTCTCGCCCTCATCGGCCTCGTGAGTCGGTCGACCCTGGCACAGGTCGCCGCCGCCGTCACCGTGCCCCGGCACAATGTCGCGGTCGCCCCGGTGATGCGCGGGAGTCCCGAGCAGGAGGCTCACGCGCGGCCGTTGCCCGACGGATCGACCATCAGCGACACGGCGAGGCGGTCGACCGCGTCGAGATTGACGGTCTCGGGCAACCGGGTCTGCGCCGCGGCGGCCGCGAGCCGTTCGCCAAGGCGTTCGGTCTCGGCGAGCAGGGCGTCGTACGAGAGCGCCCCATCCCGGATGGCGAGAAGCTCGTCGGCATCCGGGCGTCGCACACGCAGCGTCTGCAGCTCGAGCGCTTCGATGCCCATTCGCATCAGACGGACGAGGTGCATCGCGTGCTTCGTGTCGTAGCCGAACTCCCGCTCCAGCTCGGCTCGTGCCGAGTTTCGCTGCCGCAGCCACGTCTGGTAGGCGGTCCAGTGTTTGCGCGCGGCGCGGTATCGCTTCTCGGCGGCGAGCGTGGCGATCACCGCTTCGGGCAGCCCGAGGGCGTCGGACGCGACGGCATCGAGGTGCGCGTCGAGGTCGCTTGCGGGCGCGTTCAGCGCGTCGCTGATGAGGTCCGTCAGGCGCTCCTGCACGGCGATGCGGGTCGCCCGAGGCATCTCGAGGTCGTCGATGCCGTACCCGCGTACCTTCTCTGCGATGGCCGCGGCGACCCGGTTATGATCGTCGCGACCGAGCGGGGAGTTGTGCGCCGGCAGGCCGAAGTCTTCGCGCAGTGGGGGCGCCTTCGGCGGGCTGAGGAGCCACGACCGGTGGCTCTTGATCCGGTTGAGCTGGGCGCGCGCGTACCCGTGGAAGGTCTGCTCGACCTTCCGGGTGAGAAAGAGGGACCGTGCGTCGTGAATTCGTCGCCACGCGGGGCTCGTGTGCACCTCGTCGCGCGGATCGGCGAAGAGGATCTCGAGCGCGTTCGGGTTGGCTGCGACACAAAGGCGCAGGAACTTCGCGAGATCGTACACGACGCCTTCGACCTTCTCGTCGAGGCCATGCTGTGCGGTCTCGTGTCGCTCGAGGACGGGCCGCGCGATCGTAAGCAGGTCGTCGGGCAGGACGCCGTCGAACTGCTCGAAGTCGTGGCGCAGCGAGAGACGCGCGTCGAGCGGGACGATGCAGACGCCGCGCAGGTCGACGTCCGATCCGGCGCGTGCTGTGCCATGGGCGTGGCTGCCGGCGAGGGTGAGAAACACGGTGTGAGCGGCCAGCGCGTTCATCGGGTGGCCTCGGCAGAGTGCGCGGTCAACCGCAGCTCGATCACGAAGGCCTCGAGCGCCGCGGTTGTGGTCGGCTCTTCGGGCAACGTGCTCCGGTCCCATGCGGATTCGAGCTCGTCCTGCAGGGACGCCAGCGCGGCCTCGTGGTGTTGCAGCTCGGTGTCGGCGAGCCCCATCTTCTCGTGGCCCGCTCGCTTTCGTTCGATGAGGTCGCCGACCCCGGGGATCGCGAACGACGTGTTCAGGGTCGGCAGGTGGGACTCGATCTGCCCGGTGCGCATGAGATGGATGCCCGTGAGCAGCACGCGGTAGGCGTAGAGGGCGTGCTTCACGGTGGGGTCCGGTTGCCGCAGCCGTTCGCGCCGCCCGCGCGCGAAACCGCGATAGTGGCCCACCGTCGGTCGGGTGATGCATCCCTCGCCGAGGGCGCGCAGGGTCTCGTGCGCGTCGGACGTCACGACGACGAGGGGCGAGTAGAGCTGCTCGAGCACGTACCCGTTGTGTTGCGTCATCATCCGCGCGAACTTCCGGACGTCGTGCGCGACGAGGTCGAGGTCGAGCTCCGGGTCGTCCATGATCGTGACCGTTTCGTCCGACGGGTGGAGCCCGAGAACGTCGTCGACGGGGTGCACGAAGGCGCCGCGCAGGTCGATGTCGCTATCCGGCGACTCGAATCCATACAGATGAGCGCCGCTGATCGTGGCGAACACGGGGGATGGCACGCGGTGCGCGAGGGTGCGCAGGTGTTCGACGTCGAGACGCGAGAGGATCTGGTCGGCTTCGGTGGGTGTCATGGGTCCCCGGATCGTGCGTGGATCCCACCGTGTCCGGTCTGGCGTCGCGAGGCAATGGCACCGCACGTGCCCCCTTTTGCCGGTCACGACCTCGGCCTATTGTGATGGCAGCCCGCAGCACTGGAGTTGTCATGTCTCGATTTGCGCACGATCGCCTCTTCATCGCGATGTGGTGGTTCACGGCGGCCATGGCACTCGTTCGCGCGGTGCAGATCGCCGGGTCGTCGTTCGGTCCGGACGCGATCGGGTTGTCGGATCCGGTGTCGGCGGTGCTGATCGGGCTCGGGACGACGACGACCGGGCTGGCGATTCTGTTCGGCGCGGTCGGGCAGCGCGCGGCGTTCTGGGTCGCGGCGCTGGCCGCGTCCGCGTGGTCGCTCGTGCACGCCGGGTACGGCATGCCGATGATGCTCGACGCCGCGGCGTCGGTGTCGCACATGGCGGCGTGCGGGGCGGTGGCCGAAATGCAGGCCGAGATCACGCGGATCCTCGCCTGGAACCTCGCGGTCATCAGCGTGCACGGCGCGGTCGTGACGGTGAGTCTCGGTGCCCTGCGCCGGCTGCGGTCCGAGTCGCAGGCGCGTTGACGACGCCTCGCGCGCGTGTAGACGTGGGGGCGTAGCTGCTCCCGCACTCTCACGCCGAGGTTCTCGTGGCCGACACTGCCCAGCGCGACCGCATCGTCGCGGCGCTGACTGCCGACGATAGCGCCCTTCGTTCGAAGGGCGTCGACATGCTGCTCGAATTCGTCCTCGACGTCCCGATGTCTCGGTGGGTCGACGCAGAGGACCTCGCGCGCATCGTGGTCGACGGGACCACCGGTGAGAACGCCGCGCGGTTCGCCGAGAAGCACCTCGCGGTCGGCCGCGCTCGCTGGCGCGACCGGTTCGCCGAGTCGGGCGAGACGCCCCGTGATCTGCTGGGCCCGACGGCGAGCGAAGACCTCCATCGCATCATCGCCGACGCGCCCATGCCGAAGGCGAAGTGGTCGAAGGGCATGGTCGATCCGAAGCTGGTGCAGCAGCTCGTCGCGCCGGTGGTGCAGGACACGCTCATCTCGTTCGCGAAGAACCTGCCGATCCCCGGGCTCGGCGGCGGCGGTGGCGACGACGCTGGCGACCGCGGTGGACGTGGCGGGGGCAGCATGTTCGGCATCCGCAAGCGCTTGAAGGCCGAAGCCGGGCGCCTGGCCGAGAAGGGCCGCGACGCGCTCGGCGGGATCGGCGCCGAGCTCGAGCGCCAGGTGAAGAACGCGGCACGGGACTTCAGCGAGAACGCGTCGACGGAGTTCCGACGCGCGATGCAGAACCGGGTGAAGAGCCCCGAGGGCAAGCGTCTGGTCGCCGAGATCCGCGAGCAGGTCGTCGAGACCGTGCTCGACACGCCGATTCACGCGCTCGTCGCCGACCTCGACAACGTGCCGGACGCCGACCTCGTCGCGCTCGCCGGACCGGTCGCGGACCACAACCACGGGCGCGAGGCTTTCGCGGCGGCGGTCCGGGCCGAGATCGACGCGGCGCTCGCCATCGAAGGCGACACGACGGGTCGGCAATACCTCACCGAGCAGGGGCAGCTCGACGACGTGCGGGCCGCGGTCGGCAAGCAGCTCGACCCGCTCGTGCGCGACTTCTTCGGCGCGGACGCGTTCGCGGGGTGGCTCGACGACGTGCTGGCGCTCTGAGCGCGCCGCGCACCCCGATCAGACGAAGAGGTCCGGCATCAGCGGCTTGTCGGGCGAGTTCGCGTACTTGTCGAAGTCGGTGACCCCGGCTTCGGCGAGCACCTCGTCGTCGATGAAGAAGTTGCCGGTGCACGTGCCCGCCGGACGGGTGAGGATCTCCCACGCGGCGTCCGACATGATGTCGACGGTGCGCGACTGGGCGGCCATCGCGTCGCCGCCGAGCACGTTGCGCACGGCGGCGGTGTCGATCGCGGTGCGGGGCCAGAGCGCGTTCACCGCGATGCCGCGGCTGCGGAATTCACCGGCCATGCCGAGCACGCACATGCTCATCCCGAACTTGGCCATCGTGTAGCCGACGTGCGAGGCGAACCAGCGCTCCTCCATGTTGAGGGGCGGCGAGATGTTGAGGATGTGCGGGTTCTCGGCCTTCAGCAGGTGCGGGATGCACTTCTGCGACACCATGTACGTGCCGCGGGCGTTGACCTGGTGCATGAGGTCGAAGCGCTTCATCGGCGTCTCGACGGTGCCCGCGAGGAAGATCGCGCTGGCGTTGTTGATGCAGATGTCGATGCCACCGAACGTGTCGACCGCCTGCGCGACGGCGTTCTCGACGACCTCTTCGAAGCGGATGTCGACGACGAGCGGCAGCGCCTTGCCACCGGCGGCTTCGATCTCTTCGGCCGCGGTGTAGATCGTGCCGGGCAGGCGCGGATGCGGCTCGGCGGTCTTCGCGGCGATGACGATGTTGGCGCCGTCCTGCGCCGCGCGTAGCGCAATCGCCTTGCCGATGCCGCGGCTGGCGCCGGTGATGAAGAGGGTCTTGCCTGCGAGGCTTCTCATGACGGGCTCGGGGTGCACGAGGGCGGGTCGACTCGTTGTGTCACGCCCGTCGGCGCCGCGAAAGCCCGACGGCGAGGGGCAAGAGCAGGATGACCAGCGGCGACGATCGGTGCACGGTCGCACAGCCACGCGGCAGCTTCGGGTCGCCGATCTCGGCGTCGATGCACTCGCCGGCGAACCCGCAGACCTCGCCGTCGTCGCAACCGAGCACGGTGAGCGAGGCATCGGCACAGTCCGGGTCCCACGCACCGCAGGTGCAGTCGCAGTCGTCGCCTGCGGCGTACCAGGTGGGATTGCACGTCCACTCGTCGGGGACGCCGGCGTCGTCGAAGATGCAGGCGCCGGCGGCGCAGATCTGGCCAGGATTGCACCCGAAGAGCTCGGCGTCCGCGTCGCTGCAGTCGGGGTCGATGGCGCCGCACTCGCAGTCGCAGCCGTCGGCCGCGTCGTACCAGCCGGGGTTGCACGTCCAGTCGTCGGGTACGTCGAACGCTTCGTCCGGGTCGTCGACACACGCGCCGTCGACGCACACCTCGTCGGCGCTGCAGCCGTGCACGACGGTCGTGCCGCTGTCGCAGTCCGGGTCGACGACGCCGCACTCGCAGTCGCAGCCGTCGCCGGCGTCGTAGAACACCGGATCGCAGGTGAAGCCACTCGGCGCGTCGAACCGGCAGTCCTCGCAGGTCTCGTCCTCGGACCCGCTGCAGACGCCGTCGCCGCATCGGGGGACGAGCCCGTCGCAGTCGATCGCGCAGTCTTCGTCGCCGGTGCAGACGCCGTCGCCACAGGTCGGTCGGACGTCGCACCATGCGACGCTCGGCCAACCGAGCGCGCAGAGGTCGTCGATCACGGTGGACGCGAGGATCGCGCGCTCGGCGCGGGCGTCGTCGCGCAGAACGTGGGTGCGGTTGCACGTGCCGTCGCGCACGAGGTCCGGCGCGCCGCCGACGAGGACGCCCTGCCACCGCAGGTCGGTGTCGATCACGATCGAGCCCGAGCTGCCGGCGAAGGTGTCGGCCGCGAGCGCAAAGCCCGGCGCGTCGACGTCGCCAGAGCGCGCGTTGGCGTCGACCTTCGTCGGCAGTCCCCAGGGCGCACCGATCACGGTCAGCCGCGAATCGTTGGCCGGGGGCGTGGTCGCGAGTACGGGGGGACGTACGTCGCGCAGCCGATCGAGCTGGATCACCGCGTGGTCGTTGTCGTCACGCGCGTTCACGTACGCGATGCGGCGGCACCGAAACACGTCGCCCCCATCGATGACGCTCGGCGCCGTGTCGTCTGTCGTCCACCACCCGGCGACGATGAGCTGCCCTGCACAATCGGCGGTCGTGCGCATGCAGTGGCCCGCGGTGACGACGAGGTCGTCGTCGATCCAGAACGCCGAGCAGCGCCCGAGCGCGGGCTGGTCGGCGAAGGTCTCGCCGTCGCAGAGGTCGTGTCGGTCCCCAGCCGTGGTCGTGGTGATCGCCCAGGTGCCGTTGCCCTGGTCCTCGATCCGGGAGGCCGGGACGATCACGGCCGCGTGGTCCACGGCGAACGTCCGGATCGGTGCGTCCGCGTGCTCGACCTCGACGCGATCGTCCGCGCCGTGCACGACCGGCAGGCTGCGGGTCGTGGGCGCCGACACGTCGTGCGTGCAGGCGACGAGCGGGCCGGTGAGCGCGAAAAGTGCGGCGAGGGCGCAGAAGCGGATCGGCATGGTCCACAGCGGCGATGCGGGTGCCGTCATGGTGACAGAAGCGAGGGGGTGTGGACAGGCACGCGAGGTGGGAGCCCTTGACAAGGCCTCGCCGGATGCGCAGAATTTGTGTGCAAAGTGATTGCATGTTGCCGATCTGACGAACCAATCCAGATCGCATCATCCGAAAGAACCGTCCCCTGCTCGACGCGCACGTTGCTGCGCTCGCCGGGGACGCCCCCCGAAGCCCGGAGACTCCATGACGACGGTCGATGTCATTGCCCCTACGCCTGTTGCTGCCCGAGATCTGCTCGATGACGTGCAGTCGTCCCTCGACGACGACGCAATCGTCGAGGCGCGGGCCGTTCATCGGATCCCGCCGGCGTCCCGCGTGCGCTGGTCGCGGACAGCCAGCCTGCGCGGCGCGCTCATCGGTGGAGGCATCGGCGCATGGGGAGCCGGGCTGCTGACCCTCATTCTCGCGTTCACGGTCGGTCTCGCCCCGTGGGCGGCGTTGTTCAGCGTCGCGGCCGGCTTCGGGTTCGGCGCGCTCGCGGGTGCCCTCGCGGGCCTCGCCGGACGGGACCATCGCCTGCAGTCGCTCGCCCGCCGGCTGGGCGGGGACCGGGTCGCGGTGATGCTGCGCATCGACGACCGTTCGGTACGTCCGGAGCGGGTCTCGGCGATTGCCGCACGCCACGGTGAGGTCGTGGCTGCGTGATGTGGACCGGGTGCGTTGGCGGGACGCGGCGCTGAGGGTACAACCTGCGCCGAACCCTCGACCCGGATCGCGCCGTGCCGTCGTATCGAACCCTGATCCCTGCTGCATCCTGCGCCCTTCTGCTCGCCTGTGGCGGCGCCCAGACCCCGGCCGAGCCGTGCCCCGTCGTGGACGCGGCGTGCCCGGAATGCGAGGCGTGCGAAGACAGCGGCGAACACCGCAACCTGCACGCCGTGCTCTGGATGCAGACCGCGCTCGAGTTCGACCGTGGCACCGCGCAGGCCTACCAACTGGCGACGATGCGGCTGCCCGAGCTCGTGGCCGACGCCTCGGTCACCGCCTCGCCGGAGCAGGTCGACGACGAGGGCTATGCGGACCTGCCGCCGGCGATCGTGCTCGATCTGGACGAGACGGTCGTCGACAACAGCCCGTATCAGGCGTGGCTGATTGCGACCGGAGCGTCATACAGCACCGAGACGTGGAACCAGTGGTGCGAGGCGCGTGAAGCCGACGCCGTGCCGGGCGCGTTGGAGTTCCTCGCGTTCGCCGAAGCACAGGGCGTCGAGATCTTCTACGTCTCGAATCGTCGGGCGGTGGTCGAGCAGGCGACGATCGACAACCTCGTCGCGCTCGGGCTCGACGCGAACGAAGACAATGTCATCCTTCGCGGCGAGCTCGACGACGGCTCGGCGAAGAGCTCGCGCCGCGAGCACGTCGGCGAGACGCATCGAATCGTCATGCTCTTCGGCGACAACCTCGGCGACTTCGTCGACGGGTACTACGACACCCTCGACGGCCGCGAGGCGCTCGTCGCCGACTACGCAGACTGGTTTGGCGAGCGCTGGATCGTGTTGCCGAATCCCCAGTACGGATCGTGGGTGAGCGCGCTGACCCACGACGAAGACGTGCCGGACGGCGGCGAGCTGGACGCCATTCGCGCCGATCTCGAGGCGTGGTCCGGCCCGACGGCGGAGTGAGCACGCTCAGGTGTCGTCGAAGCAGCTGCCGATGAAGGCTTCGTACGTCTCGTCGCAGACCGAATACGCGTAGTAGTAGTCGTCGCAGTCGAGCTCGGTGGCGCAGTCCACGTACTCGGCGTACGCGGCGGCGCAGTCGTCGCCGTAGTAGTCGAGCAGGTCCCGGAAGAAGATGGACCGGAACTCGACGCACTCTTCGAGCGACTCGTAGAACGGGAACTCCGTGCACTCGAGCGAGAGCTCGCAGAACGCGCGGACGACGGCCTCGGCGTCCGGGGGCAGCCCCCCGCCGTCGGTGCCGGTGTCCCCCGCATCGCCGTCGGTGTCGGTCGCGACGTCGCCGCCATCGAAGTCCGAGTCGGTGGCGTCTGCGACATCGGCGGTGGCATCCGTTGTGTCCGCTGCGTCTTCGCTGGTGTCGGTGACGTCTTCGCCGGCGTCGGTCGCATCGTCGTCGGCGTCTTCGCCGGCATCGGACACGTCGTCGTCGGTGTCCGCACCGGTCCCGGCGTCCTCGACATCGTCGTCGGCGTCCTCGCCCGGCCCGGCGTCGTCGGCGTCCGCGACGTCCGCAGCGGTGTCAGCGCCCGAATCATCGGCACCGCTGTCGGTCGCACCGCCCGTATCGGCCGCTCCGGTATCGTCATCGCCGGCGTCTGCGCCGCCGGTCCCGACGTCGACGGCGGTGTCGAGGTCGAACACGTCGGCGAATCCACCGAACGGATCGTCGCTGCATCCGGCGGCGGCAGCGAGAGGCAGAAGCGCGACGACAGGGATGCGCAGGCGGTGCGACATGGTCAGGGCTCGTGAACGCGGGGCGTCGCGAGTCTGGCAGCGTCACCGGATGCAGGCAATCGCTGCAGGCACGGTGGCTCGATCAGTCGTCGAGCTCGTCGTCCGCGTCGTCGCTCGGCTCGCCGGGCTCGCCATCGGTCTCGACGATCGGCTCGGACTCGGGGCCGTCGGTCATTCGCGACCGCAGGCGCTCGATCATCCCCGGCTGGCGCAGCATGCGGCGGATGCGCTTGCGGCGGGTGGCGTCTTCGCGCGCCCCGGTGAGCGCGTCCTCGATGCGCTCGAGCAGCCGGTCGTGGGTGTCGTTGAGTGTCTGGATGAACGCGGCGTCCAGGGGCTCGCCGGTGTGCACGCGCTGATAGAACGCGTCGAAGACCTCGGCGATGTCGGGCTCGATGCCATCCGGGACCGGCAGCTCGTCGGCGTGCTGGGTGCGCTGCCGAGGGTCGACCTGTGCGATCGCGGGCGCCGGATCGCCGACGCCGAGCCACTTGAAGATCGGTGGCAGTTCGGTCGCGGGATCGGCGAGCAGGCGCTCGTAGGTGATCAGGTGCAGCGGATAGCGCCGGGTCGCGACGTCGCGCACGAGCATGAAGTTCTCGAGCCACCATTCCAGCACCGGCGGCACGCGAACCGGCTCGGGGCGCTGCCGTCCGCGATCGGCGTGGAACGCCTGCTCCATCCCGTAGAGTCGATTGATCGACCCCGGGTACTCGCGCCAGTTGCGCATCGTCGCGACGACGCGGTGCAGCTGGGCGTGATCCGTGCGCAACAGGCCCGGGACGAAGACCTTCACCGCGACGTGGCGAAACGTCTCGGGGTGCAGGTAGTCGCCGGTCCGCGGGTGCGGGTTCGTGGCGTGGTAGATGCCGCGGCGCAGAAAGGACTCGTAGAAGCCCTTCTGGTTCGCGTCGCCGATCGAGTCCTTCCAGCGCCCGGGGAAGGGGTCGCCGATGACGGGCAGGCCGGCGGCCTTCATCAGCTGCATCCACATGGACGTGCCGGACCGCTTCGTGCCGGTGACGATGATCATGGTCTCTCTCGGGGCCAAAAGCGCGACGACCCGCGGGGCTTCGAGCGCCTGCGGGTCGTCCAGAGCGAGCGGTCGCGTCAGCCCGCGTCGGGCATCGGGGGGAACCCGGCGTCGCTGTAGTCGTAGTCGCCTTCGTCGAACGCGCAGGCTGCGTCGATGGCGGCGTACTGGTCGCGACAGGCGCCCTCGTAGGCGTAGTAGGCCTCTTCGCAGGTCGGCTGGCTCGCCGAGCAGTCGATGAAGGCCATGTACGCGTCGAGGCAGCCGGCGCCGTACATGTCGAGGTAGCCGAGGTACGACGACGCGTCGTCGACGCAGCCGTCGACGGAGCCGAACTCGTACTCGAAGCTCTCGGGATCGCAGCGCTGGAAGAGCTCGCAGTAGCTGCTGATGATGCGCTCCTGCTCGGCGGTGAGCGTGCCGCCACCGCCGCCGCCGCCGCCGCCGTCGATCACCGCGCCACCGCCGTCCGCGGTGCTGCCGCCATCGGTCGTGCCGCCGCCACCACCGGTGCCGCTGTCGGCCGTTCCGCCGCCACCGCCACCGCCGCCGATGCCGCCGCCTCCGATACCACCACCACCGCCGCCGCCGCCGCCGCCACCGCCGCTGCCGTCGGTGCCCGCGTCGGGGAAGAAGGTGCCGTCCTCGTTGCAGCCGGTGAAGGCGAGCGAGAGGGCAAAGAGCATCGGGATCTTCGTCTTGATGTTCATGAAGCCTCCGGGCGCTGGATCGCGCCGGGCGTGTGGGTTCGGACGAGTGATGGCACTGTGTCGGCGTCCCTGATCGGTGTCAACGAACCCGCTCGCTCGCCATGCACGAACCGCATCCTCTGCCTCGCCAGCGCCTCGAACGACGGGCGTCCCGCAGCGTCTGGCTGCGTGTCGCCCGCCACGTCTCGCACCGCGAGGGTCCGGCGCTGGATCCGGGGCTCCTGCATGCAGCCGGCGACCGCCTCGCGCACGCCGATCGGCTGGTCATCGATGCAGGGCTCCGCGAGTCGGCGGCGTTCGCGTCGTGGCGCGCGCGCGTCGACGACGCCATTGCGTCGATCCCGGAGGCCGACGCCGTATCTGCGTCGGAGGCCGAGCGTGCGGCGCGGGTACACCTCGAGAGTGTCGATCGCAGCTGGAACCTCGTGGTGGCGTCGCGCCCGCGTGTGCTTGCCTGGCCGCGGTGGTTCGAGCAGCAGCAGCAGACGATTGTGTGGGCGTCGGCCCTCGCAGCGCAGGGCGTTGATCCACGGCTCGTCGAACGCGCGGAGCGGTGCCGTGCGCGGGTCGACGAGGGCCTTCAGGTGGCGCGGCGGGCGCGAGGCTCCGCAGACCTCGACGCGATCCTGCGGGCGCACGATCGTGAGGTCGAGCGGCTGGAGCGCGAGGTCGGGCTCCGCGACGCCGACGCGCCGGACGACCCTGCGCAGCGGCAGCACCTGTGGCGGCTCGCCGATCGCACGTTCGAACTCGAAGGCCAGCTCGCCGAGCTGCACGATCCCTTCCCCGGACCGGAGATCGGGCACCGTCGGCGCCGTGTGCTCGATCTGCTCAACCGCGTCGAGGCCGAGCGCCAGCGCCGGCTGAACGAGGCCATCGCGGCGACCGAGCCGGGCCGCGGCGACGATCCGGATGCCGACCCCGGCGCGTGACGGGTTGCGTCCGGCGAGACCCCGCCCCAGGGTGACAGGGACGCACCTCGAGGTCGATCCATGCTGACTCGCCGCCGCTTTCTCGGAGCCACGCTCGCCACAGCGACCCTCGCGCCGCTCGCGACGTTGCTTGGCCGCCCGGCGTGGGCGCACGCCTATGGGCCGCTGGTGCCCGATCCCGAGGGCATCCTCGATCTGCCCGAGGGGTTCTCGTACCGTGTCGTGCAGCGGCTCGGCGATCGAATGACCGACGGCCACGTGGTGCCCGGCGAGCCCGACGGCATGTGGTGCTTCACCGGGCCCGACGGGCGCTGGGTGCTCATGCGCAACCACGAGGTCGACCGACCCGTGCACCACAGCGCCTATCCGGCCGACCAGACGCCGGGGGAGGCGTATGCTCAGGGGCGGTATGGTGGCGTGACGCGGGTCGTGATCGATCCGCAGACCGGCGACGTCGTGTCGAGCAACCTCGTGCTCGCGGGCACGTGCCGCAACTGCGCGGGCGGACCGTCGCCGTGGGGTTGGATCAGCTGCGAGGAGAGCATCGAGCCGGGTCACGGGTACGCGTTCCTCTGCCCGATCGACGCGACGTCGGTACAGGCGCCGATCCGCATCCCGGGATACGGGCGGTTTCACCACGAGGCCGCGGCGATCGACCCGGACACGGCGATCGCGTGGCTCACCGAAGACCGGGTGCAGGGGGCGTTCTATCGCTTCGTGCCGCACGACCCGGCCGTGCCCTTCGTCGGTCGTCTGCAGGCGCTGCGCGCCGTCGACACGGTCGGGTTCGACACGGCCACCGAGATGTCGCCGGGGGACCGCATCGCGTGTGCGTGGGTCGACCTCACGGATCCCGAGCCCCCCGAGGACAACCCCGGTACACGTCACGAGGCGTTCGAACTCGGGGCGCTACGGATCAAGCGCGGTGAGGGGATCACGCTGTCGGACGGCATCGTCTGGATCTGCAGCACGACCGGTGGTCCGGTCGAGGGCGGGCAGATCTTCCGCCTCTTCGACGGCACGACGGACACGCCGACGCTCGAGCTCGTCGCGCAGTCGACGTCCCTCGATCGGCTCGACATGCCGGACAACGTCGTGATGGCGCCGTGGGGCCAGCTGTTCATGTGCGAGGACGGTCGCGGCGGCAACGGGCTGCGTGGGCTCACGGCGGACGGCGAGGTGTTCGACTTCGCCGTGAATCGCCTGAGCGGAAGCGAGCTGGCAGGGGCGTGCTTCTCGCCGGACGGCCGTGCGATGTTCGTCAACGTGCAGCACAACCACCTGACGCTGATGATCGAAGGACCCTTCCCCGACGTCTCGCCGGCGTCGACGTGGACGGCCACGGCGTGTCCGTCTCTCGAGGGCACGTCGGACGCGCGGCTGGTGCTCGACGAAGAGTAGCGCGTCGCTGCGGCGTCAGGTCCAGCCGCGCGGCCGCAGACCCCGGGCGCCGGCGACGCCGAAGAGCAGCGCGAAGAGCCCGGTCGCGGCCATGGCGAGGTCGTTGACCCGCTGGTAGCCCGGGTGCGGTCGCACGACGAGGCGCGGGGCCGCCGAGGCGAGGCCGGCTGCGTCGCCGTCGAGGGTCACCTGCAGGCGCCACGGACCCGAGCCGTCGTGAGTGAAGAACTCGAAGCCGCAGGCCCACCACCCGTCATCACGCAGGGTGCAGAGCAGCGTGTCGGCGGTGCGCGAGCGCCCGAACGCCCAGGTCGGGCTGGGGCCGTCGACGAGGACATCGATCGAGAGTGCGTCGTCGACGCCGGTCAGCCAGGCCAGCGACGCGACCGGGCTCGCTGCGTCGCCATCGACGTCCCACGGTCGATGCACGCCGTCGGACGCGGACGCGGCGCGTGCGGTGTGCGTCGACCGGACGAGCAGCTCCACCCGCTGCGGGCGACGGGGCACGTCGAGGGGATCGGCCAGCGTCTGCACGCCCGGCTCCGCCGCGATCGACCACTCGTGGGCCGTGTCGGTGAGGCGCAACCCGAGCAGCGTGAGGGCGGCGCATCCGAACGCGGCGGCCACGACGAGCGGCAGCGCCGAGAGCCACGCGACCGAGGCGCGGGCACGGCGAGCGGGCGTGGACCGGGGGGAGTGCGTCGACATGGTGCGCCGGGGACGAGACGCTTCGAGGGTAGGGGGATGTCGCGACCACGCAAAGGTGCGATGCGACCGCCGGGTGATCGCGCGTGGCGCACGGGCCCGCCCGGCGAGAGCGTGACCCGGCCGATGTTGCGGTCGGGGTGGTCACAATGTTCGGTGGCCGGGGGTCGCCGGGTGTGCCAGGATCGCGTCGTCCGCGGCCTCACGTCGTCGGTCCCCAGCGCCTGCTACCCCCGGTGCCCGCGCCGTGTCAGCGCCCGTGCCCGAGTCCGACCCCTGGATCGATCGCGTCGTCGATGGCCGATTTCGGCTTCGCGAGCGAATCGGCGCCGGCGGCATGGGCGCGGTGTACGTCGCCGACCAGCTCGACATGCAGCGCCCGGTCGTCGTGAAGGTGATTCGCCCCGAGTGGGCGGGGGACGAGCAGGTCGTCGCGCGGTTTCGCGCCGAAGCGCGGATCGTCGCGCGGCTGTCGCACCCGAACGTCGTGCAGGTGTTCGCCACCGGCGAGGTCGACGGCGCGCTGTGGATGGCGATGGAGTACGTCGACGGCGAGACCCTCGGGGACGCCGTGCGCGAGGTCGGGCGCTTCGACGAAGTCCGCGCCTCGGCGATCGGCGAGCAGATCGCCGCGGCCCTCGCAGCGGCGCATGCGGCTGGCGTCGTGCACCGGGATCTCAAGCCGGCGAACGTCATGCTCTCGGCGCTGCCCGGACGCGCCGATCACGTCAAGGTGCTCGACTTCGGCATCGCGCGGGCCGTGGACGGCGGCGCGTCGATGGACGGACACCTCACCGGCACGGGCGTGCTCGTCGGCACGCCGGCGTACATGTCGCCCGAGCAGATCGAGGGGCACCCGCTGGACGGGCGCAGCGACCTCTATGCGCTCGGGCTGATCCTGTACGAGATGGTCTCGGGCACGCACCCGTTCGACGCGCGGACGCCGGTGCAGTGGGTCCTGCAACACCTGCAGACGCCTGCGCCAGCGCTGGCAGATCGTGCGCCGGGGGTGAAGGTCTCACCGGGGTTCGACGCGATCGTGCGCCGGTGTCTCGCGAAGCGCGCGAACGAGCGGTTCGAGTCGGCGGAGCACGTGCGCCGCGCCCTCGCCGAGCTGGTGAGCGAAGCGAGTCGGCCGGTGGTGACGCAGCGGACGGGGTCCGTGCCGGCGCCGCCGGTCGCGCGGCGCCCACAGGCGGGGCTGCAGTTGGCTGTCGTTCTCGTCGGTGTCGTCGCGCTCCTCGCCGCCGCGGCGTGGGGGCTGTCGCGCGTCCTCGGCTCGGCGATCGGTGACGGTCCGGTCGGCGAGGTGGCGGCAGACGCGACCGGCGACACCTCGGCCCTCGGTGAGGCGCCGCCGCCAGGCGACGTCGACGAGCGCTCGGATGCGGGCGCGTCGGCGACGCCAGAGCCCCGCCTGGCCGAGGGCGACGCGGCACCGGATGCCGAGCCCGAAGGTCCCGATCGGGGGCCGAAGCCGGCGAGGGAGCCGTCTACGCCGTCGCCGGCCCCCGTCGTCGTCGCGGTGCCCGATCCGCCGCCGGACCGGCCGAAACCGACGCCGAATCCCGTGGTCGCGCCAGCGCCGACGCCGAATCCCGTGGTCGCGCCAGCGCCGACACGGGGCACACCCGATGTGGACGCCGGGTTCGGGCCCTCGTACCCCGCGCGTCGACCCGGCGGGGTGCGTACCCCCGCTGCGCCGGACCTGAGTCGCACGACGCCCGCGCGGGCGGGCGGGGCCCCGTTGCCCGGTGGTGCGGTCTTCGAGTCCGACCTCGGGACCATGCGATCGTGGCGGATTCGAGCGCCGATGGACGATGTCGTCGGGTTCTACCAGGACGCGCTCGAGGACGAAGCCCGGGTGTCCTTCCGGCGCCACGACGCAACGTACGCTGCGGCCATGCACCACAACCCCGACTCCGGTTGGAACCTGCTCGGCGTGTACGACGAGCCCGAGGGGGTTCGGATCACGGTGTTCATTCGGTAGAATCGGGGCTTGCGATCCAACGCGAGGCGACGTAGGTCGTACGCATTCACACGATCGTGGAGGATGAGATGAACGCCCACGCCGACTTTCTGTCCGATGTCGTCCGCACCCGCACGCTGACCCCGGATGGGGTGACGCCGCTCGTCGTCGAGCCGGTGCGCAGCCGGGACCCCGAAGCGCTGGTCAGCTGGGTGAACGAGAACCTCGATGCGCTGCGCGAGAAGCTGCGCGTGCACGGGGCCATCCTCTTTCGTGGCTTCGACATTCACGACGCGAAGGCGTTCGAGTCGCTCGCTCGCGCGGTCGATGACCAGCTGCAGAACAAGTACTTCGGCACGTCGCCGCGTGAGGCGCTGACCGACTACGTGTTCACGGCGAGCGAGCTGCCCGGGTTCTATCCGATCCCGCAGCACTGCGAGATGTCGTTCATCGCCGAGCCGCCACGTCACCTCTTCTTCTGGGCGAAGGAAGCGCCGCACGCGGGCGGCGAGACGCCGCTGTGCGACTTCCGTGCGGTGTATCGCGACATGGATCCGGGGGTGCGCCAGCGCTTCGTCGACGGTGGCATCCGCATCATCCGCAACTACGAAGGGCCCGAGGGCGCCGACAAACGCGACCTGTGGAAGCTGAAGCGGTGGGACGAGATCTTCAAGACGACGGATCGAGCCGAGGTCGAGCGCATGTGCGCCGAGCAGGAGTTCGAGCCGATCTGGAAGGATGGCGGTCGGCTCGCGCTGATCAGCGAGCAGCCGGCGGTGCGCGAGCATCCCGAGACCGGCGAGATGGCGTGGTTCAATCACGTCCAGGTGTTCCACCTGACCAGCGGACCGGGCGAGCTCAAGCGCATCTTCACTCACCGCCCGAAGGACCTTCGTAGCGGCGCGCTCGCGGCGGTCACCGGCGCGATGGTGATGATGAAGAAGCTGAAGGCGCCGGCGGAAGAGCAGGCCATGCACTGCACGTATGCCGATGGCCGCGAGATCCCGGAAGCCGACCTTCGACACGTGCGTGACCTGATCTGGAAGCACCTCGTCGTGTACCCCTGGCGGACGGGCGACGTCGTCGCGATCGACAACCGCTCGGTGTCGCACGGTCGCCTGCCGTACAACGGTCCCCGCCAGATTGCGGTGGCCTGGGCGTAGCGCGCGGCTCACTACGCCACGCTGACTCACGACCGGAATGCTCTGGTGGGCGAGTGCACGAAACGCGGCGCGCCCGCATCGTCGACGACGATCGCGGGCGCGTGGTGCGTTGTGACGCGGGCTACTTCTTCTTCTTCTTCGGAGGGTCACCGCCCGTCGGCTTGCCCTTGTTCGGCGTCGGCTTGCCCTTGTCCGGCGTCGGCTTGCCCTTGCTCTTCTCGCCCTTCTTGTCCTTCGTCATCGAGGTCCCTCCGCAGCGATGTGGCGAGGCAGGGCGACGCCACCCGAAGGAGCGGCGTATGAATGCACCGCCCGGACGATCCGGACGGTGGAACTGCCTCGTGTGCATCGAAGGGATGCACGGTTGCTCCGCGCGCAAACCGATGCGCTTGTGCATTCGGGTGGCGTCGGTCGCCTCGCGCGAACGCGTCGCCGTGGCGCGTACCCCGTGTTGCACGTGAACCGGTGTACGTTCGGATGTGCGCGCCCGGTCGACCGATCGATCAGGGGGCGCCGAGTCGCGTCAACCGTCGGCAGACCGAGCGGCTCGGAGCACCTCGCCGAGGGCGATCCTGAGGTCGGTGAGATCCTCGATCTGCGCGAGCTCGTCGCACACCGCGGGTTCGGCCAGCGAGGCGGCCAGCGCCAACAGCTCGGCGCGTGCATCCGCGCGCCCTTCGGCGCGCCCCTCTTCTCGTCCGACCGCCCGTCCACGCAGGTGTTCGGTCTCGAATCGGTGGCGAGCCCACGTCCAGATCCCCTCTTCTTCGAAGGTCTCGTCGACGGGGATGTCTTCTGCGGTTGCGCTCATGAGCCCGTCCTCCGTCGCCGAGCGTAGCTCGGCCAGCAGATCGTGGAAAGCCAGAATGGCCGAGAATTCCCGGTGTGTTGCGTACGTGTCGCGAAGGATGGCGAGCCGAGACGGCGGATGTTGCGTGCTACTCTGCGGCGCGGTCCGTGCGCGTCACCGATGCGCTCTCGTACCACTGCACCGATCCGTCGAGCAGGCCGAGCACTTCGGCGTCGTCCGAGCCGAGAACGTGCCGAGCGCCGAACGCGAGGGTGTAGGCCGCCGTCGCGGCGAGGCTCTCTTCAAGCGGCAGCGTGTCGCAGGGCAGCGTGCCGGTGAACGACTCGTGGCAGCCGCCTTCGAGGGATACCCACGTCAGGTCGGCCGCAGCAGCGCGCTCGAAGATCCCGGCGGCGTGGTTGCCCTCGGTCCCGGACAGGTGGAGCATCGGTGCGGCGACGTCGGCGTATCCCTCGTCCGGCACGAGGTTCGCGTCCATCGTGCAGTCCATCGACACACCGGCGACCACACGCGGATCCGGCGTGTACGATTCGTACGCTTCGAGGTCTTCGGGGGTGCAGCCATCGCCGCAGCGTTCGCGGAGCCCGTCGAGTCCGAACGCGAGCCCGTTCAGAATCCACGCGTTCTGGCCGCCGTAGCTGTGCCCCATCGTGAGTACACGCGACGTGTCGATCCGGCCGGCGAGGGGGTGGTCGCTCGGCAGGTTCTCGACCCGGTCGATCGCGGCGAGCACGTCGTACGCGCGAATCGCGGGGAAGGAGTACGGCTGCGACGGCTCGGTCTCGAACAGGTTGTCGCCGGGGTGCGACGGCGCGATCACGATCCAGCCGTTGCGAGCGAACTGGCGCGCCACGGGGCTGATCTGCCCCGAGAACCCACGCCCGCCGTGGGAGTACACCATGAGCGGCGCGGGTTCGCTCGGCGGCGAGACCGTGGCGTCCATCCACGCGTAGTCGTCGATGATCAGGGTGAACACCGCTGGCTCGCCCTCGGTGTCGTCGGTGGCGTACCAGAAGTGGAGGTCGAGCGTCCGTTCGACCTCGAGCGCGGGCACTGTGTAGGTCATCGGCTCGATGCGCACACCGGCCGTCCCCTGCACGTCGACCTCGGGCGCACCCCGGTTGATGGGTACCCCCGACGGTTCGGCGTCTGGTGCGGTGTCCGCTGTATCGGTCGCCGCGTCGCTCGCCGCATCGATCGCTGCGTCGCCGTCGGCCTCCCCCGCGTCGTTGACTGCGTCGCTGACGTCGGAGGCATCGCCGCCAGCCGCATCGGCGACGTCGGTGTCGAGCTCGCCGCCGTCGGCGGATCCATCGCGTTGCGTGTCATCGTCGCCGCTGCACGCCACCGCTACGAACACCGCTGCGGCGAGGCCGATCCCGCGCAGCGGGCCGAACGTGCTCGTTCGCTGGTTCATGCCGTCGTCCTCACGCTCGCGTTGGCGCTGGTTCAATCTTCGAAGAGGTAGATCGGGACGGCCTCGATGCGCACGGCCACGCTGATGCCGGTGCACTGCCCGTCCTCGTCGGGGAACACGTCCGCGAAGTTGGGCAGCAGCGGCTCGAGCGCCTGGCGGATGGGCTCGTCGCCGCACCCCCCGAGCCCCTCGACGATGTCCATGACGCCGTCGAGCCCAACGGCGCCGCCGATCAGCCCGGTGAGCGTCCCGTCGTCGCCGACCTCGAAATCCCCCTGCCACTCGAAGAGGTCGATGCGGATCTCCTGCGTGATGAAGAGGAACTCGAGGGTGAGCTGCTCGCCGGTGACGCGGACGCCGCACTCGCTGGTCGACTCGCACGTCGTGCTCGTCGACTCGGTGGCGCCCTCGTAGAGCCCGAGCGTCTGGTACGCGAGGGTGCTGCCGTCGGACCCGAAGAGCACCTCACCGTCGCCACGCTGGAACCGGACCGCATCGCAGTCGTCGTACGTGCCGTCGAGCTCGGTGACGAAGACGATCTGGCCTTCCTTGATGCGCGCTCCAATCAGCGTCTGCAGCGAGACGCCGGTCGCCTCGAGTGCGGGCAGCAGCACAGCGAGCTGGTTGTCGATGCCTTCGGTACCGTCCGACGACGTCGCGTCGACCTTCGCGCACCCCTCCGCGTCAGAGCCGTCACTCACGACGCCATCGACGTCGTATCCGTCGACGGTGCCGTCGGGGTTGGTCGCGAGGAACTCGAACCGTGTGATGATCCACGTGCCGGTCGCGCTCTCGGCGCAGGCCGGGGCAGCGATGGCTGCGTCGTCGCCGCCCGCGTCGTCACCCTCGCCGGCGTCCCCGGCATCGGTGGCGGCATCCGAGGTCGGGCCACCGTCGGTGGTCGTCGCGTCGGTCGCGTCGGCGGCGCCGATGTCTGCCGTGTCGTCGACGCCGGGCTCGTCTTCGCCACCACATCCGAGGGCGAGAGCCGATGCGAGTGAACCCGCGATCGCGAGCGTACGAATCAAAGCCGATGAAGACACGGCGACCTGTGCAGCAATGAGGGAGGCTGCACCGTAGCACCCGTTGCGGGCACGAGAAAGCCGGTGCGCGCCGTGGCGTCAGGGGGCCGGAGGACCGAGGCACTCGCCCCAGTAGCAGAACCCGGCCTCGACGGTCTCGGCGCTGGATTTGTCGATCAGCAGGAAGATCTGCTCGGTGCTCGGCGCGGGCCCGCCGCAGTACGGACCGGATCCGAGGTACACATAGAAGTGCTCCGGGCGCTCGTAGACGCCGACTACGTAGGGATCGGTCCGCTCGAGAAACGCGGTCTGGATCACGTTCTGGGTGGACCAGTCGACGCCGAGGTCCATGCCCTCGGTGCAAGGGAACGACCCGTAGAAGTCGACGGCGTCCCGGTGGAGCCACGTCTCGCCGCCGTCGAAGAGCAGGGTCTCGACGCAGTCCGGGGGCGTCCAGCGCGCCCACTCCACGGGCGTCGCGTCCGGCGGCAGCGCGTCGCAGGTGCGCCACGGCTCGTCGCAGTTCACCGGATCGGTGGCGGTGTCATCGGCGCAGGCGAGATGGCACGCGGTACAATACCGGGTCAGCCCGCGCGCGCCGCAGACCTGATCGCCGACCGGGTCGCAGGACGTCGGGCACTCGGCGAGGCAGGCTTCGTACACGCACCACTCGTCGTCCCAGCACTGCCAGACGTCGTCTTCGACGCAGTAGCACGTCGTGCATCCGTCGGTGCGCTCGTCGCCAGCGGTGCACGAGCCGGCGTCGAGGGACGCGTCGGTCGCTGCGTCGAGCGCCGCGTCGGTCGCTGCGTCCGCATCGGTTTCGTCGGCGTCCGCGGACCCGTCCGCGCCCGCGTCATGCCCCCCGGTATCGTCGCTGCCGGTGTCCTCTTCGCCGCCGTCGTCCACGACGTCCGACGCTGCGTCGTCGCCGCTGGCGTCGGCATCGACCGACGTGTCCGTGGACGTGCTCGGGGTGGCTTCTTCGTTGCACCCGGCCACGCTCACGGCGAGCGCGAGGACGAAGCAGAGGTGCGGGATGAACGAACGCATCGGCAGGCTCGGTCGAGGGTCTGCCCCAACCTATCCGGGTCCGCCATTCGTGGGGAGCCCCCGTCGCGTCGTTCACCGAACGCGCAGGCCCACCGTGTTGACGAGGGCGGTGAGCACCGCGCTCGAGATCGCGTCGTCGTCGGCCGTCGCGAAGTCGATCGTGTCCACGAGCGCCGCGAGCGGGCGCACGACCTCGAGCGACACGCCATCGCCAGCGGCGATCTCGGCGTCGAGCTCGATGAACGTGCCGGTGTTCAGCGACGTCGACACGTCGAACGAGCCGCTCGATCCGTCGGGATGGGTCCACGTCCCCGCGAGGGTCAGCGTGACCCGCTCGAGGTCGACGTCGGTCGGCAGGTCCTCGATATCGCTGTCGGCGCGCGCGGCGAGATAGTGCGCGCGACAGTACGGGCCCCCGGTCGTCGACGCCGCCGGCAGCCGGGTGTCCGACGGGGCAGCGAGCGACTCCGCCAGGCCATACACCGCGCTCGGGTCCCGGTCGTCGTCCGGGTGCCCGGCCCACGCCGTCTGGACGGGCGCGAGCGCACGCAGGATGCGGCGGGCGGCGGTGTCTTCGTCCGGGCACGGGACGAGCTGCACTTCGCGGGTCACCAGCCAGCCGTCGGTCACCTCGACCGTGTATCCGAGCGCGGTCTCGGTGGACCAGCCGGCGTCGGTGGTCGTGACGCCGGTGGTGTCCCAGGCCAGCGTCCAGTCGAGGGCTCCGGCGGCGGTCTCGGCACCGCCGCTCGCCGCGTCGTCGCCACAGCCCGCCGCGCTGCAGAGGGCTGCGACGAGCGTGCCGACGAGCGCGGCACGGCGCACCGGTTGGCGCAGCCGCATCATCAGGGCATGCCCCCGCCGCCGGGGCCGCCGGCCGGTCGGCACAGCCCCTCGTTGCAGGTGAAGGCGCCATCGCCGGGGCAGTCCGCGTCGGTGCTGCAGGTCGGCACACATCCGGTGCCGGCCATCAGCTCGGCGCACACGCAGGTGGCGCCATCGGGGCAGGCGCCGTCGGCCTCGCAGTCCATGTCCGTCTCGCACGCCGCCGGGGTGCCGCCCTCACCACCGCCGCCTTCGCCGCCTTCGCCGCCACCGGTCTCGCCGCCGCCTTCGGCCTCGCCCATGAAGCAGCCGAGGATGTACGGGAAGGTCTCGGTGGCGTGGTAGTGGTAGTCGCCGTTCGGCCCGATGTGGCCGTTGCACCGGTCGAGCACGGTCGGGTCGTCGGACGCTTCGAACGCGTGCGCGTCCCATGCGTACTCGGTCGGGTCGCCGATCTGCTGCCAGCCGCTCTGGAACTCGACGACCTCGCTGCACTCGGCGTCGAGGCAGCCCATCGGGCCGTAGATCGGGATGCCGTCGTTGCCGTACGCAATGATCGGCGAAGGCGCGCCCGCGTCGGCCTCACCGACGATGCACTCCACGAGCAGCGCGTGGTAGTGGTAGTCGCCGCGCTGAGCGGTGTGCCCGAGACAGGTGTCGACGATCGAGTTGTACACCGGATCGCCATACGGGTCGGGGAACTCGCCTTCGTTCGGCCCATAGAACGGCAGCCCCGACAGGGTGAAGCCGGCCGTGCCCAGCAGCGGGATGTCGACCGGCTCGTCGAGCAGCGTCGGCTCGAGCGGCACGCGCCACTCGTGGTCCTGTGCGGCGAGGTCGTTCGGCGTCAGCGGGACGAACTCGAACCCGATGATGCCGTTCGACTCGACGATCAGCTCGCCGTCTTCGCAGCGCGCCGAGACCATCGGGTCGGGGTATGCGCTGTTCTCGGGCGCAGGGGCCGGTTGGACGAAGAGGTCGGCGGGGCAGTCGCCGGTGCCGCCGCCGCCGGACCCGGTGTCGTCGTCGGTGCCGCCGGTGTCGTTCGTGCCGCCGCCGGACCCGGTGTCGTCGGTGGTGCCGCCGGCGTCGTCGGTGCCGCCGGCGTCGCCGCCCATGGACGCATCGGCGATGCCCGAGTCGGACAGCGTGCCGTCGGCGCCGGTGTCGTCCGCACCGCAGGCGGCGAGAAGCAGGGCAAAGAAGAGGGCACTACGACGTACGACCATCACGGGTCCGGTGCGTGGGGGAGTCCTGCACGGTTGGACCCGGGCGGATCGGGATCGGGTTACGCGAAATGTGCGTGAAGGTAGGTCCGTCGTGACTTCCGGCCCAGCGGGGCCGTTTCGGCGGTTCGACAGACGGTGCGGTGTGCCTACACTTCAGCAGACCCGTTTCGCCCTGATTCCGGGATGCTGCATGCCGATTCGGACCTCGCTCGCCGTTGCTCGTCGCCGACCTCGATCGGCCGCCCGCAGCGTGACGGCCGTGGCCCTCGGCATCCTGTTCAGCCTTGCGATGGCGCCGTTCTATGTGCTCTTCGTACTGGCGGTGTTGCTCGCGCTGCACACGGCGGTCGGCGCGCCGCTGCCGGTGCTGGCGGTCAAGGTCATCGCTGGTGCCATCGCGATCCCAGCAGCCCTCGCAGGCGGCGTGCGGGTCGGACTCGACCTCGCGTTGCCGGCGGTACAGGACGTCCGCGCGGCGATCGACGACGAGAACGAGCGGCAGCAGCAACGTCGCATCGCGGTCGAGCCCGGTTCGGCCGTCGGCGGTGTGTCGCTCGGTCCCGCCGCGCGCGCACCGGATCGGGCCGGGGCACTCGCGGCGGTGCCGTCGGACGGTCAGTCCATGTCCTCGTAGGCTTCGACGGACGGTTCGTGCCACGACGGAGCCGCTGCGGGCACACCGCGGCGCCGTTCGCGGCTGCGGGCGCGCTGGTTGAGCACGTTGCCGCGCACCGCGTCGCTCGACGCGCTGCCGCCGCCGGTGCCGGCGCTGTTCATCGGTGCCGCCGACGTCTCGATGACCGCGGACAGGTCCTGCATCATCTGCGCTTCCTCGTAGAGCAGCTCGTCGTCGTACGCGGCGCCCCATTCTTCGAGCTGGCGCTGGTTCGCCTCGAGGATGTTCAGCGCGGCTTCGGTGTCGCCGGCTTCGACGGCGTCCATCGCCCGCTCGGTCTCGAGGGCGGCGAGCAGCAGGCCGTACTCCTTGAGCACGACGGCGTTCGTCGAGTCCTCGACGGCCTGGGCGTCTTCGCTGCGGATGACGCGGGCGTCGGACTGCACGGCATAGAGCGTGCCCTCGACGTCGGCGAAGGTGGCCTCGACGCGCACGGCGCGCCCCATGTCGCCGGGGGGCAGGGCGAGGGGGATCAGGTACTGGCGCTCTTCGCCCACGGCGAGCTGGCCGATCGGGATTACGAGGTCATAGCCCTCGTAGCGGATGCCGGCGTGCTGGACGGTGCCGAACGAGACGCCATCGCCGGGCTGCACCCGCACGAGCAGGTCGGCGACCGCGGTCTCGTGCAGGTCGGCGATCTCGCGCTCGAGCAGGTCGTCGAGGTCCCCTGCGCTGGCGAGGAAGTAGTAGTCCGCGGAACCGGCGTCGGCGATCGACGCCAGCGTCGCCTCGTTGTGCAGCCGCCCGAGCCCGATCGTCGAGGTGTCGATGCCATAGGCGTTGCGGAACTGGGCGGCGATCTGCGCGAGCTGGCCGGGGTCGACTGTGCCGCGGTTCGCGTGGCCGTCGCTGATGAGCACCACGCGGCGCAGCGCGGTCGGGTCGCCGCGGTAGAGCAGGTCGTACGCCATCTGCATGCCGCACGAGGTGCAGGTCTGGCCGTCGGGTTCGATCGCGTCGATCGCCTCGTGGGCTTCGGATCGGTCGTCGCCGGCTTCCCACCCGTCGAGCACGATCTGGCCGGCGTCGGAGTACGTGACGAGGGTCAGCGTGTCGCCGTCGTCGAGGCGGTCGACGAGCCCGTGGGCGGCCATACGGGCGTTCTCGATCTTGGCGCCCTCCATCGAGCCGCTGGTGTCCATGACGACCGCCATGTGCACCGGAGCCCTCGCGTCCGGCGCCGTGTCGGCGGTCACCGAGATCATCGCCACCGCCTCGCCGTCGCCGTCGGCGATGATCGCCTGGTCGAGCGAGACGCCCAGACCGACGATGCCGCTGCCATCGAGCGGATCCGGCGGGGTCGTGTCGATGGTCTGGCCGCCCGTGCAGGCGGTCAGTGGCAGAACGAGGGCGAGCAGAACGGCGAACACGCGGCGCATGACGAGACTCCGAGAGGCCTGTGGAGGACGGGACGCTCGGGTTCAACGCGCCGGTGCAGGGACCGGTCTACCGACCGTATCCAGCGCCGTCAGCTGGGCTCCGCTCCGGGTCCAACCGAACGGCCTGACACAAACATGGCCTCACCCGAACGGCACGCCGACGCGGCTGTCCACCACAGTGGCGGCGGGGCCATGCCCGGCCGCATGCAAGACCTCTCCCGAACGGCACGTTCAGGTGGCCCTCCACCACACTGGCGGTGGTGCCGGGTCCCGGCCGTCAGGGCATCGGCGCCGGCTCGGGGTAGTCGGCGCGCTCGGGCAGGATGCTGCCTTCTTCGACGAGGTGGTTGGCACCGGCTGCCGTGCGCAGCGTCACCGACGCGGTGTCTTCCTGGTACGTCGGGTCGGTGACGTCGGTCTGGTGGAACCACGTCCCCTGCAGGCCGTCCGGCGTCACGTCGAGCATGAGGTACCCGCGCTGCTCGAGGTTCGTCCAGCGCAGGTGCGGGTTGTTCTGCTCGAAGGTCAGCGAGAACGCGTCGCCGGTGCCGACCGGGAACCCGGGGGACGTGATGCCCGGGCAGACGAACTCGACGCCGAGGCTGCCCTCGCCGGTTTCGGGGTCGTAGACGTCGCCGTTGTTCGGGTCCTTCGACAGGTCGAAGGCCCACGACGAGTGGATGTCGCCGGTGAGGACCACGACGTTCTCGATGTCGCCGGCCTCGATCACGTCGAAGAGCCGCTCGCGGGCGCCGTAGTACCCGTCCCACTGGTCCGAGTTGAAGATCGTGCCGCCGCCTTCGGACTCGGGCAGGCCCGTCGTCTTGAGGTGCGCCATCATGACCTGCTGGCCGAAGAGCTTCCAGGTGGCCGAGCTGTTCTGCAGCTGCTCGATGGCCCAGTCCTCCTGATCGGATCCGAGCAGCTGACGCTCTTCGTCGAACCGCTCGTCGCTCGTCGAGCTGACCTGCTCGTCACGGCCCCACAGGCGCGTGTCGAGCATGATGAGGTCGAGCAGATCACCGAACTGGAACGCCCGCCACACGCGCCCGAACTCGGACTGCTCTCGAATCGGCAGCCACTCGTAGTACGCCTGAATCGCCGCCTGCTTGCGATCGGCCCACTCGCCCTCGCTGCCCTGGTGGTTCTCGGCGCCGTCTCGCCAGGAGTTGTCGGCGGTCTCGTGGTCGTCCCACACGTTGATCCACGGTGCCTGCTGGTGCGCCGCCTGCAGGTCGAGGTCGCGGCGGTACTGGCGGTACCGGGTGCGGTAGTCCTCGAGGGTGACGATCTCGTTGGCCGGCTCGTACTCGCGGATGTTGCCGTACTGGTTCGTGCCGTACTCGTAGATGTAGTCGCCGAGATTGAGCACGACGTCGACGTCGCGGCGCTGGGCCAGCGACCGGTACGCGTGGAAGTACCCGTGCCCGAGGCTCGCGCACGAGGTCACGGCGATGCGCAGCTGGTCGACGGCCCCGGTGGGCGCCGTGCGCGTCCGGCCGGTCGTCGACTCGCGGCCCAGCGCAAAGAAGCGGTAGTAGTACGTGCGGCCGGCCTCGAGCCCGGTGGCGTCGAGCTTCACGGTGTAGTCGCGGTCGGCGTTGGTCAGGACGGTGCCGGTGGCCACGCGCTGGGTGAACGCGAGGTTCTCGCTGACCTCCCACCATACCTCGATCTCGCCTTCGCCGGCCGGGGTCAGCGCCGTCCAGAGCATGACGGCGTCGGCGAGCGGATCGCCGCTGGCGACGCCGTGCTGAAAGAGGTCCTCGGGGCCGGGCGTGCCGTCGTACTCGTACCGGTCGAGGTCGTCCTCCCAGTCCGAGCCGGTGTCGCCGCCCGTGTCGGTGCCGGTGTCGCCGCCGATGCCGGCGTCGCCGCCGATGCCGGTGTCGGCACCGCTGTCGCCGCCCGCGTCGTCGCCACACGCGGCGAGCGCGAGGGCCTGCGGCGCGAGGCCGATGGATGCGAGAGCACGGAGGATGTCACGGCGCGACAGGGTCATCGGTCGTCCAGGGATCAGAGGGCAGGTCTAGACGCGCGCAGCCTGGCGACGGAGCCCCCCCGGCGCAAGCGTGTCTCGCGCCCGGGGGGTGCGGCCCGCCCTTCGGGACAGGCTGTCGTGGGTCGAGCACCGGCGATCGGCACGAGGCGGGCCGGATCGCTGCACTCGGGAGCCCGCGCCCGCTCCGTGGAATCAGTCGTCGGCCATGCCCTGGCCGACCTCTGCTTCGTAGAGCTCGTCGATGCCGTCGAGGCGGTCCGGCACGCCGAAGAGGTCGGCGCAGCCTTCGGCGAGCCCTTCGAGGGCCGCGCCACCGGCCGGGTCCAGACCGCCGGCGAGCGCGCCACATTCGAGCCCCGCGATCGCTGCCGCGCAGGGCTCGGCCGCGGCCGGGTCCACCGTGCCGCCGGCGAGGCGCGCTGCAGCGGCGAACGCCGACGCGGTGTCGTCGCGCCACAGCTCGAGCGACAACCGTTCGGCGTCCGTCGGCGGGCGTCCGGCTTCGACTTCGAAGCAGGCGCCGATGCGATCGACGAGCGCGTCGCCGGCGGCGACCGCCCACGGCGGCGCGGGTTCGGGTGCCATGGCGTCGTCGCCGGCGGCGGCGAGATCGTCACAAGACACACCGGCCAGCGCGTCGATGCACGCGGGCCCGGCGCAGTCTGCGACACCGAGCCGGGTGCCCCACGACTCGGCCAGCGGCTCGAGAGCGTCGGCGAGGTCATCGGACGCCTCGAGTCCGGCCTCGGTCATGCAGGCTGCGAACCGGCTCGCGAGGGCATCCGCGAGGTCCGAAGCGTCGGCGTGGGCGACGGGCGTGAGGGCCCCGACGAGGGTGAGTGTCGCGATGAGGGCACGGTGGTTCATGTCTCGTCCTCTTCACGAGGGGTCAGCGCGAGCAGCGCCCGCCCCGAGAACCCGAGCGCCCCGCCGAGGAGCATCCCGAGCCCGAAGGCCAGCAGGGGTGTGGGTCGCGGGGGCTGCGTCGGCGTCGAAGGCGTGCGGGACCCGGTCTCGGGTGGGGCCGCAGCGTCACCGTCGAGGCCGGGCGGGGCCTGCGGGTCAGCCGGGTCGGAGTCTTCGGCGTTGGGGTTCGCGCCATTCGATGCTTCGTTGCGCGGCGGTTCCGAGGTCGCGTCCGGGCGGGCGCCCGCGGGGTCCACGTCGGGCGGTGCGGGCCCGCCCGCGGCCTCGTTCGCACCACCGTTCGCATCGCCGTCTTGCGCGCTCGCCGCGTCACCGGCACGGGCCGGCTCGGCATCCTCGTCCGGGCCGGCCGTCGGGGGCGAAGGCGCGTCGTCGTCGTCCGCGCCCGCGTTGTCGCCCGCGTTGTCGTCCGCACGCTCCGTCGCGTCGCGACCGGCCGCACCAGCCGGGTCGGATGCCGGTGGCTCCGCTGTGTCGTCGGGGGTCCCGGTCGCGGCGTCGATCGCCGCATCCGCACGGTCTGACGCGCCATCGTCGCCCATCGTCGCGGTACCTTCGGGCACGCCGGCCGAGACCGCTCGCTCTTCGAGTCGGCAGGCGATTCGCGCCATCGCCGGGGACGTGGGGCATGGGGCCGGCAGGGCCGCCACGAACCCGCTCATCGAAGCCTCGCTGGTGCCTGGTGCACCCGTCGCCGCGGGTCCGGTCGCGACGAGTGCGTCGTGCACGGACGCGAGGCTCACCTCGTCGGTGGCGGGGAGCGCGTCGACGAACGCTACGATGCTCGCTGGTGCAGCTTCGGCCGCCGGATCCGCACGGCTCGGATCCGCACCGCCCGGATCCGCACTGCCTTCGGATGTCGTGCTGGCCTCGTCGGCGCCTCCCGACGTCGTGGCACCATCCGTCGTCGTCCCGGTGGGGATCGCATCGCCGGCTGTCAGGCTCGTCGGCGCGAGGTCCACCGCCGGGTCCGGGGGCGGCGTCGGCCGCGCGGCCAGCCATGCGATGGCGATGACTCCTGCAAGGCAGGCCATCGCAGCGCCGAGCTGGGCGACGGCGGTGCGGCGCATGGTGTCGCGGCGTCGGGGCACCGGGGCTCGGCGCTGCAGCGCAGCGAGGAGCGCAAAGCCGAGCAGAAGACCGACGACGAACCCGACGACGAGGCGCCGGGTGTCGTCTCGGCTGCCGTCCGCGGTCGGATCCGGCGCGCCCGGTTCGCGCACCTCGGGGGGCGCCGCAGCCTCTCCATCCACCGCTGTCGGGTCGCCGGCCGACGAGGCGCCGTCGTCGAGGGGCTGCGCCGCCTGTGTGCCGCCCGATGCGCCCGCGGCTGTGCCAGGCATGTCGAGCTCGGGGGGCGGGTCCGGTGCGGCGCCTGGTGCGGCGTTCGCGCTCGGGTCGGGCGCGTCGGGCGCGGGTGCCGCGGCCGCCGTCGTCTCGGCGTCGTTCGCGTCCTGCGACGCGCCGGCGTCGCCACCGCCCGTGAGCCAGAAGATGAGCGCCAGCGGGCCGATGACGATCGCGAGCAACGCGACCGCGGCGGCGAGGACCTTCGCCCCGGCGACGAGTCGGCCGCGCGCCCGGTCCACGATCCCGACGGGATCCGCTTCGTCCGGTGATTCGTCGAGGTCCAGCAGCTCGACCGTCGGCCGGACGCCGCGGCTCGCGCGGCGGATCTCGACCGTCGCGCCCCGCGCCCGGAGCTGCACGCTGATCGACGTCGCCATGGCCACGGGGACGACGGCGACCCGCGACGCTTCGCTCACGCCGGACGCCACGAGGGCGACCGCGTCGGCGGACACGCCTTCGGGCAGATCGATCGCGTCGAGCGCGGCGTCGGACGCCACGCCCACCAGCCACACCTCGACGAGAGAGGGACCGCGCATGGATTCGGGGGTTCGGAGTGCCGCCATTGTCCACACAGCGCCCCGCATCGACAACCCCGTCGGGACCCCCGAAGCGAGCGCCGTACCCCGGTTCATGCGCCGGGCGTTGACCCACACGCGCGACCCATCGAGGCTGGTCCCGCCGGGCCGCGCACCGCCGCCCGGGCGAATCCCCGGTCGCGGTCGGCCGAGTGGACCCGATCCCAGCACGCCCGGGGCCGTCATGCGTCCTCAAGCCATCGTCGCGCTCGTCGCCCTCGCCCTGTTTGCCTGCGGGGACGACGCCTCGAGCCCTGCAGCGTCGTGCGAAGACACGGCGCGCGCCTCGTGCACTGACGCCGGCGGCGGGCGTGGCGCGCGGGACGCGGGCGACCGGGACGTCGGCGATGCGGCGTCGGACGCGGATGCTCCCGGATGTGCCGACGAGCGGGCAACCTGCACCGGCGCGGCCGAGGCGTGGACCTGTGCGTGCCGGTTCGCCCGCGACGAGGTGGCGACGTTCGCCGACGTGGCCTGCGCCGACGCGCTGGGCGTGCATCGTGCGGTGTGTCCCCTGGCGCTGGGAGACCGCGTCGGGCCGGCCTGTACCGGGTACGACGGCACGCTCTCGACGCTGCCGTTCGTGCTGGCGCTGTACAACGACGCGCAGGCCGCGGGCGCGCCGATGTGGCTGGCGCTCACGTCGAGCGACGGGGACGCGGTGACGGTGCAACCGCTCGGCGTCGAGCCACCGTGGGGCGACGCGGCGTCGGCCCGGCAGCGTGTCGGCTCGCCCGGCACGGGCACGTTCGTCGTCGAGGCAAACGGTCGATTCACCCTCGTCATCGAGGGCTTCGACGTGCAGCCGGGGGTGTTGCCGGCGGACTGGTCTACGGACACGTGGCGGGTGAGCGGCGAGCTCACCGGTACGCTGGTCGACGGCTGGACGGGCTGTGGCGACGGCTATCTGCAGATCGCGACCCGGTCCGGCGTCGAGACGCTGCGCTTCGATGTCGCCGCGCGCAGCACCTCGCTCGATCCGGTCGACTTCGACGCGTCCCTGCGCACGTGCGAGGACCCGCTCGGCGGCTGCTTCGAGATCGACGAACGCTGACGACGGGCTGACGCGAGCGGGCCGTCAGGCGGGCGCTTCTTCGCGCAGCAATGCGTCGATCTCGCGTTCGGCTTCGGCGAGCAGCGCGCGCTCGTCGACGTACGGGCCGCTGAGCGCCTCGTCGACGAGCAGGTCGAGCTCGGCGTCGGCGTGGTGCAGCTTCTCGTCGAGCGCCGGGTTCTCGACGTGCGCGGCCCGCGACTCGGCGACCTCGGCCCGGGCCTGCCACCAGCGCTCCTGCACGGTCTTCGCGAGCCGGGCCACGTCGCGCCAGACGTCCCGGGCGCGGGGGCCTGCGGCGCCGGCGCGCTCGTGCGCCCGGGTCTGCAGCTTCGCGAGGGGGCCCGGGTCGAGCGTGCCGATCGCGTGTTCGAACCCGGGCAGGTCGCCGTCGCGCAACGCCACGAGCCATGGCAGCAGGTGGTTCCGCGCGAGGCGCGCGTCGAGCCGGTCGAGCTCGTCCCGAAGCTGGGACCAGCGCGCCTCGACCCGGCGCAGGGCAGCCCGCAGGCGCTGGGCGTCGGCGCCGCGCCCGGCGGACTCGAACGCGCGCACCTCGCCCCGCAGACGGCGCGCCTGTTCGGTCAGGTGATCGATCTCGCCCTGCAGGGACCGGCGCAGCGTCTCGAACGCCCGGGGCGCGTTCGCCTCGGTGGCCTCGAGCCACTTCGCCTCTCGGGTGACGATCGCCTGGGCGAGGCTCCGCTTCTCGACGACCCGCGCGGTGCGCTCGCCGATCACCATGCCAGCGATCGCGGCGACGGCGAGGCCGATGCCCGAGGCTCCGGCGAGCGCGACGAGGGTGCCGAGGGTGATGCCGCCGGCGGTGATGCCTGCGACCCCGGCGCGGACCCGGCGCGATCGCCGCAGGCGCACCAGCGCGTCGGCGTCCGGGCTCGCGGTGCTGCCCCCGCGGGGGTCGGGGATGCCGCAGCGTACGCAGAGATCCGCGTCCGCCGGCGACCAGAACCCGCAGCGCCCGCACCGCACGAGGTCGCGGTACACGATGGCCGCGCGGTGCTGGCGCGCCCATCGATCGACGACAGTCGCGGGGCTCAGGTCGGCCACGGGCAGCGCAGGGATCGAGGCGCCGCCATCCGACCGTCTGTGGCGGCGGCGGTCAAGCGGTCAACCGCCCGCCGCCGATGCGGCGAGGACCTTCGCGTGCTCGATCTTCATGCAGTGGTCCTGCACGACGTCGATCCCGGCGGCGACCAGCGCATCGGCGACCTCGTCGTTGCGGATGCCGAGCTGCATCCAGACCACCGACGGGCGGGGGTCCATCGCGAGGATGTCGTCGAGGTGCTGCCCGACGGCCTCGGACCGCCGAAAGATCTGCACCACGTCGACGGGGCCGGGGATCTCGGCGAGGGTGCGAAAGACCGGGTCCCCATCCCACGTGTCGAGCTTGGGTGACACGCCGACGATCGTGAACCCGTGGTCCGCGAGGTACGCCGGGACGCCCCCGGCCGGAGCCTCGCTGTCGGGCGGCTTGATGCCGACGACGGCGACCCGGCGGGGCTGCGCGACCACCTCGAGCACCTCGCTCGGGTCCGTGCGCAGGCGCCCGGTCACTTCTTCACCGACACGCGCTCGATCCAGACGAGGAAGTCGTCGACCAGCGCCTGGAGAAACTCACGGCCCTTCTCGTCGGTGAACCGGCCGTTCTCATCGAACTTGCCGAACCCGCCGCCCACGAGGAACTCCGGCCACGGGTGCACCTGCGCCACGAGGCCGAGCAGCGTCCCCTTGAGGTGCTGCAGCCCGCGCGCGCCGCCGACGAACCCGGCGGACACCGCGCCCATCGTCACGGGCTTGTCGCGAAACGGCGACTGGTAGCCGGGCCGCGACGCCCAGTCGATCGCGTTCTTGAGCGCGCCCGAGATGCTGTAGTTGTACTCCGGCGACGCGATGAACACGCCGTCGGCGCCGGTCACGGCCGCGCGAAACGTCTCGACCGCCGGCGGGCGCTCGTCGCCGTCGAGGTCCGAGTTGTACAGCGGCAGGTCGGCGATCGAGACGATCTCGAACTCGACGCCGTCGGGCAGCAGCTCACCGACCGTCTCGAGCAGGTGGGTGTTGAGTGAGCCGGAGCGCAGGCTTCCACTGATTCCGATGATCTTCATGAAGGTCTCTCTCTGAGCGGGCCGAACCGGCTGTGCCGCGTCGGCGGGTTCGAAGGGCTACGAAACGGGGCGAATGGGGCGGGCCGGCGAACGACGGTCGCCGGCTCCGTCCCGTCCGGTCATGCGAGGTCGAACACGAGCACTTCGGCGTCGCCGGTGCCGGTGAGGGTGAGCGCGTCTTCGTCGCTGACGGCGAGCGCGTCCCCCGCCTTCAGGGTCGTGCCGTCGACGTCCACTGCGCCCTTCGCGACGTGCACCCACGCGTGGCGCCCGTCCGGGATGGAGTGGGTCACCTCGTCGCCATCGGCAAGCAGGGTCCCGTACAGGCGCGCGTCCTGGAAGATGGTCAGCGAGCCGTCGGCGCCGTCCGGCGAGACGAGCAGACGCAGCTGCCCCTGCCGCTCCTCGGGCGCGAACGCCTTCTGCTCGTACCGCGGCGTGCTGTTCTCGCGGTCCGGCAGGATCCAGATCTGCAGAAAGTGCACGCCGTCGGTCTTCGACGGGTTCATCTCGCTGTGGGTCACTCCGGCGCCGGCGCTCATGAGCTGCACCTCGCCGGGCACGATCGTCGAACCGTTGCCCATCGAGTCCTTGTGGCCGAGCTGCCCGTCGAGGACGTAGCTGATGATCTCCATGTTGCGGTGGCCGTGCGTGCCGAAACCCTGCGCGGGGGTCACGCGGTCCTCGTTGATCACCCGGAGGCTGCGAAAGCCCATGTACTCCGGGTCGTAGTACGACCCGAACGAGAAGGTGTGGTGGCTGTCGAGCCAGCCGAAGTTGACGTGGCCTCGCTCGTTGCTGCGTCGAATCGTCCGCATGATGAATCCTCTCGGTGGTGGGGAGTCGTGTCGTCTGCGGGGTTCAATCTGGGCGCGGCACCGTGTGGACACAATGGGGTTCGCCTGAAACACATTGTTTCCGATGGTCGCTGAGCTGTCCGGTCGTGAGACGCTCGAGCACCCGCGTGCCGCGCTGCTGCGCGACGATGGGATTGCGCAGCACGGACGCGAGATGCGCCCGGGTTTTCGGGGATTTGTCGCGGCGCACCCGCGGTCGTGACCACGCGGCGCAGGGCCCGCACCGGGCGAACGAACGTCGCGGCACCGCTTTTTCGGTTGTGCGAGCGCGATCCGGCGCTCATGCTGGTGCCGTCAGTGTACAGTCGTCCGCGGCCGGGCCGTCGTGGCTCGTACCGTCGCTGACCGTACCCGTTCGGGGGCGCTCTTGTTCGCAGGCAGCGTGCCGGCGGATTGTGGCCCGCGATACTGGACGATCTGACAGGTTTCGTAGAGATTTCGGTACAGAGTCCAATTCCATCCTGCCTCGGGCAGAGGGTTTGCAGCGGGGAGCTCGGGCAACGAGTGGACCCCGCGCGTCGCTCCAGCGACCACGGCACATCTCATTCGGAGAGCTCTCGATGACGCTTCGATCCATCTTCCTTCGTCTCGCCCTCGTCGCCGTCGCGGCGACGAGCCTCGTGGTCGACCGCCCGGCGGTCGCCCAGGGCGTCGATGTCCAGCAGCTGCCGCCGGCGACGACGCAGCGCTCGGACCAGTGGGGCGTGTTCGGTGCGCGCACGCTGCAGCACCTGCAGTGGGAGCTTGGTCTCTTCCTCAACTACGCGCGGAACCCGCTCGTGGTGCGAGACGCCGATGACGAAGTCACCAACGCCATCGTGTCCGGCCAGTTCGTCGGCAACCTGATGGGCGCGATCGGCTTTGGTGAGCGGTTCGACATCGCGATCGACCTGCCGCTGATCCTCGCCCAGTCGGGCGACGCGATCGATGAGCTGCAGGGCGCGGACGCACCGGACGCGAGCTTCGCGATCGGTGACATCCGCCTGATCCCCCGTCTTCGGATCATCGGGCCGCGCACCGAGGACGACACCGGCTTCGGCCTCGCGATCCTTCTCGATACGCGCCTGCCCACGGGCAATCCGGATGCGTACCAGGGCGAGTCGTTCCGCATCGAGCCGAAGGCGGTCGCCGAGGTCACGATGGCGTCGATGACCCGCCTGACGTTCAACCTCGGCACGATGATTCGTGAAGAGAGTGGGCTCGAGAACCTCGACGTGAACGAGGCCTTCACGTGGGGCGCCGCTGCGGCGATCCCGGTGAACCGCGCCGACACGTTCTTCATCGTGCCGGAGCTCAACGGCGAAGTGCCGATCGGTGTGTCCGACGTCGCCGCCGAAGAGGTGCCGGTCGAGGCGCTGCTCGGTGGCAAGTACCTCGCGACGGACTCGATCGCGGTGGGTGCCGGTCTCGGTACCGGCCTGAACCCCGGCTACGGCATCCCGGATTACCGCGTGTTCGCGATGATCTCGTACCGCCGCGCGTTCGACCCGGATCGCGACGGCGACGGCATCCTGAACGACGACGACGCCTGCCCGGACAACCCCGAGGACTTCGACGGGTTCGAAGACGTCGAGGGTTGCCCGGATCGTGACAACGACGGCGACGGCGTGCCGGACACCCGCGACGGTGAGCCCGACGCGTCCGGCTTCGGTGCGTGCCGTGACATCGCCGAAGACCTCGACGGCTTCGAAGACAACGACGGCTGCATCGACCCCGACAACGACGTCGACGGCGTGCCGGACGAGATGGACGGCGCGCCCGACGAGACCGGCTTCGGTGCCTGCCGTGACCAGGCCGAGGACGCCGATGGCTTCGAGGACGGCGACGGCTGCGTCGACCCGGACAACGATCTCGACGGCGTGCCGGATGAGATGGACGGCCCGGCCGACGACACCGGCTACGGTGCCTGCCGCGACGCGGCCGAGGACGCCGACGGCTTCGAAGACGGCGACGGCTGCCCGGATCTCGACAACGACGGCGACGGGCTGCCCGACACCCGCGACGGCGAGGTCGACGAGACCGGCTTCGGTGCCTGCCGCGACGCGGCCGAGGACTTCGACGGGTTCGAAGATGGCGACGGCTGCCCCGAAGAGGGCGAGGGCCTCGTCGCGCTGACCTGCGAGGCGATCGAGATCGCCGACAGCGTCTACTTCGACACCGGTTCGGACGTCATCCAGAGCCGCTCGTACGAGCTGCTCGGTCAGGTGGCGACGGTCCTCAACTCGGCGAGCTACATCCAGCTCGTCCGCGTCGAAGGCCACACGGACGACGTCGGCGGCGAAGAGATGAACCTCGACCTCTCGCAGCGCCGCGCGGCCTCGGTCATGCGCTGGCTCACCGAAGACGGCGGCGTGGACGCGTCGCGTCTCGAGAGCGAGGGCTACGGCGAGACCCGCCCGATCGCCGACAACGGCACGCGGGACGGTCGCGCCCAGAACCGCCGCGTCGACTTCGTCATCGTCTCGCAGGACAGCCGCTGTGAGGTCGAGGTCGAGGTGAACGAATAGTCGACCGCCTCCGAGCCGGTGCCGCTGGTCGGCATCGGCTCGGGTCCGGTCGCGCTGCCGTTTGCTCCTGACGAGCGAACCTGCTCGATCTGAGCCCGCGCGTGCTCCACGCGCGCTGCCCCGAGAGGGGCGAACATCCGAAGCCCTGTCCCGGGCTTCGACAGACGTGCACGAGCCCGGGGGGCGTCGCATCCCCGTGGCCCGCATTCGAGGTCCCGAGAGATGCGCATTCGATTGACCGTACCTCTGCTCGCCGCGCTGGCCGTGTTCGCCGCCCCGTCCATGGGCTGGGCGATCTGTGGCGACGGCGTACTTGACGCGTTGGAACGCTGCGACGACGGCGACACCGACTCCGGCGATGGCTGTTCGGCGACCTGTCTCATCGAAGACGGGTTCGTCTGCCGCACGCCCGGCAGCGACTGCCGTTCGACGGTCTGCGAGGTGTTCACCAGCGGCCAGAACGAGATGTTGCGCGGCAACTTCATCGAGATCGGCCTCCGCAACAGCGGCTCGTTCGGCACCTCGGACGCGGCGCCCGGTTCGTGGAACGAGCGGTCGAACAACGGCAACCACCTCGGCTTCGTCTCCGATCCGGACGACACCGATTGGGCGTCGTACGACGGCGACTTCTTCACGCCCGGTATCCCCGAAGAGGGCTGGGCGCTGCAGGTCGGCGGTACGGTCCGCAACAACAATACGCGGTCGTCTCTGACCCAGATCTCCGGTGATCTCGGCACCCCGGGGTGCGTCGCCGAGACGATCTGTGACGGTCAGCCGGGCGCGGAGGTCCGGTGGTCCGGCTCGTCTCTCGGCCTCGATATCGAGAAGATCTACACCATCGTCGAAGGCGAAGTGTTCATCGCGATCGACGTGGTGATGACGAACTCGTCCGGGGGGACGCTGAGCGACGTGTACTACATGCGCAACGTCGACCCCGACAACAACGTCACGATCAACGGCGACGTGTACAACACGCGCAACACGATCATCGCACAGCCCGATGGCGACGACACGATCGCCATGGTCGAGGCGTTCCAGGCGGCTCGGGCCGGTGCCACCGATTCGGTCGTGACCCTTCTCGCGAACGACGAGCGCGCTCGCGTGGCGCACGGCGGGTTCAGCAACCGCTCGCCGTCGGACGTGTACACCCGCGGCCTCGGTCAGTCGGCAGGCGCTCGCCGGACGGCCGATGAGGCGATCTCGATCGTCTTCTATTTCGACGAGATCGCGGACGGTGAAGAGGTCCACTTCCGGTACCTGTACAACCTCGAGACGGGGCTCGAGGCGGCACTCGCCTGCGCTGATCCAGACGCCGACGGCGACGGAATCACCGACGAAGACGACATCGATGACGACAACGACGGCATCCTCGACGTCGACGAGGCGCCCGGCGATCTCGACGGCGACGGCGTGCCGAACTTCATGGACATGGACTCGGACGGTGACGGCATCCCCGACAACCTCGAGGTCCAGACGACCGCCGGCTACATCACGCCGAGCGGCGAAGACGACGACCGCGACGGTCTCGACAACGCGTACGACCCCGACTGCGTAGGGGCGTGCAGCCCGGGTGCCAGCGGCACCGGCGCGACGGGTACGTCGCTGACGCCGGTGGACACCGATGGCGACGGCGACGACGACTACCTCGACACGGACTCGGACGACGACGGCATCGACGACGTCGACGAGAGCGGGCTGCCCGCCGCGTCCGGGGCCGACTTCGACGCGGACGGTCTCGACGACGCGATCGACAGTGACCCGGCGAATCAGGGTCCGCCGAATGCCGGCCTCGACCCGTCGACGGACCTCGCGGACACGGACGCCGCGGGTGACGATGTGGACTATCGCGACACCTGCACCGGCGACGATACGACCGGCGACACGGACGACGATGGGACGTGTGACGACCGGGACACGGACGACGACAATGACGGCGTGCTCGATGCGGCGGATCCGGACGACACGGATCCGGACGTCTGCGGCGACGCGGACGGGGACACGTGTGACGACTGCACGGTGGGTACCGACGACCTCGGGCCGCTGAGCGACGCGCTGCCGGGCAATGACGGTCCGGACGACGACAGCGACGGCGTCTGCGACGCCGGTGACGTGTGCGATGGCGACGACGCGTCCGGCGACACGGACGGCGACGGCGTCTGCGACGACACGGACACAGACGACGACAACGACGGCGTGCTCGACGCGACCGACCCGGACGACACGGATCCGGACGTCTGCGGCGACGCGGACGTCGACACGTGTGACGACTGTGCGGTGGGCACCGACGACTTCGGTCCGCTGAGCGACAGTGACCCGTCGGACGACGGCGCGGACGCCGACGGCGACGGTGCCTGCGATGCCGGCGACCTTTGCCTTGGCGACAACGCGACCGGCGACACGGACGGCGACGGGCTCTGCAACGATACGGACACGGACGACGACAATGATGGTGTGCTGGACCTCGCCGACCCGTCGCCGCTCGATCCGAACGTCTGTGGCGACGCCGACACCGACAGCTGCGACGACTGCGCTGTCGGCACCGACGACTTTGGTCCGCTGAGCGACGCGCTGCCGGGCAACGACGGCCCGGACGACGACAGCGATGGCGTCTGCGACGCCGGTGACGTGTGCGACGGTGACGATGCGTCCGGCGATACGGACGGCGACGGGATCTGTGACGACACGGACACGGACGACGACAACGACGGCGTGCTCGACGCGACGGATCCGAACGATACGAACCCGGACGTCTGCGGTGACAGCGATGCGGACACCTGTGATGACTGCACCGTGGGTACGGACGACTTCGGCCCGCTGACCGACGCGACGCCGGGCAGCGATGGGCCGGACGGCGACGGCGACGGCGTCTGCGACGCCGGCGACCTCTGCCTCGGTGACGACGCGTCGGGTGACGACGACGGCGACGGGATCTGCAACGACTCCGAGCCCCCGGTCGCCAACGACGACGTGGGTACCGTGCTCGTCGGCGGGTCGGTCGAGGTGGACGTGCTCGCGAACGACGAGGATGGCGGCAGCGCGATCGACCCGACGACGGTGACGATCGCCGACGGCCCCGAGGCCGACGAAGGCACCGTGTCCATCGATCCGGTCACCGGCGCGATCACCTTCACGCCAGCGGCGGGAGCGACGGGCGTCGTGACGTTTACGTACACGGTCGGGGACGTCGACGGACGCGTCAGTGAGCCCGGCACGGTGACGGTTGCGATCAACCGCGCGCCGACGGGCATGGACACGGTGGTGTGGCTCGCCGGTGGTCCGGCGTCCGCGTCGTCGAACGTCACGTCGCTGTTCACCGACCCGGACGGTGATGGCATCGACATCGATAGCCTGCGTGTGACCGACGGTCCGGACGGCGCGTCGGCGGCGACGACGGCTGGCGGCGACATCTCGGTGACGCCGGACGACGCGACGGCGGCCCTCGAGTACGAGGTCACGTACGAGGTGTGCGACGACGACCCGGTGGCTCCGGCCTGTGCCGAGGCGACGATCACCTTCGTGTACAACGACGACCCGACGCTCGACGGCGCCGACACGACCGTCGGCGTGGGCACAGTGACGACGTTCGACGCAGCGAACCTCGCGGGTCGCGCCGACGCAGGCGCGCTCGGCCGCATCGATGCTACGTCGTACGCCGTGGCGGATGCCGCGGACGGCGCGTTTGGCGCGGGCCCGATCGCCACCAGCGGTGGCGGCACCTGCGCGATCGTCGACGGCGGGGTCGTCTACACGGCCCCCGCCGCCGAGGTCGAGACCGATACGTGCTTCGTGCGGGTGTGCGATGAGCTGCCTGCCACGGATCCGCGGGCCTGCGTCGTCGAACCGTTCACCTTCGAGGTCGTCGACTCGTTTGCTGGCGTCGCCGACGCGATCGCCACGGTGGAGGGTGAAGCGGTGGCCACGCCGATTGCAACTCTGCTCGCCAACGACGTCAGCGTCGTCGCGGATTCGTTCGCGCTCCCGTCGGCCACGTCCGACGAGGGCGGCACCGTCGAGATCGTCGACGGCGACGTGGTCTACACGCCGGCAGATGGGTTCTTCGGCACCGACACGTACACGTACGAGGTCTGCTCGGTGATCGACGCCACGGACTGCGTCGACGTCACGGTGACGGTCGACGTGAACGACCGGCCCGAGGTGTCGGACACGCGCATCGTCGTCGTCGAGGGCACGACGTCCGTAGAGATCGATGTGGCCTCGCTCTTCGAGGACGGCCGCGGCGATGCGCTCGACGGCGACTCGGTGACCGTCACCGGCGAAGCGACCGGCGCGACTGTCGAGGACCCGTCCACGGGCGCCGACCCGGGCCAGCTCGTGTTCGTCCCCGACGACGCGACCGCGGCGGGCGAGTACGTGTTCACGTTCGAGGCCTGTGACGACGCCCCTGCCCCCGGCTGCGACGACGCGACCGTGACGATCGTCATCAACGATCGTCCGAACGCGCCCGAGCTCTTGCGTGAGGTGTTGTACGACACGACGCTCACCGTCTCGGCGGACGACCTGTTCGACGCGACGGACGCTGGGCTCGTCGACGGCGGCGGATTCGACGCCGGCGCCCTCGGGGTGGCGACCTCGCCCGACGGACCGTTTGGCGACAGCGCCGAGGGCACGGCGGGGACCTGCACGATCACGGACGCGGGCTTTGTGTACGAGGCCGGGCCCGAGCCGGGCGCGGACACGTGCTATGTGCTGATCTGCGAGCTCGAGCCGGGGCCGGTCGGTGAGGGGGACCTCGACGAGCGCGCCTGCGACGTCGCGATCATCGACATCACGGTGAACGACGACCCGGATGCGGACGGCGACGGGATCCCGGACTTCATCGAGGACCCGAATGGCAACGGTGAGTACGACGCGTGCGTCGATGGCGCTGAGCCGCCGGCGTGCGACCCGAGCGACTGGGAGAATCCGGACACCGATGGCGACCTGATCCTGGATGGCGTCGAGGACGCGGATCAGGACGGCGTCGTCGACGAGGGCGAGACCGACCCGACGAACCCGGACACCGATGGTGACGGGCTCATCGACGGCGTCGAGGACGCCAACGTGAACGGCATCCGCGACGAAGGCGAGACCGACCCGCTGAACCCGGACACCGACGGCGGTGGCGTCTCGGACGGCGTCGAGGTGCTGTTCAACGGCACGGATCCGCTGGACCCGAGCGACGACGTCGAGCCGGTCGTCGACACCGACGGTGACGGGCTGCTCGACACCGAAGAGGTCGCGCTGGGCACGGATCCGACCGACGCCGACACCGACGATGACGGCCTGCTCGACGGCGAAGAGGTGATGGGCGAGGGCACGGACCCGCTCGACCCCGACACCGACGGCGACGGCGTGCAGGACGGCACCGAGCTCGGCGTGACCGAGGGCTCGGACGACACCGATCCGGCGCTCTTCATCCCGGATGCGGACCCCGAGACGACCACCGACCCGCTGGACCCGGACTCGGATGGGGATGGGCTGTGTGACGGCTCGTCGTCCGTGGACGAGGTGTGTGAAGCGGGTGAGGACCTCGATCTCGATGGCGCCGTGGGCGACGGCGAGACCGACCCGAACGACTTCGACACCGACGATGGCGGTGTGGGCGACGGCACCGAGGTGCTCGTCGACGGCACCAATCCGCTCGATCCCGAGGATGACGGCTTCGTCGACGACGACGGCGACGGGCTGTCGAACGAAGACGAGATCGCGCTAGGCACCGACCCGCTGGACCCGGACACGGACGGCGACGGCCTCGAGGACGGTACCGAGGTGCTGGGCGAGACCGGCACGGATCCGCTGAACCCGGACACGGACGGCGACGGACTGTGCGACGGACCCGGCGAGCCGGACGCGGACTGCGCTGGCGGCGACGATGGGGAGGACGCCGATGCCGACGGCGCCGTGAGCGACGGCGAGACGGACCCCACCGACCCGGACACGGACGGCGGCGGTGTCTCGGACGGCGACGAGGTGCTCGAGGACGGCACGGACCCGCTGGATCCGGACGACGATCTCTTTGACGAGCGCGACAGCGACGGCGATGGGCTGTCCGATGCGCAGGAGCGTGAGATCGGCACGGACCCGTTCGACCCGGACACGGACGACGACGGGATCGACGATGGGACCGAGGTCGGTGGCTCCGCCGGCACGGATCCGCTGGACCCGGACACGGACGGCGACGGGCTGTGCGACGGTCCGGCGTCGATCGACGACGTGTGTGAAGGCGGCGAAGACGCTGACGCGGACGGCGAGGTCGACGAGGGTGAGACGGATCCGACGGACTTCGACACCGACGGTGGCGGGGTCGGCGACGGCGCCGAAGTGCTGATCGACGGCACGGATCCGCTCGATCCCGACGACGATATCGAAGCGGACAGCGACGGCGACGGGCTCACCGACAGCGACGAAGCGCTGATCGGTACGGATCCGCTGGACCCGGACTCGGACGACGACGGCATCGACGACGGCACCGAGGTGCTCGGCGAGACGGGCACGGACCCCCTCGACGCGGACTCGGACGATGACGGTCTCTGCGACGGCCCGGCCAACGTCGAAGGCACCTGTGCCGGCGGCGAAGACGTCGACGCGGACGGTGTGGTCGACGAGGGCGAGACCGATCCGCTCGACCCCGACACGGATGGCGGCGGTGTCCCGGATGGTCAGGAGGTGCTCGTCGACGGCACCGATCCGCTGGATCCAGCCGACGACATCGGCGGCGATCCGGACGGCGACGGGCTGACCAACGAAGAAGAGCGCGAGCTCGGCACCGACCCGCTCGATCCCGACTCCGACGGCGACGGCCTCACCGACGGCGAAGAAGACGCCGGCGAGACGGATCCGCTGGATCCCGATACGGACGGCGACGGCATCGACGACGGCACCGAGACCGGTGGCTCGACCAACCCGGTCGACCCGGACTCGGATGACGACGGGCTGTGCGACGGCCCCGAGTCGGTGGTCGACGTCTGCGAAGGCGGCGAGGACCTCGACGCGGACGGCGTGGTCGACGAGGGCGAGACCGACCCGAACGATCCGGACACGGACGACGGCGGCGTCGACGACGGCACCGAGGTGCTCGAGGACGGCACCGATCCGCTCGACCCGTCGGACGACGGCGGCATCACCCCGGACGACGATCGCGACGGCGACGGGCTCACCAACGACGAAGAGGACGAGCTCGGGACGGACCCGGACAACCCGGACTCCGACGGCGACGGTCTGCTCGACGGTACTGAGGTGAACAGCGACCGGCCGACGGACCCGCTGGACTCCGACTCCGACGACGACGGGCTGTGCGACGGCCTGCCGGACGAAGAGCCCGAGGACTGCGAGGGCGGTGAAGACGTCGACAACGACGGCGAGACCGACTTCGGCGAGACGGACCCGACGGACGCGGACACCGACAACGACGGCCTGTCCGATGGCGATGAGGACCTGCTGATCGGTACGGACCCGCTCAACGACGACTCGGACTCCGACGGCGTGCAGGACGGGACCGAGCTCGGCGTCACCGAGGACGACGTCACCGAGGACACCGACAGCGGCGTCTTCATCCCGGACGCGGACCCGTCGACGACGACGGATCCGCTGGACGCGGACTCCGACAATGGCGGCGTCTCGGACGGCGACGAGGACACGAACCGGGACGGTGCCGTCGACGAGGGCGAGACGGATCCGAACGACCCGTCCGACGACAACCCGACGGACTGTGAGTTCGAGCCGGACGACTGCGACGGCGACGGGCTGACGAACGACGAAGAAGAAGAGCTCGGGACGGATCCCTACGACGCCGACACGGACGACGGCGGTGTCTCGGACGGCGACGAGGTCGCCAACGGCACGGATCCGCTCGACCCGCTCGACGACTTCACGCCGGGCGACATCAGCGGCGGAACGTTCTTCGGCGCCTGCGCATCGACCTCGACGCCGGCCGGGGCCGGTTCGCTGCTGCTGCTGCTCGGCGCCCTCTTCGCCGTGCGCCGGCGCCGCCGCGCCCGCTGATCCACGGGACATCCCGAGGTCTGCGCCCCGGAGCCGATCGGGCTTCGGGGCGCGGTGCGTTTTGCAGATTCACACGTAAATCTAATACCTTGTGAAGGTTCTTCGGTGACGCGAAGTCTGGATTCGGCCAGCCGGTCCGTGTACGACGATGGAGGACTCCGAACCACTTCGTCGTACCACCCGCACTGCGGGTCGACTCCCGAGATGCGCCATGGCCGCTTCTGGCATGCTCCTCACGCGGGTGCAGCGTCGTCTGACGATGTTGCCGCTCCTCGTCTTCCTGCTCTGGTCCCCCGTCGCGCATGCGCAGCTCACGACGAGTCTGGAGCAGGTGTACGACGGGACGATCCGCGGCAACGTGATCATCACCGGCAACGCGTCGGTCGAGTGCAGCCCGAGCGACCCGGACTGCGCGGCGGACGGAGTCGACGGCGACACGGATGTGACGTCCGGGCTGAATAACAACAACTACTTCACCGCGTTCGCCGACTACGACGACTCGACGCCGGGCGCGCCGGATTCGGACTGGCTCGGCACGGGCTCGAGCGACACGTTCAACTCGACGGCGGCCGGGGTCACGATCCCGGACGGCGCGACCGTCGTGTATGCCGGCCTGCACTGGGGCGCGCGGCTCGAGAACAACACGCCGTCGCCGCCGCGGGACCCGAACGAGGTGCTGTGGGCAGCGCCCGGGGACACCGACTACACCACGCTGACGGCGGACCTCTACTACAGCCCGGCGTGCCGGCCGCGGACGTCGGTCTGCGATCCGAACGCGTCCCCGTTCAGCGGCCGTGAGGACTACTACGCGTACGCCGACGTGACCGCCGAGGTCGCGGCGGCCGGGTCCGGCACCTACTGGCTCGCCAACCTGAACGTGAGCCCCGGGTTCGACGACAACTATGGCGGTTGGCAGCTCTTCGTCGTGTACGAAGACGACACCGACGTGTACCGCAACATCCAGCTCTTTCACGGCGTCGTCGACTACGGCAGCGGCACGAACTCGACGGGCATCAGCGGCTTCATCACGCCACTGAGCGGCCCGATCGACGCGCAGGTCAGCTACTTCATCTTCGACGGGGACCGGTACAACGGCAGCGGGTCGTCGGGGCAGCGCGACAGCGTCGGGTTCAACGGCACCAACGTGTCGAACGCATGGAACCCGGGCAACGACACCGGCAACGCGACGATCGCCCGGGGCGATGATCTGGTCACTGACCGGATCCCGGCGCACGCGAACACGCTCGGCATCGACATCGACGTGTTCGACGTCGGGCCGCTGCTGTCGAACGGGGACACGTCGGCGACGCTCAACCTGTTCGGCGCCGGGGGCGAGACGAACTACGTGCTCGCGGTCGGGTTCGTCACGACGATCCAGACCCCGGAGATCATCGCGTCCAAGACGGCGGAGGTCTTCGACGCCGACGGCTCGCGGGACGCGGACCAGATCGCCGAAGCAGGCGACTACATCGAGTACACGATCTCGATCGAGAACCGGGCGAACGACGACGCGGACGAGGTCGAGATCATCGACCCGATCCCGGCCGGCGTGACGTACCGCGCGGGCACCCTGACCGTGGACGGCACCGGCCGCAGCGACACCATCGGCGACGACGTGGCCGAGTTCGATGCCACGGACGGCGCGCGGGGGACGGTGACGTTCTTCGTGGGCGCCGGCGCGACGCCCACCGAGGGTGGCCGCCTCAACGTCGGCGACTCGGCCACGGTGACCTTCCAGGTCGACGTGCTGCCCCCTGAAGACGGCGTGGTCATCGAGAACGTCGCCGATGTCTCGTTCGTCGGGCTGACGCTGGGGCCGCTCGAGCTGCTCTCGGCGTCGAGCCTCGCGACGGGTGGAGCGACCGAGACGGCGGTGTGCGGCAACGCGGTCATCGAGACCGGCGAGACGTGCGACGACGGCAACCGTGATGCGAGCGACGGCTGCGACTCCACCTGCGACGTCGAGACCGGGTACGACTGCGTGGGCGAGCCCTCGGTCTGTACGCCCATCGACACCGACAACGATGGCGTGCCGGATCTCACCGATCCCGCGCCGTCGAACCCGGACGTGTGCGGGGACTCGGACGCGGACACCTGTGACGACTGCGCGGTGGGCACCGACGACCTCGGCCCGCTGAGCGACGTGCTGCCCGCCAATGACGGGCCGGACGCGGACGGCGATGGGCTGTGCGACGCTGGCGACACGGACGACGACAACGACGGCGTGCTGGACGCGACGGACCCGAACGACACGGACCCGGACGTGTGCGGGGACTCGGACGCGGACACCTGCGACGACTGCACGGTGGGTACGGACGACTTCGGGCCGCTGAGTGACGTGTTGCCCGCGAACGACGGACCCGACGTGGACGGCGACGGGCTGTGCGACGCCGGCGACCTGTGCACGGGCGACGACGCGTCGGGGGACACCGACGGCGACGGCGTGTGCGACGACACGGACCCGGACGACGACAACGACGGCGTACCGGACGCGACGGACCCGAACGACACGAACCCGGACGTGTGCGGGGACTCGGACGCAGACACGTGCGACGACTGCGCGGTGGGAACGGACGACTTCGGCCCGCTGAGCGATTCACTGCCCGCGAATGACGGCGCGGATGCGGACGGGGATGGCGTGTGCGATGCCGGTGACCTGTGCACGGGCGACAACGCCAGCGGCGACACCGACGGCGACGGGCTGTGCGACGACGTCGACCCGGATGACGACAACGACGGCGTGCTGGATGTGACGGACCCGGACGACACGGATCCGGACGCGTGTGGGGACTCGGACGCGGACACGTGCGACGACTGCGCGGTGGGTACGGACGACTTCGGCCCGCTGAGCGACGCGCGGCCTGCGAACGACGGCCCCGATGCGGACGGCGACGGCGTGTGCGATGCCGGTGACCTGTGCTTCGGCGATGCGGCGAGCGGGGACACGGACGGCGACGGCACGTGCGACGACGTGGACACGGACGACGACAACGACGGGGTGCTGGACGCGACGGACCCGGACGACACGGATCCGGACGCGTGCGGGGACTCGGACGGGGACACGTGCGACGACTGCGCGGTGGGTACCGACGACCTCGGCCCGCTGAGCGATTCGCTGCCTGCGAACGACGGCGCAGATGCGGACGGCGACGGCCTCTGCGACGCCGGCGATGTCTGCATCGGGTCCAACGCGAGCGGGGACACCGACGGCGATGGGATCTGCGACGACGTGGACTCCGACGCCGACAACGATGGCGTGCTGGCTGCGACCGACCCGGACGATACAGACCCGGACGTGTGCGGCGACGCGGACGGGGACACGTGTGACGACTGCACGGTGGGTACCGACGACTTCGGCGTGCTGAGCGATGCGTTGCCGGCGAACGACGGTCCCGACGCGGACGGCGACGGCGTGTGTGACGCCGGTGACACGTGCTTCGGCGACGCTGCGAGCGGGGACACGGACGGCGACGGCACGTGCGACGACGTGGACACGGATGACGACAACGACGGCGTGCTGGACGCGACGGATCCGGACGACACGGATCCGGACGCGTGCGGGGACTCGGACGGGGACACCTGCGACGACTGCTTTGTGGGCACGGACGACTTCGGCCCGCTGAGCGATTCGCTGCCCGCGAACGACGGCGCGGATGCGGACGGCGATGGCGTGTGCGACGCCGGTGACCTGTGCTTCGGCGACGCCGCGAGCGGGGACACGGATGGCGACGGGACGTGCGATGACGTGGACACGGACGACGACAACGACGGCGTGCTGGACGCGACGGACCCGGACGACACGGATCCGGACGCGTGCGGGGACTCGGACGGTGACACGTGCGACGACTGCGCGGTGGGTACGGACGACTTCGGCCCGCTGAGCGATTCGCTGCCCGCGAACGACGGCGCGGATGCAGACGGTGACGGAGTCTGTGACGCCGGCGACCTGTGTGACGGCGACGACGCCACCGGGGACACGGACGGCGACGGCGTCTGTGACGACGTGGACACGGACGACGACAACGACGGCGTGCCGGACGCGACGGACCCGGACGCGACGGACCCGGACGTGTGCGGGGACTCGGACGGTGACACGTGCGACGACTGCGCGGTGGGTACGGACGACTTCGGCCCGCTGGCGGACGTCGCCCCGGACGCGGATGGCCCGGACGATGATGGCGACGGCGTCTGCGACGCCGGCGACCTCTGCGAAGGCGACGACGCGTCGGGCGACGACGATGGCGACGGGATCTGCAACGACTCCGAATCGCCGATCGCCAACGACGACACCGCCGCGGTGGTCGCTGGCGCGAGCACGACGGTCGATGTTCTCGCGAACGACGTGGCTGGCGGCGGCGCGATCGATCCGACGACGGTCACGATCGTCGATGGTCCCGGCGCGGCCGAGGGCGCAGTGGCCGTCGACCCGGTGAGCGGAGCGATCACCTTCACGGCCGCGGCGGGCGCCTCGGGCGTGGTGACGTTCACGTACACGGTGGCCGACGTCGATGGGCGTGTCAGTGAGCCGGGTACGGTCACGATCGCCATCAACCGCGCCCCGATGGGTATGGACACGGTGGTGTGGCTCGCCGGTGGCCCGGCGACCGCGTCGAGCGACGTGGTGTCGCTCTTCACCGACTCGGACGGCGACGGCATCGACGTCGACAGCCTGCGGATCGTCGACGGCCCCGACGCAGCGTCGGCCACCGCGACCGCAACCGGAGCCATCGAGGTGACCCCGGACGATGCGACCGCCGCGCTCGAGTACAACGTGACGTACGAGGTCTGCGACGACGATCCGGACGCGCCGGCCTGCGCCGAAGCGACGGTGACGTTCGTCTACAACGACGACCCGACCATCGACGGTGCGGACGACACGGTGGGCATCGGCACGGTGACGACGTTCGACGCCGCCAACCTTGTATCGCGCGCGGACGCCGGGGCCCTTGGGCGCATCGACGCGACCTCCTGGGCCGTATCGGGTGCAGAGGATGGCCCGTTCGGCGCCGGTCCGATCGTCACGGACGGTGGCGGCTCCTGCGCCGTGGTCGCGGGGGCTGTCGTGTACACCGCGCCGGGTGCGACGGTCGCGGCGGACACGTGCTACGTCCGGGTGTGCGAGCAGCAGCCGGCCACCGATCCGCGCGCCTGCGTGGTCGAGCCGTTCACGTTCGAGGTGGTCGACACCTTCCTCGGTCAGGACGACGAGGTCGCGACGACCGAGGGCGACCCCATCGCCACGCCGATCGCGACGCTGCTCGCCAATGACATCAGCGTCGTGGCGGACTCGTTCGCTCTGCCGTCCGGGGCTTCGGCCGAAGGCGGCACGGTCGCCATCGTCGATGGCGACGTCGTGTACACGCCGGCGGACGACTTCGTCGGCACCGACTCGTACAGCTACACGGTGTGCTCGGTGATCGACCCGTCGGACTGCACGACGGTGACGGTGACGGTCGACGTGAACGACCTGCCGACGGTGGCCGACACGCGCATTGTGGTGGTCGAGGGCACCGGCTCGGTGGACATCGACGTCGCGTCGCTCTTCTCCGACGGTCGCGGCGACACGCTCGACGGTGAAGCCATCTCGGTGACCGGCGAGCCCGCAGGCGCGACGGTCGAAGACCCGTCGACCGGCGCGGATCCGGGCGAGCTCGTCTTCGTGCCCGACGACGCGTCGGCCGCGGGCGAGTACGTGTTCACGTTCGAAGCCTGCGACGACGCGCCGGCCGCCGGCTGTGCGTCGGCGACGGTGACGGTGGTCATCAACGACCGACCCGACGCGCCCGAGCTCGCTCGCGAGGTGCTCTACGACGAGACCCTCGAGGTGACGTCGGACGAACTCTTCGGCGGCACGGACCCCGGCGTCGTCGACGGCGGCGGCTTCGACGAGCCGGCGCTCGCCGTGGGCGCCTCGCCCGACGGGCCCTTCGGGACTTCGGCCGAGGGGGCCGCCGGCACCTGTACGATCACGGACGACGGCTTCGTCTACGAGGCCGGCCCCGAGCCGGGTGCCGACACGTGCTATGTCGTGATCTGCGAGCTCGAGCCCGGTCCGGCCGGCGACGTCGATCTCGACACACGCGCGTGCGACCTCGCGGTGATCGACATCACCGTGGATGACGACCCGGACGCGGACGGCGATGGCATCCCGGACTTCATCGAGGACCCGAACGGCAACGGCGAGTACGACCCCTGTGTCGACGAGGCCGAGCCGCCGGCCTGCGATCCGAGCGACTGGGAGAACCCCGACACCGACGGCGACCGCATCCTCGATGGCGTCGAAGACGCCGACCAGGACGGTGTTGTCGATGAGGGCGAGACGGATCCGACGAACCCGGATACGGACGGCGACGGGCTCATCGACGGCGTCGAGGACGGCAACGTCAACGGCATGCGCGACGACGGCGAGACGGACCCGCTGGACCCGGACACCGACGACGGCGGCGTCTCGGACGGCGTCGAGGTGCTGTTCAACGGCACGGACCCGCTGGACCCGAGCGACGACGTGGAGCCGGTGGTCGACACCGACGGCGACGGGCTGCTCGACACCGAAGAGGTGGCGCTCGGTACCGACCCCGAGGATGCCGACACGGACGATGACGGGCTGCTCGATGGTGAAGAGGTCATGGGCGAGGGCACCGACCCGCTCGACCCGGACACCGATGGCGACGGCGTGCAGGACGGCACCGAGCTCGGTGTGACCGAGGCCGACGAGGACACGGATCCGGACTTCTTCGTGCCGGATGCGGATCCGACGACCACCACGGATCCGTTCGATGCGGACTCGGACGACGACGGGCTCTGCGACGGGGCAACGAGCGTCGAAGACGTGTGTGTGTCCGGCGAGGACCTCGACGGCGACGGTGAAGTCGGCGACGGCGAGACCGACCCGAACGACTTCGACACCGACGATGGCGGGGTCGGTGACGGCACCGAGGTGCTCGAAGACGGCACGGACCCGCTCGACGGCACCGACGACGGGTTCGTCGATGACGATGGCGACGGGCTGTCGAATGGCGACGAGGAGCTCATCGGTACGGATCCGGACGACCCGGATACCGATGGTGACGGCATCGACGACGGCACCGAGGTGCGCGGTGAGACCGGCACGGATCCGTTGAACCCGGACACCGACGGGGACGGGCTCTGTGACGGCCCCGGCGAGCCCGACGCGGACTGCGCCGGTGGCGAGCTCGGCGAGGACGCCGATGCGGACGGTGTCGTCGATGACGACGAGACCGATCCGACGGACGAAGACACCGACGACGGCGGCGTGTCCGACGGCGACGAGGTGCTCGAGGACGACACGGATCCCCTCGATCCGTCCGACGACCTCTTCGACGAGCGGGACAGCGACGGCGACGGGCTGTCTGACGCGCAGGAGCGCGAGCTCGGGACCGATCCGTTCGATCCGGACACCGACGACGACGGGATCGACGACGGGACGGAGGTCGGCAGCGAGACCGGAACGGACCCGCTGAATCCGGACACGGATGGCGACGGGCTGTGCGACGGACCCGCGACAATCGACGGGGTCTGCGTGGGCGGCGAGGACGCCGACGCGGATGGCGTCGTCGACGAGGGCGAGACGGACCCGAATGACTTCGACACCGACGATGGCGGCGTCGGCGACGGGGCCGAGGTGCTGATCGACGGCACCGACCCGCTCGACCCGGACGACGACATCGAAGGGGACCGCGACGGCGATGGACTGACGGACAGCGACGAGGAGCTCATCGGCACCGATCCGGACGACCCGGACACCGATGGCGACGGCATCGACGACGGCACCGAGGTGCTCGGCGAGACGGGGACGGACCCGCTCGACGCGGACTCGGACGACGACGGGCTGTGCGATGGCCCCGAGAACGTCGCCGATACCTGCGCCGGCGGCGAGGACCTCGACGCAGACGGTGTCGTCGACGACGACGAGACGGATCCGCTGGACCCGGACACCGACGACGGCGGCGTGCCCGATGGGCAGGAAGTGCTCGTCGACGGCACCGATCCGCTCGATCCGTCGGACGACATCGGCGGGGACCCGGACGGCGACGGCCTGACCAACGAGCAGGAGCGTGAGATCGGCACCGATCCTCTGGACCCGGACTCCGACGGCGACGGACTCACCGACGGTGAGGAGGACGCCGGCGTGACGGATCCGACGGATCCGGACACGGACGGCGACGGCATCGACGACGGCACGGAGACCTTCGGCGATACGGATCCGATCGACCCGGACACAGACGACGACGGGCTGTGTGACGGCGCGCCGGAGCTGCCGCTCGACGCCTGCGAGGGCGGCGAGGACCTCGACAACGACGGCGAGGTCGACGAGGGCGAGACGGACCCGACGAACCCGGACACGGACGGCGACGGGCTGACCGATGGCACCGAGGTGCTCTCGACGCGTCCGACGGATCCGCTGGACCCGGACACGGACGACGACGGGCTGTGCGACAGCATCCCCGCGGAGTCGCTCGAGGACTGCGAGGGGGGCGAGGACGCCGACGCCGACGGTCTCAACGACGAGGGCGAAACGGATCCCACGGACCCGGATACCGACAACGGCGGTGTCGACGACGGCACCGAGGTGCTCGAGGACGGCACCGATCCGCTCGATCCGTCGGACGACGGAGGCATCACCCCGGACGACGATCGTGACGACGACGGGCTGACCAACGACGAAGAGGACGAGCTGGGCACCGACCCGGACAACCCGGACTCGGACGGCGATGGTCTGCTCGACGGCACCGAGGTGAACAGCGACCGGCCGACGGATCCGCTGGACTCCGACTCGGACGACGACGGGCTGTGCGACGGGCTGCCGGACGAGGCGCCCGAGGACTGTGAAGGCGGTGAAGACGTCGACAACGACGGCGAGACCGACTTCGGCGAGACGGACCCGACGGACGCGGACACCGACAACGACGGCCTGTCCGACGGCGACGAGACCCTGTTCACCGAGACGGATCCGTTGAACGACGACTCCGATTCGGACGGCATCCAGGATGGCACCGAGCTCGGCGTCACCGAGGACGACATCACCGAGGACACCGACACGGGCGTGTTCGTGCCGGACGCCGATCCGACCACGACGACGGACCCGTTGGACGTCGACACCGACGATGGTGGCGTGCCGGACGGTGAAGAGGACACGAACCGCAACGGCGCGATCGACGAGGGCGAGCGCGACCCCAACGACCCGTCCGACGACGATCCCGTCGAGTGCGAGGTCGACCCCGAGGACTGCGACGGGGACGGGCTCACCAACGACGAGGAGGAGGACCTCGGCACGGACCCGTACGACGCCGATACGGATGACGGCGGGATTGACGACGGGACCGAGGTCGCCAACGGCACCGACCCGCTCGACCCGACGGACGACATCGGCGCGGTCTCGGTGGCGGGTGGCACGTTCTTCGGCGCGTGCGCGTCGACTTCGGCGCCGGCCGGTGCCGGGTCGCTGCTGGTGCTGCTCGGCGCGCTCGTTGCCGTGCGTCGGCGTCGCCGCGCCGGCTGAGCCGCACGAGGGATCTCTGTCGCGCGCCCGGTCCCTCTGGGGATCGGGCGCGTCGCGTTTCGTGCGTCCCGCCCGGGTCACGAAGGGCCGAAAGCACAGATCCATACTGCGTCCTCGTGCACGCGTGTGATGCCGAAGAATGTATGGATGTCGGCTCCTGCGCACATGTCGCAGGATGTCAGGCAGGGTGCTCCGTTGTCGCCAGGGGTGGGTGTGGAATCGTTACTTCGCGTTACAAAATAAACGACACAGGGGTGGCGCAATTCCGAGGTGAACTGTAGTAGTGAGATATACGCGGGGCTCCGACGCCCCCCTATATTCGCATGTGGGCATCCTACGGGGGATGCCGCCCTCACCGAGGACTCGTCATGGCTTGTTCCAGGCTTGCGCCCACACATGGCGCCAGCGTGGCTGCTTTCATCGCCGCGCTTGTCGTCGTGTTGCCTGCCGGCAACACACATGCCCAGCTCACCACCAGCTTGCAGCAGGTGTATGACGGAACGGTGCGTGGCAATGTGATCATCACAGGCAACGCGTCCGTCGAGTGCAGCCCGTTGGACCCGGACTGCGACGCAGACGGGGTCGACGCCGATGCCGACGTCGCGTCCGGGCTCAACAACAACGACTACTCGACGGCGTGGGCGGACTACGACGACGTGACGCCGGGGGCGCCGGATTCGGACTTTCTCGGTACGGGCCTCGACGACACGTACAACTCGACGTCGGCCGAGGTCATGATCCCGGACGGCGCAACGGTGGTGTACGCCGGTCTGCACTGGGGCGCGCGCCTCGACGGGCTGGCGCCTGCGCTCCGTGATCCGGACGCGGTTCTCTGGGGCGCCCCGGGGGATGCGGACTACACGCGGCTCGAGGCGGACCTCTTCTACAGCCCGGCGTGCCGCCCCCGCGACACGGTCTGCGACCCCAACCTGTCGATCTTCAGCGGGCGAGAGGACATCTACGCGTACCGCGACGTGACGGACCTCGTCGTGGCGGCGGGCAGCGGCGACTACTGGATCGCCAACCTGCCCTCGACCCCGGGTTTCGACGACAACTACGCGGGCTGGCAGCTCTTCGTCGTGTACGAGCACCCGAGCGCGGACTACCGCAACGTCCAGCTCTTCCACGGGGTCGTCGACTATGGCGACGGGACGACCTCGACGGGCATCAGCGGGTTCACGACGCCGGCGTCGGGCCCCATCGACGCGCAGGTCAGCTACTTCATCTTCGATGGAGACCGATACGACGGCGACGCGAGCTCGGGGCAGCGCGACAGTGTGGGCTTCAACGGCACGAATGTCTCCAATGCGTGGAACCCCGCGGACGACACCGGAAACGCCACGATTGCGATCGGCGACGACCTGATCACCCGCCGTGTGCCCGCCCACGCAAACACACTGGGCATCGACATCGACGTCTTCGAGGTGGGTGATCTGCTGTCCAACGGGGACACCTCGGCGACGCTCAACCTCTTCGGGGCCGGCGGCGAGACGAACTATGTGCTCGCCGTCGGGTTCGTCACGACGATCCAGACCCCCGAGATTGTCGCGTCGAAGTCGGCTGAAGTGCTCGACCCGGACGGGACCCGCGACGCCGATCAGATCGCCGAAGCCGGCGACATCATCGAGTATACGATCGCGATCGAGAACCGGGCGAACGACGACGCCGACGAGGTCGAGATCGTCGACCCCATCCCGGCGGGTGTGACGTACCGCGCCGACTCGTTGCGCGTCGACGGCGTGCCGCGAACCGACGCCATCGGGGACGACGTCGCCGAATTCGACGCCGGTGCAGGGGACCGTGGCACCGTCACTTTCTTCGTCGGGGCCGGTGCGTCCTCGTCCGAAGGCGGTCGGCTGAACGTCGGAGACTCCGCGACGGTCAGCTTCCGGGTCGACGTGCTGCCCCCCGAGGACGGTCTCGTCATCGAGAACGTCGCCGACGTGTCCTTTGTCGGCCTCACCCTCGGGCCGCTCGAGCTTCTGTCTGCGTCGAGCCTCGCGACCGGTGGGGCGACGGGGACGGCGGTGTGCGGCAACGCGGTCATCGAGACCGGGGAGACGTGCGACGACGGCAACCGCGATCCGAGCGATGGGTGCGACGCGGTGTGTTCGGTCGAGCTCGGCTACTCCTGCGTCGGCGAGCCGTCGGTCTGTACTCCGATCGACACCGACAACGATGGCGTCCTCGATCCGTTCGACCCGGCGCCGTCGGATCCCGACCTCTGCGGCGACTCGGACGCCGACACCTGCGACGACTGCACGGTGGGCGCCGATGATCTCGGACCGCTGCCGGATGTGCGCCCAGGGGACGACGGCCCGGACGCGGATGGGGACGGCACGTGTGACGCTGGCGATACGGACGACGACAACGACGGCGTCCCGGACGCGACCGATCCGGACGACACCCATCCCGACGTCTGCGGCGACTCGGACGCGGATACCTGCGACGACTGCGCCGTGGGCACGGATGGCTTCGGCCCGCTTGCCGACGTGGCGCCCGACGCGGATGGCCCGGACGACGACGGCGACGGCATCTGCGACGCGGGCGACCGCTGTGCGGGTGACGACGCATCCGGCGACGACGACGGCGATGGCGTCTGCAACGACTCCGAGCCGCCGACGACCCGGGATGACGCCGCACGGGTGGCGCGCGGCAGCGCCGCCCGCGTCGACGTCCTCGCGAACGACTCCGCCGGCGGCTCGGCGATCGACGCGACGACGGTGACGATCGTCGACGCGCCGTTGCCCACGCTGGGTGGCGCGGCGGTCGATCCGGTCACCGGCGAGGTCACCTTCACGGCGACTGCTGCTGCGGCCGGATCGCTGCGGTGGGACTACACCGTCGACGACATCGATGGGCGAACGAGCGAGCCGGCGACCGTGACGGTCGACCTCAACGCTGCGCCGTTGGGGCTCGACGTGACGGAGTGGTTCGCCGGAGCACCGGACACGGCCACGATCGACGTGGCGAGCCTGTTCACTGACCCGGATGGCGACGCAGTCGACGTCGATTCACTGCGGGTGCTCGACACCCCGGCCGGCGCGTCGGCGACGGCCACGGCGGCGGGTGTGCTCGTGCTCGATCCGGCCGATCCGTCCGCCGCGGCCGAGTACACCGTGGCGTACGAGATCTGCGATGACGCGACGTCGCCGGCGTGTGCCGAGGCCGAAGCGACCTTCGTGTACAACGACGACCCGACCCTCGACGACGTGGACCGCACCGTCGGCGTCTCGGCGACGTCGACCGTGACGGCGGCCCAGCTCGCTGCGGGCACGGACGAAGGTGTGCTCGGCGTGATCGGCGCCTACACCGTCGGCAGCGAGGTCGCCGGGCCGTTCGGCGCCGGTCCGGTGGTCACCGACGGGGGCGGCCGATGCGCCATCGTCGCCGGCGCCGTGGTCTACACGGCACCCGACGTCGCGACGGACGACGACACCTGCTTCGTGCACGTCTGCGAGGTGCTGCCTGCTGTGGCGCCCCGGGCGTGCACGACGGCGTCGTTCACGTTCGACGTCATCGACGCGTTCGACGGGATCGACGACACCCTCGCAACGCGCGAGGGGGACGCCGTGTCGACGTCGATCGCGACCCTCGTTGCGAATGACGTGAGCGCCGACGCAGGCTCGTTCGCACTCACCGGGGGCGCCTCGGCCGAAGGCGGCGTCGTGGTCGCGGACGCGACGGACGTCACCTACACGCCGGCCGATGGGTTCTCGGGGATCGACACGTTCACGTACCGGGTCTGCTCGGTGACCGACGCGCTCGACTGCGCGACGGTCACGGTCACGGTCGACGTCAACGAGGCCCCGACGCTTGCGGACACGCGCATCGTCGTGGTCGAGGGGACGAGCACGGTCGTCGTCGACGTGGCTGCAGGGTTCGCGGATGCGCGGCACGGTCTCGCATCCGGGTCGATCGACGTCACCGACGGTCCGGACGGTGGCACCGCCGACGACCCCGACTCGGGTGCGGCGCCGGGCACGATCGCCTTCTCGCCCGACGACGCGTCGGCTGCGGGGACGTACTCGATCGGCATCGAGGCCTGCGACGATGCCCCGGCGCCGTCGTGCGCCGAGTCGACCGTGACGATCGTGATCAACGACCGACCGGATGCACCCGAGCTGGAGCGCGAGGTGCTCCATGACACCACGCTGACGGTCGCGACGGACGACATCCTCGACGCGACGGATCCGGGTGTCGTCGACGGGGGGGGGGTCGACACGAGCGCGTTCGCCGTCGCGATGGCTGCGGACGGCCCGTTTGGGCCGACGGCGACGGGGACGTTCGGCACCTGCGCCGTCGACGGGGACGGCATTCGATACGACGCCGGCGCGGACGCCGGCACGGACACCTGCTTCGTCACGGTGTGCGAGCTCGAGCCGGGGCCGGCAGGCGCCGCCGATCTCGACACGCGCGCCTGCAGCGTCGCCACCCTGTCGATCGTCGTGAACGACGAGCCGGACGAGGATGGCGACGGCATCCCGGACGCGATCGAAGATCCGAACGGCAACGGCGTGTACGACGCGTGCGAAGAGGGCGTGGAGCCCCCGGCGTGTGACCCGAGCAACTGGGACGATCCGGACACGGATCGAGACCGCATCCTCGACGGCATCGAGGACGCCGACCGAGACGGCGTCGTCGACGAGGGCGAGACCGATCCGGCCGACCCGGACACCGACGGTGACGGACTGCTGGACGGCGTCGAGGACGGCAACGTGAACGGCGTTCGCGATGAAGGCGAGACGGACCCGTTGGACACGGACACCGATGACGGTGGCGTGCCGGACGGCGTCGAGGTGCTGTTCAACGGGACGGATCCGCTCGACCCGAGCGACGACATCATGCCCGACCCCGATGCGGACGGTGACGGACTGCTCGACGTCGAAGAGCTCGCCCTCGGTACGGATCCGGCGGATGCCGACACCGACGACGACGGCCTGCTCGACGGCGAAGAGGTGCTCGGCGAGGGCACCGATCCCCTCGATCCGGACTCGGATGGCGACGGCGTGATGGACGGCACCGAGGTCGGCGTCACCGAGCTCCACGAGGACACCGACGATGGCTTCTTTGTGCCCGACGCCGATCCGGACTCCACGACGGATCCGCTCGATGCGGATACGGACGGCGACGGGCTCTGCGATGGCGGTACGTCGGTCGATGGGGTCTGCGTGGCCGGCGAGGACCTCGACGCCGACGGGGCTGTCGGTACCGGTGAGACGGATCCGGACGACTTCGACACCGATGATGGCGGTGTCGGCGACGGCACCGAGGTCATCACGGACGGCACGGACCCGCTCGATCCGAGCGACGACGGGTTCGTCGATTCCGACGGTGATGGGCTGTCGGACGAGGACGAGGTCGCGGTCGGCACGGACCCGGACGACGCGGACACCGACGACGACGGGATCGACGACGGCACCGAGGTGCGGGGCGACGCAGGTACCGACCCGACGGATCCGGACACGGACGGCGACGGACTGTGTGACGGCCCTGGCGACCCCGGGGACGAGTGCGCTGGCGGCGTGGACGGCGAGGACGCCGACGCCGACGGCGTGGTCGACGAGGGCGAGACGGACCCGACAGACGCCGACACCGATGGCGGAGGCGTGTCCGACGGTGACGAGGTCCTGGACGACGGCACGGATCCCCTCGACCCCGGCGACGACCGGACGGACGACCGGGACTCCGACGGCGACGGGCTCACCGATGGCGAAGAGCGGGATCTCGGCACCGATCCCGACGACCCGGACACGGATGACGACGGGATCGACGACGGCACCGAGGTCGGCGGCGAAGTCGGCACGGATCCGACAGACGCGGATACGGATGGCGACGGGCTCTGCGACGGGCCCGAGGACGGCGACGGGGAATGCGTCGGCGGTGAGGACCTCGACGCCGATGGCGTGGTCGACGAGGGCGAGACGGACCCGAGCGACTTCGACACCGACGACGGCGGTGTCGGCGATGGCGCCGAGGTCCTTGTCGACGGCACGGATCCGCTGGACCCGGACGACGACCGCACGGGCGACCGGGACATGGATGGCATCTCGGACAGCGACGAGGGCGTGATTGGCACCGATCCGGACGATCCGGACACCGATGGGGACGGCATCGACGACGGTACCGAGGTCGGTGGCGCGACCGGCACGGATCCGCTGGACGCGGACTCCGATGGCGACGGGCTCTGCGACGGGCCCGAGAACGTGGCCGACGTGTGCGCCGGCGGTGAGGACCTGGACGCCGATGGCATCGTCGACGACGACGAGACCGACCCCACCGATGCGGACACCGACGACGGCGGCGTGCCCGACGGCCAGGAGGTGCTCGTCGACGGGACGGATCCGCTCGACCCGGCGGACGACATCGGCGGCGACCCGGACGGTGACGGACTGACCAACGAGTTCGAGCGCGAGCTCGGCACGGATCCGCTGGACCCGGACTCCGACGACGATGGCCTGTCGGACGGCAGCGAGGTCGCCGGCGACACGGATCCGCTGGACGCCGACACCGACGACGACGGCATCAGCGACGGGATCGAGGTCCCGGGCGACACCGACGCCACGGATCCGGACACCGACGGCGACGGCCTGTGCGACGGGCCGGAATCCGTCGATGAGGTCTGCGAAGGGGGCGAGGACATGGACGCGGACGGGGTCGTCGACATCGACGAGACCGACCCGACGGACCGCGACACCGACAGTGGCGGTGTGCCCGACGGTGAGGAAGTGCTCGAAGACGGGACCGATCCGCTGGACCCGAGCGATGACGGCGTCGTCGGCCCGGATCCGGACTCGGACGACGACGGGCTGACCGACGCCGAAGAGGACGAGCTGGGCACGGACCCGGACGATCCGGACTCGGACGATGACGGGCTCGAGGATGGCACCGAGGTGCACAGCGATCGCCCGACGGATCCGCTGGACCCGGATTCGGACGACGATGGCCTCTGCGACGGTCTGCCGGAGACCGAGCTCGACGACTGTGCCGAGGGCGAAGACGTCGACAACGACGGCGAGACCGACTTCGGCGAGACGGACCCGACGGATGCGGACACCGACAACGACGGCCTGTCGGACGGTGACGAGGCCCTGCTCACCGAGACGGATCCGCTCAGCGACGACTCGGACTCGGACGGCATCCAGGACGGTACCGAGCTCGGCGTGACCGAGGACGACGTGACCGGGGACACGGATCCGGGGGTCTTCGTACCCGACGCGGACCCGGGCACCACGACCGACCCGCTCGATGTCGACACCGACGATGGCGGCGTGCCGGACGGCGAAGAAGACACAAACCGCAACGGCGCGATCGACGAGGGCGAGACCGATCCCAACGACCCGTCCGACGACAACCCGATCGACTGCGAGGTCGATCCCGACGACTGCGATGGGGATGGACTGACCAACGAAGAAGAGGAGGACATCGGGACGGACCCGCACGACGCCGACACCGACGACGGCGGCGTCGATGACGGGACCGAGGTCGCCAACGGCACGGATCCGCTGGATCCGACGGACGACTTCGGCGTGATGGACATCGGTGGTGGCATGTTCTTCGGCGCGTGCGCGTCGACGTCCGGGCAGGCGGGGGCTGGCATGGTGCTGCTGGTCCTCGGGGCTCTCCTGGCCGTTCGTCGACGCCGGATCGGCTGAAACGACCCCGACCGATGCTGCTGCGCCCGGGGCTCTCGAGCCTCGGGCGCATGTTGCTTCGTGGTCGTTGGCGGTGTCCGGGGACCATTTTCGACCGGTGGTCGAAAATGGGCTTGCGCCCGATCCGTCCGGTGGTCATGTTGGGCTTCGACCATCGGTCGAAACTGGATCCCCACTCCCTCGGACCCGCCATGCTGCGCACCCTCTGTTCGGACGTTCATGTCGTCGATGCCCCCGAATTTCGGATGCTTGGCGCGAAGATGGGGACACGGTCCACCATCGTCCGTCAGCCGGATGGGCTCGTCCTCATCAGCCCCGTCGCGTTCGACGATGCCACGGCAGCAGCGATCGACGCGCTCGGTGAGGTCCGCTGGATCGTGGCGCCCAACGGGTTCCACCACCTTTTCGTCGACGACGCCTGCGCTCGGTGGCCGAACGCGACGCTCGTTGCGTCGACCGTTGCGGCCGGCAAGCACCCGTCGTGGACGCCAGCCCACCACCTCGGCGCCGCGTTCGACGCGACGTCGGTCTGGGGTCCGGGGTTGGACGCGCACTGGATCGACGGCGCGCCGAAGCTCGACGAGACGGCCTTCTGGCACAACGCGTCAGGCACGCTCGTGTTGACCGACTTCTTCTTCAACTTCGAGGCGTTCGACGGCTGGTGGACGGGTCTCTTTCTCGGCCTCTTCGGCGCGAAGACCGGGCCCGTGCAGACGAAGATCCTGCGGTCGACGATCGCCGACCGGCCGCGGGTCGCCGAGCGGGTGGATGCGCTGCTCGCGCTGGAGCCCGAGCGGATCATCGTCTGCCACGGCGCCGTCGTCGAATCCGGTGGAGCGGAGGCCCTGCGGACCGCCACGGCATGGATGCGCGCATGACCGGCGACGGCGAAACGACGCGTCGTGCCGAGAAGCGCGACGCGGTGCTCGATGCGGCGAAGCGCGTCCTCGCGCGGGATGGCGTCGACGGATTCTCGGTTGCACGGATCGCCCGCGAGGCGGGGGTCGCGAAGGCGACGTTCTTCTACTACTTCGCCGACAAGCGTGCCCTGATCGCGGCGCTCGCCGTGCAGCACTTCGAGGCCGAGGTCGACAACGTGACCCGCGCGCTCGAGCAGGTGACGGACGCGAACCGGCTGCCCGGGGCGATGTTCGAAGCCCGCGTGCGGTACAACGCCGAGCGACTCGATGCCTTTCGCCTCGCGTTCCTGTGGCCGACGGTGTTCGGGGTCCCGGACACGTGGATGCGCGATGTTCTGTATCCGCTCAACAATCGGCTGTTCGGTGCGCTCGCCGCGCGGCTGTCCGCAGCGAAAGCGCGGGGCGAGGTGCGTGAGGACATCGAGCCACGCGTGGCCGTCAACCTGGCGATGACCCAGGCGCAGGGCGTGATCGACATGTTGAGCAGCGTGGACCGCATGGGCGGCACGACGACCCTGTCTGTCGACACCCTCGTCGTGGGCATCCGCGCGATGATCGACCGAGCGATGGGCGTCGCGGGCACGCCGGGGCGCTGAGGAGCCGCGGTTCGCACGCGTCGACACGTCGTGGTTCGCGAGCCGGCGGCGGGGTGCAGACGCGGCGCCGACGTACCGGCTAGCGGGGCTCCAGCCGGTACAGCGAGCCATCCGTGGAGCCGAACCAGGTGCGCCCGGCGCCGTCGGTCCCGAACGCCGTGATCATGATCGGCACCGAGCCCGCCTCGACGACGTCGAACCGATCGCCACTCCCGGCGAGCGCCCACATCTGCCCGTTGCACAGGTCCGCGGCGAGAAAGCGACCGCGGACCTCGGGCAGGCGCGTGTCACGCACCACGACCCCGCCGGTCACCGAGCAGCCGGCCTCGTGGGAGTAGGTGAACCCGGGCGCCACGAGTGACGGATCGGCACAGGCCTCCGCGTCCCCAGAGAAGCACTGGTCGCCCTCGACGTTGGCCCACCCGAGATTCGCACCGGACGCCGCGGCGAAGGGCACGCGCGTGACCTCCTCGACCTCGCGCTGGCCAACGTCCGCGATCCAGAGCGCGTCATCGTTCGGGTCGAAGTCGTATCGCCAGGGGTTCCGAAGCCCGTAGACGAAGATCCGCGGGTCCACGTCGGGCTCGTCGAAGAACGGGTTGTCGCTCGGGGCCACCGCCTCGTCGCCCGTGACGTCGAGCCGAAGGATGGCGCCCAGCGGGGTCGACCGGTTCTGGCCGTTCCCCTCCGGGTCATCGGCGCTGCCTCCGTCCCCGAGCCCGAGGTAGAGGTATCCGTCCGGGCCGAAGCGGATCTGGCCGCCGTTGTGGTTCGTGTAGGGCTGGTCGATCGCCAGCAGGCCGACCCGCTCGTCCCACAGCGGTCCGTCCGACGTCCAGGGCACGCGGGCGACGATCGACCGTCGATCCGGGTCCGTGAACGACGTGTAGAGAACGCGCTCGCCGTCGTGGTCGCCAAAGGTCAGACCGAGCAGGCCCATCTCGGCGCCCACTCCGAGGTCGGCGCCCCAGTGGGCCACCGCACGCAACGTGGTGTGGTCGCGATGCGGCTCCTGCACGACGACATGGGTCAGCGACCCGCCCTGGCCGGCGACATAGACGGCGTCAGGGTTGTCCGGATCGGCGATGATGTCGGTCACGACGTCTTCCTCGAGCCCGCCGAGCCGAATCCAGACGCCGTCGATGGCGCGCATGACGATGCGATTCGGTGGGCGGTCCGGCGGTGCGTTGCGCGCGAGCCAGTGCATCACGCCCGAGCCGATGGCGACGATGGCGAGCACCACCAGCAGAATGCGCTGGCGCTTCGACGCTGCCTCGGACCGTGCGTTCATGCGCCCACCTGGGGTCGATCGAATGCCGGGCGTGCGACGAGGGAGCCGCAGCGACCGTGCTCACCATGTACCGGGCGCTCGGCGGGCTGGCCAGCCACCCGGGCGCGAATCCCGACGAGGGCCCGCGTCAGACCGGCGGCGGTGCGGCGGCGACGGCCTCGGCCAGCTCGCGACACCAGAGCGCCAGACCTCGGCACGACTGCCGCGCCTCGGCGATGCGTTCGGGTAGCCGAGCGCCCGTTCGGTCGTCCGCGGGCAGCAGCGTGGTGCGGATCGCGTGAAACGGCAGGCGGGCCGCGTCCGCGCGCGTCGCCATCGGCTCGAGCTCGGGCCACCGCCACGCCAGCTCGACCAGGGATCGCCGGGCCTCGAGCAACGCGTCGCGCGCCATGTCGACCATCGCCGCGACCTCGCCCCGCTCGGTGCCGAAGCCGAGGGGGCCGGGCCCGGTGTGGTCGCCCGAGGCGATCGTGGTGCGCAGGCCGTCGAGCTTGTCCGACGCCCCGACGAGGTACCCTGCAGCGTCGCGCACCCGGCGTTCGACCGCGACGAGCCGGTCGCGTCGGGACCGCACCAGCGCCGCGAGGCGCTTGCGGATGCGCCCCGTGGCCGCCTCGTCGCCCGACGCTCGCAGGTCCTGAGCCCGCGAGAAGAGCGCCGCCCGCAGCTCGGCCTCGATGCCCCGTGGCGGGCGCGACGTCTCGACCCGGGTCAGCTGCCCACGCTGGTCGCGCAGCAGGGCGATCTTGCCTTCGATGTGGTCGATGCGCTCCTGCATTTCGGCCCGCTCTTCGGCGAAGATCTGGGCCATCGCGTCGCCCTCTTCACCGTCGGGGACGAGCGAGAGCATGCGCCGTTCGAGCCGGACGGACACCGCCTCGAGCCGAGAGATCTGGTCGTCCAGCCGGTCCCGGCGTGCGTCGAGAGCGTCCTGATCACGGGCAGCGCGCGCCGCCGCGGCGAGGGCGGACTCGAGCTCGTCGATGCGGGGTGTCGTGTCGGTCATCCGTCGGTGGGGCGCGGGTCGCGCAGACGCCGAGCGTACCGCGAATCGGCGTCGGGGGCACCCGTGCTGCACGCAAAAACGCCGAGCGGCGCCACCCCGTGGGGTCGCGCCGCCGGTCGAACGAGCGGGGTTCAGTTGGCCGGGAACGCCGTCCAGCCCTCGGCCCAGTTGTCACCGCCGGGCGCGAATGCGCCGAGGTACTCGGCCGAGGTGTCGAACGAGCACGCGTTCGGCACCGGGCCGCCGTTGTCGGCCACGCCGCCCGCCGCCGGGATCCACGAGCCGGCCGAGACGCCGGTGTCGACCGCGGTCTCCATGCCGACGACGTTCGAGAAGTAGTCGACCTCGTCGAGGCCGCTGTCGTCGTCGCTCGAATCCGAGCCGATGCACGACGCCGCGTCCGCGCAGCCACCGACGGCCATCGCTCCGAACACGAGGTCGTTGCCGAGCAGCTCCTGCGCCTTGCAGGCCACGACGTTGTCGTCGCCGTCCCGGGCGTCGATGTCGATCGCGCCTTCGGGCAGGTCGGTCATCAGCACGTTCGCGATCACGCCGCCGAAGCCCTCGCGGAGCTTCATGCCCAGCTGGTCGTCCTGGCCGTTGCCGATGATCGTCACGTTCGAGATGTACGGCATCGAGCGCGGGTCGTTGTCGATGTTGCCACCGTCGTTGTCCGCCTCGAATCCGCGCTCGCCGTCCGGGCCCTGCTGGATGGCGAGGAACTGGATCGAGCCCTGGAAGCCGTGGTCCATGTCGAGCGAGTCGTCCTGGACGTCCGAGATCACGAGGTAGCGGCCGTTCGCGGTGCCACCGAAGAACTCGATGCCGTCGTCCTTGCCCGCGTGCACCTGCACGTACTCGAGCAGGGTCTCGTTGCCGCAGCCACCGAGGGTGATGCCGTTGAGCTCGTTGTCCTCACCGAAGAGGTAGCCGGCGAACTCGACGCGGGCGTACCGCAGCACGCCGCAGTTGTGGGCGACGTCATTGCCACCGAAGGCCGAGAGCGCGGACTCTTCCATGCCCTCGATGTTGTCGGAGCCCTGGTTCGTCGGGGCATTGCCGAGCATGACGATGCCGCCCCAGTCGCCGGCGGCGCGCTCGCCCTCGGCGGACGCCGACGTGAAGACGATCGGCGCCTCGGCGGTGCCCTGCGCGTTGAGCAGGCCGGTCGAGGTGATGACGAGGGCGGTGGCCGTCGTGCCGTAGATCTGCGTGCCGGCTTCGATCTGGAGGATGTCCTCGACGAAGATCGGCGCGCCACCGGTCAGCAGGTACGCATTGTCACACGTCCACTGCAGGTTGTCGCCGATGTTCTCGGGGGTGATCTCGATCGCGTTCGACGGGTCCGCCGCCGAGCAGTCCGAGCCCGGCTCGTACGGCGTCAGGCCGGACGGCTCCGCGCCCCAACAGGTGCCGTCGACGGGCAGGTCGCCCGCGCCGGGGTCGTCGCAGGTCTCGCCGCCGCCGGTGTCACCGCCGATCCCGGTATCGGTCTCGCCGCCGTTGTCGTCGGAGTCCGCGTCGTCGCCGCAGGCCACGACCGCGCCGCCCATCATGGCGGCCAGAATCAGAAACCGAAATCGCTGCATGGGCATGTGCCATCTCCATCGAGGGGCACCGACGGGTGCCCGGGTTGACTGGGGATGGCTCGTACCGGCGCCATGTGTCGCGCCTCCTACGAATCGGTGGAACCTCGGGCACGATTCGTCGTCCCCCCGGTGACGTTCGTGGCAGCCGCGTGAACCGGCTCGCGGCGCGCGACGGCGCAGCGACGATCAGTACGACCAGGACAGGCCGAACGACACCGCGACGGGGCGCGAGTCCTGCTCGACGATGAGGGGATCGCCGCTCACGAGATCCTCGCCCGGGCCCGTGCCGATGCGCCGATCCTGCGCGAGCAGGTTGCTGAACTTCAGCGACATCCCCCAGTGCTCACCGGGATTGTACCGGGTCACGAGGTCCAGCTGGTGGCGCGGCAGCTCGTACAGGTCCGGGCGCCCCTCGAGCCCGACCTCGTCGATCCGCGGACCGAGCACGTTGTAGAGCGCGGTGGTCGAGAAATCGATCGCCTCCGGCGCCCACCCGAGGGTCGCGTTCACCACCCACGGCGACTGGCCGGCCATCGCCCGTTCGGTGTTCGTGTAGTTCTCTTCGCACTCCCCGGGGCTGCCATCGAGAGGAGTACACCGCAGCTCGATCTGCGACACGATGTACGACGCGTTGAGGCCGAGCTCGACGTCGCGGAGCGGGTCGGCGAGGTACCCGAGCGACACGACCGCCTCGGTCTCGATGCCGTAGTTCGCCGCGCTCAGCGCGTTCTGGAACGTGTAGCTCTGGCCCGCGGAGTCGCCGGCCACCAGCTCGATCGGCGAGCGGAAGTTCTTGTAGAAGAGCGTCCCCGAGAGCACCTCGGTCGGCGTCGGGAACCACTCGTACCGCAGGTCCACGTTGTGGATGCGGGTCTGCTCCAGGTCCGGGTTGCCAGTGATCGTACGGCGCCGCGAGTAGTCCTGCTGCTGCAGCGGCGCCACCTCGGTGATCTGCGGGCGCGCCACCGTCGCGCCGTAGCTCGCACGGATGTTCATGTCGTCCGCCGGTGCGAACACGAGGCCACCCGCGGGCAGGATGTCGCCCTGGCTGCGCGAGAACCGCTCGGCCTCGTCCGGCGGCGCGACGGAGTCGCTGATGATCTCTTCGCTGTACGCCTCGTACCGGGCGCCGGCGAACGCGCGCATCCAGTCCGTGATGCGCAGGTCGAAGTCGCCGTACCCGGCCACGATGAGGCGGTTCGACGTGAACGCGTCCGTCGCCTGCGTGTTCTCGAAGAGCACGAGCCCGCCGGGGCCGTGGTTGCTCGGGTCGAAGATGACCTCCGGATCGAGCGTGAAGTCGAGCGGTTCGGCGTCGGGATCCGAGTTGTCGCGCTGGATGCGGAACCGGCGCGAGTCGTACGTGCGGTCGCTGTACTGCACCTCGCCGCCGGCCTTCAGCGCCCACAGCTCGAGCCACGGCAGGCGCAGGTCGACGGCGATGTCGACGTCGCTCTGGTCGTAGTCGATCCACAGGTGCTCACCGGACCCGCCGTCCGGGCGGAACTCGTATGGCACGAGATCCGGGTCGCGGGTCTCGCGCTCGAGAAAGCGCGTGCCCGGCTCGTAGCGCTGCGAGAACGCGTAGGCGGCGTGCCAGTCGAACGACGTTTCGTGCAGCGGCGATGCGGGCTGCAGCAGGCGTCGGTGCGAGCCGACGAGCTCGGTGAACGAGAGGCTGCGCTGCACGAACTGCAGCCGGCGGTAGTCGAGGTACTCGTCCTCGGGGCGCGAGTAGCCGAGGATCCGCCGCGACGTGTCGGTCGCCTTCTGGTTCCACATCGTCAGCAGCGTGAGGTCGTGGTTCTCGGCCGGCGACCAGCTCAGCGTGCCGAGCGCGCCCCACTGGGTCGTGTCGATGCCCCGCTCGAAGTCCGGGAACCGGTCGAGGCCGACCGACTCCTCGCCGTCGCGGGTGGTGAGGGTGAGGCGGTTCCGCTGTGCCGTGCGGATGTCGTAGTCCCGCGAGTACCGGACGAGCGCGAGGTACCCGAGCCGGTCGCCGCTCTCGAACTCGATCGTGTCGCCGATCGACGACTTGAGGCCGAAGGACGGCGGCGTCATGCGGCGCTGGAAGTTCCACACGTTCTGCAGCTCGCGCCCCATGGCGTAGCGCTCTTCGCGGGTGTAGCCGGTGCCGGTGATCTCGCTGAAGCCGGACACGAAGTCGTCCGACGGGATCGCGTCGGGGATCGCGCGGGTGCCGTCGTCGAAGCCGAGCCAGTCCATGCCGCCGCCCTCGTAGGTCAGGCGGTTGCGGAAGGTCGAGTCGAAGTCGCCGCCGACCGAGCCGCTCACGTTGAAGGTGAACTCCTCGGGGAAGCTGCGCGTCCGGATGTCGACCATGCCGCCGGTGAACCCGCCCTGCAGGTCCGGCGTGAACGTCTTGTACAGCGTCAGGTTCGCCAGCAGGTCGCTGGGGAACACGTCGAGCTCGATGCCGGGATAGAACGGGTCGGTCTGGGGCACCGGCACGCCGTTCAGGGTGACGGCGGTGTAGCGCCCGCCGAGCCCGCGGACGAAGAGGAACCGGCTGTCGACGATGGTGACGCCGACCACGCGGGCGAGGGCCGAGCTCGCCGACGAGTCGCCGGAGCGGGAGATCTGCTCGGCGCTGACGGCGTCCTGGACCGTCGACGAGTCCCGTCGCTCACGCAGCTGCGTCGCCGTCGACTCGGTGTCGGCGCGGGCTTCGACGACCAGCGTCATCGTGCGCTCGTTGTCGACGACGAGGCGGATCTCGGACAGGTCCGTCACGCTGCCGGGCTCGACGATGACCTCGAACCCCTCGGGCTTGTACGCGAGGTTGCGCAGGCGCAGCACGTACGTGCCGGGCTCGACGTCGAAGAAGAACACGCCGTTGTCGCCGGTCGTCAGCGTGTACGCGGTGTTCTCGAGGGTGACCTCGGTGCCGTAGAGCGGGTCCCCGCCGTCATCCGAGACGACGACGCCCTGCAGGCGGCCCATGTCTTCGGCGATGGCGTCCTCGGCCGGCAGCTCCCCTTCGAAGATCTCGTCGGACTCCAGCTCGTCCCAGTACGAGTCCCAGTCGACCTCGTCCTCTGCGGTCGCGTCGCTGTCGTCGCCTTCGAGCCACCAGAAGTCCTCTTCTTCGGTGTCGCCGTCGGTGTCGTCAGCGCCGATCGAGGGGGCGAAGTCTCCGCCGAACCCGGCGTCGTCGTCCGCGTCGTCGGGGGCCTCGTCGTCGAAGGAGGGTGCGAAGTCGCCGCCGAATCCCGCGTCGTCGCCGTCGTCGTCGTCATCGAAGGAGGGTACGAAGTCGCCGCCGAATTCCGCGTCGCCGCCGTCGTCTTCTTCGTCCCGGGATGGCACGAACTCGCCGCCGAAGCCTGCGTCGCTGCCGTCGTCCTCGTCATCGAAGGACGGCGCGAATTCGCCACCGAAGCCCGCGTCGCCGCCGTCGTCTTCTTCGTCGAAGGATGGCGCGAACTCGCCGCCGAATCCTGCGTCGCTGCCGTCGTCCTCGTCATCGAAGGACGGCGCGAAGTCGCCGCCGAATCCCGCGTCGCCGCCGTCGTCGTCCCAGGTCGGGACGAACTCGCCGCCGGCGCCGTCCTCTTCGGTCTCGTCGGCCTCTTCTTCGTCCGCGTCTTCGTCGTCCTCGTCGTCGTCGAACGTCGGGACGAACTCGCCGCCGAAGTCGTCGTCGGAGGCCTCGTCGGAGGCCTCGTCGTCGAAGGACGGGACGAACTCGCCGCCGAAGTCCTGGGCCCCGGCATCCGGAGCGACCACGAGCAGCAACGAGACGGCGAACAGCGATGCGAGGATGCGCTGCATGCGCGACTCCAGGGTGACCGGTCGGCTCAGCTCAACCGGAACGGGATGCGGAAGGTGTACGTCGACACCACGGGGTTGCCCTCGTGGTCCATCGCCGGGCGGAACATCCACTGCGTGACGATCGACTGGACGTACGCGACCAGCTCGTCCGGCCCGCCACGGTCGCGGCAGGCCTGCACCTGCCCGCGGTCGGTGATGATGCACTCGAGCACGACGTTGCCGGTGATTGCGGCGTCGCGGAACTCGCGCGGATAGCCGAGCGACGGGTTCTGGCGCACGACCTGCGGCGGCTCGCCGGTGTCCTCGAGACGCATGACGCGCCGCTGGTCTTCTTCGTCGCGGTTGCGGTTCTCGCGGCGGTCGCGCCGGGACTCGGCACGCTCCTGCCGCTGCTCGGCGACCTCTTCGTTGCGTTCGGAGTTCACGCGCTCGGTGTTCGAGCTGCCGATGACCGGACCGCCACCGCTGCCACCCTCGCCACCACCGACGCCCATGACGTCGAGGTTGTTGCCGGGGCCTTCGGGGCCGGCGGGCTCGTCCGGGCCCTCGTCCATCGCGATCTCCTCGCGGATCGGTTCGGGCTCCGGCTCAGGTTCGGGCTCGGGTTCCGGCTCCGGTTCCGGCTCGGGCTCGGGCTCGGGCTCCGGTTCGAGCTCGGGTTCGGGCTCCGGCGCCTCGTTCTGCACGAGGGCGTTCTCGTCCTCGATGAGCTCTTCGTCCTCTTCGTCGAGCTCGATCTCCTCTTCTTCTTCGGGCTCCTGCTGGAGGATGCTCACGAAGCGCTCGTCGAGGTTGAGGAAGGGATCCGTGCGGGGGGCGGGCGGCACCATCACCACCAGCCACGACACGAATCCGCCCTGCACGATCGCCGAAATCAGCAGCGCGGCGACGATCGGACCGGTCAGCCCGACCGCGATCGACAAGAAGAGGACGAGACCACCGCGCACGGACGCCGTTTCGACGTTCTCAGTGCCGTGGTCCACTGGCTCGTTGCTCGCTGCTGCGTCGGACGTGTCCCGTTCGGTCATCACGCACCGTCTGCCCGAGTGATCACGGGCGCGGGCCCGTGACGAATTCGTGGCGGACCCTGGCGGGCAGCTGTGACGCCGTCGGAACGTCTCCGCAGTATTTTCGCGTCACCTCTGTGACGAATGTGTCACTCGGCTTCGATCCAGACCGTCTTGGCGTTGGCGAACGCGACCGCGCCTTCGAAGGCGAGCTCGCGCCCGACGCCACTGTCGCGGATCCCACCGAAGGGCAGCCGCGGATCACTGCGGACGATCCCGTTGATCGCGACCGTGCCGGCGTGCAGGCGCGGCACCATGGATTCGGCCCGTGCGCGGTCCCCGGACCAGACGCTCGCGCCGAGCCCGAAGGTCGTGCCGTTGGCCAGCTCGATCGCCTCGTCGGCGGATCCGACGCGCACGACGGCGGCGACGGGACCGAACACCTCTTCGTCGAACGCGGCCATGCCGGGACGCACGCCGGTGAGGATCGTCAGCGGCACCCACGCGCCGTCGCCGTCGTCGCCACCGAGCACCACCCGTGCGCCGGCGTCGACGCTGCGCCGGACCTGCGACCGCAGCTTCTCGGCGAGATCGATGCGCGCCATCGGTCCGACGTCGGTGTCCGGGTCGTGGGGGTCACCGACCGTCATGGTGTCGAACTCCGCGCGTAGCCGCTCGACAAAGGCGTCGTGCAACGCGTCGGCGACGAGGAAGCGCTTCGCGGCGATGCAGCTCTGCCCTCCGTTCAGCGTGCGACCGAGCACCGCGCCGCGGACCGCCGCGTCGAGGTCGGCGTCGTCGAGCACGATGAACGGGTCGGATCCGCCGAGCTCGAGCACGATGGGCTTCAACGCCCGGCCGGCCTGCTCGGCGACCGCGCGTCCGGCGCCGACGGACCCGGTGAGCGTCACGCCGGCGACACGGCGGTCCGCGATGAGCTCGGCGACCGTGTCGTGATCGACGCGCAGGTTCGCGAACCACCCGCGGGGGGCACCGGCGTCTTCGAAGAGCGCGACGAGGTCCTCGGCGCATCCCTGCACGTTGTCGGCGTGCTTCAGCAGCACGGGGTTGCCGAGCATCACCGCGGGCGCGGCGAACCGGATGACCTGCCACAGGGGGAAGTTCCACGGCATGATCGCGAGGATCGGCCCGAGCGGCTCGTAGCGTACCTCGCTGTGGGCCGCCGAGGTCTCGATGACCCGCGGCGCGAGGTATCCGGGCCCGGCTTCGGCCTGGTGCTCACAGAGCCACGCGCACTTGTCGACCTCGCTGGCGCCCTCTCGGACCGGCTTGCCCATCTCGTCGGCCATCCGCGTCGCGAGCGCGTCACGCCGGTCGCGCAAGAGGGACGCGACCTGCCGCAGCACGTCGGCGCGGGTGTCGGGCTCGTGGTCGCGCCACGAGCGCCACGCCTCGGTGGCCGTGTCGAGCACGGACGTGACCCGCTCGCGGGGGTCCATGGGCCACGAGTGGATCACCTCGCCGGTCGAGGGTCGGATCGACTGCATCAGAAACTCCGTCGCGTCGGGATGCGTGGATCGTACGAGCGATGGGCGATCGTGCAACCGAACCCGCACCCTTGCGCCGCGCAACGCGACGCGTCATTGCTGAGGCGGCGCTCGCAACGATCCGTGGGGGATCGAGCCGCGTCGTCGGCGCTTGATGAGGACACGATGAAGACCTGGGACCTGCCTCTGTATCCCGACGGCTGGTATTGCCTCGGACTGTCGCGGGATCTGAAGCCCGGCCATCTGATCACGAAGAAGTTTGCCGGTCGGGACGTCGTCGTCTTTCGGGGTCGGTCCGGGTCCGTGTCCGTCACCGAGGCGTACTGCCCGCACCTCGGCGCGCACTTCGGGTACGGCGGCACGGTCGAGGGCGACACGCTGCGGTGCCCGTTTCACGGCTTCTGCTTCGACCGCGAGGGCACCTGCGTGAAGGTCGCCCCGGCGTACGAAGCGCTGCCGAAGGCGAAGCTCGGCGTCCTGCACTCCATCGAGCGCAACGGGTTCATCTTCGCGTGGCACGACGGGCAGGGGCGCGAGCCGTGGTTCGACATCCCGGCGCTCGATCCGAGCGGCTTTCGCGACCTGCGCACCACGACGTGGCAGCTGCGCGCGCATCCGCAGGAGACGACCGAGAACAGCGTCGACGTCGGCCACCTCAGCGTCGTGCACGGGTACGAGAAGGTCGGTGAGCTCTCGCCGCTGCGCACCGAGGGGCCGTACCTGTACGCACACTACACGATGAGCCGGTCGGCAGGCGTGTTCGGACGCAGCGACCTGCTGCGCGCCGAGTTCGAGATCCACGTCCACGGGCTGGGGTACTCGTTCGTCGACGTGCGCGTGCCCGAGTACGGGCTGCACACGCGGCACTTCGTGCTGAACACGCCGATGGACGACGAGGGGCAGTGCGAGCTGCGCGTCGCGATCTCGATGGAGTCGATCCGCGACGCGTCGAAGATCAACCCGGCGCTCGCGCTGCTGCCGAAGCGGGCCGTCAACGAGATCATCGAGCGGGCGACCTTCCACGGGTTCTGCCACGACGTGCAGCAGGACTTCGACATCTGGCAGCACAAGATCTACCTGCAGCCGCCGGGGCTCGCGAAGGGCGACGGCCCCGTCGGGCCGTACCGCCGCTGGGCGCGGCAGTTCTATCCCGAGAAGCAGACCGGAGCCGCCGCAGAATAGGGCGGCACGACCCCGGTCACCGAAACGCCGAGGTCGCCGCGGAGACGGTGACGTGATGGGTCGGCAGAGCATCCATGGATCGGGGCGCGCAGTTGGTCGCAGCGCGTGAACCTGTCATGGTGGAGGGGTCGATCCTCGATCCCGGTCTCGCCATGACGCCCCAGCTGCGCATCCAGCGGTTTCGCGAAGAAGAGGTCGCCAACGTGGTCACCCACGGCGCCGGGCTCGTGCTGGCCGCCATCGGGACGTGGTGGATGCTGCAGACCACCTGGGCTCACGCGACCGCGTGGCACGTGGTCAGCGTGATCGCCTTCGGCGGGTCCCTGATGGCTGTCTTTCTGTCGTCGTCGCTCTACCACGGCGCCGTCGACGTCGCGCGCAAGGCGTGGCTGAACAAGTTCGACCACGTCGCGATCCACCTGCTGATCGCCGGCACGTATACGCCGTTCGCCCTGCTGCAGCTGCGCGATGGCGCCGGGATGATCCTCTTCGCCTTCATCTGGTCGCTGGCGGTGTTCGGCATCTACATGAAGGTCTGGCACACCGAGCGATACGGGCGCTGGTCGCTGCTCGTGTACCTGATCATGGGGTACTCGTGCGTGCCGTTCATGCCGACGCTGATCGACGCGTTGCCACCCGAGGCGATGAAGCTGCTCATCACCGGCGGCATCGCCTACACCCTCGGGGTGGGCTTCTACCTGTGGGAGAAGCAGCCCTTTGCCCACACGGTCTGGCACCTCTTCGTGCTCGCCGGGGCCGGGCTGCACTACATCGCGGTACTCTGGTACGTGCTGCCCGTCGGGTCCGTGGTCGCCTGACCGCGTTGTCGCCGAGGCGTCGTCGGCCTCACCCGTCGATCAGAACGAATGCAGGTACCAGGCGCCATCGCGCAGCACGAGGTTCATCGTCTCGTTCTCGCGCTCGGTCTGACCGAACGTGAACGGCACGCGCGCCTGGCCGGTCTCGGCGTTCACCTCGACGAACTCGCCGACGGTGCCGCCGCGAAAGACCTCGATGAACTCGGCGCGGTCCTCGGGATTCGTCGCGAGGTCGCAGATGCGGCGCGTGTCGCCGTCCCCTTCGCCGTTCGGGTCGCAGAGGTTGGCGAGGCGATCCCATTCCGTCGTCGTCGCGACCTCGAGCATCGTCGCGACGACCGCCTCGGGATCGGCGTGGTCGACCGGGACGGCGTCTTCACCGCCACCGCCGAGCGGACCCTCGATCTCGGCAACCGCGGAGCCCTCGCCGGGCGCCGCTCCCTCTGCGCCATCCGTCTCGGTGTCGCCGCGATCGCACGCGGCGCAGAGGGTGAGCGTGACGGCGAGAGCGGTGTACAGGGTCGCGGTGCGCATGAGGCCTCGGTGCGGTGTCGTCGATGCGTGCTCGCCGGTGTACCGTGGCGACACCCCGCCTGTCACTGCTTCGAGGCCGGCATGCCCACGCTTCATCACATTGCTCTCGGTGCGCGAGACGTCGAGCGCGTCGCCGCTTTCTATCGTGACGTGTTCGAGTTCGGCGAACTCAAGCGGCACGACACGCCAGACGGTGCGCTGCGCTCGGTCTGGCTGCGTGCCGGGCCGGTCATCCTCATGATCGAGCGCACCGAGGCGACGCGGCCCCGGGTCGAGGGCGTGGGCGCCGGGCCGTTTCTGCTCGCGGTGTCCGTCGCCCCCGACGAGCGGGCGGCGCTCGAAGCGCGTCTCGAAGCCGCCGGTTCGGCCATCGAAGACCGCACCGGATTCACGTCGTACGCGCGGGACCCCGAGGGCCACCGGGTCGCAATCAGCCACTGGCCCGAACCCGCCGCAGCGCCGGACCCGCTCGCTTCGTGACGATCCGCCCGGTAGGGTGTGGCGTCCGGGTCCGGTCGATGGGGCCCGCGTCCTCATGGAGTGCCCCTGTGATCCGACACCGGCTCGCCCTCGCTCTCGTTGCGTCCGCCCTCGCGGTGGGCGCGGTCGCCTGTTCGTCCGACGATGCGAACGATACGCCGACGGACACCGGTACCAGCGCCGACATTGGCGGCGACACGTCCGCCGATACCGGCGACGACGCAGCGTCCGAGGACACCACGCCCTCGACGGACACGACGCCCGGCGACGTCGGCGGGGGGCCGATCGCGATCGAGCCGGACACCGTCGGCCCGTGGTCGGCGAGCTTCCGCCGGGTCGAGGTCACCGTCGGCGATCGGGTGCTGCCCGTCGGCATCTGGGCGCCGTCGCACGAGGCCTCGGCCTCGGTCGGCCTCGACGCCCTCGTTCCGGCGGACCGGTCGGCGCAGATCGCCGAGCTGGTGACAGCGGCCCCCGCGGGCTGCCCGACCACCTCGCTCGACGTCGTCGTCGACGGCACGATCGCCGAGGGCAGCTGGCCGGTCGTCCTGTACTCGCACTGCCACACGTGCCTCGGCATCTCGGGCGCGACCACCGCGCACCGGCTCGCCACATGGGGCTTCGTCGTGCTGGCACCCGATCACGTCGGCAACACGCTCTATGACGAGCTCGAGGGCGAGGGCATCGAGAGCTTCGAGGCGTTCCTGCCCGTGCGTGCCGCAGACCTCATCGGCGTGCTCGACGCCCTCGAAGCCGGTGAGGGCGATCTTGCCGCCGTGCGTGACGAGGTCGACCCGGGCATGGTCGCTACCGTCGGGCACAGCTTCGGCGCGGTCACTGCGGCGTACGTCGCGCAGGAAGACGACCGCATCGACGCGACCGTCGCCCTCGCTGCGCCCATCGAAAACCCGCTGATCCCCGGCGTCGACGCCGCGTCGTTCGATACGCCGCTCGTGCTCGTCCTCGCAGGCGAAGACAACAGCATCCAGGAAGTCGGCAACCTCTTTCTGCGGCAGAACTTCGAGGCGACGGTCGGTCCGACGTGGCTGGTCGAGATCGCCGACGCCGGCCACTGGTCGGTCAGCGACCTGTGCGGCATGACCGAGACGTTTCTGCCGGGTTGCGGGGACGCGACGCGCCAGACGAACGGAGAGGCCTTCACGTACCCCGACCCGAGCTCGATCCGTGCTCACGCCGCGGCCTGGGTGACGGCGCTGCTCGGGGTCGAGCTGCGGCAGGACGACGGCGCGCGGGCGTGGCTCGCGTCGCCGACGGCCATCGAGGGGCAGACCGTCCAGACCCGCAACGTGGACTGATATGCAGCCCGGGACCCGCCGAGTCGTCGCTGCCGCCGTCGCGCTGCCCTTCGGGCTGTGGATGGGTTGGCTCGGCCTGATGTGGTCCGGGCAGCGGATGGTGCTCTTCCCCGGCGTCGATCGTGCGGTGCCGGCGTTCGGTGCCCCCGCGGACGCGGTGGTCTACGAGGTGCGGGTCGATGACGCGGTGGTGCCCGCATGGTTTCTGCCGGCGTTGTCCGGCGAGGGCCCGCGCCCGCTCGTCGTGTACACCCACGGCAACGGCGAGCTGATTCACGACTGGCCTGCTGGGTTGCGCCCGTGGCGCGACGCCGGCGCACACGTCCTGCTCGTCGAGTACCCCGGGTACGGTGACGCGACCGGGCGGCCGAGCCAGCAGTTGATCGGCGACGTGCTCGAGCGTGCGTACGACCTCGCCGTCGCGCGCGACGACGTCGACGGGGAGGCGGTGATCGCGCACGGGCGCTCCCTCGGTGGCGGGGCCGCATGCGAGCTGGCGCGCCGCCGACCGATCGCCGGACTCGCGTTGACGTCGACCTTCACCAGCGTGCGGTCGATGGCCGCCCGCTTCGCCGCGCCCGGGTTTGCGGTGCGCGATCCGTTCGACAACCTCTCGCTCGTCCGGTCGTTCGACGGGCCGGTCGTCGTGGCCCACGGCGTCGTCGACGAGGTCGTGCCCTTCGCGCACGGCGAACGCCTCGCTGCTGCGGCGAGCGACGGCGTCTTCGTCGCGCTCGACGGCGGTCACAACGACGTCGACATGCCCTGGCCCGAGCTGATCGCGCTGCTGGATCGGGTCGCGGCGGTCAGCTCTCGCTGATCTCGACGAGCACGTCGCCGAGCGGCTTGCGCTCGATGGCGGGCACCGTGCAGTCCGGCGCCGGGTAGCCGACCGGCATCAGCACGTAGGCCCGCTCGTTCGACGGTCGCCCGAGCACTTCGCGCAAGAAGTGCATCGGGCTCGGCGTGTGCGTGAGCGTGGCGAGCCCCGCCTCGTTGAGCGCTGCGATGAGCATGCCCGTGGCGATGCCGACGGACTCCTTCACGTAGTAGTGCTTGCCGCCGTCGGGGGCGCTCGTCTGCGCGAACACCACGATCAGCGCCGGCGCCGTCTCGAGAAACGGCTTGTTCGCGTCGGTGCCGAATGGCGAGAGGTCGTCGAGCCACTCGTCGCCCGCGCGCCCGCCATAGAAGGCACGCTCTTCGGCTTCGGCGGCTTCGCGGATCCGACGCTTCGTGTCCGGGTCGGTCACCAGCGCGAACGTCCACGGCTGCTTGTGGGCCCCGGACGGCGCGGTCGACGCCGCAGCGATGCAGGTGCGCACGACGTCGAGCGGGATCGGGTCCGGCGCGAACTGCCGGACGCTGCGCCGGGTTGCGTTGCGGGCCAGCGCCGCCTCGGCGGCGGCGCGCATCTCGGCTTCGTCGCGGCGCGTGAACGGCAGCGGCTGCATCGGGGCGTCGTCGCCCATCAGCGATCCGGCGTCGACGCGGCGCCGTACCAGCGCTGCTCGCCGAAGTCCGTGACCAGGTCGCCGGATCCGTCCGACTGCGAGATCGTGATCAGCTCGCCGCTGCTGGTCATACCGTACAGCTGCCCCCACGCGGCGGTCAGCGCGAACACGCTGGTGTAGCCGGTCTCGCCGATCTGCGTGCCCTCGCCGCTGCGCGAGTCGAGCAGCACGAGCGAGTCCGTCTCGGTGTGGCGCGAGCTCACGAAGAGCGAGTTGTCCTTGTTCACCACGCAGTCGCCGCTGGACTCGTACGCGCGTCCGCCGTCGTTGCCCATCCGGCCGAGCTCGGTGAGCCGCGCGTTGCGCAGGCTGACGGTGTACAGGGTGTTGCCGGACGTGATGTAGGCGATGCCGTCGAGGTCGATCGAGAACCCGTTCGGGTCGCCGCTGACGCCCGAGAAGTTGCCGACGCGCTCCCAGCGATCGAGCTCGGTGTTGAGCTTCCACAGCGCGCCGCTCGTCACGCCGTAGAGCGTGCCGTCGGGGTGCGTGTCGATGTCCCACAGGTCCTCGGGGACGTCACCGACCTGCCGAGCGTTCGGCGCGAACGGGTCGATCAGGTACAGCTCCGTCGCCGTGTGGGCGTAGAACTCGCACGTGATGCCGTCGTTCACGATGCCGTCGCAGTTGTTGTCGATGGCATCGCACTGCTCGCCGATCAGCCCGGACCGCAGACGGTCGTCGTCGTCGCAGTCCGTACCGCCGCACTCGGGCGTGTCGGCGGGGTCCCCGTCGCCGTCCTGGTCACAGCCCGGCGGGATCCCGGTGTCTTCGCCGCCGCTGTCCGCGCCGGCGTCGCCGCCGCCATCGGTGCCGCCATCGGTGCCGCCCGCGTCCGCGCCGGTGTCACGGACGCCGGTGTCGTCGAGACCACCGCCGCGTCCGGAGTCCGCACCGCCGCCACCACCTCGGCCGCCGCGACCCGTGTCGCTGGCGCCGGCGTCGACGAACGTGCCGCCGTCGTCACCACAGGCGACCACGGCAAGAGAAGCGAAGAAGGCGATGGTGAGCAGGCGAAGCGCGCGCATCGTAATCCCGGGGTGACGCGATCGCGCGGGACGCTGCCGGATCATCCGATCCGGGTCAACCGCAGATCCGCGTGTGCGCCGGGTGGCGCGCTGCCGTCATTCCCAGGTGAACGCATCCTCGAGCGTCGCGTTGGCCGGCGGATTGCGGATGATGACGTCCGCGGTGCCGGTGCCGGCCGGCGCCGTCACCCGGGCGCGATCGGCGGTCTCGACGACGAGATCGGTGCCCGGCGTGTCGCCGAAGAACACGGTCATCGTGTCGACGAACCCGGTGCCGGTGAGCGTGACGCGGGCGCCACCGTCGGCTGCGCCGGTCGTCGGCGTGATGCTGTCGAGCGTGATCGGCGACGCGACACGCAGCGGCTCCGGCGCCTCGCGGATCTGCAGCCCGTGCTCGAGGGTCACGGTGTACGCGCCCGGATCGACGGGCGGCGTGATGAACGTCACGCTCGTGGCGTTCTCGACCGTCACGTCGAACGCCTCGGTCTCGCCGACGAGCACCCGCAGCGGGTCGGCCTCGGCGTCGAACCCGGTGCCCTCGAGGGTAATGCGCTGGCTCGACCCGATGAGCACCGCGTTCGGCACCATGCGGTCGACGAGCACCGGCTCGACGTAGCCGAAGCCGTCCTCGAGGATCAGCTCGTCGAGCACCCAGGTCAGCCGCAGGTCGACCAGCCCGAGGGTCTCGCTCGCCGGCGCTTCGACGGACAGCGACGTGCCATCCTCGGCGAACAGGTAGGTCTCGGGGTCGGCCACCGCGTCGCCGAACGCGACCTCGAACCCGGCGAGCTCGGCGAACCCGGTGCCGGTGAACGTCACGACCGTCCCGCCCAGCGCGTCGCCGAGCGTCGGTTCGATGGTGTCGACGACGACGGGCTCGACGAAGAGGAACACGTCTTCGGCGGTCACGACGTCACCGCCGAGGTCGACGGTGATGGCGACGAGCCCGGCGGTGTTCTCGGGGGTGGTCGCCGTGATCGTCTCGCTGTCGACGACCTCGACGTCCGTCGCGAACTGGCCGCCGACGGCGACGGCGTTGCGGTCGCCGGCTTCGAACGCGATGCCGCGGATCGTGATCGGCGTGCCGCCGTCGGTCGGGCCCGCGTTCGGCTCGACCGCGGTGATCTGCGTCTCGGCCGGAGCGACGTACGTGTAGCCGTCCTCGAGCTCGACGTCGCCGTTGCGGCACGAGACGCGCACGAGCACCGGCCCGCCTTCTTCGCCGGGGGGCGTCGTGACGGCGAGGGTGCGCTCGTTGACCACGTTCGTCGCGAGGGCGTCGGCGATGCCGAACACGGCGCGACACGGCGAGATGAACTCGTCGCCGCGGATCGTGACCGATTGTTCGCCGGCAAGGGGACCCTCGGTCGGGTCGATCGAGTCGATGCGAGGCGGGTCCGGCGTACCGGTGTCGGTGCGCCCGGTATCGGTCGGCGCGGTGTCTTCGACGACGTCGACGCCGGTGTCGACGACGTCCGAGCCGACGTCCGCGTCCCCGCCGCCGCCGTCGTCACCGCCGCAGGCGGCGAGGGCGAACACAGCACACAGAGCAGTCCAACGGGCAGCGCGAATCATCGATCGACCGGGGCCAGAGAGCAGCGGCACGCAGTGTGGGCGCGTCCGGCGCCGGGGTCAATTCGCCCTGCGCGTCACCCGAACTTCGCCCGCTCGTCGCGCCACACCCGAGCGAGGGTCTCGCGGTCGTCCGGGTGCGCGATGTCGATCAGGGCGTTCGCTCGTTCGTTGCACGTGCGCCCGTACAGGTCGGCGACGCCGTACTCGGTGATGACGTAGTGGACATGGGCACGCGTGGTCACGACGCCGGCGCCGGGTTTGAGGGTCGGCACGATGCGCGGCACGCCCTTCTTCGTGCGGGACGGCAGCGCGATGATCGGCTTGCCCTGCTCGGACAGCGACGCGCCGCGGATGAAGTCCATCTGCCCGCCGACCCCGCTGATTACGCGGTGGCCGATCGAGTCGGCGCAGACCTGGCCGCTGAGGTCGATCTCGACCGCGCTGTTGATCGCCGTCACCCGTGGATTGCGCGCGATCACCGACACGTTGTTCACGTACGCGATGTCGAGCAGCACGCACTGGGGGTTGTCGTCGATGAAGTCGAAGAGCTTCTGCGTGCCCATCACGAAGCCCGACACGATCTTGCCCGGGTGCACCGACTTGCGGCTGTTGTCGATCGCGCCGGACTCGACGAGCTGCAGCACGCCGTCGGACCACATCTCGGTGTGGATGCCGAGGTTGCGGTGGTTCTTCAGGCTGGCGAGGACGGCGTCGGGGATGGCGCCGATGCCCATCTGGAGCGTCGCGCCGTCGTCGATGATCTCGGCAGCGTGGCGCCCGATGGCGAGCTCGATGTCGCTCAGGGGTGGGGGCGCGAGCTCGTCGAGGGGCGTGTCGACGTCGACGATGTGGTCGATCTTCGACAGGTGCAGAAAGCCGTCGCCGTGCACGCGCGGCATGTTCGGGTTCACCTGCGCGATGACCACACGGGCGGCCTCGACGGCGGCGATCGTCACGTCGACGGACGTACCGAGGGTAACGAACCCATGCTCGTCCGGCGACGAGACGTGCAGCAGCGCGACGTCGATCGGGCGACGGCCGGATCGCAGCAGCGCGGGAATCTCGGACAGAAAGCACGGCAGGTAGTCGACCCGGTCGCCGTCGACGCGCCGGCGCATGTTGCCGCCCACGAAGAGGTTCACCACGCGAAAGGCGTCGGCGTACTTCGGGTCGGCGTACGCCGCGTCCCCGTGCGTGTGCAGGTGGATCAGCTCGACGTCGCGCAGGGCGTCAGCCCGGTCGACGAGGGCGTCGACGAGCGCGGTGGGCGTGGCGTGCGCGCCCTGGATGAACACCCGATGGCCCGGGCGGATGGCGGCGATGGCTTCGGCGGCCGTGGTGTGCGTCTGCATGCAGTCCCCATGTCGCGCGAGGCCGGTCGGTCGGTGCCTGCGCGGGTGGCGTTGGCGCCCCCAGCATCCTCACGAGCGACGATCTGGCAACCGCGGCGTCCGTCGTGTCGGATTCGTGCCGGTCGCGCGTCGTTGACGAGGGCACCCGGGGCTCCCACCCTCGGGGCGCGGCGCTGCCGCCCTGCCTCGCACCCCCGAGATTTCGTGGCCCTGACCCCTTCGCAGATGCTGCCCCTCGGCACTCCGGCGCCGGCGTTCGCTCTGACCGATGCGGTCACCGGGCGCACCGTGCGGCACGATGAAGCGCCGGACGCCACGGCGTTGGTGGTGCTCTTCATCTGCAACCACTGCCCGTTCGTCATCCACGTGCGCGACGCGCTGACCCGGCTCGGGGCGGACTACGCGGACCGGGGCGTCAGATTCGTCGCGATCAACAGCAACAGCCTCGAGACGCACCCGCAGGACGGGCCGGGCCCGATGAAGGCACTGGCGACCGAGCTGGGTTGGAGCTTCCCGTACTGTTTCGATCAGACCCAGGCAGTGGCGAAGGCGTACCGCGCGGCGTGCACGCCGGACGCGTACGTCTTCGACGGAGATCACCAGCTCGCGTACCGCGGCCAGCTCGACGACAGCCGACCCGGGCAGGGCGTGGCGGACGCGGCCGACGTGCGCGCCGCGCTGGACGCGATCCTCGACGGGCGCGCGCCTTCGGAGGACCAGCGTCCGAGCATGGGATGCAACATCAAGTGGGCGCCGGGCAACGCGCCCGCGTACTTCGGCTGACATGGGGGCCGCAGACGAGGTGCTTCGCCGTCAGCTGGTCGTGACGTCGCCCGACGGGGAGCCGGCGCACGCCATCGCGCCCCACGTGGTGCGCCGCGTCGCCGTGGCGTTGCGCGAGGCCGGTGCTCGGCTCGAGGATCCGGCGGCGACGAAGGGGTGCGCATTCGTGACCGCAGTGGCCCACGATCGGCCGCTGACACTTACCGTCGGGCGAGCGAGCGAAGGCGACGGGATCGTGGTGCGGATGGACGTTATGCGTTCCGCCGGTGCGCGCGCTGCAGTGATCGCGATGCCGATCACCCTCGCGGCGTCGCTCGCCGTGTCGTGGTTCGCCGGTGGCCGAGCGCTGCTCGTGGTGGGCCTCCTCGGGGGCGCGGTCCTCGCGCTTGGCGTCGGCATGGCGGTGTTCTTCGCCGCCCGGCGGTCGCCGGCTCCGTCCGGCGCCGACCGCATCGCCGCTGCGCGCATTCACCGAACGACGCTGCCGGCGCTGACGACGGCCATCGAAGCGCTCGGCCTCGACGTCGCTGCGAGCGACGGCTCACGCATCGGTGGCGTCGACGACCCGCTGGTGCAGGCCAGCAGCACCGAAGTCGGCGAAGAAGCGCTGCAGATCGGCGATGAAGCGGCATGGACCCGGCTCATGCGCGACGCCGTCGGCTCCGTCGCCCCTGACGCCTAGAGGGCATCGTCACCGCTCGTACACGACCGCGCCGGCGAAGACGGTCATGTCCACGCGCGTGTCTCGAATCTGCCGGGCGGATGCGCCGAAGATGTCGCGACTCAGCACCACGAGATCGGCCGCCATGCCCTCGGCGATACGTCCGGTGATGTCGTCAACTTCGAGCGCCTGCGCCGCGTGTACCGTGTAGGCGTCCAGCGCTTCGTCGAGGGTGAGCGAGCCCTCCTGTACGGCGTACGAGATGGCCAGCAGGGGCGACATGGGCTGCACCGTCCAGTCGCTGCTGAGCACGACGTTCGCGCCGCTGTCGTGCAGCTCGGCCACCGGAGTGAAGAGCAGGGCGCCGATGCGGGTCGCGGACATGAGATCGGCGTAGTCCTCGCCCTCGTGGGCGTGCGAGTCGTGTGTCGCGTAGAGCTGCAGGTCGGCGTCCACGTCGAGCGCGGCGAAGCGCGGCACGTCGGCCGGATCGACCATCGACAGGTGGGTCATGTGGTACCTTCGGGCAGAGCCCGCGTCCCGCGCATCCTCAATGGCGTCGAGGGTTTCGCGGACGCCGAGGTCGCCGATGGCGTGGATGTGCGCGCCGAATCCGATGGCGTCGAGCGCAACGAGCCATTCGGCCATCGCCGCCCGGTCGATGTAGTTGAGGCCGTGGGGCAGGTCGTCGAACCATGTGAACGCGTACGGCTCGATGACTCGACCGGTGCCGTACTCGGGCACGCCGTCGGAGTACATTTTCACCTGGTCGATGATCACGAGCCGCCTCCGGTCGGTCTGCAGCACGCCTTCGAGGTAGGTCAGCTGCGTGTCGCGCTCGACCTCGGGGTAGATCCAGGGCCGGACCGACACGCGGGCGGTGAGGATGCCGTCGGCTTCGGCGTCGAGCCACGCTTCGAGCATGCCCCGCTGCCAGTACGTGCGCCCATCACCGACGGTCGTGACGCCCCACTGGCGGGCCTCGGCCAGGCCCAACTCGATGCCGGCCCGAAAGGCGTCGTCCCTGGCGGGCAGCGTGCGTACCGCGAGCTCCATGACGATGTCGCCCGCGTTGTCGACGAGGATGTTGGTGAGGGCGCCGTCCGCGTCACGCATGAGCACGCCGCCCGGCGGGTCGGGCGTCGAGGCGTCGATACCGGCCGCTCGGAGCGCGAGGTCATTCACGAACATCGCGTGCGACGTCTGGTCCATGACAATCGCAGGGTGGTCGGGGAACGCGTCGTTCATGACCTCGCGCACAATCGGCCCGCCACGCGCCCAACCTTCGATGTCGAGCGAGCCTCCGTAGCCGATGATCCACTCGCCCGAAGGTACGTGATCCGCGCACCGGGTCAGTGCTCCGAACTGCCGATTGAGCGACCGGTCGGCCCGCAGCTCGCACGTCACTTCGCCGCCTTCGCCGAGGTGGTTGTGGTTGTCGATGAACCCGGGCACCAGCGCTCGCCCGGCGAGGTCGACGATCTGCGTCTCGGCCCCCGCACGGTCGCCAAGGTCGGCCAGCGCGCCGACGAAGACGATGACGCCGTCGTCGACAGCGACGACCTCGGGATCGCCCGGGGCATGGATGGGCCCACCGGCGAATACGAGGTCCACGCCGGGCCCGTCGCCGACGGCAATGTCCAGCGGCGTCGAGTCCGGTGCGGACGACGTACTGCACGCAGTGATCAGGCCGCAAAGTGCTGCGGACGCGGCAAGGGTGCGAGAAGGCACGACAGGACTCCAGAGCATCAACGCCGAGACATCGCCGAACCGTCGACGCTCGAGCGGTGCATTGCAACACGACGAAGGTACAGTCCCGGTGCGAGGGATGGTGCGCTGTCCTCGGTCGCACCGTTGTTGTGTCGCGCTCCCCGTCCCGCCCGAAGGTACATCCTCCCCGTCCCGCCCCTCCCCGTCCCGCCCGAAGGTAGATCGCACTGCGTCCGCAGCTCGCAGTTGAACGAATCCTCGCCCGTCCCGCCGGAAGGTAGATCCGTTCGGATTCTCTTCCCGAACGTCAGCCCCGTCCCGCCCGAAGGAAGATCCTCCCCGTCCTGCCCCTCCCCGTCCTGCCCGAAGGTAGATCGCACTGCGTCCGCAGCTCGCAGTTGAACGAATCGACGCAACAAGAGCGCCGACGTGTCGACTGCACTCACGAACCCCTCCCGCCCGGAGTTCGTGATGACGCCGCCTCGTCGCGTCCTGAAAGACACACCCGTCGAGATCACCCAGCGCACGCTCGCTCGGACGTTTCGCTTTCTGCCCCGCCGCGAGATCAATGACCTCGTGCTGTACGTCCTTGGCGTCGGCGCGGAGCGCTACGGCGTGTCACTGTACGGCTTCGTCATGATGGCGACGCACTACCACCTGGCGGCGCGCGATGTGCGCGGCAATCTTCCGGCGTTCGTCTGCTATGTGAACGCGTTGCTCGCGAGGGCGCTCAATACGCTGCAAGCCGAGAGCGACAAGGTCTGGTCGGGCTCGGAATACGTCGCCGTCGTACCGCAGTCGCCGCAGGACCTGCTCGGCAAGATCGTCTACGGGCTGGCGAATCCCGCAGCGGCAGGGCTCGTCAATCGTGTCGAGGACTATCCGGGGGTTGTCGTGACACCCGATCGGATCGGCGTCTCGATCACGGTGAAGCGTCCCGACTTCTTCTTCAAAGACGGCGGGAGCATGCCGACCTCGGTGACGCTCCGCTTCGAGATTCCGCCGGAACTTGAGCACCTTGGCCTGGATGTGTATCGAGCACTCCTGTGGCGAAAGCTGCGTGCGAAAGAGGCGGCCTACCGTGCAGACCGACGACAGGACGGTCGAAGCGTCATCGGCGTAAGGCGGCTTCGACAGGCGAAGTGCGGCGACCGATCACGCAGCTGGGAGCGGTGGTTCACCCTGCGACCGGCACTCGCAGCAAGGGTGCGCGCCGAACGGATCGCCGCCATTCGTGCCCTGAAGACGTTCCGCGAAGCCTACCGGTCCGCGTGGGAGCGTTGGAGCGCAGGCGACCGTACGGTCATGTTCCCCGCCGGGACGTGGTGGGTCGTCGTCCACGCGGGGGCCGCTGCCGTCGGGTAGAATTCCTCGCGGAAGCGGAACAGGGGACGGCTCGATGCCCGGCGCATTCATGCGTCAGCGTTCACCCATGGGAGGACGGCACGAGCGTCGAAGCACGAGCGGTTCGTCGGTAGAAATGAGCGCCGGAGGCGCGCTGCCGTCGCGCAATCGGGGGACTCGAACGGCGGTCGTGACCTCTCTTGCTCGCCTCCACGCGCCCGAGAGCGATCTCGGAGGAGTCACTACCTTCGGTCGGGCCCCGGGACGGTTCGTTACCGTCGGTCGGGCCCCTGCGGAGGAGTCACTACCTTCGGTCGGGCCCCGGGACGGGTCATTACCGTCGGTCGGGCCCCTGGAGGTCGGGCCCCAGGTCGGGCCCCTGCCCCGGTCGGGCCCCGGGACGAGTCATTACCGTCGGTCGGGCCCCACGGCTTGACCTTCGGTCGGGCCCCAGCGGGCCGTCGGGCCCCAGGGGGGCGACGAGGTACAGCGTGCCTGTCGTCATCGTGGGACTGTCCGGGACGGAGTGTGCCGACGCCCGCAACGCGTTCAGCGCAGCATGCTGTCGCACGGCAGTCGGTGTCCATCGGCCATACCTATGCTGCGTGACGGATCTGGCGGGCGCCGCGACCCGTTGACACCCCCGGCGCGCCCGGGCACCGTGGGGGGCATGGACCTTCGTGCCCGCCAGACGTCGCAGCCGGCCACCTCGTGGTGGTGGTGGCGTTGTGCGTGGGCCGACGTGTCGCGCCGGGGCTGACCGCCTCGGACCCTGCACGAAGGCCCGCCTCGGCGGGCCTTTTCTCGTTTCTGACCGTGCCCGAATTCGCGCGCGGGCCGTGCCCGAACCTGCTGCCCCTCGCCATCGATGTTCTTCGAGACCACCCTCGACGCCTTCGCCGCCATGCCGACCGATCGGTGGGCACCCGTTGTGCGCGAGCGGCCCGCCGACCTGGTGACGCCCGTGGGCGTCGCCCTGCGTCTCTTCGCGCCCGGTCAGCCGGCGTTTCTGCTCGAGTCCGCCGAGGGGGGCGAGACCGTCGGGCGGTACAGCCTGCTCGGCGTGAACCCGTCCGGCGAGATCGGGCGTGAAGGCGGTACGCTGGACGACCTTCGGGCGTTCGTCGCCGCGCACACCGTCGCCGAGACGCGGTTGCCCGAGGCCCTGCCTGCGGGTGCTGTGGGCTATCTCGCCTATGACGGCATCCGGCTCTACGAGCGCATCCCCGACCGGCACGACGACCACCCGACCCCGAACTACCTCTTCTTTCATTTTCGCGACCTCGTCGTCTTCGACCACCTCAAGCAGCGCGTGTACTTCGTCACCCTCGTCGGCCCCGACGAAGGCCGCGGCGACCGTGCGTACGCCGACGCCCTCGTGCGCCTCGACGCGCTCGAGTGGCGGTCCACCGCGCCGATCGGCGTCGCCCGCCGGGTGCAGACCGGCGCGACCCTCGGGCCGCTCACCGTGCAGCCCGACGACGCTACGTTCGAGCAGCAGGTCCGCGACGCTCGCGAGTACATCCTCAGCGGCGACGTGTTTCAGGTCGTGCTGAGCCGGTCCTTCTCTCGGCCCTTCGACGGCGATCCGATGCAGGTCTACCGCGCCCTGCGGATGATCAACCCATCGCCGTTCATGTTCTACGTCGACACCGGCGACCACCAGCTCATCGGCGCCAGTCCCGAAGACCTCGTGCGGGTCAGCGGGGATCGCGTCGAGACCCTGCCCATCGCCGGCACCCGCAAGCGCGGCGCCGACGACGCCGAGGACGCCGCGCTTGCCGACGACCTGCGTGCCGACCCGAAGGAACAGGCCGAGCATCTCATGCTGGTCGACCTCGCACGCAACGACATCGGACGCGTCGCGCAGCCAGGCACCGTCGAGGTCGAGGCCCTCATGACGGTCGAGAAGTACAGCCACGTCATGCACCTCGTCAGCCGCGTCGTCGGCAGGCTGCGCCCCGACATCGACGCGCTTCAGGCGTTGATGGCGTGCTTCCCCGCGGGCACGGTCAGCGGCGCTCCGAAGATCCGCGCGATGGAGATCATCGACGAGATGGAGCCGACCGCTCGTGGCGTCTACGCCGGGTCGGTCTGCTACTTCGATGGCCGCGGCAACCTCGACTCGTGCATCGCGATCCGCACGCTCTTCTTGAAGGACGGTATCGCCACCGTGAACGCCGGCGCGGGCCTCGTCGCCGACTCCGTGCCGGCGCACGAAGAGGCCGAGACGCGCAACAAGGCCCGCGCCGTGCTCGCAGCGCTCGAAGCCGCAGGTCGACTCCCCGCCCCGTGAGCATCGTACGATGACCACGACGTCGCCACAGAGACGCCGATGATCCTCCTGATCGACAACTACGACTCGTTCACCTTCAACCTCTACCAGTATGTCGCCGAGACGGGGGTCGAGGTCGAGGTCGTTCGCAACGATGTACTCACGGTCGACGAAGCCCTCGACCGGGGCGCCGCCGGCTTGATCGTCTCGCCGGGGCCGAAGGATCCCGACGACGCGGGCATCTCGCTCGAGCTCACCCGTCGCGCGTCCGGCCGGCTGCCGCTGCTCGGCGTCTGCCTCGGCCACCAGTGCATCGTGCAAGCCTTCGGCGGGCGCATCGTGCGCGCTCCGGAGCCCGTGCACGGCAAGGCGAGCCCGGTCACGCACGACGATGGCGACGTGTTCGAAGGGCTGCCAAGTCCTTTCATGGCGGGGCGTTACCACAGCCTGGTCGCCGACCCGAAGGTAATGCCTCAGGCACTCGAGGTCTCCGCTCGCTCGACGGACGACGACCTCATCATGGGCGTGCGGCACCGTGAGCATCCGACGTGGGGCGTGCAGTTTCACCCCGAGAGCATCCTGACGGACCACGGCAAGCAGATCGTGGCGAACTTTCTCGCGCTCGTGCGACAGCACCGGGGGGCGGCATGAACCATCTGATCGACATCGACGCCCGCGACGTGCTCAACCGACTCATCGGCGGCGATACCCTCGGGCGGGACGAAGCCGACGCGTGGATGGAGGCCGTGCTCGCCGAGTCGGTGCCCGACGTGCAGGTCGCCGCCACGCTCGCCGCCCTGCGCCAGCGCGGCGAGACCACCGACGAGGTGCTCGGCTTCTTCGCCGCGCTGATGCGCCACGCAGTCCGCCTGCCGGTGTCGTGCGACACCCTCATCGACACCTGCGGCACCGGCGGCGACGGGCTCGGCACGTTCAACATCTCGACCGCCAGCGCCGTCGTCGTCGCTGCGTGTGGCGTACCTGTCGCCAAGCACGGCAACCGGTCGGTGTCGTCGAAGTCCGGGTCCAGCGACGTCCTCGAGGCGGCCGGCGTGCCGATCATCGCCGACCCGGACCGGCTCGCTCGATGTGTCGAAGACCTCAACCTTGCGTTCCTCTTCGCGCCCTTTCACCACCCGGCGCTCAAGGTCGTCGGCCCAACCCGCCGCGCGCTCGGCGTGATGACCGTGTTCAACCTGCTCGGGCCGATGGCCAACCCGGCGCCGCTCACGCACCAGATGGTCGGCGTGCCGCGCATGGCCTTCCTTGAGCAGTACGCCGAGATCTACCGTCGGCGAGATCTCAAGGCGCTCATCGTTCACGGGCGAGACGGCGCCGATGAGGCGCTGCCCGGCGGTCCGATGCACCTCGCGCGGGTGTCCGGCGGCGTTGCGAACGTCACCACCGAAGACCCCTCCGCACACGGCGTGCCGGCGTTCGACCTCACCGCATTCGAGGGCGGCGACGCGGCGCACAACGCGCAGCTGCTCGAGGCGCTGCTCTCGGGCGGCGGGCCCGATCCCCTGCACCACGCCATCGCGCTCAACGCCGGCCTGGCGCTCGACCTCACGGACGCGGCGCCCACCGTCGAGGCGGGCATTGCCGAGGCACGCCGCTGCCTCACGTCCGGCGAGCCGTGGAAGCTGCTGCAGGCGTACTCCGCCCGCCTGAAGGGAGCCTGACATGGCGCTGCCGACCATCCTCGAGCGCATCGCGAACGAGCAGCGTGCCGACGTCGCCGCGGCGCGCGCCACCGAGCCCGACGAGGCCCTCTTCGAGCGCGCGCTCGCCACGCCGAGCCCCGGCGGACGCTTCTCAGCCGCGCTGTCGATCGACGAGACCGCGGTCATCGCCGAGATCAAGCGCGCGAGCCCCAGCCGTGGCCGGATCGCCGGCATCCCCGAGCCCCTCGAACTCGCCGACGCGTACGCCACCGGCGGTGCTGCGGCGGTCAGTGTGCTCACCGAGCCGCGCCACTTTCTCGGGTCCGCCAACGACCTTCGGGCGGTGGCGGCAGACGGTCGCCTGCCCGTGTTGCGCAAAGACTTCGTCGTCGACGAGCGCCAGATCGCCGAGGCCCGCCTGTGGGGCGCATCGGCGGTGCTGCTCATCGTCGCGATTCACGATTCGGTCGCGACGCTCGGCCCCCTGATCGCTGCCGCCACACGGTTCGGCCTCGACGCGCTCGTCGAGGTGCACGACGCCGACGAGCTCGACGTCGCCCTCGCGGCCGGTGCGCGCATCGTCGGCGTGAACCACCGCGACCTGCACACGTTCACCATCGACCTGAACCGCTTCGCCGAGCTGCGCCCGCGTATCCCGAGCGGCGTGCTGACGGTGGCCGAGTCCGGCATCCACGCCCGATCGACCCTCGTGCGCATGGCTGACGCAGGCGCCGACGCGGTGCTCGTTGGAGAGCACCTCGCCCGTGCCGACGATCCCGTCGCGACGCTCCGCGCCCTGAGGGGTGTCGCATGACCCTCGGCGCGGTGAAGGTCTGCGGCGTGCGTCGGCCCGCCGACGTGGCGCCCATCGTGGCCCTCGGCGCGACCCACATCGGTGTGGTGCTCGTCCCCGCGTCTCCTCGGGCGGCTACCGTCGACGACGCCCGCGCCGTGCGGGCCGCCCTCGAAGCGACCGGGGCCGACGTGCAGCTCGTCGGCGTCGTGCAGGGGCTGCCGGTCGAGGCCGTCGTCGAGCTCGCCCGGTCCATCCCTCTCGATATCGTGCAGCTGCACGGTGGCTTCGACGACGACGCGGCCGACGCGCTGCGCGCCGCGCTGCCCGATGTCGCCTGCATCCAGGCCATCGCGGTGGATGCCGACGGGCAGTGGTCCGCGCCACCTTCGTCGTCGATCGACCACCTGCTGCTCGACACGAAGAAGGCCGGTCGGTTCGGCGGCACCGGCGCCGCGTTTCGGTGGGACCGCGCCGCGCGGCCCCCGGGCCGGTTCTTCGTCGCCGGCGGGCTCACCCCCGACAATGTGGCCGACGCGGTCGGCGCGCTCGACCCGTGGGGCGTCGACCTGTCCAGCGGCGTCGAGTCTGCGCCCGGCGTGAAGGATCCGGCGCTTCTGGCCGCCCTCGGCGACGCCCTTCGCGATCTGGGCTGGCCTTCGCCGGCACGTCCTGCGACATCCGACGACGGGGCGACGACCCCGTTCGACATGGAGGCACGATGAATCACTCGACCCCCCGCGGACACTACGGCGACTTCGGTGGCGCCTGGGTCCCCGAGACCCTCTGGGAGCCCCTCGAGCAGGTGCGCCTCGGTTGGGAAGCTGCGCAGCAGGACCCGGCGTTCGACGCCGAGCTGCAGCGCCTCTTTGCCGATCACGTTGGCCGCCCGTCGCCGATCACCCGGTGCCGTCGTCTCGAGGATGCCTGGGGTGCAAGCGGTGAGATCTGGCTGAAGCGCGAGGACCTGAACCACACGGGCGCGCACAAGATCAACAACTCGCTCGGTCAGGCGCTGCTCGCCCAGCGCATGGGCAAGAAGCGCATCATCGCCGAGACCGGCGCCGGGCAGCACGGCGTCGCGACGGCCACCGTCTGCGCCATGCTCGGCCTCGAGTGCATCGTGTACATGGGCGAGGTCGACATGGCCCGCCAGGCGCTCAACGTGTACCGGATGCGCCTGCTCGGCGCCGAGGTCCGCGGCGTGTCGTCCGGGTCCCGCACCCTCAAGGACGCCATCAACGAGGCGATGCGCGACTGGGTCGCCGACCCCGAGAACACGTTCTATCTACTCGGCTCGGCCCTCGGTCCGCACCCGTACCCCGAGATGGTGCGCCACTTTCAGTCGGTGATCGGCACCGAGGCCCGCGCCCAGTGGCTCGACCGGCACGAGCGCCTGCCGTCCATGGCGGTCGCCTGCATCGGCGGCGGTTCGAACTCGATCGGCCTGTTCTCGGCCTTCATCGATGACGAGGACGTCGCGCTCTATGGCGCCGAAGCCGGCGGGCACGGCGTCGAGACCGGTCGCCACGCGGCCCGGTTCGAGGGCGGCAGCCCCGGCGTGCTGCACGGCACGTACACGTACCTGCTGCACGACGACGACGGGCAGATCCGCGAGACGCACTCGATCAGCGCAGGTCTGGACTACCCGGCCATCGGCCCCGAGCACGCGCATCTGCACGACATCGGGCGGGCGCACTACCTGCCGGTCGGCGACGAGGACGCCCTCGCCGCGTTCCACCAGCTGACGCGCCTCGAGGGGATCTTCCCCGCGCTGGAGTCGTCGCACGCCGTCGCCCTCGCCAAGCACCTCGTGCAGACCGGCGTGCCGCACGACCGCGGCGTGCTCATCAACCTGAGCGGTCGCGGCGACAAGGACATCCACACCGTGCAGGCGGCGGACGCCGAGCGCGCGGCGAAGGAGGCGGAATGAACCGACTCGAAGCCCACCTGCGTGCCCTGCGTGACCGCGGCGAGCGCGGGGTCGTGCCGTTCGTCACCGCGGGGGATCCGGATCTCGGGACCACGGCGCACATCCTGACGGCGTTGTCCGACGCGGGCGCCGCCGCGATCGAGGTCGGCATCCCGTTCAGCGATCCGATCGCCGACGGGCCGACGATCCAGGCAAGCTCACAGCGCGCCCTCGAAGGCGGCGCGACGCTCGCCGGCGTGCTCGACATGCTCGCCGGGCTGCGCGACCGCATCGCGTGCCCGATCGTGGCGTTCAGCTACGTGAACCCGATCCACCGGATGGGGTACACGGAGTTCGCCGCCCGCGCGGTCGAAGCCGGCGTCGACGCCGTGCTGCTCACCGACGCCGTCCCCGGCGCTGCGCCCGCGCTCGAGAAGGCGCTCGCCGACGCGGGGCTCGCGCGGATCGTGCTCATCGCGCCGACCACGCCGCCCTCGCGCATCGACACCCTCGCGACGCACGCCGAGGGGTTCGTGTACGTGATCGCCCGCCGCGGCGTCACCGGGCGAGGCAGCGAGCAGAGCGAGGCGCCGCGCCTCGTCGAGCGGCTGCAGGCGTCCACCGACGTGCCGGTCTACGTCGGCTTCGGAGTCCGCGAACGCGCCGACGTCGAGCGCATCTCGGCCTACGCCGATGGCGTCATCGTCGGCAGCGCGCTCGTCGACCACCTGCACCAGACACCGGTGCACGAGCGCCCTGCAGCGGCGGGTGCGATGCTGCGCCGCCTGCTCGGGCACGACGCGTAGACGACGGCCGGTTCGCGGAGCGGTGGCCGCGCAGGGGTACGTCCCGCGCTGCTTGCGCGCGGGTTCACATCCGGCGCAGTGCGGGCGCGGGCTCACATCCGGAGCAGTGCGCGCGCGGGTTCACATCCGGTGCAGTTCGCGCGCGGGGTCATATCCGGCGCAGTTCGCGCGCCGGGGGACTACCGCCGCAGCGTGCGCGCCAGTCGGAACCCGACGTGCATCCGGCCCACCGCCGCGCCGCTCTCTCGGGCAGCGGCGCGCGCGTCTTCGGCCCCATCGAGCCAGCTGCCACCACGGATCGTGCGGGCGCGGCCAGCCGGGTCGCGCACCGGGTCCGTGACGGCCTCGCTGGGGTAGGGCCCCCAGGCGTCGTGCACCCACTCGGACACGTTGCCGAGCATGTCGTACAGCCCCCAGGGGTTCGCCTCGAGCGAGCCGACCGGCGCCGGTCCGCAGCGCTCGAACCCATCGGCCCAGCTCGAACAGTCGACCGCGCCGGAGTAGGTGGCCGCGCTCGTCGCGCCGTACACCGCGATCTCGGCCAGGGTCGGGTCTGCGACGGAGCGCCCGGTCTCGACGATCTCCCCCGCCCACGTTGCGCCGGTCGTCCCCGCGCGTGCGGCGTACTCCCACTCCGCCTCGGTCGGCAGGCGGTACCCGCGGCACGCGAGACCGTCGGGCATCGTGATCGTCCGGTTCGCGCCGGCGCCTTCCAGCCGATAGCAGGTCTCGAACCCGTCCTGCTGTGAGCGCATGTTCGCGAACTCGACCGCGTCCATGAACGAGACGTTGATCACGGGGCACTCTGGCCCGCACCCGCGAAACGGGTTCGACCGACCGACGCTGACCGACTCGAACTGCCCGACGGTAACTTCGTGGGTCATGATCGCGAACGGGTACGTCAGCGTGACCTCGTGCAGGCCTTCGTCCGCGCCGCGTCCGGGTTCGCCGACCGGGGACCCCATCTCGAACGTGCCCGGCTCGATGCGCACGAACCCGTCGGGCACCTGTGGGGTCGGCGCGAACACCTTCCAGACCATCACCGTCAGCGTCGCACCGAGGATGATCGCGGCGGCGCCGCTGGCAGCGATCGCGCCCGGCGTGAGCCCGATCCCGCGCTTGTCCTTCTTCTTGCTGCTCGGCGCCGGCTTCTCGGGCTCCGGCCGCCGCTGCGGTTGGGGCGGCGACGTGTTCATCGGCCGCGCGGCGACGACGTGCGAGCCGCTCTCGTCGTCGTCCACCGGGGGGCGGTTCTGCTTTCGCGCCCAGGCCCGCGCCACGGACGACTCGTTGCCATCGACGACCGTCGAGCCGCGCATCGGGGTCGCGACGGTCATCGCACGGCGGACGGCGTGCCCGTGATCCGGCTCGGTGTCCGCATGCGCCGGGTCGTCGACCGGCGGGGCGACGCTGTGGCTCCCGGTGCCGCGCAGGGTCCGGTCCGTGCGTGGCCGCCCGCTTGCGTCGGTGAGCACCGGTCCCGAGCCATCGAGCACGACGGTGCCCTGCAGCTCGGGATCGCCCTCGGCGCCCCGCAGCAGAGCGTCGTGAAAGTCGATCGCCCGCTGCCAGCGCTGGTCCGGCTTCTTCGCCAGCGCCTTCTCGACGATCCGCACGAGCCACCTGGGCACCCGGTCGGGCAGCGGCGGCAGCGGATGCTTCACCACCTGCACGAGGATCGAGATCGGGTCCGTCAGCTCGCCGTACGGCTGGCGGTTCGACAGCAGTTCCCACAGCACGACGCCGAACGAGTACAGGTCACTGCGGGCGTCGACGTCGCGGGTGCTCTCGATCTGCTCGGGGCTCGTGTACGCCGGCGTGCCGCAGAACTCCTGCGCGCGGGTCAGCGCCGCGGCCTCTTCGGCCTTGGCGATGCCGAAGTCCATGAGCCGCGGTTCGAAGCCGTAGTCGGTGTCCTCGAGAAAGAGGTTGCTCGGCTTGATGTCGCGGTGAACGAACCCCGCATCGTGCGCGACCTGCAGCGCGTCGAGCACCTTCGTCGCGATCGACAGGATGTCCGGCAGCTCGAAGCGCTGGCCGGCGTTGAGCGCGGCCTCGAGGTCCTTGCCCTTCAAGAAGTCGGCGACCAGCGCCGGTACGCCGTGGTCCTCGACGATGTCGGTGACCCGCACGATGTGCGGGTGCCGCAGCGAGAACTGGATGCGCCCTTCACGCCGAAAGCGCTCGAGCACCTCGGCTTCGCCCGCGAGGGACGCGTTCAGGATCTTCAACACGACGGGCAGGCCAAACGGGCTGTCCGCGCGATAGACCGTTGCCATGCCCCCTTCGCCGAGCTTCTCGGCGATGGTGTATTTGTCGAACCGCTGGCCGGCTTCGAACATGTCGATTCCGTCACCCATTCGGAGGTCCCCCATCGTGCCACACACGGGGGGGCGCGAACAGAAACACGCCTGCGCGTGCGTCAGCCCCGAAGTGTCGTCACGTGCGACAACGCCGCCGGCAGCTGCTGGGTGACGCAGTGCAGGGCGCCGTACTGGGTCACCAGCCCGCGCGCGTCGATGCCGACGACGCGCCGATCGGGCATCGCAGCGGCGAGGCGTTCGATGGCGACCGCGTCCGTCGGCTGGTCGAACACCGGCACCAGAACGAGGCCGTTCGCGACGTAGAAGTTCGCGTACGACGCCGGCAGCCGCTCCCCGTCGCGCACGACCGGCCGGGGCTGGGGCAACGGGACGATGTCGAATCGCCGTTCGCCCACGCCGACGAACGTCCGCAGACGCTCCAGGTTCTCGGCCAGTGCGTCGTGGTCTTCGTCGCCGGGGTCGTCCGACACCACGCACGCGATCGTGTCGTCGTCGACGAACCGGGCGAGGTCGTCGACGTGCCCGTCCGTGTCGTCCCCGGCGAGCCCAGCCCCGAGCCAGCACACCCGGCGGACGCCGAGGTGTTCGCCAAACGCGGCTTCGACGTCGGCACGGGTCCGGTCGCCGCGGTTCGGATGCAGGGCCGCGGACTCGGTCGTCAGCAGGTCGCCGCGTCCGTTCACGTCGAAGGCGCCACCCTCCATGACCACGTCCACAGCGGCGCGTCGTGCACCCAGCCGCGGGGCGAGCCGCGCCGGCACGGCGGCGTCATCGGCGTGCGGGTACTTGCCGCCCCAGGCGTCGAACACCCAGTCGATCCACAGCGGTCCGGCGTCCGGCGCGCCCGGTTCGAACACGACCGAAGGTCCGTGATCCCGCGCCCAGACGTCGTCGGTCCGGATGAGGTGCAGCTGCACCGCGGCCCGTCGCGCGCCGGCGCCATCGAGGGCGTCGCCGACCCGCTGCGCCCATGCGTCGTCTGGCACGTTGACGTGCACGGTCTCGACGCGGCTCAAGCGCGTGGCGAGCTCGACGAACGCCTGCTCGGCGGCGGCGTGGGCGTCGCCCCATTCGTCGACGTTGTGCGGCCACGACAGGATCGTCCCGACGTGGGGCGCCCACTCCGGCGGCATGATCCGCTGCGCGCGCCCGGTCACTTCGACCACCGCTTCGTCAGGCCGCCGTACGTGTCGATGCGGCGGTCGCGAAAGAACGGCCAGATCTCGCGCACGTCGCGCAGCCGGTCACGATCGCAGGTGACGATCGCGGTCTCGGGTGCAACGTCGCTGGCGACGGCGAGCAGCTCGCCCTGAGGTCCGCAGGCGAACGACCCGCCGGTGAACGCGAGGGCCTGCTCGCGGCCGACCCGGTTTACGGCGGCGACGTAGACGCCGTTGGCGATGGCGTGGCCGCGCTGGACGGTCTGCCACGCATCCCGCTGCCGTGCGTGCTCGGCGGGCCCCTCTTCGTCGATCGTGCCGATCGCCGTCGGGTACACGATGACCTCGGCGCCCTGCATGGCGGTCAGACGCGCCGCCTCGGGGAACCACTGGTCCCAGCAGATCAGCACGCCCACCCGGGCGTAGCGGGTGTCGAACACCGCGCAGCCCTCGTCCCCCGGTGTGAAGTAGAACTTCTCGTAGAAGAGCGGGTCGTCGGGGATGTGCTGCTTGCGGTATCGGCCAAGCAGCGCGCCGTCGGCGTCGATCACGATCGTCGTGTTGAAGCTCAGCCCCGGGGCGACGCGCTCGAAGAGCGACGCGACGATCACGACCTCGTGCTCACGGGCGACCGGGCTCAGGCGCGCGAACGTCGGCCCGTCCACCGGCTCGGCGAGCGCGAAGTGCTCCGGCGTCATCTCCTGGCAGAAGTACCGATGCCGAAAGAGCTCGGGCAGGACGATGATCTGCGCGCCCCGCGACGCGGCCTCGGCCACCGCGTCTGCGGCGTGATCGAGGCGGTCTTCGTTGGCGGGGTTCGCAGCGAGCTGGGCGAGAGCGACCGTGAAGGTGCGTTCGGACATCGGAGCCTCCGTTCGGGGGGCGGCACGAGCGCGCGCGCACTATCATGGTGATGGCCGCCGCGCGCGCGAAAAGTGCGCGCGCCGTCGCTTCTTGCACGGGTTGTGGTTTGGCCCGGGTCACGAAGTCCGGTACAACCACGGGCGTTGTCGTGCGACCCCGCTCGGGCGCACGGCCCGGCGCCGCGCGGGGGACGCTCACGCGGCCCGCGCTGTCGCCGCCGCGCGGTCGCGTGTCCACGCTCGTGTCTGGCTCTCTGACCTCATGGTGCGCCCATGGTCCGTCGCTCTGCTCTGCCCCTCGTCGTCTTCGCCGCGGTCTTCGCGGCGACCCTGCCCGGCTGCGGTGACAACTATGTCGGCCCGCCGGAGTGCGTGTCCGACGACGAGTGCCTGTCGCCCCGCGTCTGTTTCGCGGGCGCCTGCACCGACCCCGACGGCGTCGACACGGGCACCGACAGCGGCGACGTCGGGCCGGACACCGCCGACGTCATCGACGACGTCACCCTGCCGGACGTCCCGCCGCCGCGGCTGTGCCTGTCCACCGACCCGGGTGTGATCGACTTCGGCGCGATCGAGGTCGGCGAGGTCACCCGTCGCAGCGTCTCGATCGAGAACTGCGGGCGCGCGCCGGTCGAGGTGACCGACGCAGTCGTGCCGGATCGCACGGGCACCTTCGCGGTCGAGCAGCCGGGCGCGTTCGTGCTCGAGCCCGGCGAGGCGCGTCGCGTCGTCGTCTCGGCGCGCGGCTCGTTCGAGGGCGTGTTCAACAACGACCTGATCGTGATCGGCGCCGGCGAGACCGAAGCGCGCACCGCGCTGAGCGTGACCGTCGGCGAGGCCATCGAATCGACCTGCGTGCGCGTCGCGCCCGTCACCGACTTCGGCGCCGTCCCGGTCGGTGAGTCGACCGAGGGGCGCGTGTTCGTCACGAACTGCGGCACGACCGAGGTGACGATCGAGTCCGTCGACGTGGCCGGACCGGACGCCGCGGCATTCGCCGTCGTCGACACGACCTCGCTCGTCGGCATCCCCCCCGAGACGACCGCCGCGGCGACCGTCGTGTTCACCGCCGACGCGTCGCGCGCCTACGAGGCGACGCTGCAGGTCGTCGACGTGACCGGCACCGCCGACGACGGCGTGCTCTTCGGACTGGGCGACGCCATCGCGCCGGCGGGGTGCATCCTCACGTCGACCGATCTCGTCGACTTCGGCGATCGGCTCGTCGGCGAGCGGGGCGCGGCGCTCGTCACCGTCACCAACTGCAGCGACGTCGCCGAGCTCGTGCTGCGCGAACCCTCGCTGACCGGCGACCGCGACCGGTTCTCGTTCGACGGCGTCGAGCCGATCCTGCCGCCCGGCGCGTCGTTCGAGCTCACCGTGTCGACGGACGCGGCTGCCGTCGGCGACTGGTCGGCAGCGCTGCGCCTCGACGCCGAAGACGGGCGCACCGCGCCGGCGATCATCGATCTGCAGGTGTCGGTCGACTCGCCCCCGGACGCGTGCCTGACGTTCGAGCCCGCGCGGGTCGACCTTGGCCGCGTGCCGATCGACGGCAGCCGGACCGGCGTCGCCACCCTGGTGAACTGCGGCGACCTCGAGCTCGCCCTGAGCAACGTCGCGTTCGAAGGCGCAGACACGTTCGGGCTGGTCGACGACTTCCCCGACCTGATCGGGCCGGGTGAGCGCGTGCCATTCGAGTTCATCGCGTTCGGCACCGACCCGCTCGGGCCGCGCGCGGGCCGGTTCGAGGTCGGTGATCCGGGGCTCGCGACCGCGTCCGTGTCTCTGACCGCCGAGATCGTCGAAGACAGCGGTGATCGCTGCCTGACGGTCGATCCGACGAGCCTGAACTTCGGTGACGTGCCGGTGGGATCGGTAGCGACCGAAGCCGTCGTCGTCGTGAACTGTGGCATGACCGACGAGTTCATCGTGGGCGCCCTGGTCGACGCCGGCCCGTTCGCGGCACGGGTGCGGCCTCAGGTCGTGCCGGCCGGCGGCGAGGTGCTCGTCGAGGTGACGTTCGCGCCCACCTCCGACGGCCGATTCAGCCGCCCGTGGCGGCTGCAGTCCGATGACGGCACGCTGTGGGGCCCCTGGTCCTTCGCGGGCGCCGGCACGCGCACCGGCGAAGCGTGCCTCACCTTCGAGCCCCCGGTGTTCTCGTTCGGTGAGCGTCCGTACAGCGAGGGCGTCGCGTTCGACGGTTCGGTGGCCCTCGTGAACTGCGGCGAGTCGCCGATCGTCGTCGACAGCATCGAGCGGGCGTCGGGTCGCGGGTTCGAGGTGCTGCCGGTCGCCCCGGTCGACCTCGTGCCCGGCGAAGCGATCGAGGTGCCCGTGTTCTTCGTGCCTGGCGCGCCCGGGCGCTTCGCGGCGGAGTGGGTCGCCGTCGGGTTCAGCCCCGAGGGGATCGGTCTCGAGGCGACCCTCTCGCTCGACGGCATCGCGAACGAGGCGTCGGACATCTGCGTCCGCGCGACCCCCGACGCGCTCGACTTCGACGAGGTCCCGTCCGGCTCGTCGCGCACCCGCACGACCGTCATCGAGAACTGTGGCACCGAGCCGCTGCCGCTGCTCTCGTTCGGCGTCGACGGCCCGACCTTTTCTGCGCCGCTGACGCTGCCGCCGGTGCTCGCCCCGGGCGCTCGCGCCGAGGTCCCCGTGACCCTGCGCGCCGAAGAGCCCGGCGAGTACGAAGGCACGCTGATCGTCGTGTTCGAGCCCGGCGTCAGCGTCGAGGTTCGGCTCTTCGGTGTCGTGCGCGAAGGGGCTCGCGGGCCGTGGATCCGCGTCGAACCGACGGAGCTCGACTTCGGCACCCTGCCGACCGGCACCGCCGTCGCGCGCAACGTGCGCGTGTGCAACGAGGGCGACGAAACCCTGCGCATCTTCGAGCTCTTTCTCGAGGACGGTGACCCCGGCACGTGGGTCGTCGACCCGCCGGCCGACATCTCGCTGACCCCCGGGCGCTGCACCACGTTCACCGTCCGGTTCGCGCCGAGCGGCATCCCCCGCGGCGAGCGCGTCGTCTTCGACGGCATCGTGTCGATCGTGTCCAACGCGAACAACCTGCCGACGGCGAACGTGTCGCTGCGCGGCGTTGGTCGTGGCGAGGATGCCCCGCTCGAGCCGTGCCTCGAACCGCTCGACGCCATCGGTCGCGGCGAGGCGCCGGTCGGCGCGCCGGGCCTGATCGAGGTGCGGTACCGCAACTGTGGCGACGTCGCGCTGCGCATCACCGACCTCGAGCTGTCGCGCCCGAGCGGCGCCGGGCTGTTCTGGGAGGTCATCGACACGAGCGTCGAGCCCGGCGGCTCCCTCGCGCCGGGGGCGACGATGTTCGTCGCGATCGAGTTCAGCGCCATGATCGAAGGCATCTATCGTGGCACGCTCACCGTCGACACGGACCGCCTGACCCCGGTGTCCGTGCCGGTCGAGGCGATCGTCGACGAGGCGGGCGAGGCGTGCTTCCGCGCCGAGACCGAGTTCGTCGACCTCGGTGAGCTGATTGAAGGCGACGTGTTCGAGGTGCCGCTCTTCTTCGTGAACTGCGGCGACGTGCCGATCCGGCTGGGCGAGGCGTTCGCCGAGACCACGCCGGGGTTCGCGGCCGACGTCGAGACGCCCTGGATCCCCGGCGAGCTGCTCATGCCGGGCGAGGTCATCGACGTCTTCGTGCTCATCGAGGCGGTGCGGGCCGGGGACGCCGAAGCGTTCATTTTCGTCGAGACCGACGTGACCGGGGCCGAGGTGGTCATTCGCGGCACTGTGTTCGGCGACGAGCCCACCCCGTGTATCGAGCTGGATCCCCGCTCGGTGAACTTCGGCCTCGTGGACGCGGGCGAATCGCTGACCCGCGACGTCGTCGTCCGCAACTGTGGCGACGTGCCGCTCGAGGTCTTCGACGCGAGCTTCCGTCGCGGCATCGTCGGCTTCGTCATCGACACGACCCGCCCGCGAGTGCCTGCTGTGCTCGACCCCGGGGGCGACCTCACGATCCGCACGCGGTTCAACGCGACGGCCGAGGGCACGTTCGTCGACGACCTCGTCGTCCGGTCGAACGACCCGGACCGCCCGGCGCTCACCGCGCGATTCGCGGCGACGGTGACCGAGGACACGGTGTGCCCAGACGCCGTGGCTGGCGTGAGCCGGTCGCTGACCGGGCCGTTCGCTCCGGCGCTGGGCACGATCGCTGGCACGCGGCTCTACCTCGATCCGGGCCTCGGCGGCGGCGTCGACGGGCGCGTCATCTGGGAGGTTGTCGATGCGCCCGGACCGGAGCCCGAGTTCGAAGACACCGCGGTCAACGGCCGGGTCAGCTTCGTGCCGACGGCGCTCGGGGACTACTCGTTCCGCGTGTTCTGGGAGCTCGACGACGGCTGCACCGGCGAGGGCTTCGTCACGGTCGATGTGGCCCGCGACTCGGGTGTCGGCGAAGGCCTGCGCATCGTGGCGACGTGGCGGACGCCGGGCGACCCGGACGAGCTCGAGGACCCGGGCACGGACGTCGACCTGCACCTCGCCCGCGTGACCCCCCGCGGCCTGCGGTGGAACTCGAACCAGGACTGCTACTACTCGAACCGGTCCCCGGCGTGGGGCGGCGACGGGTACACGGGCAATGACCCGCGGCTGCTGCGCGACGAGCTCGACGGGCTCGGCCCCGAGATCATCGTGCTCGAGGACCCGAACGAGTCGTACTACGTGGGCATCTACTACTTCTCGGATTCGGGCTTCGGCGCGTCGCAGGTGACGGTGCGGTTCTACTTCGACGGCATCGAGTTCGCCTCGGCGACCCGCAACATGGAGCGCACGGGCCGGTTCTGGCTCGCCGCCGCCGTCGAGGACGGGGGCAGCGTCCGCCTGCTCGATCGCCCGAACGACAACGGGTTCACCCCCGCGGGCGTCATGCCCTGATCGACGGCTCGGCCGTCCCTCTGCGCGCGCCGCTGCGGCGTCTGATCGCGCCGTCCCGCTGCGCCGTCCCACTGCGCCGAACCTGTGGGCCGAGCCGCCCGGCCGTCCGGCGCGCCCTGGTCGTGGAGCGAGTGTGGCGGTACCACGAGACGAACGCGGCGCCAGATCACCGGCCCGCGATGACGTACTGCCCGGGTTCGGTGCGCGTCAGCGTCCGCCGGTGAGGGCGCAGAGCCCGGCGTCGCAGTGCGCCGGCGGCGGATCCCACGGCGCGCAGTCGTCGATGCCGCAGGCGCTCGTGTCCGGCAGGACGCTCTCGCACGAGGGCGCGTCGGTCTCGATCCACGCCGTCAGCGCCTCGGCGGTGCGCCGGTTCACGGCGACCGGCGATCCGATGCAGGCGTCGTCGCAGCATCGGCCTTCGGCGGACGTCCGCGAGTGGGCGAAGGCGACGCATTCGTCGTCGACGGTGCAGGTCTGCGCGTCGGGGTCGACGACGGGCCAGGGTGCGGGCCACGCGATGCGGCAGGTGCCGTCGTCGCAGGCCACCGGCGGCGGATCCTGCGACAGGCCGCACCGCGGGCTGCGGGTCGGGCACGGCTGCTCGGCCAGCGCGGCGGCGCAGTCGAACGGGTTGGCCTGCTGCCACGCGCGGCGACGTTCGAGCCAGCCCGTGTTCACCGCGTCGTAGTCGAGGGTGCACGGATAGTCGTAGCAGCACTCCACGGCGGCGGACCAGTCGCCGGGCTGCACGACCCGGCAGTCGTCGTCGACCCGGCAGGTGCGGGACGTCGCGTCGATCGGCGGCGGCGGTGCGCCGACGAGGTCCGCAGGGTCGACCGCCTCTGCAGGGGCTTCGGTCGACCCCTCGCTCTCGGATCCGCTGCCTTCGCTCTCGTCGGGTGTCGGCGCAGGCGGGCGGCACGCGGCGCTCGCACCGGCGAGAGCGACGAGGAACCCGAGGCGGACGAGAAAGCGAGGCATAGCGACCGGGAGCGAAAGACGCGGGATTGTCGACCGCGGGGATCCGTCGTGTCAAATGCGACTCGGGTTGCGCGCCGCGGTCTCGTCCCCATCGCTGTCGTGTGCCCTCTCGAACCCGGTGGAGCCCATGTCGCAGCATCACTCCGTGTCCGTCGTTCTCGACGCGGGATACAAGGTCCGGTCGCGGACCCACAGCCACGTCATCGTCTCGGACGAGCCAAGGGACCTCGGCGGCACCGACCTCGGGCCGAACCCCTACGAGCTGCTGCTCACCTCGCTCGGGGCGTGCGCGGCGATCACCCTGCGCATGTACGCCGAACGCAAGGGCTGGCCGCTGGAGACCGTCCAGATCGACCTGCACCACGAGAAGGTCTACCGAAAGGACTGCGAGGCCTGCGTCACCGAGGGCGCCGAGAACGAGAAGCTCGACGTGATTCGCCGCGACGTGCGCATCGTCGGCGACCTCGACGACGCCCAGCGCAAGCGCCTCGAAGAGATGATCGTGCGGTGCCCGGTGCACCGGACGCTGACGAGCGAGACCGTGATCGTCGATGCCTTCGACCACCGCTGACACGACGCCCTGGCCGTCGGTCCCCGACGGCGCGCGCCTCGCCGACCTCGCCGAGCGGCGGGCGTGGCTCGGGCGGATCGAGGTGGCGTATGCGCTGCCGGCAAATGGCTGGCTGTGGTGGCCCGCGACGTCGGACGGGGTCGTGTTGACCTGTGATGGGGATCAGTTCGCGCTCGTCCCCGTCTCGGATCCCGATCTGGCACGGTCCATGCTGATGACTTCGGACACGAGACATACGGTTCACGAAGCGTGGCCGGGATGGTGGACGGCGTCGCCGTCTGCGAGCGGGGGGGAGCCGGACGCGATCCTGCTGCTGCGGTGGAAGGGACTGGTCTCGGTGCGGGCCCTCGCCGGGTCCGACGCCGATGCGTTCTCGAGCGTGGCATCCGGCTGGGTCCGCCACGCGTTCTCGTCGCCGCACGACCCCGCCTCGGACCTCGTCCGCCGCCTCCTGGAGCCGTCATGAAAGAGCGCGAACGCATCCTGCTGCGCGGGGCTCTCGCCGCGCTGATCGCCGCGAAGCGTGGGCTGTTCACCGAGGTGGTGCTCGATCGGTTCATCGCTCTGCTGCGCCGGCAGCTCGAGCATTACGATCCGGCATGGCTGCACACGATCGACGACGAGCTGGCGATCGACGGCACGCGCGACAATCCGGTGCTCACCACGCTGCTGCTGAACGCCGTCGACGAGGTGTACGTCGCGGCGTCGCCCAACCAGACCGACGCGTGGGCGCGGGCCGAGGTGCCCGCCTGACGCGAAGCGAGCGTGTGAGATGCCACCCCGAGGCGCGCCGTCTCGCACAGCACGCCGGGGTCGCGGGGTCGTCGCCTCAGATCTCGTCGAGCAGCTTCGCGACGGTGTCGCGGTCCGTGGCATCGAGGCGCGTCGCGAGGACCTGAATCAGGTCGTACTCTTCCTGGGCGTGCCGCAGGTAGTTGGCGTCGAAGCGGGCGATGAGCGCGATCACCTGGTCGATCTGCTCGCCGAACGCGTCATCATCGAGGCGCGAACACCGCTCGAGGCGGCTGATGGCGCCGCACATCCGGTCGTGGCCGACGGACAGGTGCTCGATCGTCTCGCCGAGCTCGGGCAGCCGCTCGACCACGAAGGGGAAGAGCTGCGTCTCTTCGACCTCGAAGTGCTCGAAGAGCTCGTCCTGAGCGAGGTCGAGAAACTCGGTGACGTCGTCGCGCAGCTGGATCGGCTCGCGCTCGCCGCGGGCGACCTCCTGCATGGCCTCGCGCAGACTGGCGACCATCCGATTGAGGTGGTGGTGGTCGTGGGTCAGGCGTTCGACGGGATCCATGGCGGCTCGATCGGTGGTGGGGCGCGAGCGTCGGTCGCGACCGGGCACGCGGTGCGACCGAGCGGAGCATGGCCATCCGCCAGCGCCGATGCAAGCGGCGCCGCGTGACCCGGTTGTCGACGGCGCCGCGGGCGGCGACAATCCCCGCGCCGATGCCCCGAGAGCACGATGCTGCCCGAACTCTATGGCGACGCCGGGACGATCCGAATCCCCGAGCTTCGCAACGTCCCGCTGACCCGACGCCTCGTTGAGATCGTCGACCACCCGGCGTTTCAGCGGCTGCGCACCGTGCGCCAGCTCGGACCCACGCACCTCGTGTATCCCGGCGCGGTGCACGCGCGCTTCGAGCATTCGCTCGGCGTGTTCGACATGGCGCGCCAGTACCTCCTCTCGCTGCTGCGCGATCCACACGTCGCCGACAGCCTCACCGAGGCCGACATCGTCTGCTGCCTGCTGGCTGCGCTGCTGCACGACCTCGGCCACTACCCGTTCGCGCACAGCCTCGAGGCGCTGCACCACAAGGGCGCGGACACGCCACGGCACGAGGACCTGAGCGGCCGGATCCTGCGCGGTGACGTCGACGCGTTGCGCGGCGAGCGACCGATCGGGGACCACATCCGCGACGCGTTCGGGGTCGATCCCGAGGACGTCGTCGCGATGATCACTCAGAAGCCGGGCACCCACGCGCGCCCCGAGCGTCGCCTGGTCGCGTCGGTGATCTCGTCGGGGGTCGACGCCGACAAGGCGGACTACCTCGAGCGAGACTCGATCCACATGGGCGTGTCGTACGGGCGCAACTACGACCGGGCGCGCTTTCTCGACAGCCTCTGCGCGAACCTCGACGGCGACCGCATCGCCGTCACCGAGAAGGGGCGCGTGTCGGCCGAGATCTTCATCTTCACGCGATACACGATGTTCTCGGAGGCGTACTGGCACCACACCGTGCGCGCGGCGTCGGCCATGATCGAGCGCGCCCTCGCGGACTACCAGCGGCGCGAGTCGCCCACCGTCGACGACCTGACCGCGGTGTTGCTCGCCCGGTCGGACGACGAGTTCCTGCGCTGGCTCGTGGACCGCTCGCCCCCGACGTCGCTGACGCACCGGTTGCTCTCGGCGATGTCCGGCGGGCGACGGGCGTTCTACAAGCGGGTGCTGACTCTGAATCGCGCGTGGGACGACGTGCGCCAGCAGACGGCGTACGAGCGCATCTATCACCTCGACGCCGACGACACCGAGCGGCTCAAGGTCGCGCTCTGCGAGCGTCTGAGTGCGCTGCTCGACCTTGCCGTCGAACCGGACGACGTCATCATCGACACGCCTCCCCGCGACAAGGACCGGGTCGAGTCAGTCGACGTGATCTTCGGGCGCGGCTCGCGCCGGGTGAGTCGACCGCTGCACATGATCTCGAAGGTCGTGCAGGGCATCGGCACGGACTTCATCAAGGTCGTGAAGAAGATCCGCGTCTTCGTCGCCCCGCACGTCCGTGCGCGGATCGTCGAGACGGACGCCCGGGACGCGGTCACCGAGGGGCTGCTCGACGCGATCCTCGGCTTCGCACCGGGGCCCGAGCCCCAGCAGTCGTTGTTCGGCGCGGCGGACTGACGCCACGGCGAGCCCATTCGCGACGGGGTTGGCCGATCCGGTGGTCGTGGTTAGATGACCGGGCCCCCGTCCCTCGGACGCTCGTGTCCATGCTGGAATCCGACATGCTCGCCTGGCTCGCGTCGATCGAGCGCACTCCCGCCACCGTCCTCGCCGTGGCGAACGAGGGGGACGGGTGCGCGCGGATCGAGGTGGCTGCGACCGGGCACCGGCTGGCGTCCACCCTCGTGCGTCCCGGGCAGTACGTCGCCCTCGGGCTGCCGACCGGGGACGCGCGGTTCTTCGCCGTCGCGTCGGCCCCGCCGATCGGGGATCGGGTCGAGTTCGTCGTGCAGCGCGGCAGCGCCGTGAGCGACGCGCTGACCGAGCTGCCGGCTGGATCGACCGTGTCGATGAGCGAGGCCCTCGGCGACGGCTACCCCATCGACGCGTTGCGCGGAGGCCCGGTCGTCGCGTTCACCACGGGCACCGGGCTCGCGGCCGTGCGGCCGGTGTTCGACGCCCTGCTGGCGGACGGGCTCGCCGCCGACGCGCTGCACCTGTACCACGGCGCCCCGAACGCCGAGGCGCTGCTCTTCGCCGACGATCTCGAGCGGTGGTCCGGGCTCGGCGTCGGCGTGCACACGGTGTTCGACGCCGTGCCGGTGCGCTATGTGCAGGACGTCTGGCGCGAGGACGCTGCCGCCCCGGATGCCGCGACCGCCCGGTACGTGGTCTGCGGCAGCGAGCCGATGCAACGGGCGGTCGCCGCGACCCTGCAGGCGTCCGCCGTGCCCGACGACCGCGTGCACTACAACTGGTGAGCCCGCCCATGTCTGACGACGATCGCCGCAGCCCGTCCCTGGTGGCGTCCATGTCCGCCGATCGGCCGCTCGACGCGCTGCTGCCCGAGCTGACCAGGCCCGTCGAGCCGCCGGTGCCGCAGATGCCGGTGCACCCGCGCGTGCTCGAGGTCGAGACCGACGACGGCTGGGAATGGGTGTTCACCTGCTGGTCCGACCCCGGCAGCATGCGCGAGCTGCACAAGCAGGTGCTCGCGCTCGTCGAGGCCACGATGCTCGCCGAGCTGAGCCGCACTCCCGAGCGCGTGCGCGAGATCGTGCGGCCGCGCACGGGCCTGCGCCTCGTCGTGTTCGCCGACCTGCCGTGGGATCCCGAGGCGGCGGTCCGGGCGTTCGGGTTCCGCGCCGCGCCGTGGGACGACGAGCGGTTTGCCCATCGCCTCGACACCCTGCGCGACGAGGCGCGGTCGGTGGGGATGCCCTCGCCGGGGCGCCCGACGTCGATGTGGACGGCGCCGATCGCGCTGCCGCCGGATGGTCGCGCCGACAAGCTCATCGCCCTCGAGCAGATGATAGCGGGGCGGCTCGGCAACGACGTCTGGGGGCGCACTCCGGGCGGCCCGTCGAAGCTCTTCGCGACGTTCGCGAAGCACGAGTTCGGCGCCGACATCCGTCCGAACCTCGACGGCATCCGCGCCTTCGAGCTCCTCGTCGGGGACGACACCCCCGGCGTGATCCGGTGGATGCCGGCGCTGGTGTTTCAGGCGCTCTGCGACTTCATCGGCGTCGTCGCCCAGGCCGAGTTCGGTACCCGGATCGCGTGGGCGGAGTGCGACGAGATGCAGAGCGGGCTCGCGCCGCCGCCGGTGTTCCAGGTCGTCGAGCGGTCCGGGCAGATCATCCACGTGCCCGTCGCGCACCACCTGCTGCGCTGGTCGATGATGCCCCTCGCCGAGGGCGAGACGGTGCCGTCCCTGGCGGACTGGATGGTCGACCAGTTCGGCCCGCGGTCCTGACGACCGACACGGGCGCGGGCCCCTCAGAGATCCATGGCGCGCGGGTCACGACTCTGACGGGATCGTCGGCTTCGGGCCGCCGAACCCGAGGCAGAATCCGGGTTTGCGCGGTGGCATGGTCTGTGCGAGAGGACGCTGGCACCCCCGTTGCCCCTGCTCTGCCATGCGTCAGACCGTTCTCGTTGGATGTGCTCTCGTTCTTGCCCTCGCCGCGTCCGCCTGCGGCTCGGACCCGACCGACCTTGTCGTGGACGTCGGCGTCGACGCCGGCTCCGACACGACGAGCGAGGACGCGGCGTCGGACGTCACGCCGCCGGATGCCGGTCCCACCGACGCGGGGACGGACACGACGGTCGGGGACGTCGGCCCCGGTGATGCGGCCGACGTCGCGCCGGATGTCGCGCCGGATGTGCCGTTCGTCGACGTCGTCGAGGACGTGCCCCCGACGGACGCAGGCCCCGGCTGCAGCGAGTACGACGACCCGCGGTACGACTGGCTGTCGCGCGACGTCGACGAGTGCGCGGCGAGCGGTGTCTGGATGTGCCCGCTCGGCTGGGACCTGTTCACCAACGAGTGCGGGTGTGGCTGCCGGGCCGGCGAGGGGTTCTGCCCTGATCCGGACGACCCCGGCGTCGAGTACATCGGCACCAGCCCCGAGGCGTGCGCCGACATCGACTGGGGCTGCGCCGATGGGGACGCGCCGTTCGAAGGCTCGTGCGGCTGCGGCTGCGTCGAGGCGCCGCGCATCTGCCTCGACCCGGCCGACCCGAACGTCGACTACGTCGCGCGCAGCCCCGAGGACTGCGCGGCCATCGACTACGACTGCTTCGACGCCGGACGCCCGTTCTCGAACGTGTGTGGCTGTGGCTGCATCACGGGCCCGAGCTGCTACGACGACGCGGACCCGTTCGTGCAGCGCGTCGGCGACAGCGTCGAGGAGTGCTCGCGCATCCGGTACCGCTGCGAAGAGGGGGGCGAGATGTTCAGCGACGACTGCGGCTGCGGCTGCCTGTACGACGCCGACGTCTGCCCCGATCCGTCGGACCGCGCGGTCGAGTACGTCGGCCGGAGCCCCGAAGAGTGCGCCGCCATCTTCTTCGCCTGCGACGAGGGCGAAGAGGTCTTTGGTGGCCCGTGCGGCTGCGGTTGCATCGCCAATGATGCCGACACTTGCCCGGACGCGGACGACCCGCGGGTGTACTATGCCGCCGAGGACCCCGAGACCTGCGCATTGATCGACTACATCTGCCCCGACGGGGCTGAGTACTTCGGCGGTGACGAGTGCGGGTGCGGCTGCGTGCTCGACGGGCTCGCCTGCGACCCGGACCGGTTCGCCGGCACGAGCGGTCTCGCTGAACCGTTCGGGCTCTATGCGTACTGCGACTTCCTCGTGGTGTGCTCCGACGGTGCGGTGGGGCCCCTCACCGAGGTCGTCACGCGGGAGTTCGGTCGCACGGCGTCGTGCCGTGAGGGCGGCGACATCGCGTGCCGAGACGCGTCCAGCGTCTGCGTGATCCCGGTCGCCGAGGTCGACGAGCGAGAGCTCGCCGCCGGATGCGCGGTGAGCCTCGCGTCCGAGCGGATCGTCAGCCGGATGGTCTGCGGCGGCGATCTCTGAGCCGCAGCGAGGTTCGGGTCACATCGTCATCGCTGCGCGATCAGCGCCACACCGTCCGTCGCATCGAGCGCACGTCCCACGGTCGCCGCGACAGGTTGCGGGCGAGCAGCTCGGCGCCTTCGCCGCGCCGGGTGTAGAGCACGCGGCACGGCCCGGCGGCGGCTCGCCATGCCGCGGCCATCGCGTCTGCACCGGCCCGGTGTGACGCGAGCGGGTCCGGCACGGCGAGCACAGCGCCGCCGTCGACCGTGGTGGCGTCGACGCCGTCGATGGCACGCGCCACTGACGCCGCGAGGCCGGCCGTCGGGCAGTGCAGCACGTACCGGGGGTTGGCGAGCGGCCCGCACAGCTCGCGCCACGCCCGGGTCCACGTCGCGGTGAACGCCGCCGATACGCCGCGCAGCTCGAGGGCCAGGGCGCCGTCGACACGTCGAGTGACCCGGACCGCTCCCGTGCTCGCCTCGGCCCGGGTCGCGTCCCATCGGCGAAAGGCGTCGAGCAGGACTTCGCCATAGAAGCGCGCCGCGCCGGCGTCGTCGACCGGGGCCTCGACCACCGTGCGTGCCGTGGCGAGCCGCGTGTCGGCGTCGTGCTCTCGGGTGCGCGTCACGTCGTCGGCCTGCGCTTCGATGCCGTCGGCGCGGGCACGAAGGGCGGCGGCCGACGCGTGGTGGCGTTGCGCGGTGACGGCGGCCGCGCTCGCTTCGTCACGCAAGACGGCGCTCTGTCGGGCGTGCGTCGTCTGTGCGCCAGCAAGCGACGCGACGGCGATCACGACCAGCAACACCGGCCACGCGAAGGACGCCCCGGCGAACGCGGCCGCGACCGCGCCAGCCACCGCCCCGGGTGCGAACTGTGTGACCCACGCACGCCGAAATCGATCGGCACGGGCCTGCTCGGCGGACACGAACACGAGCGCGGTGTCGTGATCCCGTTGCGCGTCGGCCTCGATCGCCGTCGCCTCGTCGCGCAGGGTCTGCGCCGCGGCGCGCGCCTCGTCGCGATGCCGGTGCGCGTCGTCGACCGCCGCGTCGCGCTCCGCCACGGCGCGCGCCCACCGCCGCGCCCGGGACTGGGCGAGCCCGGGGGGCAACGCGACGTCGTCGAACGGTGCGTCCGGGCCGCGCTCGGCGCTGGCCACTTCGGGCACCGGCAGTGTGCCCGGGTCGACGCGGACTTCGACGCTGGACACGGTCTCGTCCGCCCAGTCGGCGCCGATCGCCCACGCGTCTCGCGCGGCGTCGCGATCCCCGGCGCGGGCCAGCATGTCGGCGTTCACCGTCGGGATGCGGGCGGCGAGGTGTTGCGGGGCCACGTGGCTGAACGCTGGATGCACGTGCCCGACGCCCTGCTCGATCGCGCCGTCGTCGGCCACGCCGAACACGTGCCCGTGCTTGCGAACGAAGCGGTCGAAGTCGGCGAACCCGCGATCGAGCGTCGGGGCGATCGCGACGACGTCCCACAGGTTCGACACCTTGTCGGGCCGGTCCGGGTCGATGCGCAGGCACCGGCCGCGCACCTGGTTCGTCGACACGAACGCCGAGACGCTCGTGAGGTCGACGAGCACGTTTGCGGTGCGGGTGTTCCACCCCTCGCCGAGCAGCCCGCGGGTGCCGACGATGCAGCGAAACACGCCCTGTTCGAACAGGCGCGTCACGAGCAGCGTGTAGTGGCTCGACCGCCAATCGGCGCCGCGCCCGACGATGCGGCACAGCCCGTCCCGGTGCTCGACCCGGGTCTCGATCGACCACCCCTGCATCGCGGCTTCACGGGCCAGCGCGTCGACGATCGTCTCGGCGATGTCCGGGTCGCAGACGAGGTTTGAGCCGCTGACCATCACCGCGTCGAGGTCGTCGAGCCCGTCGTGCGCGGCGAGATAGCGCACGACGCTGACGGCGCCGCCGGCGCCCGGATCGAGCACGCCGTCGAGCTTCTCGAGGGTGCGGCGTGAGGTCGCCCGCTCGAAGTCGACGACGACCACCGCCCGCAGCTCGTCGAGCAGCGTCGCCTGCTCGGTCGTCAGGATCTGCCCGAGGGCGTCGTACTTCGCCGCCGACAACCCGAGCAGGCGATCCAGCTCGGACGCTCGTCGCTGCACACCGCGGCGGGTGAGCCGGTACCCGACCGGGGCGAGGGCATCGCGCATGTCGGCCCACAGCGCGTCGGCCGCGCGCCGCGCATCGTCGGTCGCCGGCGCCTCGACGAACGGGTCATTGTCGCCGTCGCGCAGCGCCCGCAGGTACCCTCGGGCGTAGTCGTCGAGCACCCGCGCCTCGTCGGCAAGGTCCGGCGGGTCGCTCATCTCGTCGATGCGCCACGCGCCGGCGGGCAGCGGCACGCCCCGCTCGTCGGCGACGCGCACGAGGGCGATCAGCAGGTCCGGAGCGTCGAGCAGCGCTTCGGCCCACGACCCGACGTCGGTCGCCCCCTCTGCGAGGGCTTCGAGGCGATGCTGGATCCAGAACCGCAGCGAGAGCAGCGGCTCGGGCGGGTCGTCGAGGGTGCGGGCGAGATCGGCGAACCGGGCGTGGGCGCCGGCCATCCACGCGTGCTCGCGTGCGGTCGGCTGCACGAGCAGGGCGAGGTCCTGCCACGGGGCGAGATGCCCGCTGCGCACCATCGCCGGCAACGGGATCTCGACGGTCACCGGGCCGAGCAGATCGTGATGCAGCGCACGCTCGCGGGCGGACGAGTCCACCGGCGGCGTGGCCGTCAGACCGAGCAGCAGGGCGTCGGGGGTGCGGTCCATCCACACCGCGATCGCCCGCGCCCAGTGGTTCAGCAGGTGGTGGCACTCGTCGAGCACGACGGTGCGCACCCCGGCTTCGGCGAACCGCTCGAAGAGGGCGTGCACGTTGTCGTGCAGGTCTGCGTCGCAGTCCGTGTCGCCGGTGCGGTCCTTCACCGACACCGCCTGATAGGTGGTGCAGAGGATGTGCGGCAGCGCGTCTGCGCGGTGATCGCCGTGGGCGAGCGCGTCCGGGTCCGGTGCAGCGTCGGCGAGCGGTGCCGCGAGGTGGTCCTGCGCCGCCCGTACCCACTGCGCCGCGATCGTCGAGGTCGGCGAGACGACGACGGCACGCTGGTCCCGGTCCGCGATCCACGCAAGGCCGAGGATCGTCTTGCCCGACCCCGGGGGCGCCACCACGTGCAGCCGGCGCGCACCGTCCCCGACACGTTGCTGCATGACCTGCAGCGCCCGTGCCTGAAACGGGCGCAGGGTCAGCGAGAGCGTGAGGTCGTGCAAAGGTGCGTGCATGCGCGTGCGACGTCGGCGCGCCTGGGGCGGGGCCGCGTCGAGGGCCCGATGCAGGATGCGAACGAGAGGCGCCCTAGAACCCGAAGTTCTCGCGCTTGAGCTCGCGAGCCATCAGGTCGGCGAGCGCCTGGCCGGGGGTGAGGCCCTCGTAGAGCACGCGGTACACGCTCTCGCAGATCGGCATGTCGACGCCGATGCGCTCGGCGAGATCGTGCACGGACTTCGCCGTCTTCACGCCCTCGGCGACCATGTTCATGTCACCGAGGATGGCCTCGATCGTGTGCCCTTCACCGAGCTTGATGCCGACGCGCCGGTTGCGCGACAGCCCGCCGGTGCAGGTGAGCACGAGGTCGCCCATGCCGGCGAGTCCGGCGAGGGTCAGCGGGTTCGCGCCGCGCGCCACGGCCATCCGTGAGATCTCGGCGAGCCCGCGGGTGACGAGGGCGGCGCGGGCGTTGTGCCCGAACCCCATGCCGTCACCGACCCCCGCGGCGATCGCGATCACGTTCTTGAGGGCGCCGCCCATCTCGACACCGACGACGTCGGTCGACCGGTACACGCGAAATGTGTCGTGGGTGAAGTGCTCCTGCAGCTCGCGGGCGAGCCGCTCGCTGAACGCCGCGATCACGACCGCGGTCGGCACCCGATTCACGACCTCGCGGGCGAAGCTCGGGCCCGAAAGGTACGCGAGGTACGGGTGGCAGCGGATCGGCAGTGTGTCCTCGAGCACCTCGCTGATCGTCATCAACGAGTCGTTCTCGATGCCCTTCGTCGCCGAGACGATCGGCACGGCATCGGGGATGAACGGTGCTGCTTTTTCGAGCACACCACGGGTCACGTGCGACGGCGTCACCCACACGATGAGCTCGGCGTCGGTCAGCGCTTCTTCGAGGCTCGTCGTCGCCCGCAGGTTGTCGGGCAGCGTCGCGTCCGGCAGGTAGAGCGTGTTCTCGTGCTGGTTGTTGATCGCGTCGGCGCACTCGGACTCGTAGGCCCACATCGTCACGTCGTCGCCACGATCGGCGAGCAACCACGCGAGGGCAGTGCCCCAGGATCCAGCGCCGATCACGGCGGTTCGAGTCGGGGACGGTACGGTCATCAGGGCCTCCGCTGGCCGCCGAACCAGTCGACGAGACGGCGATCGTCACTCGCGTGACGCGCGCGGCCGCGGGACCACGTGCGCAGCGCTTTGATCTCGGTCTCGTACATCGCGTACAGCGGCACGAGCTGGCGTGCCGCGACCACGAGGTCGGCCTGGGTGAGGTCGCGTCCATCGCTGAACGCGGTGTAGAGCCCCGACACGACGACCTGTTCGAGCTCGGCGCCCGAGAAGTGGTCGGTGATGCCGGCGAGCTCGTCGAGGTCGAACCGCTGGGGGTCACGACCGCGGCGTTCGAGGTGGATGCGCAGGATGTGGGTGCGCGCAGCGGGGTCGGGCAGATCGACGAAGAAGACCTCGTCGAAGCGTCCGCGGCGCAGCAGCTCGGGGGGCAGGTTCGTCACGTCGTTGGCCGTCGCGACGAAGAACACGGGCGAGGACTTCTCCTGCAGCCAGATCAGCAGCGATCCGAGCAGGCGCGCGGTCGCGCCGTCGTCGCCCTCGAAGCCCTTCTCGATCTCGTCGACCCACAGCACTGACGGCGACATCGCCTCGGCGGCACGCAGGGCGTCACGCAGGGCGTCGTCCGGCGCGTCGTGGCCCGAGAAGAGGGCGCCGAGGTCGAGTCGAAGCAGGGGCAGGCCCCAGAATCCGGCGACGGCGCGGGCGGCGAGCGACTTGCCGCAGCCCTGCACGCCGAGCATCAGCATGCCCTTCGGCTGGGGCAGTCCGAAGGCGCGGGCGTCGTCGGTGAACGCGCGGCGGCGTTCTTCGACCCACAGCTTGAGCTGGCGCAGTCCGCCGACGTCGCCGAGCCGGATCGTGAGCGGCACGAACTCCACGGCGTTCGACCGCTGCATGAGCCGCCGCTTCTCTTCGATGACCGACGACTCCCAGTCGAAGGTCTCGGGTCCCTCGCGGTGCAGGTTCGCAAGGTGGCGCGCGCGCTCGAACGCGCGGTGCGCTTCGTCGCCGGTCAGCCCGAGGGCGGCGGCGCTGAGGCGCTCGCGATCGAGGTACGGCGCTGCGTCGCTGTCGAGCACGATGTCGAGGGTCGACTGCAGCTCGTCCCGCTCGGGCAGAGGCAGATCGATCACCGTCCAGTCACGGGCGAGCTCGATGGGCTCGACCCGCACCGGGGACACGAACACGAGGGTGCCGCCGGTGGTCTGCAGCCGCCGAGCGAGGACGCGCAGGCGACGGACCCGGATCGGGTCGTCGAGCAGGCGATGGGCGTCGATCGCGATGCCGACGGTCGGCTGTTCGGCGTGGGTCAGCGCCTCGATCAGCGTGTCGAACGCGGCGGCCGGGTCGTCCTCGGCTTCGGGGCGAAAGATGTGCGTCGGCCGGCGCATCGCGCCGAGCAGCTGGCGCAGCAGCCCGACCGCGCGCGCCTCTTCGTACGTGACGAGGTACACGAACGGGTACGGCGCCGTGAGCAGGGTGTGCAGCTGGTCGGCGAACGCGAGCATCAGCTCTCCCCGAGGACGCGGACGATCTCTTCGAACGAGGTCTGGCCGAGCGCGAGCTTGCGGATCGACGCTTCACGCAGGGTCGACATGCCGTTCGCCACGGCCTCGGCGCGGATCTCGGACGCGTCACTGCCGCCGTTGATCAGGCGTCGGATGCCGGAGTCGATCGGCATGACCTCGAAGAGCCCGGTGCGGCCTCGCAGGCCGGTGTTGCGACAGGTCGGGCAGCCGGCGCCGTACCAGACGGGCAGGTCCTGTTCCTGCCCCGGCGGCATGTGGATGCCGAGCAGGGCCGCCTGTTCGGCGGTCAGGCGGGTCTCGGTGCGGCACGAGGTGCACACCTTGCGGACGAGGCGCTGGGCGATGACGCCGGCGAGCACCGACGAGATCAGGAAGTTCGGTACCCCGAGGTCCTGCAGTCGCGTCACGGCGCTCGGCGCGTCGTTCGTGTGCACGGTCGAGAAGACGAGGTGGCCGGTGAGCGCCGCCTGCACCGCCATGTTCGCCGTGTCCGGGTCCCGGATCTCGCCGATCATGACGATGTCCGGGTCCTGCCGCAGCACGGTGCGCAGGGCGGTGGCGAAGTCGAGCTCGATGCGCTTGTTGACCGCGGTCTGGTTGAACGGCTCGAAGACCATCTCGACCGGGTCTTCGACGGTGGTGACGTTCACCTCGGGCCCGGCGAGCAGGCGCAGGGTCGAGTAGAGCGTCGTCGTCTTGCCGGATCCGGTCGGGCCGGTGACCAGCACGAGCCCGGTCGTGCGGCCGATCATCTCGCGATATGCGCGAAGCTCACCCTCGAAGAACCCGAGCCCCTCGATGTTCTGCATGAGCATCGACGGGTCGAAGATGCGCAGCACGACCTTCTCGCCGAACGCGACGGGCAGGGTCGAGACGCGCATCTCGGTCTCGCGCTGGCCGGCCTTCGTCTTGAACCGGCCGTCCTGGGGGCGGCGGCGTTCGGCGATGTCGAGGCGCGACATCGTCTTGATGCGCGACACCATCGCTTTGTGCACCGACCGGGGCGCGCGATAGATCGTGTGCAGCACGCCGTCGATGCGTAGCCGGATCTGCGACTCCTCGCGCTTGGGCTCGAGGTGGATGTCGCTGGCGCGCTGCTCGAAGGCGTAGTGCAGCAGGTACTCGACCGCGTTGACGACGTGTTTGTCGTTGGCCTCGATGTCCTCGACGGCGGTGAGCTTGACGAGCTGCTCGAGGTTGCCGAGGTCGGCGCCGGTATCGAGGTCGGCCTCGGCCTTCGAGACCGCCGCGCGAAACCCGTACACGTCGGTGATGATCCGCAGGATGTCGGACTTCGCTGAGACGACGAGGTTGTACCCGCGGGGGACGAGGGTGCGCAGGTCCTCCTGCAGCTCGAGGTCGAACGGGTTGTCGACGGCGAACGTGACGAGCCCGGCCTCGCCGCGAGCCACGGGCAGGCAGACGTGGCGGCGGGCGAACGGGCGGCTCATCGTCGAGGTGATGAGCTTCTCGTCCATCTTGAGCGGATCGAGCTTGAGCCAGTTCAGCCCCGAGTGCTCGGCGACGACCTGCATGATGCGGTCTTCGGTGAGCGGGGTGCCATCGCTGGCGGCGTAGCCGACGCTCGCGATCAGCTCGGCCGGCGAGACCTCGTACCGCGCGACCCGTCGGGTGGCGCCCTCGCGGGTGCGCCGGCGCAGCACCTTCTCGCGCAGCCGCGCCTCGTTGCGTTCGAGGTCGACCCGTTGGCGCTCGGTCAGCAGACCGGCATCGATGAGCCAGCTGGCGAGTCGATCGAGGGTGTAGTCACGTGGAGACATGCGCGTAGCCATGCCGAGAACGTAGCACCGGCGGATCGGGTTGTCTCGCAATCGGCGTCGACGACACGGCGGTGGGTGGCCGCTCGCGGCGGGCTCACTGCAGGGGGCGATCACGCAGGACGCGCGCCAGTTCGTGCAGTGCGCGCCGGTCCCCCGGGGTCGCGCGCCAGATGAGCCGAAAGGTGTCGGACAGCGGCTCGATGTCGGGCAGCAGGTGCACGAGCGTGCCGGCGGCGAGGTCGTCGCGGATCATGTACTCGGGCAGCACCGCCACGCCGACGCCGGTCAGCGTGAGCTGCCGCACGGCGCCGCCGGTGCCACACGTGCGCATGTCGGCGAAGGGCATCGGGGGCGCGACGCTGGTGAGGTATCGGGCGAGGGGCAGCGTCGGATCGACATCGAGCAACACGTGTGCGCCCGCGTGCGACGGGTGGTCGAGCGGCCGCTCGGCGATGAGGCTCGGTGCGCCGACGAGGCGGTAATGCTCGGGATGCAGGACCTCGTGCTCGAGGTCGGTCCGGGCGAGGGGCGCGCTGGTGATGATCGCGTCGATCGCGCCGCTGAGCAGCTGCTGGATGATGTCCGGCCCGCTGCCGAAGTAGAGCTCGATGCGCCAGGTCGGATGGGTCCGGTGCAGGTCGGCGACGGCGGGGGTCAGCCAGCTGAGGCCGAGCTCGAACCGGGTGCCGATGACGACGTCGGGGTGGGTGACGTCCTCGCCGCGGACGGCGTCGACGCAGCGCGCGGCGGCGGCCACCGCGTCGCGCGCGGCCGGCAGCAGCGCGTGGCCGGCGTCGGTGAGCGCGACGGAGCGCGTCGTGCGGTCGAAGAGCCGGTCATCGAGCTGGTCTTCGAGCTGCCGGATCCGCTGGCCGAACGCCGCCGGCGTCAGGGCGACGTCGGCGGCGGCTCGGCGAAAGTTGAGATGTCGCGCGGCGGCGAGAAAGCAGCGCAGGTTGTCGACGGACGGCAGCGACATCGCGGCGAGGGGTTCGGGGCGTCAGCGGATCGTGATCGGGCGTGAGGCGCTCACCTGCGACGCGCCGTCGTCGACGATCACGGTCACCAGGTACGTGCCGGTCTCGGTCGGGTACCAGGTCATCTCACGGTCCGGCCCGCCGTAGTGGACGATGGTGTCGTCGACGAGAAAGCGGTGGGTGTGAAAGTGGTCCGAGCCGAGGTGGGTGGCGACGAAGGTGACCGGCTCGTTGATCGGCGCCGACTCGGGCACCTCGAGCAGCACGGACAGGTCGTGGCTCGGCGTCGGGCTGGGCGTGTGGCAACCCCACATCGACGCGCCGTGCATGTCGGCAGCGGCAAGGGCGGCACCGTCCGGCGTGAAGCTCAGGGCGCCGACGCCGGGCGAAATCCCGAAGTCCTCGCCCGGGCCGGTCGGCATCTCGAACACGTGAAGCAGGCGCCCATCGGCCACCGCGCGGACGGCCACGTTGCCGTCGGGGTCGATGTGGGCGAGCAGATCGCCCTGTGGCGTCCACGCGAGGGGCGATGCGGCGTGAGGCGCCGCGTACGTCATCTCGTTGAGGATCTGCCAGCCTGCGTCGAAGCCGTCACCGATCGGCGCGAGGTCGGCTATGGCCCACAAGCGGACCCGTCCGTCTGCGCCGCTGGTGGCGACGGTGGCCCCGTCGGGGCTGAGCGCCAGGTCGAGCAGGTCCGGGCCCGGCGACCAGGCGCCGCCGTCGATGATGTCCGGGTGCGCGACGACGGACTGCACGTCGCCCGAATCGACGTCGAGCCGGTACAGGGTCGCGGTGCCGGGCAGCGTGAAAACGAGCGCAGTCGCATCGGGGTCGAACGCGAGCTGCGGGCGGTCCCCGTAGGACCAGCAGTACATCTCGCCGCCGACCGGGATGGTGTGATCGGTCGCCGCGCGGCGGTCGACATCGACGACCGTCAGCGTGACGCGGGCGCCGTTGGGATCGTCGGCGCAGTGCAGCGCCGCAGCGGTTTGACCATCGGCGCTGATGGTCGAACCGAGCCAGTTCATCGGCTGCTCGGGCGTGCTCTGGATCTCGAAGAGCACGTCGCCGGTGACCACGGTCTCGACCGCGAACGTGCTCGAGTGCCGCGTCGCGACGGACCGATGCCAACGGGCGTCGATCGCGTCGTAGATGCGCGAGCCCGTCGAGCCGACCCGCTCGCCATCGGTCGTGCGCCAGACACCGCCGGACATGCCATCGTGGTGCGAGAGGACGAGCAGCCCCTCGTTCGGAGTGAAGCCGAAGGCGGCGCGATCGAACCAGAAGCCGGCCTCTTCGGAGCGCCACAGCGGGGTGGCATCGCAGGTGACGAGGGGCGACTCGTCGGTCACGATCGTCGTGTCGTCGACGAGGTCCGTGTCACCGCCGATCGCGGTGTCGGTCATCGTGCCGGCGTCGGCGACCGCGTCGAGGTCGAGATCCGCGGCGGGGTTCGTGCCGCACGCGGCGAGGGGCAGGGCGGCGAGAGCAGTCAGGATCGTGGCGCGTCGCATGAATGGGCTCCGAGGTGAGAGCGTCGAACACGGTGCCACGGTATGGAGGCTGCGAGCGTGAGTGAATCGGTAATTCTGATACAGGATTGTATGTGGGATTGGTATAATGCTGCCGCATTGCATCCACGCGGTGCGTTGCGCGCGGTGGCGACATCACGAATGATGCGCGCATGAACATCCATCGTGTTGTCGCCCCTCTCGTCGTCTCGATCGCGACCGCGTGCCTCGCGGGGTGCGCGATCGACGCGAAGTCGTCGAACTCGGATCCATTCGAGGACGCTGGCGGTCTCGATGCGTCCGACGCCGCCATGGACGGCTCCGGCGCGCCGACGCCGGGGCTCGCGTTCGACGGGGTCGCGCTCTTCGGCGACCTGCACAGCCATTCGACGAACTCCGTCGACGTGTACATCCTGAACTCGCCGTTGCTCGACGGGACGGGGCAGGTCACCGCGGCGGATCACTGTGCCTTTGCTCGGCACTGCGCCGACCTCGATTTCTGGGCGATCACGGACCACCAGACCTACGCGCCGCCGGAGCACTGGCTCGAGAACCTCGCCGACGTGCAGGCCTGCAACGATGACTGGGGCGGCGAGACCGACGACCCGACGATGGTGACGTTCATCGGGTACGAGTGGCAGCAGAGCCATCCGGATCCGGCGTTGAACTTCGCCCACAAGAACGTGCTCTTTCGCGACGTCGATCCGTCGCTGCTGCCGTCGCGACCGATCACGACGGGCTCGCAGGTCACGCAGTTCTCGGCGGCCGACATCGAGCTGATCACGGCGGCGGCGTCAGGCGCCGACCCGGACAACGAGGACGTGTACGCGGACATCCGCCAGACCGTCCTCGCCGGGCTCGACACGCCGGCGTGCGACCCGAACGTGCCGTCGACCGAGCTGCCGCCGGACTGTATGGAGTTCGCCGATACGCCGGCCGAGCTCTACGAGCGGCTGCGTGCGTGGGGCGCCGAGGCGCTGGTGATGCCGCACGGCTCGACGTGGGGGCAGCACCACGTGCCTGGATCGAGCTGGGAGTACCAGCTCAATCCCGACCACCATGACCCGGACCTGCAGCGGCTCGTCGAGGTGTATTCGAGCCACGGCAGCGGGGACGCGTACCGCACGTGGCGCCCGGGCCGGATCGTCGATGACGAGGTCGTGTGCCCCGACGCGACGGCGGACTTTCTGCCGTGTTGCCAGCGCGCGGCGCAGCTCGTGCGCGCAAACGAGGCAGTGTGCACGGACGGCGATGATCCCGAGGCGTGCGAGGCGCGGGTGCGCGAGGCGCAGCGGGAATTCCTCGAAGCCGGCCGGGGCGGGATTCTGACGCTGAACTACACG